>Ga0247670_1000184_pt1 | contig 18883 bp, 9 predicted proteins | sample CNK11_metaG_FD_183042 | JGI IMG/M metagenome (GOLD analysis project Ga0247670, IMG submission 183042) | Soil microbial communities from Purdue University Martell Research Forest, Indiana, United States - CNK11 | ecosystem: Environmental > Terrestrial > Soil > Temperate forest > Bulk soil | place...
ACCGAAACCCGTCCGCCCTGGCTGACGGCGCGGATGCGGGCCGCGTATTTCACGCCTTTGCCGTCCACGCCATTGTCCAACTGGCCGGTCATCAACAGGCCGTTGTTTCCATCACCCGTGGTGGCAAATCGCTCCGGACGATCCATGGTCGCGGCGAAGGAGATCTGCCCGGGTTTGTCCGCCGTCAGACGAAGCACCATCGCCTCACCCGGTTTGCTGACGAACATTTCCCGCCGGAACTCGACGCCACCACGGCTGAACTGCAAACGGGTCAGTGCGTTGCTCAAATCCAATTCGCGCCGGTAGCCAACGACCGGAGTGTTGGTGTTACCGGGCAAAAAAGACAGATGCAGATTGCCTAGCACCTGGTAGCAGCCGTATTGACCGCCGCCCGATCCCTGACCCTTGCAGGTGAAGTTGGCGTTCACCAAGGCTTCCGCCTCAGGATTTTTTCCTTCCAAGAGCAAACGGCGGATCTCCGGCAACACTTTATAGGCATCTTCCCGGTCAGCATCCTGTCGCGAACCCGACCAGACGGAACTTTCATTCAAAACAATCCGCTCCTCGTCCACGCCGCCGAACATCATCGCGCCCAGCCGGCCGTTGCCCATCGGCGACGACTCGGTGAAATTTTTCGCCGGCGCGTCAAACCAGATGGTGGTTTCAGGCGCGGTGAATGCGGCTTCTGCCGACAGGAGCAGGCTGATCTGTAAAATCCCGGCCAGGATGGATCGCGTAATGCGAGTGGATGATGATTTTTTCATAGAATAAATAACCTGCATGTGAAATATCCTGCCGATTTAATCAGCCGGTTCAATTTGAATCAAATGTCTGACCGGCACAATGGCGGAATGCGATGCCTGGCTCAATGCTTCAGCCTTCCGAAGCGTCGCGGTTTTCAGCTGTTCCAACGCGGCCTTTTCTTCCGGCAACAGACCACTCCACTCCGGCAGGTTGTGCAGAATATTTTTCACCGCCGGCGTTTCAAAGGCCTGTTGTTCCCGGACGGCCTTGTCCACCGTTGCGAACGGTTCCGCAAATGGATTGTCCATGAATTCAGCGGCCAGATTGATGCCCTGTGCCAATTGGTTCGCGCCAAATATTTTTGATCCCCTGCCCCACGTCACTTTCAAGCGGGTGGCGCGGCCGTTTTTGACCACCAGGCGAAAACGATTCAGGTCTTCATTGAAGGGTAGAAATTCCAGCACGCCCTGCGTGCTGTCGGGGTCGGCGGGATTGCCATAAAAGCAAAATGGAAAACGGGTGGATTCGATCTCAACCATCCCGTTACTGACAGCTAAAACCCGGTGACCCGCAGTGGCTGTGGCAGCGCCCGTTTTGGCGTCCCAAGTAATCGTGCCGATGTCTCCCGAGCAACCCAATGCTTTCAGAAAGGCGAAAGCCATGACCAGATGGCCATTGGCTGCGGGATGAATTCCATCCGCTCCGGCGACATGGTAAGCCGGACCGTATTTAGCCTTGGTGGCTTTCATCACCGCTGCCATGGATGTGTAAACGTCAGCGTAGCCCACCCCCTGGTCGGTCGCGACTTCACGTGCGATCCGGGCGAAGTCGGCCAGGGTATGGTTGTAATTGGTGGCCGTAAAATTCCTGCCTGGAATCCGGTCGAAAGTGTCTGTGTCCACCAATCCCGGCGAGCCAATCACGATGGAGCGGACGCCGCTGTCCCGGAAAGTCTTGATGATGGCCGTCGTGTTTTTGCGATAGGCATCCTGCCGCGCCGGATCGATCGCCGCATAGGCGCCATCATTCATTCCGTAACATGCCGTGGCCACACTCGGAGTAAACGGCAAAACCTCCACGCTCATCCGGTTCAGAAAACCGCCCGCCGTCTCGCCGCTCCAGCCGAACTGATGCGCCTTGAGATCCGGCGCCGGCTGGCACATCAACAAGTAATCCTCGATGAATGCAGAATACAGTTTCTGTTCGGTGATGGAATCGCCGCAAATGGCCACCGTATCTCCAGTCTGTAATTGTCCGGCCCGAGCCGGTTGCGCGGGGCCTGTGCCGGCCACCAGGGTGGCAAGCAGAAGCGCGGACGTCACGCGAGGCCATCGTTGGTAATCCAGCATAATTTGGGTTCCGCTTTTATTTGTCCAATCGGAGAATGAATCCGCCGCGTGGCAGCAACGTGTGCTGCCAGTGAGCTGCCGCCGCGAGCGGAGCAGCGGCCACCTGCATGGCGGCGTTCGTGCCTTCCGTGATCAGCAGCCGCTTTGGGAATTTTTCGAAAGCCGACAAATCCAGGTTCACGGGCAGCGCTTCGCCGGTTCCATTGATTCCCGCGATGAACCAGCTTTTGCCGGAGCGCTTCGCGAAAATGGCAACCTGCCCCGGCTCGCCAATCAAACAACGCGTTTCATCCCAGCGCGCCGGTGCATCGCGAAAAACTTTCAACGCTTCCGGCGGCAGTGATTCAAACAGTTCCGGCCGGTCGGCGTAATGGATGATGCCTGACGTGGCGATGATGGCCGCCGCCAGTTCATGCGCGGCGGTGGTCGTGCGGACATACTTCTTCGGCGAAACGGCGATGGGCGTCACGTCCATCGGCCCGACGGCATTTCGCGTGAAGGGCAAAACCGTGTTCAGTTCCGCCGCTTTTTCCGTGTAACGCGGCTCGTAAAAATAGGATTCATTGCCCAGCACCGCTTCGCAGGTCAAAAAATTCGGCCACGTGCGCTGCCAGCCGCGTGGGATGGTGCAGCCGTGCAAATTCACGATCAGCTTGCGCGCGGCGGCTTCGCGCATCAATGCCTGTTGCGCGGCGATGGCTTCCTGCCGGTCCGAACACCAGAAATCCACCTTCACCCCGCGCACGCCGGCTGCCGTCATTTCGTCCAGCTTCTTTGCGCCGCGCTCCGGATAATAAAAGTCGGTGGCATACAACCAGGCCAGCGGCATGACGCCTTGGGAAATCGCATGCCCGGAAATCGTATTCAATCCTGGCGCCCACCAACCGGCATCGAACAACGTATATTCCCAGCCCATTTTCGCGGCAAAGTCGGTGAACTCATCAAACAGTTTTCCGGTCGCCGGGCCATCGGGATAAGACCACCAAGCCCACGATGCGCGGCCCGGTTTGATCCAGGACGTGTCAGCGATCTTTGATGGTGGCGCAAGATCCGTGATGAGCGTGGCGGTGGCGATATCTCCGGCGGACTTGCCCAGCACGAGCACGCGCCACGGCATCGTCCACGGCAAGGCATGGCGCGGTTCGGGACCGAACTTGTTGGTGTAACCTTTCGTGGTTTCGTCCGCCAAGGGAAAAGCGATTCGATAAACGCCGCCGGGCGAATCCGGGGCGAGATGGCAGGCGCAATACGTTTCATCCGTTCCTGATTCCGTCAGCAACACCCACGTGTCCGCATCCGGAACATGGAACAGCGCCGGAAACGCCCAACCCACGGCTTTGGCTCTCGAATCCGGCGGCGGGTCACCCGGCGAAACCTGGAAATAAAAATCTTCATAAGCCGGAGTATAAGGTCCGGCCGCATGGTAAGGCTGCAACCAGCCACGGGCGTTCTTTGCCAGGGTGAACCCGGTCAATTCAGCTTCCGCGATGCGAACCGTGTCATTGGTTTCAGGAAAGCGATAACGAAACGCGACGCCTTCGTCGCTGGCCGCCAGATCTATTTCCATCGCAGCGTTGTTGGTATTGCGAAACGTCAGGCTGCGAAAATTCAATCGATGATCCACCTGCGGTTGCGGGCCGGTGAACAAATCATATTTCTCACGCCGCCTTTCAACTTTTCCGGCACGCTCGAACGCGAGTGACCGGGTGAAGTCCTGATCATCGCGGCGCAAGCCGAGCGGCGATTTTGCGATAACGACTTTTCCATTGCATCGTGCTTCATAGCTCAGCTGGCCGCCGTCACTCAAAGTGACAGTAATCTGGCACGTTTTATTTGGCGAAATGAGCGACCACGAATCGGATTGGCCGGCAGCGGCCGGCACGGTCATCGTCGTCAACCATGCCAACGCGGCCACCGGCAACAGTGCCAGCCGCCATTTGGTCGCTTTGAGAATCATGCGTGGGTTTTTTGCGCTCCGGGCCGGACGCGCAACATCATGCTGGTAAATACGTATCATAAAGACTGCGGACTTGCAGTTCACCAAGGAAAGTTTCCCGGCTCATCCGTTGCCTGGGCTGAACCAGAACCGTTTGCGGCGCATCCGGCATCAGGTGGATAAAGTTGTCGGCATAGGTTGCATCCGCATTCTTCAGCTCCAGCCAAACCCACAGCGCGGGGGTCGCGGACTGGATGGTGACCAGAAACCCGTCGCCTGATTCTTTGACTGAGGAGGTCAGTTTAGGATCGCCCAACTGGAATTCTTTCGGCAACGCCAGCAGGACCAGATTTTCCGAAACGGTTTTGCCGTCCACTTCCAGCTTCAGCCACGTCAACAGCCCGTTCGCACCCCGCTTCTGGGCTTCCGCTTGCAGATCCAGCGTTTTGACTTTCCCACTTTTGCGCGCGGGAACCGGCACCGACATGGAATCGTGGCTCAAGGTTTTGCCGGCCAGGTCCGTCACGTTCCAGCTCAGTTTTCCGCGATGCGATTCCAGTTCGTCGCTGGTGACAAAAAGGTCAATCGTTCCGTCTTTGATGTTTTCCAACCCCGAAACGAGCAGCGGCGAGTAGAATTTTCGCGCCAGGTAATGCAGCGCCTTCCAGCGGCCAAAGTAATCCACCGACGACCAGCTCATGCCCGGCCAGATGTCATTGTATTGCCAGTAAACGCAGCCCATGGATTTGGGCATGGTCTGGCGCCAGTATTCCGCGCCGATCTTGATGCCGTAGCCCTGCGAAATCTGGCTCAGCCAGAGCGTCGTTTCAAAATCTTTTGGCGGATTAAAATAATGATGAATCATGTCCACCATCTTCTGATTGCCATTGCTCCCGCCCGAACGCTGGTGCCAGTTCATGACCGGCGAAACCACCGAGGCGCGATCCTCTTCATTGGTGAAGGCACGAACGGTTTTGGGTTCGGGAAAAGATTGATATCCGAACTCGCTCATAAATCCGCTCTGAGTCCGATACGCATCAAAGGTCTTGGGCCCATGCCAGATCTCCCAATAGTGCGTGTCGCCGCAGTCCGGGCTGCCGGAAACATAGTTGGCCTGCGGCGCATAGCGTCGGACTTCCTCCGCCAGCAAGTTCCTGAACAATTCATCATAGTCCGCCGTGCTCATCCGGTTCGGCGCCCAGGTCGGTCCTTTCCACCACGACAAACTGATTTCGTTGTTTCCGCACCAGACGGCGATGCAGGGATGATGCCGCAGCCGCCGCAAATTATCGCGCGCTTCATGACGCACATTTTCCATGAACTCCGGCTCAAAGGCTGGATATGCCGCGCAGGCAAATTTGAAATCCATCCAGACACAGATGCCCATCTCATCGCAGGCGTCAAACAGCGCGTCGTCTTCGTAATAACCACCGCCCCAGAAACGCAGGGTGTTGATGTTGACCGCCGCCGCGTCGGCAACATAGCGCCGCAAAATTTCCGGCGTGATCCGGCTGGTGAACGAATCGCAGGGGATCCAGTTGGCGCCCTTGGCGAAAAACGGAATGCCGTTGACCTCGAAATGCAGCGGACGATCGCCTTGCGGGAGCACGGCTTTTAGTTCACGCAGGCCAATGCGCCGGCTTTTGGCATCCACCGTCTTGCCATCGGCATTCAGCAATTCCAGATTCACTTCATACAATGGCTGTTCGCCCATGCCCGCCGGCCACCAAAGCCTGGGATTTTTAACCTCCACCTGACCCCGGCCAAAACCCTCGGCGACGGTAAAAGTTTTCTTCGCGACGGTTTTGCCCTGGTCCACAACCGTGATCACGGCCTGAAACAGCTTGGTGGATTCACCCACCAACTCCACCGTCACTTCCACATCCAAAGTCGCTTTTTTGCCGTCAATGTTTTGCCGCACCAACAGGTCGGCGATGCGTCCGTCGTTGAAGGTTTCCAGCGTTATATTTTTCCAGATGCCGCAACTGGGCAAACAGGGACCCCAATCCCAGTCGAAGCTGCAAGGTTCCTTGCGCACCCAGGCGCGGCCCTTGATCCATTTTGCGGGTTCGAGATCACTTTCCTTCTGTTTGAAACGGGTATAGGGCGATTCGAAAGTGACTTCGATCGAGTTATCCCCGGCCCGCAGAAACGGCTTCACATCAAATTCCCAAAATCGGAACATGTTGCCGGCCTGACCGGCTTTCCGGCCATTGATTTGAATCGTGGCGAGCGTGTCCAAGCCTTCGCAGCGGAGCAGCACGCGATCGTTCTTTAGCACGTCTTCCGGCACGCTGAAAGTGCGCTGGTAAATCCAGTCGCTCTCGCCCACCCACTGCACCGCTTTTTCGTTGTCGCGATAAAACGGATCGGGGATTTTTTTGGACGCCAGCAGATCCGTATGCACACAACCAGGCACGGTGGCGGGAATCCAGTCATCCTTTCCGGCTGGCGACACCTTCCATTCACCGCCCAGGTTCAAACGCCGGGGCGTCAAAACCGTGGCGGCGCGGCAAAGAGAAACCAACGGCTCCCAAGTCAGCACGGCTGCGGTGGCTGTCAGTGTCGCCGTCACAAATTTTCTTCTGCTGATCATGTGGTTCATGAAATTAACCGCCAGCCACGCAGCGAGGCATCGGCGATCATCGAGCCATGTAATTTGTATTTCATGGATAAACGGACGGACCGTGTTTTGCTGGCTGTGTCAATCATGAGCCGAGATCAATGACCGAAGCTTCAAGTTGTTTGGAGGACGACGGCATGATGCCGTCGCGCATCAATTCCTCGCCGGTGAAGGTTTTGCCTTCCTGCGGCATGGCGGCACGGCCGGGCGCAGGATTCAGTTCGTGAATTGTGTAACGCCTGGCCGGGTCAAGTCCCTGCGGATGCACCGCCGCGTTTTCGCCGTCTTTCAGTTGAAACACGAACAATGCCGCCCGCGCCCGGTCCGTTGAAACAAAATTGATCGCACCGCGAAATCCCTGATGCGGATCTTCAAGGCGATACAGATCACCAAACGCGGTGACCTCGCGGATTTTTTTGTAGGCCGCGATCGCGCCCGCGCAGACGGACTTGTCCTGCGCCGGCAACTTGGTCAGGTCGAGATCCATCCCAAAGCGCGCGCTCATCGCCACGCTGCACGCGAAGTGCATCGGACGGTTCCCCCAATGCGTGACGTGACTGGCGATGGCCATCATCGGAAAGAAATAGGAATAGTCCCACTGCATCGCCACGCGGGAGACCGGGTCGGTGTTGTCGCTCGGCCAGAATTCATTGAAGTATTTCAACGCGCCGTAATCCACCCGTCCACCGCCGCCGGAACACAGCATCAATTCCGTGTCCGGAAAAGTTCTGGCCGTCTGGTCCATGAGGGCGTAGAGGGCGTTCACGTAATCCATCCAGAGATGCGACTGCCGGCCGGGTGCCAGATACGAGGAACCCGGCTGGGTGAGGTAACGGTTGCAATCCCATTTCGCGTAGGTGATGCCCGGCACGCTCAAGATGTCCTTGATGGTGTTCCATTCAAACTTCTGCACGGCGGGCCGCGTGAGGTCGAGCACGAGCTGGTTGCGCTGCAATTCCAGTTCGCGTTTCGGCTGGCGGATCACCCAGTCGGGATGTTGCTCGAACAATTCGCTTTTTGGATTCACCATCTCCGGCTCGATCCAGATGCCGAAACGCAGGCCGCGTTTCACGGCTTCGGCGGCCAGCGGCGCGAGCCCATTGGGCAGGCGCGAACGGTTCGGCTGCCAGTCGCCCAGCCCGGCATGGTCGTTCACACGCGGATATTTGTTCCCGAACCAGCCGTCGTCCAGCAGGAACAATTCCGTGCCGATTTCCTTCGCGGGATCGTAGAGGCTGACGATGCGGTTGAAATCGAAATCAAAGCCCGTCGCCTCCCAGTTGTTCAACAGCACGGCGCGGGTTTCGTGGCCGTCCCGCATTCCGAAATCGCGCGCCCAGCTGTGCAATTTCCGGCTCATCTCGCCGAGGCCGTTCGCGCTCCAGACCCAGATCATTTTGGGCGTGGTAAAAGTTTCGTCCGGCTTCAAATGATATGCCGAGGCAAAGGGATTCACGCCGCACAACGCCCGGACACCCTGGCCGTCGTCGTCAAACGCGCATTGAAAACTGCCGGACCATTCCAGCGAACCGGCCAGCACGCGCCCATGATTCTCCACCGGCAGCCCGTCCAGGGACAACACAAAGGAAGGATTGCGAAATTGATCCGCCCGCACGCCGATCTTGGAATCCAGAACCTTGGTGCCGGGTGTGATCTGCTCCGTGATTGGCGCCAACATCTCCTTCGCCCAATCGCCAAAGAAATGCGTCAGATAAACATTCGTTGCCGGGAGCAACAACGCCGTCGAAGCCATCCGCTCCAAAGTGATCGGGCCAGATTCGTGATGGACAAGCTCCACCCACTGTTCGACCACGTCCCGCTCCTGGTCGGCACGAAAATTCAACGTGACCGAAAGCGGATAAGCCGGATCATGCAATTTGATTTGTGTCAGCTCGCGACCGGCATGGTCGTTGGTCCGCGCAATGCCATCAAAGATCAGAACCGTCGAAGTGTTTCCATCAGCGTGGACAATTTGAAGTGCCGGCTCCCAGATGTAACCGTCGCCCGCCTGCGGATACGCTTCATCGGTCCGCAGTAACTTGCCGGTTGCGGCCACCACGCCGGCCGCGCGTTGATAGAGCCGGCCATCATTGCCCACCTCAAAATTCAGGGCGAAATTTTTTGTGTTCACGCTGAAGTGTTCCTGCAGCGGAAGTGCCAGCGGTTTGGCCGCGCCATCGATCATGGTGAGGCTGGCATCCGCCCAATCCGCGTGATCATTGCTTTCGCCATCGCCGCCGTCCGTCACGCGCAAACTGAGAACCTTAACCCCGGTTAGATCCACAGCCACCGGAACCGCCGGTTGTCCGCCCACCATCATCCCGCTCCGCCACAAAATTTTTCCGTCACCCAGGACAATCAATTCCACGCTGCCTTGCTTCCCGGCGCTGTCATCCACCCCGACCTTGGCCGTGAAGCGAGTCGCCTTGCCGTCCAGCTCCACGCGAAAATTACTGGCGGCGTGCGTGCCCACACCGTGCGCGAATCGCTTTCCACCGATGCTGATTGGTTTTCCGGCAACGCCCAGGTTCGCCTTGGCGTTGCTCCAGCCGGCCGTCATCTGGCTGAGATCCAGCGACGACAGCGGAACGGTATCGGCCATTAATTGAGCCGTGACAAACAACAGGCCGGACAGCGCCAGCCGGCGGACAAACGTGAATTTCATATTGATAATATCTGCCAAACCACAAACAAAACCGTCTCGTAACATCGTTGGATGAATAAACCGCCGCACCTGTTCACCGCTGAAGCGCAGAACCATCACAAACCGACACGCATACCAAGCTGCCAAGTGACGGAACTTTTACCGGCAACCGTGCCGCAACGTTTACGCGCGGCCGTGACCGCCAGGGAATCGTCATCCGCGTTCGTCGGCTCGATGGCCAGGTGGTGGTGTCCATGCCAGCCACCCCGCGTCAACCACAGACCCAGCGTATCGTTCTCGGTCGAGTCCCAATTGAATTCCAGCCGGTCGCCCCTGGCCTGGTTACGGATCGCGGCCCAGCCCTCGCTGACCGGGCGCGCAAAAATTTTCGCGCAGTTCCGGTCCGGAATCGTTGAAGAGACCGCGTCAACCCAGGTTTCACCGTTGAACAATTTGCGCGTTGAATCCGGCAATTCCAGTTCATCGCCGCCCTCCATCTGCAGCAGCGGATGGATCGCCCAGAGAAAGCTTTCCCGGATTGCGCTGAGGTTGCGTAACTGGTAGCCGAGGCGGACCTCGTTTCCCTGCAGTTCGACGGTGCGCTCGAATTCAAACGGCGAAATGCCCAGCCGGGCCCTGGTTTTCAGGATGCCATTCTCCCAGGCTTCGCCATCCACCTGCCACGGCACGCTCCAGACTTCGCCGTGATCGGGCAATTCCCGCCCCTGCCAGGAACAGGGCTCAATCGTCGGGAAACATTCATCGATGCCGACGAGCGGACTGGTCGAAAAATCATCGCGCATCTGATTTTTGAAGAGCCGCAGGCCTGCCGGCGGATGCCACAGCCACTCGCGTCCGGTCCGCAGATTCTTCAGCGAAATGATTTTTGCGCCCAATTCCGGCACGACCGCCAGCTCGATCTCGTCGTTGCGCAACACATGCACCGCAAAGCCCTGAAGCTGGCGGATGGCACATTGGTTGGAAAGCGCTTTCATGACAAACAGCCTCGCAATTCACCGCGGAAGCGTCTTGCAAAATTGTTCGGCGAAGAACATTGAACACACTCTGGCAGCGCCCCGAAAAAAATCCCCGGACTGTTCTCGATCTCGATCATGGCTTCACCTCGCTCAAAAGGTCGGCCGCCAGCGCATGATTCGGATCACGCCGCAGCACGGTTTGCAGCAGGACTTTCGCCCGGGTCGGTTGCCCCAATCCCAGCCGCGCCTGCGCCTGTAAAAACAGCGCGGTCGTCTCCTGCCGGAATTGAAGATCGTCGTCAAAAATCAACATCGTTGGCAGTGACGTCGCAAAATAATCAATCTTCGCCTGCGCCCGGTGCAGTTCCTGCGCGTAGGCAAGCAGATCGCGGAACAGCCTTTTGGCCCGGTCGCGTTGACCCAGTTTCATCCATGACAGGGCCGAGTAATACGTCATCTCGCTGAATGCACGGACGCTCATTTCTTGAAAGTCACCCTTGAACGTGGCCGCACTGAGCCAATGTCCCCGCGCAGCTTTCGTTTCGCCCGATTTCTCCAGGGCGCAACCCATCCAGAAATGAATGTCGCTTTGATTCGCGAGAAGGTGTTTCGCTTCGCACAAATTGCCCGGGGAAGTCAGGGCGGATGCAAAATGCCGTTGCGCCCCGGCAAAGTCATTTTTGGCCAGCCGCGCGCGGCCCAGCGCCAGTTGCGCCCGAACATGCTGGCCGAGCGGCCCGCCCTCGCCGCCTTCCCACGGCTGAAACCCGCGGCTGGCGACCAGTTGAGCCGCCCTTTCGTGCTGGCCGGTTTGATTGTAAAGTGCGCACAGCTCGATGCTCAAATCATCCCGCTGTTGCACCAGACCGGGATGCCGGGACAATGCCCGCAGACGTTTGGCCGGTTTCTCGCCGAGCCGTTTCCAGAGCTGGTCGCGCTCGTAGAGCAAACGCGCGTCCGCCGGATTGGTTTTAAAAGCCCGGTCGTAAGCGGCACGCGCCTTGACCGGCTGCCGGCGGATGTTGAAATAGCCGATGCCCAGGTTGCGCCAGACGATGGAGAAATCCGGATCAAGCCGGGCGGACTTCTCCCAAAGCGCGATGGCCTCGTGGTGGCGGCGGCGATCGTAAAACAGATTGCCGAGATAATACGGCGCTTTGGCGTCGCGTGGATTCGCGCGCATCGCCACCTCGAAGATTTCAATCTCCTCCAGACGTGACGGGAAGCAATAATCCGGCGGCAGCGCGGCGGCTTGCTTGAAATATTTCAACGCGGCTTTCTTGTCGCCGCGCCTTTCATTCAGCCAGCCGAGCGTATAATGAACGAGCGGCAGCGCGCCCAGACTTTGGTCCGGCAAATCCTTTGGCGTCGTGGTCGGGCGATGCAACAATCGAACCGCTTCAGTCGTAAAGCCTGAACGCGTCAAATCGTGAGCCAGATCGAGGAGCGCCTGCAAATCGTGATGGTGGCCGTCCGCAAGGGCTTCGCCGTTGAGATGCCGCGCCCACCCGTCGAGCGGGTCGAGTTGCAAGGTGGATTGAAGCAGCGAATCCGCCTCGTGGCTTTCTCCCAGTTCGCGCAAAGCCATCACTTTCAAATTTCGCGCCCGCAAATTGTCCGTGTCGAAACGCAGCGAACGAACCAGATGCTCCACGGCGGCGGCCCAATTTTTCCGCGCGCAGTCAATTTCCGCCAGCGCATGGTAACTGGCGGCAGCCCAGGCCTGATTCCACGTCGCCTTGTAAAAGGAATCGTAAGCCTCGTCATCGCGATCCAGGCAATGCAAACACAGGCCCAGATTGTAACCGGCTTCGCCGTCGTAAGGATTTGAGTTGCGACGCGTCAGACGTTCGATGGCTTTACGGAAACATTTTTCAGCTTCGGGAAATTCGCCGCGTTTCAGATGCCAGAGACCGAGCGCATTGTTGCAGCGCGCATCCAGCGGATCACGACGCAGGGCTTCCGCCCAATACAAAACCGGTGACCGCGTGGCGTGACGGTATTGGTCCAGATGCAAGCCCGTGATGAAGAGTTCTTCGGCGCTGGCGATCTTCTCCGGCGCGGGTGGTTCGGTGGCGGGTGGCGGAACTTTGGCTTTCGTGCGCGGTTTGGGCTGATAAGCAATCAATTCCCGTCCGGCATTATCCGAGACTCGAATGGACAAATCTGTTTCGACAACACCACGCGGCAATTCGGTTTTCTCCAGCAGCGGCGACGCCGGTGAGAGATCACGCGTGAGCAAGAGAAGATTTTTTCCTTTTGCGGCGAGAACAATTTTTGCGGCGGGAAAATTTCGCGTGACGGAAATGCCGAGGCGCACGCTTGGGAGCGCCGGCGTCCCGCCGGCGAGTTTCGCGTCCGATGCAACACGCCGGCGGGACGCCGGCGCTCCCAGGGTCAGCGAAATTGCCGCGTTGAGATTCGCGTGTTGGGCCGGGCCGATTTTTTGAATCGGATACCAATACTGGCTCCACGATTTGGTTTCACCGGGTTGCAGAAAACTGAAATCCGGCTGGTTGTCGGTGTAAACACCCGCCATGATTTCGATGTAGGGCGCAAATTCGCCCTTCGCATCCGCGTCCGTCAGATTGCGATCCCAGGCATAACCGAACTCGTGATTGCCCCACGTCCATTGTTTCTTGCCGGGTGAAATGTGATGGTTGGCATAGTGCACGATGCCCGCCTGCGCCGCGTGATCGTAGCCGCCAAAAAAATCCTCCTGGCTGCCCATGCACATGTAGGAGGTCGGCACGGGAATATTCGCGTAGAACGACAGATCATTGGGCGCATAGTTGCACAGTTTTGAATTTTGAATTTTGAATTTTGAATTGGCGGCGTGCGGCGAAACAAAATTTGCCGGACGCTCGGAAGCGGGAACGCCGTTGCGTCCGCGGGCGCCGTAATCCACCCCGTAATAGTGGCCCTGACACAGTGGATATTCACTCATCGAACGGCGCGCATGGTCGGCGACATACCCGACGTCCGGCGGAAAGAAACTTTGATAGGTTTCATGGACGCGCGTGGCAACATTGGCCCACCACAGAAACGTCTGCACAAACGGCGTGCGATTGTAGGCGCGGACTTTGAGTTCGAGAAAACTTTTGCCGGGATGCAGGCAAACGCCGTGCATGCCCTTCATGCGGCTCATCGGATCGTGATCGCTGCACCAGAGGGTTTTTGAACCGTCGGCGTGCTCCTCGAGTTCAAAGTCCACCGGCAGGAACGTCGCCGGCCGATGATGTTGCGGCCAGTTGAATTCGATGCCGCCCGAAATCCACGGACCCGCCAACCCGACGAGCGCGGGCTTGATCACGGCCTGATGGTAGATCACATCGTAGCCGTTGGTCTTGTCCTGCAAAACGTGGATGCGCCCGCCAATCTCCGGCAGAATCATCGCGCGGATGAATTCATTCTCGATCCAGATCGCCTTCCATTTGCGGTCCACGGGCTTTTCCGCGATGCGATCCGTGAACGGCAGCGGATACACCTTGCCGCTGCTGCCTTGATAGACCCGCTTTTCCAAAAACATCGGGTTTTTATCCGGCGGCGCCGGCAGGTATGTCGGAATCACCACGTCTTCGACGCGCACCGACACGGCGGCCGCATTCGAACCACCGTTGCGCGAAGGCAAAATAGCCGGGCCGCGTTTCAATTCCAATGTGTCCATTCGATTCATCAGGTAAAAAATTAATCCACCAAGTCCTTTTCAATTTGTTCCAGCGTTTTGCCCTTGGTTTCAGGCAGCTTGAATTTGATGAAAATGAAACCGGCGACGCAGATTGCTCCGTAGAGCCAGAACGTTCCCGCTGAACCAAGCGTCGCGTTCAAAATCGGAAACGTGTAGGTCAGCAGGAAACAGGCGATCCACAAGGACGAGACCGCCACGGCCATCGCCGCGCCACGGATGCGATTCGGAAAAATTTCCGAGATCACCACCCAGGTCACCGGCGCGAGCGACATCGCATAGCAGCCGATCGCCGCCAGCACGAGCAGCAGCATCGGCCATCCCTGGACGCCACCTCGATAGCAAAAGCCCATCACGATGTAGATGACCGCCAGCGCCGCCGAACCGAACAGCATGAGCGGACGGCGTCCGCCGCGATCCACCACGCCCAGCGCCACCAGCGTGAAGGCCAGATTCACCGAGCCGGTCCAGGCGATGTTTTTGAGCACGCTGGAAATGTCGTAGCCCGCCGCCCGGAAAATTTCCTCGGCGTAATTGAAAATGACATTGATGCCGCACCATTGCTGGAAGACGGCCAGCACCACACCCAGGACGATCACCTTGCGCATCTTCGGTTCAAGCAGGTCGGCGAACCGCACGCACTGGATTTCCTCGCTGGCCAGCGTGGATTGAATCTCCGCCGTGGCGGCCCGGGCGTAATCTTTGCCGCCAATCTTTTCCAGAATGCCGCGGGCTTGATCCGTCTTTCCATTTTTCGCCAGCCAGCGCGGGCTTTCCGGCACCAGCAACATGCCGATGAAAAACAACAATGACGGCGCGGCCGTCAGCCCGAACATCCAGCGCCAGCCTTGCTGACCGAACCAGGAGTTGCGGATGAACTCATCGGTCGCGCCCTGCGGCAGATTGCGCACCAGATACCAGTTGATGACCTGGGCGAGCAGAATGCCGATGACGATGGTGAGCTGATTGATCGCAACCAGCTTGCCCCGGATCTGCGCAGGCGCGATTTCGGCGATATACATCGGCGAAAGGCTGGAGGCCAGGCCGATGGCCACGCCGCCAAAGATGCGCCAGGCAATGAACACGGTGAAGTTCCCGGCGAGCGCGTTGCCCAGCGACGTCACGGCGAAAATCATCGCCGCGATGATCAGTAGGCGTTTCCGGCCAAATTTGTCGCTCAACGCACCGGCGACCAATGCACCCACCAGACATCCAATGAGCGCGCAGCTATTGGCCCAGCCGATCTGGGCTTCACTGGTGAGTTGAAAATATCTTTGAAAAAAAGGCTTGGCCCCGCCGACAACCACCCAATCCCAGCCGAACAGCAGACCGCCCATCGCGGCGACCACCGAGATGAGCCACACGTAACCGAGGTTGTAGTCGGCTTTGAGATTTGTCGCGCCAATGTTTGCAGTGGTAATCATGATTCTTTTATTGGTGATCGTGGAAGCCCGGCACCATCCCGAGTCTCACATCGCTTTCCTCCTTCAGCAACACCTTGATCTCCGCCGCGCCGGCGTAGCCTTTACCCCGGTGATCGCTCAACGCGGTGAGCCGGAGGTAGCGCGCCTTGATCGGCGGATCGAACTTGACCGTCTGAAGTTCCTGGTTGTTCGCGAACTCGCCAGGCTGGCCGCCGGCGGCCCACGTCGCGCCATCGAGCGACACCTGCGCAGCGTAGCGGGCGATGCGGCCATTCGCCATGTCCTGGCGGGGCAAATAGGTGAAGCCTTCAATGACCTTGGCCGACTTCAGATCGAGCGTGATGGAGATCGGCAGCTTCACGGCCGATTCCCAATCGCTGTGCCAGAACGTGTCCGGCTTGCCGTCCACTGCGAGTTCAGCCGGGTGCGTCGGATATTCACTGTCCGCCTTCACGAGCACATCCGCTTCGCCGATGAGCGCGGACAATTGCGCCGGCGTCAGCCGGCCCCTGGGTTGGAACTCCGGCGAGGCCGCATATTCCAGCAACGCCCGGTGTAATTGCCGCGCGACGATGCGTCCGCCCGGATCGGACTCAACGTCGAGCGTGCAGACGAGCAACCGCCCCGCGCCCACGTTCGCTTCGAAGATCGCGGCGGGCAGTTCGTTGCGATTGTATTTGTCCACGAAACAAAACGGTTTGCCGATGCCGGGATCCAAGCCGTCGAGATTGAGCGCCACGGATTTTGCGGTCAGTTCCCACCATTGCCAGTCGGTGTGCGTGCCAGTGGGAAAATTTCTCCAGAGTGGATGCTCCGCGTCAATCGTCGCGCCGAGCGTGCCGGGCTGGTCCGGGAAATGCAGCGGGCTCCAGAACACGGGAATGAACCGCGCGGGCAGCGGATCTTTCAATGCCCCGCGCGGCGGCAGGAGCAACACGCGCTTCCCGGCGGCGAGCGCGGCGAGGGTTTCCGGATTCACGCCGTGCATGACGAGCAGTTCCGGAGTGGTTTGGGGCGTCGCGCTCTGCGTCGGGTAAACCCAGACCGACCAGTCGTTGCCGATGGCCGTGCCGGGAATTTCCACGGTCACTTTCAGTTTCGCCGCGTGGGTCACGCCCGAAAGCGGCTGCCGGATGCGGCCCAACTGGATTCCGTTGCCCAGCGGAATGGCCGGCACCTTGAACTCGCCCCGGCCCACCTCCTGGCGGCCATCGCCCAGCGTCCAGAGCACCGTCGCATTCGTGATGGGCGCGGCGCCGAAGTGCGCGATCTCCACGGCGGCTTCAAACGTTTCGTCGTTTTGGAAAATCATCTTCGCCATGCGGATCAGCGGCACGGTTGGATTGCAGAAGCGGCGGAACTGCTCCGGTGTGATGAGCCCTTTGCTGTCCCAGAATGAATCCAGCAAGCCGACCGTCGCCGTGCCCTGCCCGGGAAAATCGTGCAGGTCGAGCAAGGCAATGCCCGCCTGATCTTGGGTGCGAAGCGCGCGTTCGATGTCCTCCTTGTAAAGCACCGCCGCGAGTTTGCCGGAGTCGCGCGTATAGCGCGGCGCGTCGGCGAGGCGTCCCTTCTTTTCGAGGTCGGCCTGGATCGCCTCGTAACCGAGCGGGCGCAGGGGGCCGGCGGCATACTTCGGCATCTCGGCGAGATCCGGATACACGTTGTATTGCCCGACCTCGTGGCTCACCAGGGGGATTTTCAGACAGGCGAGACCTTCAGAGTAATCGCTCACCGTGTTCGGCGGGGTCTTGTTGAGGAAGCCCTGTCCGCGCACCCAGCCGCTGCGGGTCTTTTGCGAAATAAAATAATCATCCTGCGGCCCGGGTAATTCCCCGCGCGGCAAGGCCCCCTTCGCAAACGAATAGGACGTGCTGGTGTAAAGCAACTGCGGATCCAGCTGCTTGAAATGCGCGACCAGTTCGTCGACTTTGGCGAAATCGCCCAGCAGTTCGTTGCCCATGCTGAACATCACCCAGGAGGGATGGTTGCCGTATTCGCGGATCATCCGCTCGCCTTCGCGGCGGAAGAATTCATCCACCGCCGGCACCTGGCCCATCTTGGAACTCCAGTTCGGCAGCTCGACCTGCAGATAAAACCCGTGCCGGTCCGCCACGCGAAACGCCGCCTCGGGCGGACACCACGAGTGAAAGCGGAGGTGATTCAATCCGTAGCTGCGCGCCGTGGAAAAGATCTTCTCCCACTTCGCGTCCTCCATCGCCGGGTGCGCCGTCTCCGGAAAAATGCAGCACTCCAGCGTGCCGCGCAGAAACGTTTGCCGGCCGTTGATTGTGAATTGCCGGCCCTCCGCCTTGAACTCCCGCATGCCGAACGTGTCCGTGATTTCGGAGCGCCCGTTGGCGCCGGCCAGGGTTGCGCGCATCCGGTAGAGCTTCGGATTGAACTCGGACCAGCGCTCAAACTTCCGGCCCATCGGATAAAATATCGTCTGGCTCGTGTCGCCGGGTTTGAGCGTGATGGTTTGCTGGATCGCGCCGGGAGGATCGTCCCGGAAGTTCTGCGCTTCGGCGCGCAGCGATAGTTCCGTTGTCACTTCCAGCCCGCTGCCATTGTGCATGGCGAGGGTGACCTCAACCCCGTCGCGCGCGAGCGAAGGGCGTAATTGCAGATGCTCGATGCGCACCGGGTCGCGCGCCACCAGTGCGATGCGGCCAATGACGCCATTCCAGATCGTCTGCGTTTCGTCCGTGTAAGCGTGGCCGATGCCGATCTCCAGCTTCTGGCGATTGTCCACGCGGATGACGATTTCGTTTTTGCCCGGCTTGAGCATCGCGCCGAGTTCGTGGCGATGCGGCGTGCTCAAGCTGTCCTGCATCCCGACGGGCTGGCCGTTGATCCACACCTGCGTTTCCCAAATGACGCGCTCCAGGATGAGTGCCACATCCTGGTCCCGCCAATCCGCCGGAATCTCGACGCTGCGCCGATACCACGCCGGGCCGACGTAGGAAAATTTCTGGTGCAGATGTTGCAGCGACGTCTTGTCGAGCGCCGGCTCGAGCGTGAGCGGATTGCCTTTGCCCGCGCCGGACGTGGTGTTTGGCAGCGCGATGGAATCGTCGAGCGGCCGGTTCCACCACTGCGCCGCGACGCCTTCGTCCTGGGGATCGAGTTGAAAACGCCATTCGCCGGCGAGATTGAGCGTGCCCGCCGCGAGCGTCGTGCAGAGTGAAAGCATCAGCGATGAAAGAATTTTTTTGATCATCGTCGCGAAGCTTGGCTGGATGTCAAGTTGGCCACTGTTCCGCTGGCGCCGGTGACCACCACCGAATCAACACCCGCGTCAAATGGTTTTGCCCCGCCGACAACCAACCGATCCCAGCCGAACCGCAGGCCACCCATCGCCGTCGCCACCGAAATGAGCCAGACATAGCCGAGGTTGTAATCGGCCTGGAAATTGGAAGGTTCAACTTGTGTGTCGGTGCTCAAGAAGTTTCAACTTGTTTCAATCCTTGCAAGGATTGAAACAAGTTGAAACTTCTT
>Ga0247670_1000186_pt1 | contig 18867 bp, 9 predicted proteins | sample CNK11_metaG_FD_183042 | JGI IMG/M metagenome (GOLD analysis project Ga0247670, IMG submission 183042) | Soil microbial communities from Purdue University Martell Research Forest, Indiana, United States - CNK11 | ecosystem: Environmental > Terrestrial > Soil > Temperate forest > Bulk soil | place...
GAGTCTGCCGGATCTGCACATAGTTGTTCGTGCCCGCAAACTGGAACTGGTCGCCGGCAAACTCCATCGAAAAGGCCTGGCCGACCTCGCCCGCCGGGAAGCTGAACCGTCCGATCAACTCGCCGTTGTTGCCGAGGTTCTCAGGATCCGAACTGTCGGTGGCGTTACCCTCGCCGCGCCACCAGCCCGAGATGCCCGGCCCGCGATACAGGAAGCTCAGGCTGAACTGCCGGCCCGGCGTCATCGGGATCTGGCGGAACATCGAGCCGCTGGCCAGCGCCAGAAAATTACTGCCGCCAAACGCATTGGCGGGATCGGTGACCACGCTCACCATGTTCACATTGTTGGTCACAAACACGAGGTTGGTGCCGACCAGCATCGAGGTGATGTTGGTCAGGGTCCAGCCGCCGTGGGCGTCGAAAATGTTCGTCGGCGCCAGGTAATCCCCGTTGGTCGCCAGTTCAAAATCCGACAAGACATAGTTCGTGCCGACGGCCGTAAACGTGAACGGCGGGATCGCATACTTGATGGGAACCGTCGTGAGATTGGTGTCCTCCGTGAACATGAGATAATTGTAATTCGTCTGCGTCCCGCCCACCGTGTAACTCCAGGCTGTGCCCCCCGCGCCCGCCGGGTTGGTGACCTGGTTCATGATGATGGTCACATCCGTGAACGTTCCCGGCCCGAAGATGATGTTGGTGGTTCCCTGGCCTGAGACCAGGCCGGTATCAAAGATGGCGTTGACCGGGTTGAATGGCCCGTTCGTTCCGTAATACACGGTCATCTCATCGGGAACTTGGAAAAAGTCCCAGTTGATGGTCAGCGAGCCGGAGGTCTGGCCGACAAAGAGGTAATTGGTCTGCGGCAACCCGCCGCCCGTCGCCGTCACGGGCGCAAAATTATTCGTGGTCAGGAACATGTCGCCGGCGCCGTTGGTGCTCGTGCCGCCGCGATTCTCCATGAGCAGCACGCGCTGGCCCGTCGGGCTGAGCAGCGTGAAGGTCAGATCCGAAATGCGCGGATGATTCACGACCACGCCGACGCTCACCGTTGAGACCAGTTGCGTGCTGCTGACGAACACAGTCGTGTCGCTCACCGCGTCATCCAGCACCGCCGGGCCGTTGGTCGTTTCCGACGCCGGCGGGATGGGCGAGGCCTGCCCGCTTAATCTGGCCAGCAGAAAAGCGTGCGCCGTCGTCACCGTGCTGGGATTGAACAGACCGACATAGTAAGTGCCGCTGCGCAACGGCGGGCCGTAGGAGATGGAATTTCCCGGACCCAGCGGCCCGGCATTCGTCAACAGGACAAAATCCAGGAAGTTGGAGAAATCCGGCTGGACGTTGAAATTCAGATAGAGTTGCAACGGCGGCGTGACCGTCGGCGGGAGGTTCGTCGCAAAAATGCTCAGGTTGGTGAAGCCCGGCGGCACATCCAGGAAGGTGTAAAACCACGAGCCGGGAGGAATAAACACATCAAAGCCATCTTTCAGATCGCGATGTTTCTCGATGAACAGCGTCAGTCCCGTCACCGCGCCGACGTGATTGGTCGCCGTATCCACCTCCGTCAAAATCCACGGGCCAACTCCCTCCTGGGCTTGGAAATTTTGCAGGCTGCCCGGCCCGTCCGAGTGCTGCGAACCCGGGATGTCGCCCCGCCCGCTGTCGTCATAAATCTTCGTGTAGGGTCCCGGGGGCGGCGGAATCGCGCCCGAAGCGTGGTTGTTCAACACCACCGAGGTGCCGTTGTGACTGAGCGTGCCGATGAGGTCGCCAAAATTCTCGTGGGTAATGGTGTTGGTCACCACGACGCGACCCACTTCAATCGGCTGCGCCGAGATGGCAAACACGTAGGCCTTGCCCGGATGCGTCGGGGTGGCGTCGGGAATGTTGACCGGCACCGGCACGCCGAACAGCGTCTGGTTGCCATTGGCATCCGACGAGCCGAACGGCGTCGCGCTGAAGATCGGGATGAAGGCAAACTCCGACCCCTCCTGCGCCTCCGACTTCACGCCGATGTAATAGACATCCCCCAAGGCCGAGTTTGAATAGGTGATGGATTCCACCCCGCCGCGCGTCAGGGATTTATCCGCGGCGGAGATCACGGTCGGATCGAGATTGGTCAGCGTGGACGCATTGGGAATATTCGGGTTGTGCGGGTCGGCCACATACAGGTCGATGTCCGCCTCCGGCTGGGTCACATTGTCCGGCGAATTCGCATAAACGCCCGTGCGCGGAACCGAGAGCGTGTCCGGCAGGAAGGTGACGAACGCCGCAAACTTGAAGCCCAGCACGTTGGTCACCACGAAGAAATGCCATTGATTCGTCATGCCCAGCGTGATGTTGCCGTTGGTCCCCCAAAATATGTTGGTGCCGACGGCGATCGTGTTGGTGCCCATCAACGGCGTGTTCGCCCCGACCGTCTGGTTGAGCAACGGCGCGTTGGTGACCGTGACAAAGGTGGTCAGCTGGCTGCCCGTGGGATTGGAAACGACCGGGTTCGCGGTCACGCTGATGGGCCCCTCGCCCGCATCCGTGAGGCCGCCGCAGGAGATCACCAGCGAGTAATCCTGCACCACATTGGGGCCATAGACGCCCGCCGGGTTGTTGGTCTGCGCGGTCACGGCATTTACGTTCACCTCGCGGCCGATCACCGTCACGGAATAGCGACCATTGATTGGCGGCGCCAGGAACACGTTTTCAATGTTGTTGACGACATCCAGGTTCGGCGCGCCGTTGGTGTCCCACGGGGCGTTGAAGTGGGCGGTCGCCGGAATGTCGTTGCCAAAAAACACGTCGCCCGTGTTCAGGTTGGTCACGACGAGGTCGAGATTATTGACCAGCTTGATGGCGGCGGCGGGGTTGCCCGCCGGATCCGTCCATGCCAGTGTCACTCGCAGCGGCAGTTGCGCGGAAATGGAGTTGGTGTCGAGGGACACCAGAAACGTCTGGCTGTCGCCCGTGGCCAGCGCGTTGCCCACGCTCTGGTCGAGGAAGTAGATCGACGTGTTCGTGCCGCCGGTTGGATTGGTGACGAGGTTCGTGATCGAAAGCGGCAGGGTGTTCGGCAGGTTGACCTGTCCCCAGCCCTCGGGATTGATGGGGTTCGCCGGACTGAAACTATAATTGCCCGTCACCCGCGCGCCATTGATGAGCATCGCCTTCAACAGCCCCGGGCTCGGCGTCGTGTGCAGCGTGTTTATGAAAAAATCCTGCATCAACGCCAGCACGCCGGACACATCCGCCGCCGCCATGCTCGTGCCGGTTTCATAGCGGTAAAAATGCGGAGGGACTGTCGAACTTGGATCACCGCCGAGCGAATTGTTCAGGTTGCTCAACACCTCGAAAAAATTCCCCTGATCGTTGGTCGTGACGATGGTGGTGATGAGGTCGTAGTGGACCGGGGAGGCGTTGGTGCTGCCCACCGCAAAGAAAAAGAAATCGTTCTGGAGGCTCGAAATGTCGGTGATCACCCCGCCGCTGTCCGGCGGAATGGACACGCTGCCCAAACGCACAAAATCCACGGGAGGAATGGTGGGCGGATTCGGCGGGCGATCCAGAAACTCCACATAAATCGGCAGGTTGGTCGGAAACGGCAACGTCGAAAACTGGTTTGTGACCAGCGTGATCATCACCGCCACCGCGTTGGCGGGAACCGTGAGACTGTATTGGTTGAGTCCGCTGTTGGTGATCGTCTGGTTGATGAACGTGTTGAATGCGAAGTTCGTCGGGTTGTAATACGCCGCTTCATCCCATTGTTGTGAGCGGGTCGAAACCACAAACGTGCCCGGGGCGGTCACGTCCGGCTTGTAACGCCCGTTCGGACCTTCCACGCCGACGCCCACATTGCCGCGGCCCGAAAAACCGGCGACCTGGGAACTCTGATCCGTTTCCGGCTGCCAGACCGCCGCAGTGTTGCTGTCGATGTCGGTCACGATGTTGGTGATGTTCCGCAACTGTTCCATCGCGCCGACCGTGATGACATTTTTGGCCGTGGCCGGCGAGAGGATCGAGTCCGGCTGGCCGCCGCCGCCATCATCACTGCCGCCGCCATCGTTGCCCGCAGAAAACACGAACAAGACCGGTTGCGAACCCGGGATCTGCGTGAGCGAATCGCGCACCGCCGCATCGTAGCTCGCCGCCGCCAGATCATAGAGAGTGTCCCCGAGGTAATTCCAGCTGTTGTTGGAGATCAGCGCGTTCGTCAACGCCGCCGCTTCCTGCAGGGTTTGGTCGGAGATGAAGAACGGCATGGAGAATAGATTTGCCTTCGGCGCCTTGCCGCGATATTGAAAATTCGTTCCCGGATTGATGGAGCCCTGCGCGTTGGTCACCGTCAGGGATTCCGTCCCGTTGCCGGCGATGATGCCCGCGACATGCGTGCCGTGGCCATCGGTGTCCGTAAGCGGCGCCCCAAACACGCGACCGACCAGATCCGGATGCGTCGCGTCAATGCCCGAGTCGTTCACCTGCACCAGCACATTCTTGCCGTCCAAGTTCAGATAATTGGTCGTCGTGACCGAATCCGCCGCCACGCCCACCGTCGCGCGGCTCAAGTCATTCGCATGAATGCGCTGACGATAGGCCTCCACGATCTGCACGCCGGGCAAAACCGCCAGCGCCGTCCAGTTCTTCGGCGGATTCACGCGCACCACCGGCCCGAACGGCGAACTGTCGGTCGCCAGCACCGTGCCACCCAGTTTCTCGATCTGCGCGATGGTGTCCGCCGAATTTTCCGGGAACAGACCCAGATTCAACGTCCCGCCGGGCGGCAGGGTCTTTTCCGCATACGCGAGCAGCGGCGACTGCACCTTGTAATACGGTTCGTAGGGAATGACCGACTGGGTGAGCGCCGCCAGTTGCCGCGCCGTGTTCGGCGTGGCCCGGACCAGATAGGCGTTGTTCGGGATGTAGGAAATGATCTCCGCGCCCGCCGCCGCGAGCTGCGCGCGGAAGGCCGCGTTCACCGGCCCGCGCGACTGCACAACGTAGGCGCCCGGATCGCCCGCCGCCGACAGATTTTTCGGGATGCCCAGATCCAGTTTTGCGCCCGTGTCAATCAGCGCATTCTCCAGCAGGATCGCCTTCCGGTCGCCCATCAATTCGACGAGGGACTTCTTCGTGTTGGTCAGGCGGTAGGGAAACGGATTGGTCGGCGTGGCCGAAACGGCGTTGGTGCCAGGATTGGCGGCGGTGAACAGTTGCGGGGCCGTCGAGGCGGAGCGGACGGTGGCAATGTCCGGCGTCATGGCGGCTCTTTTCTTCGCCGCCGCATCATGCGCCGCAACGGGACTTTGTTTCGCCGGGCGGCTGCCCGACGGCCAGAAGAACCATGCACCCGCCAGCACCAGCAGCAGACACAACCCAATCCAAAATGACGGACGCAAACGCATAAATTTATTTAGCTAATTATTCCACAGACGACCGTTAAAGCGAGGCCGGAAAATCGCGGGATCGTCCGGCACATTTCAACTTCTTGCGGGATTAAACCCGCCGCCTCGGAATCCCAAAGGGATTCCGGATCAAAGCCCAGGGTCGCGAGGTTGGCCTGTCCGGCTCGGACCGAGCCACCCTGGGTCATCGTCGGAAGAAAATCACAACCCCAACGGGGTTGCGGTCGGGTGATGCTCACGCGTGCCACAACCCCGTTGGGGTTGCGTTGACTGGCGGAGCGTTCCCAAGGTAGCTCGTTCCTCGCAACCTTGGGCTGAAGGACACAATCCCTTTGGGATTGAGCCATGCGGCCGCATCTCAAATACTGGGATGCGCCCTTGGGGATGACACCTTGTCGGGGTGCCATCTTCCCTGCTCCATTTTCCATCGTCGTTTTCATCAGTCCGGTGGCAAAATGTTATAGCTCTCGATCACGGCATGCGTGTTGGTCGGCGCGCCTTCGATACGCACCACCGAGCGCGTGACCGTTTCCGCCGTCACCTGGTAATTCGTGATCATCCCCGCCTGATTGCCGCTGTTCACGACGCCGTTCGGCGCGGGCGTGAGCGTCTGGCCGTAGCTGTAAATTACAAAGCGCGGCTGGTCGCTCAGGCGCAACAGCCCCATCGTCTGCTGCGGCAGCCATTCCATCAGCGCGTCGGGGATGCTGTTGGTAAGATTCAGCCCGGCCAGGAAGGGTGAGTTTTGTGACAACGCCGGCACCGACAAAATATCGCCGACGCGCTTGAATGCCCCGCCCTGGCTGGTGGTGTTCGTGAACGTTGTCCGATAATAATTAATGTTGGTCACCAGTGAATACAAGATCGAACCGGCCAGATTCACCCCCGCCGGAGTGATGACCACAGGTGGATGTGTGCCGATGATATTGGTCGGCACGACCAGGCCGCTGAACGCCGCCGACCAGGCCGCGAGACCGGCGGCGGGATCGCCCGTATCAGACGCGCCCACGTTGATGGGCAGCTGCCCGCGCGTCGCGTTGCCATTGAGCGCCGTGGTGAAAATATCAAACAACTCCCGGTCCTGCGTCGGCGCAAGGTTGACGGCATCAAAGGAACTGTTGTCGCCGGTCCAGTTGGTCCACGTGCCGAGACCGGTCGTGACGCCGGCGAGATTCAGAATGTTGGTCGCCTTGAGAAAAACCGTCTGCCACGGCGTGCCGCGATGGATACGGCCCAGCCAGCCGACGGAGGGAAGTTTGGTGCCCGGAAAATCCCAGTTTTCCGACCGTTGTACCAGCGGATCTTTGTAGGCCGGATTAAATGTATTTTGATCCAAACCCGCCAAAGCCTGCGGCGTCCTGCCCCAAGGCTGATAGCGGACATTGAGCATGCCCATGTCGGGCAAAACGGGCAGGTTTTTGGGTTTTTGCAATTTATTAATTCCCGTGTGCAGGCCATTGGCATCGGGATCATAACCCGAAAAATTCAAATCGCTCGCCAGGGTATGCACCATCGGATCATTGGCCTGCCAGGAAGTATAAGCATAAGCCTGGACCACCGGCGCGAATGGAACCTGCACCGTCAGATTGGTGAAATAGCCTTGGTAGGTAGCCTGCTCACCTGGCGGCAATTTCCCATTCGGCGTTCCGCCCATAAAAACTGTGAAGCCATAGATTTCAGCAAGCACATGATTCTGGTCGGCTTCATCCCAATATGAAAAATCCACAGGAAGCGCAGTTTGTGAGACACCCATTTGGTTGGCGATTCCCCACGGCGTGCCGCGAGCAGTCAGATTCGTATCCCACATGTTGTCGTATGATAACTTCTTCAGACTGGTTTGAATTTCAGCATTCAAATCGCGCCGGCTGTTCGGCCCGGCGAAATGCACATAATCAATGACGCGCACTCCGCCCTTGGAATCCTGGGCGAGGATGAAGGCTTGCAGCCGGTTCGTCGTCTCGAAACCAAAATGCGGCAGCAACACATCGGTGCGATTGGGCTGCCAGCCGGCGGTGGCCGCCGGCACAAAGCCGCCACCCCATTGATACGCCTGATTGGTCATGAAACTGATGTTGGTATAGATCGGAAGATAGAAGGCATTGGTGGGAAAGGATGAACTGGAGGCCCGGGTGTCCAACGTGCCATCGTTACGCCAGCTTGAACCCGGCCAGTAATTGAAACTGTAATTCTGTGACAGCGGCTGGTTGAACGGCCGGAAATAGCCGATATCATTGGTCAGGTTCGCGCTCACGTTATTGAACACCACCACCTGCAACGGGTTGCTGTAGGCGTTCGTGTAAGGGTTCCAAAATTCAACCCCGATGGCGGTGTTGATGCTCATGTCATACTGGGCATTGGTGGCGGTAATCTTCGCCGTTGCAGTGAAGTCCGAGCGCGTGACTTGCAGCTTGCGGGTGACCGTCAAGGTATCCTGCATTGAAATCTCATTGAAACTGGGAAAGCCTTTTTTCGCGCCGATGATCCACGGCACGCCATAAATGTTGTCCACGGCGGGTACATTTCCTATCGGCACATTGGCAGCAATGAACGAGGCATCGAAAGGCTGTGAAAGCTGGAAGTCACCCGGCCCGGAAACAGTGCCGTCAACCGAGCCGTTACTTAAGTTGGTGTAGCCTCTGATGTAAATATTTCCAAAATTGTCTTTCTTGAAAAACAGCGGCCGGAAAACGGAGGGAAAATCCTTGCCCAAACTTGCGGCGTGATTCGTGGTCGCGTCGTAAATGTTGGCGGCCAGTTGGAGCACGCGCTGCACGGCGGGCCGGTAAACAAAATTGCTGTTCACCAGCACCGGAATCTCCGTCACGCCAAAGGCGGGGATCTGATTGGTCATGCCGAAGAACGGGACGTTGGTCAAGCCGAGGCCGTTGCGATCATTGATGTGCGTGCCGTAAGCATCCACATAGGAATAATTGTAGTTGGTGATGCCGTAGTAGGTCGCCAGATAATTGGACGGGTTGGACTGGAACCATCGGGTGGTGTAGGCGCGCAGCATCCGGTCGGCGGCGTTGGTAAAAAACTTGATCGAATTCGTCCACGGTATGCAATTTGTCTCCATGTCCGGCACGATGTTGCCCCCGGCATCCACGTTCACGTAATTCACGTTCAGCTTGCCGGATTCCGGTGCGGAATCCGTGCCGAGCTGCGCGAGCAGACGGTAGAACGTGTAACGATCGTAGGTGGAGACCCCGTTGCCCGCCTGCTGCAAACGGTTGGTGAAAAAACTTGAACTCTTGGTTGGATCAAACAGATCGGAGGCTATGGTAAAAAAATGATTAGTGTTATCCGAGCCGGCCCATGGCGTAGTATTCCCCGGCGCAAAGACCAGAGGAAGGACGGTGGTCGTCATCAGGTTGCCCAAGGTGTAACCGTCCACGCCTGCATTCACGAGGGCGTTGAAAAAAAAGTTCGGCGGGACGGCGAGTGTATTGTAACTGCCGTTGTAACGCCACGAGAGCAACGCGCGGGCGTCTTCAAAGGCGGCCCCGGAATTGGCGCTGCCAGGGCGGTTATATTGGTAAGGGTTCGACACCGGATTGACAATCGTTGGCGGATTCCATTGATTCGTGTTCAAATCCGCGAGGAACGCTGCAAGATTCAATTCCCATGAGCCGACACTTTCATTTCGGAAATAGCCGTCGTTATTGTTGGCAAGCCCGGTATTCAACGTCTGATTATGAATGGCGTTCAAGTCGAGTGTATTTCCGACCGGCATGGCGATGAACGCGTAGCGCGACAGAAATTTATTGTTGGGCCCGTGCGGCGCGTCCGGCCGTTCCAGCACGCCGATCCATTCGGGATCGCCCATTTCCGTAACATCGCCGAGAAAATTGCCTTTGCTATCAAAGTTTCCCACGACCCCGTTGGTATCAAACCGCCCATTGCGGTTGAGATCCAGATAGAAGCGGAATTCATTGAAGCCGGCCGTCCGGTCGAAGGCGAACACCGGTGCGCGCGGCAGAAGCCACAGGTTGGCGACGTTCTGGACAAAGTCGGCGGCATTCAACGGAGCCGTGCCATTGAAGTAATAGTCATAATTGACGTTGGTGGGATTGGGCGAACCAGAAATAAACCCTTTCGCATTGATGTAATTCGTGGAGACGAGGAGGCCGAAGTTGTAGGGATTGGTCGTTTGCAACACGGTGGCGAGAATCTGCGCCTCGGCATTGGCCAGGCCGGAATCGGCGGCAAGCCGCGCGGTCACCGTGCCGGTCTCGGTCACCACGGAACCGCGTTCGCGCCGGCTGATGGCCAGAAACGCCACCGCCATGACCAGCGTCACCGCCAGCAGAATCAGCGTGATGACCAGCGCGACGCCGCGTTCCGCAGGTTGAGAGTTGAGAGTTGAGAGTTGAGAGTTAACACCGCTGCGTGCCATCCGCACCCCGGCCATACTCCGGCCATCAGAGGTCAGAGGTTCAATTTCTGATTTCTGCTTTCGGCTTTCGGATTTGAGTTTCATGTTCACTGGTAGGCGGCGGGGACGACGTTCGGGATGGCCACGCGCTGGCGGAAGACGTGGACCCGGCCCGACTGGTCCGACAGATACTGGGTGCGCACCGGACCGAAGGGGCGGGACTCGGCGCGTTGCAGGGCGCGGTCCTCCAGCGTGGACATCTCAATCTCCACGGTGGCGGGCACAGCGTTGCTGTAAAACACATAACCGATCTGCCCGGGCTGGCCCGGCAGCGCATTGGTATAAATGGAATTCGTGACGATGTAATCAATGGGCCCGCCGTTCAGATCGAACGCCGACACGCGGAAACCCACCACCCCTTCCAGCAGCCGGCTGTAGGTGTTGGTTTTGAAATCCGGAAAATTGACGAAGAACTGGAACTCTTGATGGAACATGTCGTAGTCCTTGCCGGATTGTGACACCGGATAATGATTGGCATAGCGGTAGAGCGTGTAAGTGTTGGTGGGCGTCAACAGCACCGTGTAGCCGGTGCCATACCACGTCGGCACGCCGTTGAGGTTTCCCTGGCTCAAGATGAACAGATTCTGCTGCACGTTCGTCCGCGAGGCGCCGCTGGCGGTCAACGACTGGATCAGCGGCGCGGAATTGAGACTGTTGGTCACGTAGAAATTCACCGCGCCGCCGTTCACGCCACCCGAGGGCGACATCGTGCGCAGATCCCTCGTGATCAGTTCCATTGCCGCGCGGCCGGATTCCAGCACGTCCGTCTGGGTGACGCTGGCGCGGAACGCGGACTGGGTGGCGCTGAACACGCCCATCAACGCGATCACAATCAGCGTGAGCAGGGTCATCACCACCATCACCTCCACGAGGGTGAAGGCGGAGCGCGAGTTGAGAGTTGAGGGCGTAAAGCCCCGTGCGGGCCACGCCCCTTTACGGGGTTGAGAGTTGAGTGGAAGGTGGCGTTCACGCCGCTTCATTACCTGAATCCCGGCCAGCGCCCGCCAGCAATCCCAAAGGGATTGGGGCCTCCAGCCCAGGGTTGCGAGGCACGAGCTACCCTGGGTCAGCCGTAGAAAACCGACCCAACCCCGACGGGGTTGTGGACGGGCTGGCCGCGCACGCGCCGCAACCCCGTTGGGGTTGGGGAAATCCGAACCGGCCTCCACCCAAGGTAGCTCGTGCCTCGCAACCTTGGGCTTTGAGACAGAATCCCGTTGGGATTCATCAGCACAGGCCGTCCCCGACTTGCGAGAAATGGCCAAGGCTGAAGCCCGCGCTCCGGCGAAATTGCGCGATTTAATATTCCTAATTGAAAATAAATTTTTCACGGCGCGTTGGTGAAGGATTGGGGCTGGTAAAAATACAGGCCATTGCCGGCCGCCGTGTCATTCAGGACCTGGCCGGCGATGAGCGTGCGATACGACTGCCGCCCGGTGCCGAGCCGGCCGTTGGGCAGGATCGGCCAGAAAAACGTCAGGCGCAGTTCATGCAGGTTGGCGGCGATCTGCCGGCTGTAAGCCTGCTGCACATCCGGCAGATTAAAAACATTCGTATCCACGGGCACCGCCGCGTTGACGCAAAGAATGTGGTAGGCGAACGCATCGCCCGAATCATTCTGCCCGCCGCGGATGATCTGGTTGTCCTGCGGCGGCTTTTCCGCCGCCGCCCCGCTGATGGACCGGACGTAGGCGATGATGTGGTTGCTGTAGCATCTGAAGGTGTTCCCGTAACGCTGGCCAACGTAAAGCCAGCCGGGAACGGCGGGATAGTTGGTCAGGGGAAGATTCAACGCATCGGCAATGAACTCGGGGGTGCTCAGCAGGGCGACGATCGCCGCACCATTGGTGAGCCGTGCCGACGAATAGGGCGACGATGGATAAACCCCCGAAGACACCGAAGCGGCCCCAAAAGTGTAACCGTTCTGACCGTTGTTGACCGTCCCGCCGGATGAATTGTAAAGCGTCCAGTAATTCGTGATGGCAAAGACATAGTTCGTCAGATCGTCCATGCCGCGCGCGCCCTTGCTGATGGCCTCGAGGAAAATGGTGGCGTCCTGGTTGATGACGGTGCCCTCGCGGTTCTCGCGCTGCACGTTCATGCCCAGCGGCAGCACCCCGATGATGGCGACCAGCGCGATGCCGATGACCGCCAGGCTGATGGCGATCTCGATCAGCGTGAAGGCGGAGTGCGCCCGTCCCGGGCGCTGCGATGAACGCGGTAAAGGAGGCGTGGATTTTTCGAGCGCGCGGGCAGCCGGCACGTTGCTGCGCCCGGGGACGGGCGCGCTCCGAACGGCACCACCGTCGCCAGCACAGCAAGCTTTCACACTTGTGTCCCGACTTTCGGCTTTCGAAATGGTTGGGGAAATGTTCATGGGGCCATCTTGTAATATTGCAGGACGGCGCGGCCCGTCAGCGGGTCAATGTCGATGATGTTGGCCGAGATGTTGGTGCTGTTGCCCGGCGGATTTTCGATCACCGAGGGCCAGCTACCTGCGGTGTTATCAATGAAAAAAGTCTTGGTCGTCGCATTCACCGCCGGAGCGATACTGCCTTGCGCCAGCGGAATATATTCATGGCGCTGGGCAATCTGGCCGTTCTGATCCAGCAGATGGCCGAAGCTGTCAAACACGAGGCAGGGCAGATTTACCAACGCATTGGTTTCCAGCGGGAACGGAACCGCATTGGTCATGAAACCATAAATCCTGAAGGGCGAATCCGGGTTGTTCAGCAGGGTGATGTCGGGCGGAACCGCCACCGGCGTCATGGCCGGGCCATACGGATTGCCGAATTTTTGCTGGGCGATAAAAGTGCCGGCCGGCAGGTTCTGCCAGGGTGCCAGGTAATGCCAGTTATGACGCCCGGGCTGGTCGCCCACCGTGCCCTGCCCCATAAAAATGTAGCCGGTCAGTTGATTGTCACAAAGATTGGTGACGACTGTTCGTGCGGCTGGAGTGAGGCCGTTCCACCAAGTGCTGGAAACCCCTCCTGGAATCATCCAAAAATTCGTCGGGACAAACACCATGTAAACCGTGGTGCGCTGGCTGATGGCGAGCTGCCGGGCGCGCCCGATGTCGTCGAGCAACTGCCGCGAGGCGCTGACGGTCGCATTTGATTTGCCCAGATTTTTAAGCGCCGGCACGGCCAGTCCCGCGATCAGACCCAGAATCGCGATGACGACCAGCATCTCGATCAGCGTGAAGGCGGAGCGGGAAGAGTTGAGAGTTGAGAGTTGAGAGTTGAGAGTTTCACCGGGGCGGACCCCGGCCGCCCCTTCAATCTGTAACAGCCGACGTGAGGAGGCTCTGACCAATTCGGAATTCGGAATTCGGAATTCGGAATTGAATGGAGCCTCCTCACGTCGGCTCCGACCTTCCGTCAGGCGTCCCGCAGATTTAAATGAACGAGTGTCTTTCAAAACATCACAACTTTCAAAAAACGTTTACCAACTGGTGACGTTGTCCTTGTTGACACCTTGATTCGCCGGCAATGTTGGATCAATTTTTTTATCCACCCCGGCGGACCAGACCATCACCTTGCCGTGAAATTGGAAATTATCAGCCTTGCTGACATCGGGGTTGACCAAACCATTTAGACCAGGATTGGCGCTTGTCTTATTAAAACCGGATACGTTATTCAAACCGTAAAAAGCATCGTGACATTGCTCGTCATAATTCAAATCCATCGTGATGATATACGGATTGCCCCAGGGGTCGCGATAGACCAGGTCCGTGCCGACGCCCGGCAGCGTGTTGTCCCCGGGCATTTTGGCGTTCAGGAAAATGGTCTTCTGCGGATTTTTTTGATAGTTGAGATTGGCCGTCGCACCGGAGCCGTCGGGATAATTCGTGATGTTCATCAGAATCGCGATCACCTCGGAATTGTTCGTGGTGTAAAGCCCTGAAACAGGGGGCATGGCTTGCGACTGGATCAAACTGCCGCCATAAGTGAAGTCCCCCGCGCCCGCTGCGGTCTGGGTGCCGGCGGAGACCGGAAAACGGCCATAGACCGAATCGTAGTGCTCGATGGCGGTGGCGATGTCCTGCGCCTCCAGTTTCGCCTTGGCTTTCTGTGCCGCCCGTTTGGCCGCCGCCAGCGCCGGCAGCAGCATCGCCGCCAGAATGGCGATGATGGCGATGACGACGAGCAGTTCGATGAGGGTGAAGCCCGCCCGCGGGCGGCGTGAAGAGTGTGAAATGGTTTTCATGGCGTTTAAAATATTCAGGTTGTGACAGGCAGTATGCAAAACCGGCGACGAGTGGAGCAACGGTTTTGTCAGGCGGCTGCCATCGGACGGCGCATCCGCGCACTGCTCCCGGAACGCCGCGTTCACGCGGCAGCGGCAGTCATCATCGTTCCTGCTGCCGCGTGAACGCGGCGTTCCGTTCACCTGGGCCTGCACGGTGATGGCCGGCACCCACGAGCAGTCGTGCCAGTCCACGGCCAGCGATTGCTCGCGGCGTGCTGTTTCAATTTTCCGGCCGGGACGCATAAAAATTTCAGGGCAACGGGCTGTTCAGCACCACCGTCTTGTTCCAGTTGCAGATCAGGTTGGTCTTGCCGCCGATGGAAAGCTGGACCCACAGATCATACGAGTTGGGATTGTTCGTGCCGGGACAGGCATAACGCCAGGGATTGAAATCAGGCGTGTTCGCAAAAGGCAAGTAGTTTGGATCCGGCCCGCCCACCGCCGCCATCAGCACGGTGGCCAGCACACTGTTGTTCGTCACAGAAATGAACTGTCTGGGTTTCAGATTGGAAAGAAAACTCCGGGCGGCCGGCGCATCTTCACCCGTGCCGGACTTCATGACATTCACAAAGCCGCTCACGCCAAACGCATTCATCACAGTGGTGGCGTTGGCACTGATATTGGCACTGCCATCGAGTGTGTAATAGACACCGTTGTTATTAGTCGTCCCCAGCAGTTCAAAATAAAGCGGATTGATCCGCGCATCGTTCGGATTGCTCGGCGGATAAAAACCGTAGGCCGCCTTGTAGCTCTCAATGGCCGTCTCCAGATTCGCCATCTCCGCCCTGGTCTGGTTGATGATGGAAATCCGCTTGAAGGCGCGCAGCGCCGGAATGGTGAACGCCGCCAGAATCGCGATGATGGAAATGACGACGAGGAGTTCGACCAGGGTGAAGGCCAGTTGAGAGTTGAGAGTTGAGGGCGTAAAGCCCCGTGTGGGCCACGCCCCTTTACGGGGTTGAGAGAGGGAAGACCTCGGCGCGATGCCGGGCTTGCTCTCAACCCTCAACTCCTGACTCTCAACCATTCCGGCTGCCTGATTCGTTTTCATAACCATTTATTTCAGTTCCTGCTCCATCCGTTCGCTCAACCATTGTTTGATCATGCTCTGATAATTCAGATACCGCGAGCGGGCCAGCCGCTTGATGCGCGCCAGCATCCGCGGATCAATCCGCAGCGTGATGGTCACGGACTCGGACGACTCGGAACTGTCCGACAGTGCCGCCTCCATCAAGCGCAGCGCGGGCCGGTTGTCCTGCCAGAAATCCGCCTCGGATTCCTCGCTGTCGAAGATCGGCACGTCTTCCCAATTGGCAAAAGTTCGCATCATTCCAAGGGATCATTGGATTACTGGATTACTGGATTACTGGATTGTTGGGGCTCGCCCTTCCCTCATCCACTCATCCACTCATCCATTCATCCGGTTTCCGGTTTCCGTTTCAGGTCCCCAGCGTCTGATCCATCTTCCGCTGGTAAAAAAACCGTTCCTCGGCGTCGAACTGCCGGGCGTGCAGGACGCGGACGGATTTCCCGTTCGTCCGATACACGCTGACAATGCCCAAGCCGCCGGCGGACATTCCGAGATTAAAGAAGCGCGCTTGAACCCCGAATCTGGGCGAGTCGGGCAGCAGCCGGATCGCAAAGGGGTCTTCAAACGACTCTTCAATTTCCCGTTGATTCAAAGAACCATCCAATTCAAATGGCGGATTGTTCCAATCGAACTCCATATCGGGTTAATTGTAAATAATACGCCCATGCAATGTGATTACAATGTATTTACACACAGATGGGGCTTTTGTCAAAGCGTTTCTGAGATTATCCGCTGAAAAACCGTGAATGGCGAGCGTTATTCGCCCTTGCCGCCGCCGCCTTCGTCACCGCTCATGTTGCTGATCATGGAAATCAGCGGCAGGAACATCGCGATCACGATGCTGCCGACGATGACGGCCAGGAAGACAATCATGATGGGTTCGAGCAGGGAGGTCATGGCCGAGACGGCATTGTCCACTTCTTCGTCGTAGTTGTCGGCGATTTTCAGCAGCATTTCCGGCATGGCACCGGTCTGCTCGCCGACGTCCACCATGCTGACGACCATCGGCGGGAAAACGCCGGAGGCCTCCAGCGGCGCGGTGATGGTTTCGCCTTCCTTGACACTTTCGTGGACTTTGACGATGGCGTTGCTGATGACCACGTTCCCGGCGGTCTCCTTGACAATCGTCAATGCCTGCAAAATGGGCACACCGCTGCTGACCAGCGTGCCCAGGGTCCGCGTGAAGCGGGAAATGGCGACCTTGCTGATGACCGGGCCGAGCGCGGGCATCTTGAGTTGGAATTTATCCCACAATAATCGTCCAATTTTGGTCTTTTTGATGGTAACCAGAAAGATGACCACACACACAGCGATCACGCCCATCGTTTCCAGGATGTGATTTTTGATGATCTCGCTGATGCCGAGCACCAGCAGGGTGAAGCCCGGCAATTTCATGTTCATGCCGGCGAACACGTCCTTGAACTTGGGCACCACAAAGCACATCAGCAAAATCATGATGCCCACGGCGACAATCAAGACCGCCACGGGATAAAACAGCGCCGCCTTGACCTTGCCTTTGATCTTCTGCGCCTTTTCAGAAAATTCCGCCAGACGTTTCAGCACGACTTCGAGCACACCGCCGAGTTCGCCGGCCTTGACCATGTTCACGAACAGCTTGTTGAAAACTTTCGGATGCTGGGCGAGCGCTTCGGAAAAAGTGCTGCCGCCCTCGATGGACAACCCCAGTTCGGCCAGGACCTTTTTCAGGTTGGCGTTGCGCTCCTGTTTTTCCAGCACGCGCAATCCGCGCAACAGCGGCAGGCCGGCATCCACCAGCGTGGCCAGCTGCCGCGTGAAGGTTGTCAACACTTTCGGCTTCACCCCGCCGCCCAGGCCGGGAATGCTGATGTTGATGTTCATCGCCCCGCCCTTGCCACCCTTCTTGGCAGGAGCCTTGCCTTTGACTTTTTTTCCGGAGCCCTTTTCCTGAACCTTGTCCGCCTCGATGATCTTCGTGGGATACAGCCCCATTTCCTTCACGCGGCCGATGGCCTCGTTCTGGTTGGCGACTTCAATGGAGCCTTTGGTCTCGGCCCCCTTCTGGTCGAGCGCCACGTAATCGTATTTTGGCATAAATCAATTAGTTCGTCGTCAGCAGTTCGTCGTCAGTAGCTACCGACTACTGACCACTGACTACTTACTTTTTTCAAGTGTATTTGACCACTTCTTCGATGGTGGAATCGCCCTCAAAAATGGCACGCAATCCGTCTTCGCGCAAGGTGATCATGCCGAGCTCGACGGCTTTCTGCCGCACCACCACCGTGGGCGCCCGCTCATTGATGAGCGCGCGGATCGCTTCGCTGACGATGAGCAATTCGTAAATGCCTTTGCGCCCCTTGTAGCCGGTGTCGTTGCAAGTGGAGCAGCCGCGCCCATAATAAAACACCTTGTCGCCCAGGTCGTGCAGCGACAGGTTGAGCAGCCCCAGCTGATCTTCGGTCGGCTCGAACGGCGTCCGGCAATTCTTGCAGACCTTCCGGACCAGCCGCTGGCCCAGCACGCCCATGAGCGTGGAGGAGATCAAAAACGGTTCCACGCCCATGTCCACGAGACGCGTGACCGCGCCGGGCGAATCGTTCGTGTGCAGCGTGCTCAACACCAAATGGCCGGTCAGCGACGCCTGCACGGAGATCTGCGCGGTTTCCAGATCGCGCATTTCCCCGACCATGATGATGTCCGGGTCCTGGCGCAAAAAGGATTTCAGCGCCTTGCCGAAGGTCATGCCGACGGCGGAATTGATCGCCACCTGCATGATGCCTTCGATGTCAAATTCGACCGGGTCCTCGGCGGTGAGCAGTTTGGAATCAATCGCGTTGACGCGGCGCAGGCAGGAATACAGCGTGGTCGTCTTGCCGCAACCGGTCGGGCCGGTGACGACAAAAATTCCGTTGGGCCGCTGGATCACTTCCGAGACGAAATCATAGACCATCTTCGGCATGCCGAGCGATTCCAGCTCCAGATTCACCGACGAACGATCCAGCACGCGCAACACGACCGATTCGCCGAATTGTGTGGGCAGGGTGGACATACGCAAGTCCACCTGCTTGCCCCCGACGTTGTGCGTGATGCGTCCGTCCTGGGGCATCCGGCGTTCGGAGATGTTCAGGTTCGCCATGATTTTCAGGCGCGAAATCACCGGCAGGGCCAGATGTTTCGGCGGCGGGGCCATTTCATACAGCGCGCCGTCCACGCGATACCGGATGCGGAATTCCGTCTCGAACGGCTCAAAGTGAACGTCGCTCGCGCGGTCCTGCACCGCCTGCTGCAACACCAGGTTCACGAACTTCACGATCGGCACGTCATTGGCGAGATCCGCCATGAGTTTTTCGTTGCCGGCCGCCTCGTCCGCCTCCTTGGCGAAATCCTTGCCCGCACCGATCTCCTTCAGGATTTCGGCAAAATTTTCCGATTCACCCAGCCCGTAAATCCGTTCGATCGTCTTGTCGATGTCCGCCGGATCGGCCACCACAATCTGGATGTCGCGCTTGGCCGAGTAATTGATCTCATCCGCCCGCGCCGGATCCAGCGGCTCGGCCACCGCCACCTGCACGACCTCGCCGACCATGCCGACCGGGATGCAGCGATACATCCGCGCGGCCGTCGCCGGGATGACAGCGGCCAGTTCGGCGGGAATTTCCCGGTCCTTCAACGACACCACTTCCGTGCCCAGATATGTCGCCTCGACATGCAGGATGTCGAGGC
>Ga0247670_1000187_pt1 | contig 18791 bp, 8 predicted proteins | sample CNK11_metaG_FD_183042 | JGI IMG/M metagenome (GOLD analysis project Ga0247670, IMG submission 183042) | Soil microbial communities from Purdue University Martell Research Forest, Indiana, United States - CNK11 | ecosystem: Environmental > Terrestrial > Soil > Temperate forest > Bulk soil | place...
GGATTGGAAGACTACGAAAAGAAGTTCCAAGCAAGGAAATTGAACGCCCTCCAAAAAACCGCAAAAGCAATGGGATTTGAACTCATTTCCAAGCCGATTTCACACGCAGTTTCTTAAGAGATGCCGCACCTGACGGCGCTGGGGATTGGGAGCGGAGCGCAAGTTGACCCAACTCGCAGCGGCTGCGCCAGACCTGAACGCGTGAAGTATCTCCATACGGGTTGGAATGGCCGCGCGCTGCGGATTGAGACTCTCCGGGGACGGGTGCCGCCATTTTGAATTCGGTCAGCGGCGGTCTGCCGACGCGCCGCTACGATGTCAGCTTCCGCTTAACGTCAATTCCGCGGTCAGCACAATATTCCCGGCGACGCGCGCGGTGGCCTGTGCCTGAACCAGATTGCCAAGCCGGCCGGTAATTTTTGCTTCCAGTTGAATCACCTCGCCGGGCTTGGCCGTGCCCAGAATTTTCACGTTGCGCAGCGCGGCCAATTTCAAATTTTTGAGCGGCGGAATTTTCGGGTCGCTTTGTGCGACGACGCCGGCGAGTTGGGCCGCCGCTTCGACCAGCAGCACGCCGGGAAAAATCGGTTCACCAGGAAAATGCCCGCTCAAAAAAGGCTCGTTGCCGCGGACGGTGTATTCGCCCGTGCCGCTCTGGCCGGGAATCAAACTCGTCAGCCGGTCAATGAACCGGAATTCCGCGCCATGTGGCAGGAGGCTGAGCGCCGGTTGCAAATCTTCGGAGTTCATTTGGCAAACGGGTTGGTGACCTTGTAATCCGCGGGCGGACTCCACTCGAACAATTTTTCGTCCAGCGACGGGTTCATGACGCCATTGGTGAAATCATTCCGCATCCGCGAGCCGTCCACAAAGACCAGTTCCGTGCTGGCCAGTGCAAAATCATTCGTCGCCAGACCGACGCACAATTCCGGCATCATCCGCCGCGCAAACGGGCTTTTTGGCTGGAGCGCCATCTGCCACACGCCATTGGTTTCGGCAAGCGACAGGATTTGAAACTGCGCGTCGAATTCCTTCCGGTCGCGCGGAAAACCCGCCTGCAGCAGCGACATGGTGTCGCGCCATTCGGTGGGCGTGCCGGCACCGAGCGGATAGCGTTCTGCGCGTTTCAGCCGGGGATAAATCACGAACATCTCATCGCCGTGTCGCAGCGCGATGGTCTGCGCGGGGTGGCCGAGTTCCCAGCGGAAATCGTTCGGCATGGCAAAGGCGATGTGACCTTTGGCGATGAGCGGCTGGGTGAGCGTCTTGAGGGCGCGCGTCTGGACAAAATCGGCGGACCAGGTGTGCAGGTTTTTTTGCGCGGTGAACCAGGCGTCCAGCACGGAGTTGGTGTCGGCGGCGCTGGCGCGCAAGCTCCAAGCTCCGAGCACCAAGCTCCAGAGAAGCAGCAGGTACCAAGCATTGGAGCGTGTTTTCAAAGTGCGGAGTGCGGCCGTCCTCGGCCGCAGTAACGGGCTTGGAACCGACAGCCCACGAGCTTTCCCAGCAGACCGGGTATTGCAGCATCGCTGCGCCCGGGGACGGGCGCACTCCGTCCAGAGAAGCACCAAGCACCAAGCACCAATTCGATTTCGTCGAGCACGGCACTTATTGAAGTTTGAAGTTTGGAATTTCATTGGGCTAAAGTGGAGTGGTGCAGAGTTGCCTGGCAGTCGGAGCGCGGCGTTCACGCCGCTTCAACGCACGCATTATCGGCAGTATCATATGCGAAAAGGTCACCCCAATCAGTTCGAACACTGAAGCGGCGTGAACGCCGCGCTCCACCGTGGTCTTCCGGCCTTGGCGGTTGTTTTGGTTCGGAGTTTGATTGCATCGTTACGGCTTGGATGTTGGAGCTTGGTCCTTTTCCACTTCCGGCCAGACCGGGATGAAGTGGAACCATTGATTGAGATGCTGCCGGATGGCCGGCTCGAACGCACGCAGGATTTCCTGGGTCAGCTGGATGCGGGCGTCGCGGTTGCCGATCAACGCCCGGTCGTATTTGATCTCCGGCAAAATCTCCGCGAGATGCCCGTTGGCCTGACGCACGATATAGACCGGCACGATGGCGCACCCGGAGGCGCGGGCGAGTTCGGCGGCGGCGATGGAGGCGGGAAAGGGGTGGCCGAATAAATTGACGTTCACTGCGGTTTGCGCGGGCGGACGATCCACCAGCAATGCCACCGTGGCCCCGGCCTGCAAGCGCTTGATGATTTCGATGAAGGCGAAGGCGTCTTCGCCGACGACCAACGTCTCGACGCCACGCCGAGCCCGTGACGCCTGCCGCAGTTCGGTCAACTTTTGATCCGGTTCGGGCTGCGTCAGCACGAGCAGTTTGTAGCCGTGTTCGACAAGAAATGAGCCGCCAAATTCCCAATTCCCCAGGTGTGGCGTGACGAGCAGCACGCCCTTGCCGCGGGCGTGGGCGGCGGTGAAATGTTCCCAACCCGTCCAATCGCCGTGCCAGCGGTCGAACGCCACGCTGCTTTCATAACGCCACAGGTCGGTGACTTTGATCATGAATTCCGTGATCAATTGCCGCGCAGTCATGGTGGCCGCCCTCCGCTCGCCGTTTAAAACCGGCAGCAGATTTTGAATCACGATCTCGCGCCGGCGCACCGCCAGCCGCCAGTAAATCGCGGCAATCAGTCGGGCGAACAGCCGCAAAACAAACGAGGGAATGAAACGTCCGACCAGCAACCCCAGACGCCAGATGAACACGCCGTAAAATTGCGATGGCCCGGAAAACTTATCGGGACCGGCAGCTGATTTTTTCTTTCCGGGAAACGACTTCCACCAGACCGGCAGGAGGAACACTGAAATCATCATGTTGCAGGCGATGCCGATGGCGCAGATGCGGCCGAGGCTGGCCATGCCCGCGTTGCTCGACAGGCCGAGCGAGCCGAACCCCGCGATGGCGGTGCCGCCGCAGAGCATTAACGCCTTCCCGACCGATTGGTGGGCCAGCTTCAAATCGCCGCCATGCCGGCGCAAGGCGAGCTGCATGAAGATGCTGTAATCCACGCCCGTGCCGAGAATCAGCGGCAGCGCCATCAGATTGAACAGATTCCACGACCAGCCGCAGAGCTTCATCACCGCGAGCAGGCAAACGCCGCTCAACACCAAAATGCCGAGGCTGAAAAAAACTTCGGCCGGCCGGCGGAAGGCCAGCCAGAGGGACAATAGAATCAACCCGGCCATTGGCAGCAGGAGTTTCCAGAGATTTTTTTGCACGGCCGCCAGAACCGTTCCACCCAATAAATCCCAGCCGGACAGCCAGACGCCGTCACGCGGGAGTTGGGCATCCAATGCTGCGAAGGTCTTCACCGTGGCGTTGGTCGCGGGATACAGTAAGCCCACGGCAAAAAAGTTTTGCGGTTCGCGGACGGCGAGCTTTTCAAAAATCCAGGAGCAGAGCGGATTCGTCGGCCAGAAGACATTGGTGGTTGTGGTGGCCAACTGCCAGGTGGTCAGGATGCCTTCGCTCAAGCCAAGTGCGTTTTCGGCGAAGCCATTGGTCAACGCGGCGGCGCGGAACACCTCGCGCTCGGCGACGAGTTGCCGGGCGCTGGCATGATTCGCCAATTGAAATTCCGGTCGCGGCCAGAGCGCGTTGGGCAGAGTGAAGCCGGAGAGTGTCTGGTTGGAAACCGCGGCATTGAGCGCCGGCAACACCATGTCGAGCCGGCGCGCCACTTCGCTTTCATCGCGGCCGGAAACAACCAGCCAGAGAGGCTCGTGTTTCTGGTTCAGATTGACTTTGATGGCGTCGAGGGTCGTGTAGGCCTGGCTGTCACGGGGACGCAAGGCGTTGCCGGACTTGTCCATTCCCGGCAGTCCGGAAAACAGAATTGCGGCGCAGCAGCAGAGCAGGGCGGCGGTGATGGTGAAAATGATTTTGGTTCGCGCGACTTCATTGCCCGCGTGGGAGCACCGGCGTCCCGCCGGCGAAATGTCTTTCGATTCTAAACTCGCCGGCGGGACGCCGGTGCTTCCACGTGAAGACTTCATCCGCTGCGGAAACAACGGCGGGAGAAAGGCGAAGATCATCACACAGGCCGAAATGGCGACGCCGACACCGACGAGCGAACCCAGCTGGGCGAGGCCGGGCAGCCCGCCAAAGTTCAAAACGAGAAACGCGGAGATCGTTGTGACCGCCGCCCAGAATATGCTCGGCGCAATCGCGCGGCGGATTTCCGGGATGGACAATTCCGGCTGCGCGAGGGCTTCCTGATAATGCACCACGGCATAGTCCACCGCGAGGCCGAGCAGGATCGCCGCAAAACCCATGCTGATGACATTGACCGCGCCGAAGATGAGTCCGCCGAGCGCGAGCGTCGCCGCCAGGATCAGGGCCAGCAATGTCAGCAGCCAGAGCAGGGGCTTCACGCGGCGGTGGGCGCACCAAAAGAGAATCGCGATGATCAACGCTGTGCCGCCGATCGACAACTCCATGTCATGCTGCATGCTGCCGGAAATTTCCGCCGTGAAGGCCGGTCGTCCCGTATAGCCGATTTGGATTTTCTCATCGGGCGGCAACGTGGTGCTGATGACGTTCTTGATGGCATTAAACCAATCGGTGCATTCGCGATAACCATTCAATGCCTCGCGTGCCTGGACGAAAAAGATCCGGAAGGTGCCGTCGGCGGAGGTGAATAATTCCTGTCCTGAACCGAAACCGGAAACGGCGCCGGCAACCGTTTCAGGCAGGCGTGTCAGGCCGAACGGATCGTAACTCAGCTGGGCGATTTCATTGGGCGACATCGTGGTGGCCAGCTGGTCGCGCGTGGCGTTGAGGATATTGGCGAGATTCGTTTCCGAAAGCTGCGCGGTCAATTGCGCGAATGTTTCCGGCGGTTGATTGAGCCAGAGATAAGCGATCAGTTCGGCGGTCTGCTCGGGATGCGCCTCCCACGGTGGCTGCCAGGCGACGCTGGCGATCAGATTGGTTGCGTGCTGCAAACCGTCGGCGATGGATTTCGCGGTGCGTTCAGCCGCTTCGCGATCCGGCGCGCGGACGGTGACGATCAGTTCGCGGGCGTCGGTGAAATGCTGCTGGTAAATCTTGAGCCCCTGCACGGCGGGAACTTCCGGCGGCAACAGATCGAGCATCTCGACATCCAGATGCAACCGCGCGAGGCCCGCGAAGATCGGAACGAGCAGCAGCAGCCACCACCAGCGAAACCATTTCATGGAAAAAATTCGCCCTCCAGCGTCTCGCCGGTATGTGAATTTTGCAGCCGCCACGAATTGGTCTCAACGTGTGTGAACTGCCAACTGCCACCGAGGTTCGGGTCGAGCAGTGCGCGGGGCAATTGAAACCAGCCGAAGCGATTCGGCGGCGTGCCATGGCCATGCCATGAGTATTTATCCGCGCCGAATTGGATCTGCCATTGCCCGCCGGAAACCTGTGCCATGACGAGCGGAAAGGGGATCTTGGAATATTGGATGAAGAAATTTCCATTCACATTGGTCGCCAGCAGCAGATCACCCGCCACTTCGGGCCGGCTGGCAGATGGTTTCCAGACCGCCTGGCCTTGCTGCACGTGCCAGCCGGGCGCGGAAAAATCGGCGGGCGGCAGCGGATGGGTCGTGCGGCAGCCGGCGCAAACGATCAGCGCCAGGGCGTAAACAATCAAGATTGGACGACTCAAGCGACCGGTTTCAGTTTCAATGGTCCGTTTCAAACTTTGGCGGCGGATTCGGAAGGTTTCAGCACTCGCGCACGGCGCGCCGCGAAGGAAATGCGCGGCACCAGCGGCCAGCGTTTCTGGAGTTTGACGAGCAGGAAAAAATATTTCAACCGCCAGCGCAATTTCCAGCCGCCTTCCAGTTCGCCCGCCAGCACGGCGTTCACGGCGGATGGCAGATCGTGGTGGTTGCGCGGCTGCAAAAATAATTCCATGAACGGAGTGGTGTAATAGCACTCCACCACGTGCCAGTAAAACATGAGGCCCTTGCGGACGCGCTTTTCGTAACTGGCAAAGAGCCGGCGGTTGGGCTTGCCTTGCGCCAGTGATTTTTGAACGGCCTCGGCGGCAAGCCGGCCCGACCACATGGCCAGAAAAACTCCGGCGGAGAAAATCGGGTCGAGAAAGCCGGCGGCGTCGCCGACGCGCAGCAAACGGTCACCGACGAATTTGCGGTTGTAATAGCTGAAATCGGTGGTCGTCTGGAGAGGGCCAAGCGGCACGGCATTTTTCAGCCGTTCCTTGACGCGCGGACTCGATTCGATCCATTTATGAAAAATTTCCGCCGGTGAGCCGCCGGATTGGACGAACTCGTCTTTTTCAATGACGAGGCCGACGCTGGTTTTTTCGGCGCTGATGGGGATGATCCAGAACCACTTGTTTTCCAGGCGGACGATGATGGTGTCGGTCTTTCCCTCGCCGCGATCGAGGGCGACATTTTCATAGTGGCCGAAGATGGCGAGTTTTTTCCAGGTCGGATGCATCTCGCGGAGATTTTCCTGATTGCCGGTGAGGTTGCCGCGTCCGCTGGCGTCCACAAGATAGGCTGCGCGGAAACTGTGGGTTTTGCCGTCGGGATCGCGCGCTTCGACATTCACACCGTCGGAGTCAGTAATTGTTTTGATCACCGACCAGCCTTCGCGGACATCCGCGCCGGACGCGCGGGCGTGCTTGAGCAAGACATGATCGAACGGCGCGCGCTCGACTTGGATCGCTTCGGGTTCGCGGTTGAATTTGCCCTGCCGGAAAACGAAGCGTGTGCCGATGGAACCGTTGCCGAGTTCAAATTGCGCCCCGAACTTGCGCGGAAAGCCTGCGGCTTCCAATGCGGGCAACACGCCCATGTCGCGGAAGATGGTCATGTTGCAGGGCAGGAGGGATTCACCGATGTGGAACCGCGGGAAAAACTCTTTCTCCAGCACCAGCACGCGTTTGCCGGCCTGCGCCAGAAAGGTGGCGGCGCTGCTGCCACCAGGGCCGCAGCCGATTATCAGCGCGTCATAATGATCCTGATTCACGCCGCAATTTTGATGATGTGGCGGGTGATGGCAAGCTTGGAAACTGCGGTAGGGTTCTGCCCCATGGTGGTCGTCATGTTTTTAGGCGATACTCCCGCGGTGATTCATCGAATATCCGTCACCGAGCCGGCAGCGGAAGTTCAGATCTGCCGCATCAGAATCTGCGACGACAACAAGAAGTTGTTGCGGCCAATGACGATCTCACCCGCCGGATTGCGACCAGATTCTGTTTTAATCCGCAGCCGGGTGCGGATCAGGCCGTGCGCGCGGGAGAACTGTTGGTTCGCAACCTTGGTTCCACGCTTCTGATTAAGGATGGGCAAAAGTGTCGGCTGACCTTGCAAAATGGCAAACGAAAACAGAAAGTATAAAAACATGGCAATTATGATGAAAAAGAGCAGCCAATTTAAGGCATTAGGGATCCAACGGAGGGTTTGCGTCGGAAATGCTTACAAAATTGCCATTTCGGCTGCACAACCACACAAAACTAATATCAGCTCTTATGATTTGTCTGACAGGTAGTTACATCCAACCGCCGGACCATTTTAAAACATGGCCTAAATAATGTTTCAAAATCAAGCGCGTATGAAAAAACTCTTGTTTCCTCTCCTGAGCGGCTTGTTCGTCTGCACTCTGACGGCCCAAGCGGTTCCGACGCTTTACATCAGCACCACGGGTGCCGCTGGCAGCTACACTGTTTTGGGTAGCAGCGCACTTGGCACCGTAACCTCTCTTTCCTCTAGTGGCGTGTGGAGTTTCTTCTCAATCACTGGCTTGACGACTCCGGCAGTGGGAAGCGCCGGCAACCCCATCATGCAACTGTCCATTCAAGCGACAAGCACTGGGGCTGGATCATTGTATATTGGCTTTGCCAATGATGGCTACACCGGGCTTGGCTCAATCAACGCCTCGATCGGCGGCCACGTGGTGAACGGTGCCACTGAAACCTACACTTTTACGACCTTTGCCAACGCGGCCAACGTCATGCCCACCACGACGCTGCCGACAGGCTCCGCCATCACCTCGCTGTCCGGCAGTCTGCCCGCTGATGCCAATGTGATCGCCTCTGGGAACTTGCCGCTGACGGCACCCTATGTCTTGGGCGAGCTGGTGCAAATCACCGCCGCCGGCGCTTCAGAAAACAGCATCCTCGCCAATTTCAGTTTCACTCCTGCCGGTGTGCCCGATGGCGGCATGACGGTGGCCATGCTGGGTTTCGGCCTGGCGGCTCTGAGCATTGCGCGCCGGAAAGTCAGTGCTGGCGTTTGAAGTTCCAAGAAGTTTTTTACATCGCGGTGTTGCTTCGGCAATGCCGCGTTTCTGTTTTTCGGGAGTATCCAGTCCGTGCGTAATCGTGATTGACGCTCCAAGCAAAAAGGGCATGCAGCACGCGTCGATCCATTGACGGTTCGGCAGCTTGTTCCGGTTTGAAGTAAAGTGCCGCAGTGCCGTCAGCGCCGCCCTTCTTTTTTCTAAATCCTTTTTTACTGAGTTCCGCCGCTGGGGAGTGCCGTCAAAAAAGCTCGACGCGTGCCGTGATTTTCAGCCACGGCTGGCTGCGAAGCGCGGACGCATTCGAAGATCAAATGCTTTTCTGGCCTCGCGAGGCCATCGTTGCACCGCCCATGATCGTCGTGGTCACGGACGTTCAGCCAGCCTTTGAACGGTAATGATTTGGATGCTTGCATGTCATTGCGCAACGGCACGATAGAACATGGATCCCGTTGAGGCCGGATCGTAGAAACTGATCGTGCCCGTCACGTCGGCCGTGCCGGTCGCGACATCCGTCCAGATCACGTTTCCAGACAACGACGGAGTGCGCTGCAACCGGTAGCCCGCACCGCTCACGCCGTTCAGCGAAACTACGATGATCTGGTTGGACCCGAACTTCTGAAAGCCCAGGGACAGGGCCGAGTAAGTGTTCGGCGCCGCCACCGCGTTGATGACAAACTGATCGGTGGCGCTCGCCCCGTCGGAATCAGTCGCAACGACTGTAATCGGATAGGCATTGGCGACTGCAGGCGTGCCGCTGAATGCGCCGGTGATGGGATCAAACACCAGCCAAGCGGGCACGGCCGGGCTGGTCGTGAGCACCAATGTCTCGTTCATATCCGGATCGGAGAATGTTCCCGCCGGCACCGTGAATGCCAGCGGCGAGTTCACGGTGACCGTCTGGTCGGCCAGCGGGATCAAGACGCGCGGGCCGTTGTTATATTTGGTCCGGAACATGAACGCGGTGCCGCAACGGAGGCCGCTGTCCAGACCGTTGTAAGCTCCCACCACGATGGTGCCGCTGCTGATCGCGGCCGCCGAACCAAAATTATCCGACGCACCCACGGTCGCCGGCAGGAATTTATCCACCTGCCCCCACACATTGCTGCCGCCCTGATTCTGCATGAACAGATAGGCCGCGCCCGAGTCCAGGCCGTTTCCATCCGCCTGTTGCGCGCCCACCACCAGCGCATCCGCGTTGATGGCCAGGGAACTGCCAAAATGGTCCGAAGCCCCCAGATCGGAGGACAGCAATCTTTTCACCTGTCCCCACTGGTTGGCACCGTTTTGGTTGCGAGCGAAAACATAGGCCGCGCCGGAATCCCCCAGCCCGGAAGCATTCAATAACGGAGCGCTGGCGGCGATGATATCGCCGCTGATGGAAACCGCGGTTCCAAACTGACCGTTGGAGACATCGGACGGCACAATCTTCTTCATGAAACCCCATTGATCCGCGCCACCTTGATTGCGCATGTAAACATACGCCGCGCCGCCACCGCCGCCGGACACCGGCGCGCCCACCACCACCGTATCCACGCTGATGGAAACCGCGCCGCCGAAATGATCGGAATTGGACGTATCCGAGGCGACCAGTTTTTTGACCTGGCCCCACTGGTTGGCGCCGCCTTGATTCCGTGCGAAAACATAAGACGCGCCGGCATTGAAAGAACCGGAGACATTCGCCAGCGGCGCGCCGACAATCACAGTGTCGCCACTGATGGCCACCGCCGTCCCGAACTGATCATTGGCGGTGCCGTCGGTGGCGAGCAGCTTCTTGACGAAACCCCACTGATCCGCGCCACCCTGATTTCGCGTAAACACATAAACCGCGCCCGAGTCCGTGCCCTTATCATCCCGCAACCGCGCGCCCACCGCAATGGTATCGCCGCTGATGGCCACCGCCGTGCCGAACTCGTCCAAGTTTTGCCCGTCCGATGGCAGAAGTTTTTTGATCTGCGTCCAGGTGTTGGAACCGTCGAGACTGCGCGCATACAGGTAGGCGGATCCGGATTTGGTGCCGGTGGCATCGTGCGACGCGCCGACCACGGCCAGATCGCGGGTGGCGGCAACCGACCACCCGAATTGTGCCAGGGCGGTTTTGTCGCTGGCCGTGACTTTCGCCGTCAAGGGATGCGTGGCCAACACCGTCGTGTTCGCATCCGTTACCGTCGGGGCGAAGAAATCATCCACCCGGATGGTGAATCGCGTCATTTCCGGCGCGCCGGGCAAAGCGCGGTTCCCCGCCGTGGGCGTAAACACCAGCCCGCGTAATGCCGTCGTCGCGATCGCCGCAGTCACGGTGCCGTTCGACGCACCGATCGAGTAAACGCCCGCCCCCATGTCCGTGAAACCGCCCAGCGACGACAAGCCGCCCTTGATCGTGCTATCCAGGGTCACCGTCACGCGTAACGCCTGCGTTTTGTCGTTATCCACTTCCGTGATCGACACGCCGGCGAAAGGCTTGATCGCACTGCGGCTGTAAACCGTCTGGCCTGCGACCGTACCGCTGATGACCGGCGCATCGTTTACCGCGGTCACATCCACGGTCGTCAGGTTTGTCACGGACGCGAGCACATAGGCGTCGTCCGCACTCAGCGTGAGGTGCGTGGTCGTCGTTGCCGGCACCGGGATATGATTGGGCACGGGAGCGAACACGATGCCGCGCAAGGCGGTGGCGATGCCGGCGGGGGTGCCGCTCATCAGGAAAATTCCCGGCGCGGTCTGCGTGAAGCCGCCGAGATTTTGCAACGTGCCGTTGTCGAGGTGATCCATGAAGATGCGGACGGTCTGCCACTGCAAACCATATTCATCGAGATCGGTCAGCGTGAGGGCGGAAAACGGCTGCACGGTCTGCTTGTCGGTGATCGCGCGGTTCAAGTTGCCGGCCCAAACCGGCAGGTCATTCACGCCGGTGATGGTCAACGTCACCACGTTCGTGTCGCGATCGGAGCCGCGGGCATAAACATGCACCGTGGCCGTGGCCGTGAACAAATTCGACGAGTCATCCTTGAGCGTGTAGGTAAAATGTTCCGTGCCCGTGAAACCCGGCGCCGGCGTGTAAGCCACCTTCGTCGCACCGGCGTTTGCGATGGCGGAGCCGCCGTGGTCCGGCGTGCCGGTCAGGTAGATCGCCCGCACGCTGTTGGTGTCCGGGTAAGCCAGGTCATTCGCCAGCACGTCGAGCAGGTTCGTCGCCGGGCCGGACAACACGCTAAAGACGTCATCGCGCGGGGCGAGATCGCCCACCGTCACCGTCACGGAATTTGTGCCCTGGTTGCCCAGCGTGTCGGTGAATTCGTAATTGAACCGGTCCGTGCCGATGAAGCCCGCCGCCGGCGAGTAAAGCAGCCAATTGTCCGCCGCCGCGCCATTGATGGCGATGCTGGCGTGAACGCCATTGGTCTGCAGGCCGGTGATCGTGAACGCGCCGGGCGTCTTCGGCAGCGTGTAATCGTTGGTCAAGACCCTGAACACATTGTCCACGCTGTCGCGATCCACGCGGAAGACATCGGGATTGGAAGCCGCCGGGGAATTGTCCAGCACGACGACATGGACATGGCCGAGGGCCCGCGCCGGGCTGCCATCGGTGATCTCGTAGGTAAAATCCTCCGCGCCGCTGTAATTTGCCGGCGGCACATAAATCAGCCCCGTTCCCGGCCCGTTGATGGTAATCGTGCCGCCGTGATTCGGCGCGTTGGTGCCGATGCCGGTGCCGCTGATGAACAACGTCTGGCCAAGGTTGGGTAAAATGACGTCATTGATCATCACGGGCAGCGTGTTCGTGCTGTTCTTCACCACAACAAAGGTGTCGTCGCCCGCGATCAATCCGCTGGGCGTGACCTTCACCGAGACGCTGGCCGTGGCCGTGCCGCCCGCATTGTCGGCGATCGAGTAAGTGATGATCGGCTCCTGATGGTTCGAGACCGTGTTGCTGGGCTTGTAGAGCAAACGGGTGTGCGCCGCGTTAAGCGAGACCGTGCCGAGCACGCTGTTGCTCGTGAAGGAAGTGATGACGAGGTTTGTGTTCGGACCGGGGAAAATCAAATCGTTCCCCAGCACGTCAAACGAAGCCGTGCCGCCGTTCGCGATGACGGTGAAATAATCATTGTTCGCCGTGAGCGAATTTCCCAGGTCCCGGACCGTGACGGAGACCAAGCCCGTCGAGACGAGCGCGCCACTGGTGATCACATAATTGAACGTCTCCACGAACGGGCAGGGATTGGCCGGGTTCGGCGCGTAGCTGACGAGGTTGTTTGGGCCGGTGCCATTGAGCGAAACCGTTCCACCCAGGTTCGGTGCGCCAAGGCTGATGATGCTGAGGGTCGCCCCCGTTGCGGGCAACAGACGGTCATTGGCCAGCAGGTCGAGGGAATTCGTGGTGCCGCGCGCCACGGTGAACGCATCGGCGCTCGCATAAAGCGAACTGGCGGTGAGGGTGATCGTGACATTCGCGGTGTCGCTGCCGCCCAGGCCGTCGCCGACGGTGTAGCTGAATTTTTCCGTGCCGACGTAACCGGCGGCCGGCGTGTAAATGATGGCATTGCTGGCGGCGTTCAGTGTCGCCGTGCCGCCGTTGGTGGGCGTCGTCACGCTGGTGATGGTAAACGCACCTCCGGCCAGCGACAGGACCGCATCGTTCGCCAGCACAGGGAGAAGGTTGTTCGTGGAACTTGCGGTCACCGCGAAACTGTCATCGCCGGCGATGCTCAAGCTGTGATCCATCACGACATAACTGAACGTATCATTGGTCGTCTGTCCCTGCTTCAACCAGTCGAACAAACCGCGCGGATCGTAGCCGAAACTGCCGTCCGCGTTCACCACCACGGTGACACCGCGCGGAGTGGCGTTGGTCGCGGGCAGCACGCGGAAGGCATCATCGGGCAAAATCCCATTGATGTCCGGTTCCACGTCGTTCGCCAGCACGCCCGGTGCGTTGGCGGTGAAGACGGTCTCTTCGTCCGTCAAATACGCATCGGATTGCGAAATGGGTTTGTCATTCACACCGGCGACGTTCACGGTCACGACGGCGTTGCTGGACAGGCCGTGTTCATCCGTGGCCGTGTAGGTGAACGTATCGCTGGCAAATTCCTTGTTCGCCAGCGCGTTCAAAGTCGCGGAGACCTTCGGGTTGTAGACGATGTTCGTGCCGTTGAGACTCACGCTGGCGCCCAAGGCGCTGAGCGGGGTGACCGACGAGATGCTCAGCAACGTCCCCATGTCCGGGTCGGTGTCGTTCGCGAGCAAGGATGCCGCGGCCACCGCCACGGCCGTGTCTTCATCCGTCGCAAATAAATCAGGATTCGCCGTTGGCGCGTCGTTTACGCCGGTGACGCGGATGCTTACGGGCGAAGTGCCGATGACACCGTAACGATCCTTCACGCTGTAATAAAACGTGTCATTTGTGGACTGGCCGAGTCCGAGCGTGTTTAAGATGGCCGAACCGCGCGGGTCGTAGGTGAGATGCGTCTCGTTGCGGTCGAAGCGGATATCCAGCACGGCGGTCGCGCCGAGCGCGGTGACGATGGCGAGGCGGTTGGCGACGTAGCCGTTGGTGTGATTGAGCGAGACAATGTTCAACGTGGCATTGTTGTCATCGCTGTTCGGATCCGTGTCGTTGGCGAGCAGGTTCGTCACCGTGGTGAAATCCAGCAGCACGTCCTCGGGCGTGGTGAGTTTCCCGCTCGTGGCAACGGTGTCCGGCTGCGGCGTCGGGGCGGAATTCACGCCAACCACGTTGACGGTGACGGTGGCCGTGGCTTTCAGGAGGTTTTGTGCGATCTCCAGCGCGTTGGAAGTCGCGCTGCGCAGATGGTTCGTGCCATTCAATGAATCGATGATCGTGTATTGAAAACTATCCACGACATTGCTGCCCTGTGGCAGCGCGGTGAGGAACGCGGACGCAGTCGGATCGTAGCTGAGGCTCGCGCCGGTGACCGGCGAATTGTTGATGACCAGCCGCGCCCCGAGGGTGCTGTAATTCGTCAGGCTGGAAAAACTGCCGTTCGTCAGGCCGACGGCGACGACGCGGAGCACATCGTTGATGTCGGGATCAAAGTCATTGCCCAGCACGTTGATCGCGGACAGCACGGTATGTGCGTCGGTGGCCGTGGCATCGGCATAGGCGAAGGGCGGCGCGTTGCCGATGGCGATCGGATTACCGACGGGATCGTAGCCGGGATTGGAAAGGCCGTTCGTATCGCCCCCGCCTTCCCTGGCCACCGCGCGCTGATAGGGCAGGAACACGCCTTGAAACGGCGGTGACAAAACAAGCGATTGATAATCCGCCGTGAGATGGCCGTAGTCGTCCGCCGCGGTGGCGGAGAACAATCCGACATAATCCGCCTTGAAGAGAACCTGGCCGGACCCGTTCAACAAGGTGACCACCCCGCTGGACTTGTTCATCAACAGATTGGTGGCGGCAATTTGCGAATAGACACCCGATGGCACGGCCGGGTTCGCGGCATTTTTGGAGAAGAGGACGAGTGCTTCGCCCGGCTGCAGCCACTGATTGGTGAACGTATGACGCAACACACCGTCCACCAAAACCTGGAAGCCGCCAAAATTCACGTTGGTGGAATCGCGCGGCACGTAAAATTCGATGAACTGGTTGGTATTGTCGTTCGCGCCGGGATTGAAACGCAGTTCCTGGATGATGACCCGCTGCGCCGCGCCAAGCTCAAACGCACCGATGTCCGGCGGATTGTTCGAGAAGGAACGGAAATAGCCGCGCTGATCCGTCCCAAGGGTGGGATAAAATGAGGCCCCGGGAGCATTTGAAACGGCGCTGTTGATGGCCGGGCTGCTGGCGACCAGCGCAGGCGTGAGCGTGGGTCCGCCATTGTTCGCGAGCGCCAGCAAAAGATTGGTCGCCGGAACATTCACCTGATCCAGCGGGGGATGAAAGATGAACGTATTCGTGGCCGAGCCGCCGCTGGAAAAGATGGAGGCCGTCGCATCATCGGAGATGTTTCCGCCGAGTGAAATCACCGCGCCGCTCATATCCATCTCGATGTTTTTGCCCTGACCATCCGCGACGATGCTGTTCTGCAACTTCACAACCGTGTTAAAGACGTTTGGGCGTAAAGAGGTGCCGTGGCTGGCCGCGTCGCGATTGTCGCGGAAGGTGCTGCTCAAAACGTGGAGGTCAAATTCGGTGCCGGCGTCGGCTGTCTCCGCGTAAATCGCGCCGCCGCCCAGACCGCCCACGGCGTTCTGCCGGTTGGTGGCAAAGGTCGTATCCAGAATGGTGCAGGGCCAGTAGGTATAATACGAAACACCGCCGCCGCCCTGGCCGAACGTGCTGCTGGTGCGGTTGCCGGCGATGAGGCAATGATCCATTGAAAGGCTGCCTTCATTCACATCGATGCCGCCGCCCCACACGTCGGCCGCGCAGTCCGTCACCGCGCAGTAGCTCAACTTGAGGTCGCCAAACTCATTGACTTCAAACGCACCGCCGGCAAATGGCGCATATCCCTTGGTGAACGTGAGCCGGTGCATCGTCACCTGGGCATTGACCGTAAACAGCTGGATGTCCGCCGTGCCGTTGGCGTTGGTATCGCCACTGATGGAAAGGCGTTCCGCACCCGGACCGTCGAACGTCAGGTTTTTATCCAGCACCACGGGCGCGACCAGGCGGATGACCGCCGGATAATCCGGCTGACCGGGCACGGTGGAACGGATGTCAAACGTGATGTGGTCGTTGTTTTTTGCGGCGGCAATGGCCTTGCGGAGCGTGCCGGCCTTCGTGCTGTCTGCCGCGCTGCCATTGGGATCATAGTCCGTAAGTTTGGTGACGATGAAGGACGTCGGCACCGTGCGCAAGACGACGCCGTGCGTGACCGTGAGGCCGGCGGGCGTGGGAGCCGAGTTGGTCACACTGATGACAAAATTGTTGGTCACCGAACCGGGCGGGAAGTTTGTGGCGGGGGAGAAGTCCAGCAACTGCAGCGCGGCGGTGATATTGCCCGCCGGGCCGCTGATGAAATAGCTGCCGTTGGCCAGAATCGTGAAGCCCGCGGTGGTGACACTGTTGGTCGTGAATTTGCCCACCACGCCGGCATTGGTGTAGATGGTGATGGTTACCTTGAGCGTGGTCGCATCGGAAATGCCCACGCCCTGAAGCGCGAAAATATTTGGCCCGACCGGAATCGAGACCGGCTGCGGCGTGGGCAGGGTCACCACGGGCAGACCATTTACGGGCGTCACGCGCACCGCCGTGCCGCTGTTGGCGACCAGGCCGCCGTGGTTGTCATTCAAACTGATGGTCAAGGTGGTGATTTCCGAAAGGCCGTAAGGCACGCGACCTGGCGTCGGCACAAACACCAGCTGGTGGATCGCGGCGGTCAGAGTGGCAGGCGCGCCGGAAAAATAATAACCGTTGTTGGTGGCGGTGAAGCCCGAAGCCGCCAGGCTGGCCGCGCTAAAAGAGCCTTTGGCCGGATCGTCCAACGTGACGACCGCCGTCACCGGTTGCTGGCCGCTTTCGTCCGCGTCGGTGATCAGGATCCCGGGAAATGGGACCGTGGTTTGATTGTCGGCGATCAACTGCAGCGGTGAGATGCCGGCAATGGCCGGCGTGTCGTTAACCGGCACCACGATGACCGTGGTGGAGATGTCCGGATTGTTGGTGATGCTGCCATCAATCAACTGGATGCTGAACGTCGCCGTGTCACTGAGGGAGCCGCCGATCCGGTTGGGCGTGGGCTGAAACAGCAGCGTGCGGATCGCCGCCGTCGCGCCCTCGCTGGTGCCGCTGAAGGAATAAAGCGACGGCGTGGAAGCATTGAGCGTGCGCGTGAAGCCGCCGAGATTCAGCAACTGGCCCTGCACGTCATTGGTTGCGCCGCCGGCGAGGCTGATGATCACCGCAACGGAATTGCCATTGAAGCTCTGGATCGCGACCTTGGAGAATGGCGCGATGGTGGTGTTGTCATTCACAATCTGTCCGGATTGCGTGCCGGTCAGACCCGGGGGCGAAATGATCGAAAAAACATCCAGGAAGACATTGCTCGAAACCGTGCCGCCGTGACCGTCTGCGGCCGTGATCGTGATGGTCATCGCGTTCGTGCCGTTGATCGTAGACGAGGGTGCCTGATAGCTCAACGACCGGATGACAACCGAGGCCGCAGACGGATTGTTGGAGCTGGAATAATTCAGGCCCAGGTTCACTCCGTTCAATACCAGGTTGCCGATCGGATTCGCGCCGGTCACCGTGACCGACCACGTCAGATCCTCGCCGTTCTTATTGGTCAAAATCAGGTTTTGATCCGGATCCAACAGTGACACCTGCGGAAAAAGCATTCCATTCTGGCCTGTTTGCACCGCCACATGGCCCGCCGGCATACCCGTCAGGAACGGCAGATCATTGGAGGACAACGCCAGAACCCTGACCGCATTGTTGGTGACCGCCGCCAATCCGTCCGAGTCCACAATCTTAAACGTATTGGTGGCGGTCTGGCCGACCGGCAGGATGTTTGGAACCGGCACAAACACCAGTCCGCGAACCGCCGCCTGCGCCTGCGCCGGCGTGCCGGTGAAACTGTAGACAAAATTATTGCTGGTGAATCCGATGCTGGTGCTGTTCGTGATCAGAAAACCGCTGTTCGTCTGGTTCAACGTCACGCTCAGAACCTGCTGCTGCACGCCGCCATTGTCCGGATCCGTGAGGGTGACATTCTGAAAGGGTGTGATGCCCGGGCTGTTGTCCGTGATATTGGTCACTCCGGATGCCGTCAGCGACGGCACATCATTCAATGATTGAACATGCAGCACGGTCGTCTCCGTCGCAGAAGTGTTGCTGGTGGCGCTCGCATCCGTAACGTAAATGTTAAACGTCACGTTGGAGGTGAGCGGCACGGGGATCACATTCAAGGCCGGCGCAAAAACCAGCTGATGCAAGATGGCCGTGGCGGCCGCACCACTGTTGGTGCTGATCAGATAACTGCCGCCGCTTTGCACCACGCCCGCCACCGGCAGATTGAAACCGCCGACGTTGGCCGGAGAAAAATCAATGTGCACCGTCAGCACGTTGGTGTCGCCTTCATTGATCGTCGCGTTGCCGAACACGGCGGAGGTTGCGGTGTCGTTGATGTTGATGTTGTTTGCCGTGCCACTGATGGACGGCGCGGCGGCTTGCAGCAACGCCGGCAGCGCCAGGATAAACGTGGACATCAGCGCCGCGGTCTTCTGAACAGCGTGGCGGTTGAATGGGAATGATGATTTCATGACTTAAATCAGGGTGACGAGGGCAGGGCGGGTGGCGCCGGGCTGGCGGCCTGGGCGATGGCCGAGGTTGGATATTCCAGTTTGCCCAAAAGTTCGGAGTCCGTTTGCACTTGGGCGGCGGCGTGCAAGGACGCTTTGAAGTCCGCCTCGGCCTGCGCGCGCTTGGCGGTGAGCAGCTGGCGCTCTATCCCCGCCTGTGCCGAGGCCAGTGGTGTGACGACGGATGAGCGTGCGTCCATTTTTTTGACCAGATAAAATCCGTCCGCCGCCGGCAGGATGCCGCTCAGGTCGCCGTTGCACCACTGGC
>Ga0247670_1000189_pt1 | contig 18311 bp, 11 predicted proteins | sample CNK11_metaG_FD_183042 | JGI IMG/M metagenome (GOLD analysis project Ga0247670, IMG submission 183042) | Soil microbial communities from Purdue University Martell Research Forest, Indiana, United States - CNK11 | ecosystem: Environmental > Terrestrial > Soil > Temperate forest > Bulk soil...
CTGGAGCACGCAGAGTACGTTCAGGTCAGAAAAGGCTTCATGATGATCGCCGGTGACGGCGGAACCATAGAGCACGACTGAGACCAGACGATCGCCTAACGCCTTGGTCAACTTTTCCAGTAGCTGGTTCAGTACGTCTTCCATGCAAGTCTCGATCTTACTACCAGCGGCTCGGGTTACCAGTCACTGGATGCCCCGCCGCCGCCCGAATCTCCGCCGCCGAATCCTCCGAACCCACCGCCACCACCGCCGCCGCCGGAATCGAATCCTCCGAACCCACCGCCGCCCCGGCCACCCATGCCACGCATCAAATTACCCAGGATCAAGCCGGTCCAGAAACCGCCACCACCGCCGCCGCCGCGGCCCGCGCGGAGGAGCAGGAAGACAAAGAAGAGGCCAATGAGTAGCGGCCCCCACGGAATGGAGCCGCCGGAAGCGCGGGGCAGGCGCCGTGGCAACCGCGTGTCGATGGAGACGTTCTTGGCTTTGGCGATGGTTGAGCCGATGGCCTGGGCTGCGGCCATCATGGCTTCGCCGTACTGCCGCTGCCTTAGGGCGGGGCGCATCTCGCGCAGGATGCTGCCGGCGAAACCGTCGGGCAGGATCGGCTCGAGTTCATAGCCGACCTCGAGTCGGCTCCGGCGGTCGCCTACCGCCAGCAGGAGCATGATGCCGTCGTTCTTGCCCTTGTGCCCCACGCCCCAGGCGCGAAAGATGGTGTTGGCTACGTCTTCGATGGGCTCGCCCTCGAGCGTCGTGATGGTTACGAGCGCCATCTGCGCGCCGGTGACGCGTTCGACATTGGCGCAATACTGCTCGAGGGCAGCCTTACTGGGCGCATCGACGACGCGGGCGAAGTCGCTGACGTAGCCTTCCGGCTTGAGCGTCTTCCAATCGACGGCGAAAGCAATGGCGGCGCACGAAAGCAGGACGGCGCAGGCCCGCAGGAGTTTGTTCATGTAGCTGTAATTTCAGTGTAACGGAAGGGAAGACCAGGTGTTATGTGCCAGGTGATGAGAATCAGCTCTCAGATGCCAGGTGGTAGGTGCCAGCAAACGCGGGGTGCCAGCACCTGACAATTCAAGAGTGATGAAATGAAATTGCGATAGGCTAACGACAATGCGCGGGGTGCTGGCGATTTTATGCGCGGTTGGCTGTGGTCAGGCGGTGGCGGGGAATCCGTGCTTGACTTGCCATCCGGCGCAGGTGAAGAGTTACGCGGCAACGGGGATGGCCAGAGCTCTTTCGCGGGTAGCGGCGCAACCGGATGGGGAATTCGTTCATGCGGGTTCCGGGAGCAGGTTTACGGTGCGCCATTCGCGGGACGGGATGCGCCAGCGGATTTCGCGCGGCGGTGTTTCGGGGGAATACACGGCAGCGTATGTGGTGGGCTCGGGTCACAGAGCGTTCGGATACCTCGTGCGGATTGGCGATTACCTGTTCCAGTCGCCCATTTCGTATCAGACGCAGGAGAAGGCGTGGATCATGGCGCCGGGATACGAGGAGAACCAGGCGCCGGATTTCAATCGCCCGGTCGGTTTCGAGTGCCTGCTGTGCCATTCGGGCAAGCCGCGACTGGTGAAGGGGACGCGCAACCGGTACGAAAATCCAGCAGTTGTCGAGGAAGGTATCTCTTGCGAGCGCTGCCACGGACCCACGGCACAACATGTGGCCAAACCGTCGCGGGCCAATATCGTCAATCCCGGCCGTCTTGCGCCGGATGCCAGAGACAGCGTCTGCGAGCAGTGCCATCTTCAGGGCGATGCGCGGGTTTTGAATCCATCGAAAACCTGGGACGATTTCATGCCTGGCGAAGTGCTCGAAAAGACGTTCACGGTATTCATCGGCGATTCAGGCGACAACACACCGCTGAAGGTGATCAGCCAGTCGCAGCAGTTGCGGCGCAGCGTGTGCCGGGAAAAGAGCGGCAGCCGTTTGTGGTGTGGCACCTGCCACGATCCGCATGGCGAGCCCGCCGATAAAACCGCCCACCATCGCGAAAAGTGCCTGAGTTGTCACGGGCCCACGCTGGCGCGCGAGCATCCGCCATCGACCAGCGATTGCGTGAGCTGCCACATGCCGTCGCGCGGGACGGTCGACGGCGCGCACGCGGCGTTTACAGATCATCAGATCCGCCGGCGACCCATAAAAGAGGAAGCATCGCGGAAGCCGGCGGCATTAGTTGCGTGGCGGCCGGGCCCGACCGAGTTCGCCCAACGCAATTTAGGTCTGGCTTATTTGAGCGCCGGGGCGCAGCAGCAATCGCCAGAACTGCTGGGCAAAGCGTTCCCACTGATCGCGGAGGCTCGGCAAGCATTTCCGCGCGACAGCGAGTTGACGGCTGGGCTCGGCCTTTACGCACATCTAAAGGGCATGTATAAGAAGGCCGCCGAGATCTTCGATCTGGCCATCGAGATGCATCCGACCGACCTCACACCGTATCAAGCCGGGGCGGAGGCGTGGGTGGCGGCGGGCGATCCGGCCAAGGCGATTCATGACTTGGAGGTCGCTATAGAATCCGATCCAGCGGACGAAACCTCGTACACGATGCTGGCCGAGATTTACGGCAGGCAGGGCGATACCCAGAAGCAGATCCGGGTGCTGGACCGGTATCTGGCCTTCCGGCCGCAGAGCATCGAATTCCGGCTGCGCAGACGGGCCATAGACACCGGTCCGGCTGTTCGTTAGAAGTGTAACGCGGCTCGCGACCCGAATCCTTCAACTAATTGAAAACTCTTGACAACTTTTTCCTAGTGTGAATACACTAACCCCCACCTGATGGCCAGCTCTCGCCCGTCAGAAAGGGAGACATGAAATGAAACGAAAGAGCCTCGTTCTGCTCCTTGTCATGCTGTGCGCTGCTTTCACCATTTCCGCAGTTCATGCTCAAGTCGCCGCCGCCGGCGCTATCGTTGGAACAGTTACCGACCCAACCGGCGCGGTTGTGCCCGAAGCCAATATCACGGTCACCAGCATCGGGACGCAGGTGAAGCGCACCACCACCTCGAATGCGCAGGGATTTTACGACTTTGAATCGCTGCTGGCCGCGAGTTACAACGTCACCATCAAGAAGACCGGGTTTCAGACGTTTGTTGCCGAAAACGTGAAGATCGATGCCGGCGCCCGCGTGCAGCTCAACGCCAGTCTGGCGGTCGGCACCGAAGCCACGCAGATTTCGGTGCAGGGCGAGACGCTGGGCGTGGAGACGGCGTCGAGCGAATCCGGTGGCGTGATCGCCAGCACGCAGATCGAGAACTTCCAACTGAACGGCCGCAACTTCCAGATGCTGGCCATGCTGGTTCCCGGCGTGAATAACACCAATGGCGCGCAGGAGATGGGCGGAGGCGGGCTGACTCAGGGCAACACGATATCGGTCAACGGAGTCGGCACCGAGTTCACGAACTTCCTCCAGGATGGTGTATTTAACATGAACACGGGCTGCCAGTGCGGTGTGAACATCACATCGCCCATCGACACCATTTCGGAATTTCGCATTGTAAAGGACAATTTCAGCGCCAAATATCCGTTATCCGGCAGCGCCAATATCATGGTGGAGACCAAGTCCGGCACCAATGCACTGCACGGCGCGGGTTACGAATATCTGCGCAACGACGTTTTCGATGCCCGGAATTTTTTCGACGGCAGCACGAAAGCGCCGCTCCGGCAGAACATTTTCGGCTTCACAGTAGGCGGACCCATTAAGAAGAATAAGACCTTTTTCCTGGTGGGTGAGGATTGGCGCAGACGCAGTGTCGGTCAAACGCTGCGTGGCGCTTTTCCGGATCAGGCGATTCGCGGCGGAGACTTCAGCGACAGCGGCACGCTGGGCAACGGCGGCCTGAAGCTCGATGCCAGCTCCATCGCACTGGAAAACCGGCTTCACCCTGGTGTGCAATGCATCATCGACTCCACCCATCTCAACCCAGCCTGCTTCGACCCCAACTCAGTGGCCCTCATGAACAAGTACTGGCCACTGCCGAACAACCCGGGCGGCGGTTTCTTGAACTACATCAACAACGGCGCCGAGAAATTTCCGCAGCGCGACGACACGTATCGCATCGATCAATATTTCAGCGAGCGATTTACGCTGATGGGACGCGTTTCTTATGAGACGGCGACGGATACACCGGCGGCCGAAACGTGGAATGGACTTGTGGGTCCGAGCCTGGGCCAGAAGATCAAGACGACCGGTTTTAACGCCCTGGTCCGCTTCACGGCGAATATCAGTCCGAAGACGATCAATCAGACAACGTATGCGTCCACTTACGACAAGCCGCGCCTGGGCGTCACCGGCGCCACACTGCCGTCCGATGTTTCACTGCAACTGCCGTTTAAGGACCAGAACCCGCTCGTTCCCAATGTCTCCATCAGCTCGAGTTGGCAAGGTATTGGCGCGTTCTCACTGCCCGTCACGGCGAGCGACGGAGAAGGCACTTTTTCGAACGACTTCAGCCACGTCAGCGGCTCGCACGTGATCCAGGCCGGCGTGTTGTATATCTTTGGGATCAAGCGCCAGAACTTTTTCAGTAATACGCACGGCGCCTACAGTTTTAGCGGGGTCCACGCAAACGACCCGATGGCCGACTACCTGCTGGGACTGGATGCCACCTTTTATCAAGCCAGCGCCCAGCGCGAGGGCTACTATCACTACAGGCAACTGGAAGCTTACGTTCAAGACGATTGGAAAGTGACGAAACGCCTCACTTTGAATCTGGGCGTTCGCGAGGTGTGGTACTCCCCGGACACCATTTCTAATCTGCCGTGGACCGACTTCAATCCGTCGGTTTACGATGCGTCAAAAGCGCCAGTGGTGCAGCCCAATGGAAACTTCGTCACGAACTCGGCGGGCGTTCCCGTAAACGCCGCGGGCGAGCCGCTGCCAAATTACTTGACTAACGGCCTCTCTTTTGCAGGACAAGGCGGCACTCCAGCTGGAATTTACAAGTCCAAAATCTGGAACCTGGGCCCGCGCATTGGTTTCGCCTACGACGTTTTTGGCGACGGCAAGACATCCGTCCGTGGCGGCTTCGGGATCGGCTATAGCCGCACGCCGTTCGCGAACTACGCTTCGCTTAATAACCCGCCGTTCATTCAAAGCGTGAACCTGATTAACACGACGATGTCCCAGCCGGCTATCGCGGGCGGCCAGGCGGCTCCCATCACCGGCTCCAGCTTGAATTTCATTGGACCTTCCAACGCGCTCTACAAGCCCACACAACTGGATACATGGAGCCTGACCGTCGAGCGTGAAATGATACCGCGCGGAGTGCTGAGCGTCGCCTACGTAGGCAGCGCGGCGCATTATCTGGCCGGTTCATTCGACTATAACTTTCCTCTCCCCGTCGGCGGACCTTCTGTGAATGATCCGGGCTGCTTGCAAGCGGGGCAGGGGATACCCTCGGGTGGCTTCCAGTTCGATCCGTGCCTGAATGCCAGCATTGTTTCGGCGGATTACACGCGTCCATTTAAGGGCTGGAGCGGTATCTCGACCGGAGGCGCCGACGCAGCGGCGAATCACTACGGAAACTCAAACTACAATTCGCTGCAGACGGGCTGGAAGTATTCGTCCAGTCACCTCACGTTTACGGCCTCCTACACCTTCAGCAAATCGCTGGCTGACGTGGCGGGCAGAGGCTTCCAGTCGGGCGGCAACACCGGCGCCGGCGCTCAAAATGCGCGCGATTATCACTCGGAATACGGGCCGGTGGGCTGGGACCGGACCCACATTTTCACCTCGGGTTACATTTACGATTTGCCGTTCCTGAGGAATCAAAAAGGGATTGTTGGCGCGGCATTCGGAGGGTGGACGTTCTCGGGCCTTACGGTCATCGAGAGCGGTTTCGCACTGTCTCCCGGGCTATCGATCTCGAGTCCCGGGTTAGCGAGCCGGCCGAATGTCGTCGGATCGTTGAGCTATCCGCGGAAAGTTGGTGAATGGTTTGATACCGGAGCGTTTGCTCCGCCCGCATTTGGCTTCTTTGGCAATGCAGGCGTCGGCACGATTCGCGGACCCGCCGAAAACGTCTGGAACTGGGCGCTGTATAAGACTTTCCCAATTAGAGAGCGAGCCAAGGTCCAGTTCCGCGGAGAGTTCTTCAACATCTTTAACCACCCCAGTTTCGGGAATGTGGACACCGGTGTTGGCTCCGGCACTTACGGGCAAATCACTTCGGCCCTGAACCCGCGCATTCTAGAGTTTGCCCTGCGCGTGAGTTTCTAAGCCGGCTCTATCGCCTTTTGACGGCCCGACGTTTCGACAGCGCCGGGTCGTTTTTATTTTTTGGTGTCTGCAGAAAATTCCGCGCGATACTTTCGTGATAATCTCGGGCCATGTGGGGGCGCTTCCGTGCAGCCGTATTCTTTTTCGCGGCGGCCCTAATCGTGGGTGCGATCGCGGCTGCTCCAGACACGGCCGATGAACATTTTGAGCGCGCCGGAAAGCTGGGACAGGAAGGCAAGTTTGCCCAGGCCGAGGCGGAATACCAGGCGGGGCTGAAGCTGCGTCCAGCCGACACGCAGGCGTGCAATAATCTGGGCGTCCTCTATTTCCAGCAGCGGAAACTGCCGCAGGCGATTGCCGCCTTCGAGCGGGCGCGCCAAAGCGATGTCCACAATGCCGAAGTCGCGTTCAATCTAGGCCTGGCGTTATATCAATCGGGCAACGCACGTCGTGCTATCGGATATCTTGAAGAAGCATTGCGGGCGGGAGCGCACGCGGACGAAACACACTATCTGCTGGGAGTGTGCTGGTTCGAGCTGAAGCAGTGGCGCAGGTCGGCAACGGAACTGGAACTGGCGCGCGGCAGTCAGACGGGCACTCCGGAGTTGTTGTTTCTGTTGGTGCGCGCATACCGCGAGGTAGGCGAGCCCAAAAAATCGCTGGATGCCGTGGGCCAATTCTTGAAGCAGTATCCGGATTCGCCGCTGCTTCACGAGATGCTCGGCGAGGCGCACGACGAGGTGAGCCAGCCGGAGGGAGCCGAAGCTGAATTCAAAGCCGCCATCGCCGGATCGCCCCAGGCCCCGCAGCTTCATTTTCTTCTGGGCTATTTTTACTGGAGGTGGACGCGCTTCGAGGAGGCCGCTGCACCATTCGAGCAGGAGATCCGCATCAATCCCGCATTCGCACCCGCATATTTTTATCTGGGAGACGTTCGCTTGCGGCAGGGAGAAGCTCAGCAGGCGGCGGAAGATTTCCTGAAGACGTTGGAGCTCGATCCGGCGTATGGCGAAGCGCAGCTGGGATTGGGCAAGGCGTATGTGCAATTGGGACGGCCGGCGGATGCCGTAGTGCAGTTCAAGCGTGCCGTCGAGCTGCTGCCGGGCAAAGTAGAGCCCTATAACTGGCTGGGCAGAACGCTGATCGGGATGGGACAGGCGGAAGAAGGTCGCAAGGCGCTTGAAGAAGTGAAGCGCTTGAAGGCGGCCGAGCATGAGCGCCTGCCGGAGGTTCATACCCGGCCCGGTGGCGCGCCGCCGGGAAACTCGCGATGAGGGCTTTTCTCGTGCTGCTCGTGTGCACTGCCGCTCTGTGTCGGGCGGAGACCGCGCGCGCCATCGATTCCTCGGCTTCGAACGCCCAATTCCGCCAGGGCATGGAGCTTCTGCGCGCCAAGAACTATCCCGAGGCACGCCGGCGCTTTAAGCGCGCGACCGAGATGAATCCGCAATTCTCGCAGGCGTTTTTCTATCTAGGGATGAGCGCCTTGCACATGAAGGATCGCGTGGCGGCCGAAGCGGCGCTGCGACGCGCCGTCAATCTGGAACCCGCGGCCGTAAATGCGCTGTATAACCTGGGCGTCCTGCTGCTCGACGACAAGAAGCCCGCCGATGCCGTGAAATACTTCGAGAAAGCCAGGAAGGCCGGCCCGCTCAGCCCGGAGCTGGCCATTAATCTTGTTCGGGCGCATCTCGAAGACGGCCAGTCCGCGCGGGCCGTGGCGGTGGCGGATGAAGCCGGGCCGCAATTCTCGGGCTCGGCCGAATTCGACCAGATGATCGGGAACCTGTTTCTGGCCCACGGCATGGCAGGCCCAGCCTGCTCGGCGTTGCGCGCGGCCGGCCGCATCGAACCGCAACGGCCGGAGATCGCGCTGCCGCTGGCGACCGCGTGTCTGGAAACCAGGGACATCGCGGCCGCGCGCGCCGCGCTCGATGGTATCCGGGAGAAGTCGTCTGCATCCCCGCGATATCACGCCCTCATGGCACGCGCGCATTTCCTGGCAGGGGAAAAGGAGGGCGCGCTCGCGGAGATGAACACGGCAGCGCAGCTGGCGCCGCGCGATCCGGTCCTGCTGCTGACGCTCGGGCGCTACTACCAGAAATATGGCGAGCAACAGAAAGCCGTCGCCGCGCTCGAGAAAGCGGCCGCGCTCGATCCCAAAACGCCGGAAATTCCTTACAGCATGGCCGTGAGTTTCATTACGGCGGAGGACGAGCCTGTGGCGCTCGCGTATCTGCGCCGGGCCCTGGAGCTCGATCCGCATTTCGACCGTGCCCTGTTCCTGCTGGGCAGCATTCACCTGGCGTTCGACCGTCCTGACGAGGCCGAAAAACCGCTGGCCGAGGCGCTACGCCTGCAGCCGAAGAATCCCTTCTACCTGTGTTTTTTCGGGATGCTGCGCGCCGCGCAGGACCGGTTGGATGAAGCGCAGACTCTGTTCGAACGGGCGCTGGTCATCGTTCCAGATTACGCGCTGGTGCATTTTCACATGGGCCGGCTGTTGCAGAAGCGCGAGCAATACGTCTCCGCGGAAGAGGAGCTGGAAAAGACAGTGACGCTGGCGCCGGATATGGCCGAAGCCTATTATCAGCTCGGTCTTCTGCTTCATAAGCGCGGCGAAAAGGAAAAGGGAGACGAGGCCCTGGCCCGCTTCAAAGCTCTGCGGGACACCGAATATAGCGACCGTGCGGTGATTCTGAAGCAGCTGCAGGACACGTTGCGGTAGGAACCAGCTGTTAGGTGCCAGCAAACAGCGTGTGCCGCGCGTGGTTCTGATGGCCTGCTTGCCAACAAAAGACACTATCCGCGGCGGGGCGGGGCGCAGCAGTCGGGCTCGCAGATGTCGTGCGACGGGCCTTGATCGCCCAGCGAGCGCGGGGGAAGCTGGCCCATGCGCTCGAGCACAAGCTCGCGAATCATGCTTACGAACGCGGGATGATTGCCGACGGTGGCGGCGCGCACTAGATTCAGGCCAAGGCTTTCGCATAGCTCGCGGGCTTCGGTATCCAGGTCGTAGAGCACTTCCATGTGATCGGAGATGAAACCGATGGGTGCGACGACTACGTCGCGCGTGTCCGCGGCGTGCAGCTCGCGCAGATAGTCGCCGATATCCGGTCCCAGCCACGGCTGCGATGGGGGACCGCTGCGGCTCTGAAAGACCAGGCGCCAGTCGGCCCGACCGAGGCGTTCAGATACCAGCCGGCAGGCTTCGCGGAGCTGGGCCTCGTAGCGCGAATTGGCCGCCATGGGAACGGGAACACTGTGCGCGGTGTAGACAAGGGCGGCGGCCTGCCGGCGGTCTTCCGGAATTTTCTCGAAGGCATCGCGCACGTAGCCGCCGACCGGCTCGATGAACCCCGGATGATTGTAAAAGACGCGCAGCTTGTCGATTTCCGGTGCTCCGGGCCCGGCCGCCTCGCGCGCCCGCTCAATATCTTCCAGATACTGGCGGCAGCCGGAATACGAGCTGTAGGCCGACATCACAAAAGCCGCCGCTCGGCGCACGCCGGCCGCCTGCATCTGGCGCAGGGTATCGGCCAGCATGGGAGCCCAGTTGCGATTGCCCCAGTAAACGGGAATTTGGGGGCCGCGCGCGCGCAGCTCGGCATCGAGCAGAGGTATCAGTTCACGCATTTGCCGGTTGATGGGACTGACGCCGCCGAAATGGTAATAATGTTCGGCGACTTCGAGCATGCGCTCGCGCGGGACATTGCGCCCGCGCAGCACATTTTCAAGGAATGGAATGACGTCGGCTGACTGCTCCGGCCCGCCGAATGCGATCAGAATAAGCGCGTCGTAAGTCTGCGCCTTTGTGTTTGGCGGTTGAGGAGCCATCCACGTTCGCTCAACCGAGCACGGCCGCGCTCGCTAACACCTGACACCTGGAACCTGGCACCTGCCTTTACGCCGGCGCCGGACGCTCGCCTTCGGACAGACCGGGAACGCGGCGGCCGCCCTCGGGACGGATCACCTGCTGCGTATGATCCTCGGTGTCCTTGGGCTTGGCGATGCGCGGCGAGAGCGGGATTCCGTCGATGATCTGTTTGACTTCCGCGCCATCGAGCACTTCGCGCTCGAGCAGCGCTTCCGCCACCCGTATGAGCGCCTCGGATTTCTCTTCGATGACTTTAAGCGCGCGCTCGTAGCCGGCTTGCACCAGCTTTTTCACTTGCTCATCGATCTTGATGGCCGTGTCTTCGCTGTAATCGCGATGCTGCGCGATCTCGCGGCCCAGGAAGATCTGCTCTTCCTTCTTGCCGAAGCTCAGCGGGCCGAGCTCGCTCATGCCCCACTCGCAGACCATTTTGCGGGCCAGATCGGTCGCGCGCTCGATGTCGTTGCCGGCGCCGGTGGTCATGTGATTCATGAACTTCTCTTCGGCGATGCGCCCGCCCATCAGGATCGCCAGTTGATCGTTCAGGTAATCCTTGCTGTAGGAGTGCTTGTCGTCAATGGGCAGCTGCATGGTCACGCCCAGCGCCATGCCGCGCGGAATGATGGAGACCTTGTGCAGCGGGTCGGCGAACGGGAGCATGGCCGCCACTAGCGTGTGCCCCGCCTCGTGGTATGCAGTATTGCGCTTCTCCGCGTCGCTGAGAATCATGGACTTGCGCTCGGCGCCCATGAGCACCTTGTCCTTGGCCAGCTCGAAGTCGATCATCATGACGACTTTGCGATTTTGCCGGGCGGCATTCAGCGCCGATTCGTTCACCAGGTTGGCGAGATCTGCACCGGCCAGGCCCGGTGTTCCGCGCGCCAGCACGGAAAGATCGACGTCGTCGCCCAGCGGAATCTTCTTGGTGTGGACTTTCAGGATGGCTTCGCGCCCGCCGACATCCGGACGTCCCACCACCACGCGGCGATCGAAACGGCCCGGCCGCAGCAGCGCCGGATCGAGCACATCGGGGCGGTTGGTGGCGGCCACCAGGATCACCCCTTCGTTGGATTCAAAACCGTCCATCTCGACCAGCAACTGATTGAGTGTCTGTTCGCGTTCGTCGTGCCCGCCGCCCAAACCGGCGCCACGATGACGGCCCACGGCATCGATTTCATCGATAAAGATGATGCACGGCGCGTTTTTCTTGCCTTGCTCGAATAGATCGCGCACGCGGCTCGCGCCCACGCCCACGAACATTTCGACGAAATCGGAGCCGGAGATCGAAAAGAACGGCACGCTGGCTTCACCGGCAATAGCACGCGCCAGTAACGTCTTGCCCGTGCCAGGCGAGCCGATCAGCAGCACACCTTTGGGAATGCGTCCGCCCAGCTTCTGGAACTTCTGCGGCTCACGCAGAAATTCGATGATCTCTTGCAGTTCTTCTTTGGCTTCCTCGACGCCCGCCACATCCTTGAAAGTTACTTTCTTCTGTTGCGTGGAGTGCAGCCGGGCGCGACTCTTGCCAAAGCTCAAAGCCTTGTTCCCGCCGCTCTGCATCTGCCGCATCATGAAGATCCAGAAGGCGAGCAGCAGGATGAATGGCGATGCGTTCACCAGCAGCGAAATCCAGTTGCTGGAATTCCCCTCCTTGATTTCGATGGTGACGTTCTTTTCCTGCAATAGCTTATAGATATCGGGGTAGTTCAGGGGAATTTGCGTATGAAATGCCGCGTCCTGACGGTATTCGCCGTGCACTTCGGTGCCGCTGATCTGGACCTGCTTCACCTTTCCGGCGTCAACCTCCGCGAGAAACTGACTGAAGTTGATCGCCTGATCGGAGCGGCTCTTGCCCGTCTTAACGACGGTCCACAACAGAACCGCGACGCAGATCAGCACCACCCAGAAGATGGCGGTCTTTATATTTGAATTCACACACCCTCCCTACCGAACAGACAGAAACACTCTACTACCATAGACGTCGCGCGCATCCGGATTGATTCCAACTTTCGCTGAGGCGCCGAATGCTCCATTCACGCCGAAGTCTCCTGAATTTTCAGGAGCACACGGCTTTGCGGAGTGGCCACCAGATCCGCCGCCGGACCAAAGCGGCGAGCCCAGATGATTTCGTTTCCGCTGGTGATGACCGGCCAACTGCGGCGCTCCCACAACGGGATCCGCGCCTGCTGAAAGAGAAGTTTGATTCTTTCCCCGCCCGCGTGGCCAACCGGCCGGTACTGGTCTCCGGGTCTCCAGTTACGCACTTCCAGCGCACCGGAAATCCGGTCCCAGTCCAAACAACCCATCAATCCATTATATCCGGATTCTGGCATTTCCGTAAATGACTTATTTTCAATAAGTTCGAGCAGTACGGCCGAGCCACCTTCGGGTAATGGGACCCTGCCCGGAACCACCGCGGTATAACGGAAATTCCGAGTTTCGAGGCGGTCGATCCCCGGTGGTGCTAACCGTATCCACTCAAACGAACGATAGACGTCCACTCCAGGAACCTGCAGGCGGCCATCGCCTTCCTGCTGACTCGCCAGCTCTAGAACCGCTGCAATGTGGGCGAAACCGATGCCGCGCAGGTCGCCCCTCACGATTTCAATAGCGCGGCGGGCCAGCCGGCGGGCGGCGGCCTCAGGGAGCGCCTGGAGCTCATCGGCTCGAAAAAATACGGCGGGCGGCTTCACCAGGAGTTGCTGGCCGGCGAGGCGCGCGATTTCGGTCTGCCAGTAAGCCTCTTCAGCGAGCGCCCAATCGGCGGTGTGCGCCAGGGTCTCGGCGATCGCCGGGTTCCATTCACGCGCAAGCATGGGGAGCAATTCGAGGCGAATGCGGTTGCGGTCGAATTCGAGGCTTGCGTTGGATGAATCCTCGCGCCAGGCGATCTTGCGGTCGCGGAGGAATTGTGCAACATCGGCGCGATCGATGGTGATGAGCGGGCGCACGAAACCGTCATCCGTAACGGGCCGGATACCCGCCAGACCGGCGGTGCCCGAGCCGCGCAGGAAGCGGAAGAGCACGGTTTCGGCTTGATCGGACCGCGTGTGTCCCAGCGCGACGCGGTCAGCGGGGCCGGCGCGCAAATGATCGAGAAAGAAGCGGCGGCGCACCTGGCGCGCGAGCTGCTCCAGATTCTCGCCACGCTCGCGCGCCAGCTTTGCTACATCCACCTCCGTACGCGTGAAGGGCAAACCGAGGGCGGCCGCCATCTGTTCGACGAAGCGGGCGTCTTCGCTCGACTCTTCGCCTCGCAGTTTATGATCCAGATGGATCACGCTGAGGTGGAGATTCCAGCGGGGGGCGAGCTCGAATAGCACGTGCAGCAGACAGGTGGAATCCGCACCGCCTGACACCGCGACCGCTACGCGTTGGCCCGTTTGGAACATGCTATAACGGGTGATGATTTCCGCCACGCGCTCGAGCACGAACCGATTCTAACAAGTTGACCGGACCGGCCAACTTCCGCCCGGCGTGACACAACGACTCAAGGAGAGCGATTTGCCCGCTGACGTGAACCAGCTTGCTGCGCGCGTGAAACTGCTGCTGATGGATGTTGACGGCGTCATGACCGACGGCCGGCTCTACAACGTTCCCGGCCCCGAGGGCAACATGGCCGAAACCAAGGGCTTCGATTCGCAGGATGGGATCGCGCTCCAGTGGCTCAACTGGAAAGGCATCAAGACCGGGCTGATCAGCGGGCGCGTTTCGCCGGCCACCGTTGAGCGCGCCAAACAAACCAAATTCACCTATGTCTACCAGGGGCATATCGAGAAGATTCCGATCCTGGAGGAGATCCTGCGCGACGCTAAAATCGAGGCGAGCGAAACCGCCTACATCGGCGACGATCTCACGGACGTCGTGGTGATGCGACGCGTGGGGCTGGCGGTGGCGACTGCGAATGCGCGCCCGGACGTCAAGCGGCACGCGCATTACATCACGGTGCAACCCGGCGGCCAGGGCGCGGTGCGCGAGGTGATCGAGCTGATCCTGAAAGCGCAGGGATTGTGGAGCGAGATTCTGCGCAAGTATGAAGCTGAATAAGCGGGCGGCAAGGAATCTTCAACGCCTAGACGCGGGACATCATTCTGTGCGGTTTTGTCGGCTGGCGAAGACCCGCAAGTTTTTGCTGACGTGACAGGAGTGCCGCAAGAAGCGCGTGGCCCTGCGCTACAGACTCTCTCGGCGAGGGTTTAGCGGCCGCCAGTCTCCCCCTGTTATAAGCCCGGCTGTTGTAAGATGGCTAACCGCGCATATGGATCATATTCTTTCCGTCGTTCTGTTCACGCCGCTGGTCGGGCTCCTGGTGCTGCTGTTCATTCCGGCGAGCAACCCGCGCGCGGTCAAGCTATGGGCGAACGTCGCCTCATTCATCGGCTTTCTGGTTTCGCTGCCGCTGGTATTTCAGTTTGACCGCACGAAAGACTTCCAGTTTGTCGAGCGCGCCAGCTGGATTCCCTCGATCGGCGCGTCGTATCACCTGGGTATCGACGGTCTCTCGCTGCTGCTGGTGATGCTGACCACGCTGCTCGGATTCCTCTCCATCCTTTCGAGCTGGACCGCGATTCAGGATCGCCTGAAGGAATACTATGCGTTCTTTCTGCTGCTGCAGGTGGGCATGCTGGGCGTGTTCATGTCGCTCGATTTTCTGCTGTTTTTCGTTTTCTGGGAAACGGTGCTGGTGCCGATGTACTTCATTATCGCCATCTGGGGCGGCGCGCGGCGCATGTACGCGGCCATCAAGTTCATGATCTACACGCTGATCGGCTCGGTGCTGATGCTGCTCGGCATTCTGACGCTTTACTTCCAGTACTTTAGCCAATATCAGGCGTATTCATTCGACATCGCCGACCTGATGAAAGCCAATTTGCCGGCGACCATGGCGTGGTGGGTATTCTGGGCATTCTTCGTGGGATTTGCCGTGAAGGTGCCGATGTTCCCGTTCCACACCTGGCTGCCGGACGCGCACACCGAGGCGCCCACGGCCGGCTCGGTGATTCTGGCGAGCGTACTTTTGAAAATGGGCACATACGGTTTCCTGCGCTTCTCGCTGCCGCTGCTGCCGGACACCGCCAAGAACCCGACGGTGGTGAACGTGATGGCGATTCTCTCCATCATTGGCATCGTCTACGGCGCGCTGGCTTCGCTGATGCAAAAGGATTGGAAGAAGCTGGTGGCGTACTCGTCGGTGAGCCACCTGGGATTCTGCACGCTGGGCATTTTCACGCTGAACCCGGAAGGCATCACCGGATCGGTCATCCAGCAGATCAATCACGGCATCTCGACCGGCATGCTGTTCCTGATCGTCGGCATCGTCTACGAGCGGCGGCACACGCGCGAGATCGCGGAATACGGCGGCCTACTACGCGTGATGCCGGTATTCACGATCGTGTTTCTGATCGCCGCGCTGAGCTCGATGGGCATGCCGCCGCTCAACGGCTTTATCGGCGAGATCACGATTCTCCAAGGCGCCTATCAGATGTCGCTGAACTGGGCGGTATGGGGCGGCCTCGGGATCGTGCTGGGCGCGGCGTACCTGATCTGGCTGTTCCAACGCACCATGCTGGGCGATATTTCCGAGAAGAACAAAACGTTGAAGGACCTTTCATGGCGCGAGATTGCGGTGTTCACGCCACTGCTGGTATGGGCGTTCTGGATCGGCTTGAATCCAAATCCGTATTTCAAGGTACTAGAGCGGCCGACGGCGCAGATCGTGGAGAGGGTGCGGCCTGGGTATTACGCGGAGCATCATCTGGTGAACCCGCTGGGGAGCGGCGTGGTGGCGCAGAGATGAGAATTAAATCGCCGCTATCGTTCCAGCAGCGCCGCGCTGGTTACGCGCACATCTAGGACTTTGCGGCATCACTAGTGAATCAGTAGGACCGGTGCATCGCTCGTGGCCGAACGACTGGGTCATCTCTTCGCAGCCTGAGAATCATCGTAAGCAAGGAAAGTTCGACATCAACTGCTCCAGCGATCGTCCTCGCCGCCCCCTTCGTTATTCCTTCACGCCGAATGCGTATACATTTGAATCGAAAGTAGTCACGAAGACGCGCCCGCCCGAAATCGAGATGCCGCTGAAGTGTGTAAAGGATGGCATCGTGTCGCCGCTCGAAAAAAGCTGTTTGCCGGTCGCGGCATCGAAGGCGTAGAGCACTGTATTGCCAACATGCTTCGCGGCACGCTCGGCTGAATTGAACAACGCGCCATCGCCTTTTGACTGCCGCGCGAACTCGCCGTTCGATATCGCGAACACTAGGCCGCCCGCTACAATCGGCGGCTCCGGCAGATTCATGTCGCGCGAGATCCATGCCGGAACCGCGCTCGGTTTGCCGTCTTTCTCTTCGATCCGGAACGCCATGATGCTGCCATTCGGCGCATCGCCATTTGTAATGGGAAATTTCACGCCGCTCGCGACCGGGCCTCCGGCCGGAACGTACAGCCAGCGCGCCTTCTTTTCGTCTTCGGCAGTGGCCATGGCTCCCCAGAATCCTTTGCCGGCGAAATCGGCTTCCTCGTTGGCGAGCACCGGACTGCGATAGAGCGGCGTCTTGTGATCGCCGCCGCCCACTTGCTTGGCATCCAGCAGATAGATGACGCCTTCTTTTCCTCCGGCGGCCACGATTTCGCGTCCGTTCAGCGGAAACACCAAGGGCGAGAGGCTGCCCATGTCGAGATCCTTCCGAGTCAGATAATTGTGATTGACGGGCGTGAAATAATCCACCAGCTTTACGTCTTTGGCCGAAAGTTGCACGATTGTGTCGGGCAGGTTTCCTTTTGCGGCATCGTAAGTGCCGTCGCCGGTGCCGGCGAACACCATGGCGCCATGACTCACGGCTACGCCTGCGCGCCCCCAGATGCCGGCCGCACCACCCGCCGCCTGAAAGAAGTTGATCTTGTGATCCGCCGACGTCAGATCCATGGCGTAGACGCCCGATTTCGCGCCGCCGCAACCCTGCGACGTGTTGGTGTATAGAATGCCATCCGCCAGGTTCAGACTCCAATTCTTGGAGTACGGCGGCACAAACTGGATGGGCGGCATGCGGTCCTCGCCGTCAATCACGTTCAGCACATGCAGCTTGCCATCGCTCGATATGGCGTAGACGCTCGCTGCCAGCCCTTGCTTGCGGATCAGCGGCGTCGCATTCAAAGCGTTCGGACAGAGCCAGAACGGCTGCTGGCGCGGCTTCACATCCACCGTGAACGTTTTTTTCCAGAGCAGCTTGCCCGTTCCGGCGTCCATGGCGAAAAGGTGATCGGACGCGCCGCCCACGACGACGATCTCTTTCATGCCCTGGTCGGTGACCACCCACTCGACCACCACCGCCGCCGTCAGGCCGTTCAGTTCGCGCGGCTCATTTTCGAGGTGGGTTTTCCATAGGAGCGCCATCGACTTCGCGTTGTCGCGATTGATATCTGTTTCCTGCGGGCTCCAGCTGGTGCGTTGCGGATCGTTGCCGAAGGTAAGCCAGTTGGCGGCCTCGATCTGGGCGAAAGGCGCTAGCGGCAGACAAAGAGCAAAAAAGAGTTTGGCGGCTTGCATATTCTTGACCTGCAATTATAGTCCATTGCGCGCAGGACAACGATAAATGCAGCGGTCCGGCCCAAGGCGATGAATGCGTCTATCCAAAGGCGTGGTAAATTATCGCTTGATGACGGCCGCTCCGTTTCTGATGCTCGCCATCGCGCTCACGGTATCCGCGGAGGACTGGCCCGAGTGGCGCGGCAAAGGGCGACAGGGCGTCTGGAACGAAACCGGCATTTTGCAGCAATTTGCCGCTACCGGTCTGCGCGTCGAGTGGCGCGTTCCAATCAAGAGCGGTTTCAGCGGGCCTGCTGTCGGTGGCGGCCGGATCTTCGTTACGGACTTTGCGGAATCCTCGCACCTGAAGGGGCGCGAGCGCATCCTGTGCATTGACGAGAAGACGGGCAAGATCCTTTGGACGCGCGAGTGGGACGCCGAGTACATCGGCCTGATGGAAACGTTCGCCTCCGGCCCGCGCGCCACCCCGACCGTCGATGGCGACCGCGTCTACGTAGTGGGCGCGAAAGGCATGCTGCTATGCCTCGGTGCGAAAGCGGGCGAAATCCTCTGGAAGAAAGATTACGTCAAGGAATATGCCGCCGAAATTCCGACATGGGGAAGCACTTCCGCTCCGCTAGTGGATGGCAACCGCCTGATCTGCCTTGTGGGAGGCGCGCACAACGCCA
>Ga0247670_1000190_pt1 | contig 18221 bp, 11 predicted proteins | sample CNK11_metaG_FD_183042 | JGI IMG/M metagenome (GOLD analysis project Ga0247670, IMG submission 183042) | Soil microbial communities from Purdue University Martell Research Forest, Indiana, United States - CNK11 | ecosystem: Environmental > Terrestrial > Soil > Temperate forest > Bulk soil...
GCGGCCGAGGAGCGGTTCAATCGCCAAAAGCACAGCGCAAAATTCCCTTCCGGGGCCATCCATTTCTGTTTGGCGGAAGCGGGGCTCTCGCTCCAGGATGTCGACCAGATCGCCCACGGGTTTGACTACGCTCCTTATCGCAAGATCTTTGCAATCGACTCCACGACCTCCCGGCTGTATGGGGAAGTGTTCTCAAGAGAAGCGCTGCTGGCGCTGGTGAATCGCGAGCTGCCTGGATTTCCTGAAGACCGCGTGCATCATGTGAACCATCATCTGGCGCACGCCGCCAGTGCTTATTTCACGTCAGGATGGGGCGAATGCCTGGTAGTCGTATTGGATGGCATGGGTGAAGCGCAAAGCGCGTCGATCTTTCACGCGCATGACGGAAAGCTCGACAAGCTCCACGAAATTTCGGCGCAGGATTCCATCGGGATTTTATATTCGCTGGTTACGCTTCACCTCGGTTTCGATTTCAATTCCGACGAATACAAGATCATGGGGCTTGCACCCTATGGAGATCCGAAGCGCTTTCGCCCATTTTTTGAGCACGCCGTGCAACGATGTCCAGATGGCTCAATCCGCATCCCTGCGCTCCACTTGAACCGTACCAGAGACGAACGCGAGCACTACGCCGCTTCCCGGCAGTATCTGGATGACAACCTGATAAAGGAGCGGCGGCCCGACCAGGACATTACCGACGATCACTGCGACGTGGCGGCTGCGCTGCAGGAATGTCTGGACGAAGTTATGCTGCACATCTGCGGGCATTTCGGCAAAGCCAGCGGATTGCGGCGGGTAGCGCTGGCGGGTGGAGTAGCTCTCAATTGCACCGCCAATGGCCGCCTTATGCGTTCCGGCCTTTTCGACGAAATCTACGTGCAGCCCGCGGCGGGAGACGACGGCTCCGCCCTGGGAGCCGCGCTTTACCGTGCGTCCCTGGCGGGCGAGATTCACAACGCCCGCTTTGCGCCTCCGTACCTTGGCCCGGCACATTCGACGGAGAAAATTGAGGCGGCAATCGGTGAGTTTGGCGATTGCATCCAGGTGCGCCGCTATGACACACTCGCGGAGACTTCGACCGAAGCCGCCCGGTTGATTGCGGAAGGCAGAGTCATCGCCTGGTACCGCGGGCGCATGGAGTTCGGGCCGCGCGCGCTCGGCCACCGCAGCATTCTCGCCGATCCCGGACGCCCGGAAATGCGCGATCGCATCAATGCCATGGTCAAGATGCGTGAGGCTTTCCGCCCGTTCGCGCCCGCCGTATCTCTAGAGCAGGTCGACCAGTGGTTTGACGTGGCCCCAATGACTGAGCTCCCGTACATGATCACTACCGTTGATGTCCGTGAAGAGTACCGCTCCCAGTTGCCGGCGATCACTCACGTCAACGGATCGGCCCGCGTGCAGACCGTGTCCGGCAAAGACAACCCGGCCTTTCACACTCTATTGCAGGCCGTGGGCAGAATTACGGGGCGCGAGATGGTATTAAACACGAGCTTTAACGTGAAGGGTCAGCCGATTGTAAACACACCGCAAGAAGCAATATGCACGTTTCTCGGGACCGGCATCGAATTCCTCTTTCTGGAGGACGCACTGGTGAGCCGTCGCCGTCAATAGATCGAGCTCAACCGGCATCACAAGATTTCGCTTGCCTCCGCAGGCAACATCGGACAATTACAAATTTGCAAAGGTGAAATCATGGCAACTTATCCACAGGAACTCAGCATTACTAACACAATCTCGGATCTCGATTTTCAGGCGGGCTGCGTCCCCAACGCCGTGGCCGCAAAGGCGACAAAGTGGCCCGATGCCACCGCGCTGACGGATGGCTCCGAAATCCTGACCTACCATGAACTCGATTCCCGGTCCAACCGCGTGGCTCAGTATCTGCGCTCGCTCGGCGTGGGTCCAGACGTTCTGGTGGGCGTTTGTCTCGAGCGCTCTCTCGACTTGGTGGTCGCGATGCTCGGAATCCTAAAGGCCGGCGGCGCCTATCTGCCCTTGGATCACTCTTATCCGCCGGATCGCCTGTCTTTCATGCTCGACGATGCGCGAGCGCCCTTGTTGATTACCAGCGAGCACCTCTCCGGCCGTGTGCCATCTAAGAAACAAGACGTTGTGATGGTCGGCGCGCCGGAGATTTCCGAACAGCCCGATCACCCGCCACACGTTGACATCATGCCGGACGATCTGGCCTATGTTATTTACACGTCTGGTTCAACCGGCCGTCCGAAAGGCGTGGAAGTCACCCACGGCGGGCTCGCGAATCTCGTATGCTGGCACCGGCAGGCTTTCCAAGTCACACCGGGCGACCGCGCCAGCCATGTAGCCGGGCTGGGCTTCGACGCCGCCGTCTGGGAACTGTGGCCTTATCTCACGGCGGGAGCCAGCGTGCACATGGCGGATGAAGTGACGCGCAGCTCGGCTGAACTTCTGCGCGATTTCTTGCTTGCGCGCAAGCTTACCATCAGCTTTGTCCCAACCCCCCTGGCGGAGCAAATGCTCACCCTCGAATGGCCGAATCAGACGCCGCTGCGCATGCTGCTTACTGGGGGCGACATCCTCCACCACTATCCGCCAGTGAACTTGCCCTTCATGCTGGTCAACAATTACGGACCCACGGAGTGTACGGTGGTGGCTACCTCAGCCCCTGTGTTGAGCGATAAACGCTCCGACCCCCTGCCGCACATCGGCCGGCCCATCGCCAATGTACTGATTTATATCCTTGATGAAGATCTGCGCCCGGTGCCGCCGGGCACGCCGGGCGAAATTCACGTGGGGGGCGCGGGTCTCGCCCGCGGCTATCGCAACCGCCCCGACCTCACCAGTGAGAAGTTTATTGTGAATCCGTTCAGTGCCGAACCGGGAAGCCGGCTGTACAAGACCGGAGACATCGGCCGTCTTCTGCCTGACGGCAATATCGCCTTTATAGGGCGCGTCGACGATCAGATCAAAATCCGCGGCTATCGCATCGAGCCCAACGAAATCGTCAGTGTGCTCGACCAGCATCCCGATATTCGCGAGAGCCTGGTCGTCGCCCGCGAAGACAGTTCTGGAGAGAAGCGCCTAGTGGCATATGTAATTTTAACGCCCGATTCCCGCACGAATGCCAGCGCAATCCGCGATTCCCTCCGCCAGCACCTGCCCGAGTATATGCTCCCCACTACCTTCGTCCGGCTGGATGAGTTTCCTTTGACGTCTCACGGAAAAATCGATCGCGACGCGCTTCCGGAACCGACAGTAGAGAATTCGCTCGGAAACGCCCCGGTAGAAGCGCCTGGGTCACCGGTTGAAGAACGCCTGACCGGCATCCTACAGGCTCTGCTTGGCATTGATCAAATCGGCGTTGACGACAACTTCTTCCAGATGGGAGGGCACTCCCTCCTGGGCGCCCAAATGATTGCGCATGTTCGCGACGCATTCGCAGTTGAACTCTCCCTGCGCAGTTTGTTCGATCATCCGACGGTGCGTGAGATGTCCGCCGAGATCGAACGGCTTATTCTCGCGAAGTTGGAGGCCATGGGTGGGAGCGAAGCAACGGGCGCCCTGTCCAGCCCGGAAAGCGCTAACGCCTGACGAGCATGACGACCCCGCAACCGGCTCAGAGCGCACGAATGCCGAGGGAGACTCTAAGCCTATATCGTCTCCTCGACCCGGAAGTCCTGGCAAATCCGTACCCCCTTTATCACAGGCTGCGGACTGAGGACCCAGTGCATTGGGATCCGTTTCTGCATGCCTGGGTTGTCACGCGCTATCCGGACGTCGTGCGCGTCTTGCGCTACTTCTCTGCCGACCGCACGCCGACTCCGGAGCAGCTCACAGCCATGGGCATGTCCGCCCTGAACCCGATCGCACAGGTCATGGTGAAGCAGATGCTGTTCCTGGATGCGCCCGCCCACACGCGGCTGCGCGGCCTGGCTTCGGTAGCGTTCACACCGCGGCGCGTGGAACAACTCCGCGCGCACATTCAGGAAATCGTCGATGGCCTGCTCGACCGCGTGACCAGCGCGGGGCGCGCGGACCTAATCGCCGATGTAGCCGAGCCGATGCCTGCCATTGTGACCGCCGAGCTGATGGGCGTTCCGGTGGCCGATCACGACCAGTTGAAATCCTGGTCCGCTGATTTCGCCGAGATGTTGGGCAATTTCCAGCACAATCCGGATCGTATTCCACGCGTGCTGCGCAGCGTCGAAGCTATGACGGCGTATTTTCGCTCCGCGATCCACAAACAGAGTGAGCATCCACGAGACGGACTGATCCACGCGCTGATGACCGCCGAGGTTGAGGGCTCACGGCTCACTGAGGAAGAAGTGATCGCCAACGTGATCGTAACCATGGTGGGCGGACAGGAGACCACCACGAACCTGATCGGCAATGGCGTGCTGAGCCTGCTACGCAATCCAGACCAGTTGCAGAAGCTGCGAGAGGATTCTTCTCTGGTCCCTTCCGCGGTCGAAGAACTCCTGCGCTATGAGAGCCCGAGCCAGCATACTGCACGATTGGCCCGAACCGACGTTGAGATGGGAGGAAAACAGATTCGCAAGCGCCAGGCGGTGATCGCGGTCATGGGCGCCGCCAACCGCGATCCGGAACGCTTTCCCGATCCTGACCGCCTGGATATTACGCGCCAGGACAACCGTCACCTGGCATTCGGTTGGGCCGCGCATTTTTGCTTCGGTGCGCCGCTAGCCCGTCTTGAGGGTCAGATTGCCTTTGAAACCATCTTGCGGCGTCTGCCGAACTTGGCGCTCGAATCGAAATCCTTGGTCTGGCGGCACAATCTCGGCCTGCGAGGCCTCGCTGCCCTGCCAGTAGTGTTCGCAACGGAATCTTCCGTCCAAAAACCCGATGTTCCGCGCTCGCCCGGAGGACAAGATGCCAGGACCCGCCCCTCTTTCTGATCAAAAGCGCAATTTGCTCGAAAAGTATCTGCGTGGCGAGCTCGGGCACACGGCCGCCAAGGGGAACGGTATCACCCGGCGTCCGCCCGGAGAAGCTGCACCGCTGTCGCTAACCCAGCAGGAGCTCTGGTTTCGCGAACTTCGCGTCCCCGATATTCCGCCTCTTTATAACGAGTGCGTTACTCTGCACATGAAGGGGCCTCTCGATGTAGCGGTGCTGGAACATAGCTTCACGGAAATCGTCCGGCGCCATGAAGCTTGGCGAACCACTTTCGAAACGGTGGATGGTCAGCCCGTCCAAGTTATTCAGCCGGCCTCGAAGATCAAGCTGCAAATCCTTGATCTCCGCAAACTGGGTAAGAGAGAGCAAGAGGCGGAAGCTGTGCGTTGCGTGGCCAGGGACGCCCAGCGCCCCTTCGACCTGCGGCGCGGGCTTTTGCTGCGGCCCACGTTGGTCAAGCTGGACGATGCCGAACACCGGCTCTACCTAATCGCGCATCAAATCATTCTCGATGGCAAGTCGGCCTATCAAATATTTCCGTCGGAATTGGCGGCGCTTTACAAAGCCTTTTCCGCCGGCCGCCCGTCTCCTCTGCCAGAACTGCCCGTGCAGTGCGCCGATTTCGCATATTGGCAACGGAAGTGGCTGCAAGGCGACGTGCTGGCCAAACAAGTGGACTACTGGCGCAAACAGCTTCCTGCCGGCCTGCCCGTGTTGCATTGGCCCAACGACAAACCGCGGCCCGCGGCTCGGACGTTTCGTGGAGCGTTCCACGCGTTCGCGCTACCAGGCCCTCTTACGGAAGCGCTCAGAGAATTGAGCCGGCGCGCCAGTGTCACGTTCTTCATGACCCTGCTGGCCGGATTCACGGCGCTGTTGCACAGCTATACGTTGCAGGAGGACATCGTCGTCGGTACGCTCTCTCCCTCAGGGCGCAAGCGCACAGAAGTTCAGGCGCTGCTGGGCTATTTCTTGAATCCAGTTGCGCTGCGGATGAACTTTGAAAACGATTCGACATTTAACGAACTGCTGCTCCAAGTGCGAGGGGTCCTTTCGGAGGCCATTTCCCACGACGACGTGCCCCTGGAGTATCTCGCCTGGAAGCTCAAACCCGAGCGGGACCCAAGCCGCAGCCCATTTTTTACGGTCGCAATGTCGCTTCAACCTCCGGCGCCGGATCTTGATCTGGACTGGAGCGTGACTTCAATGGATGTCGAGAGCGGTGGAGCAAGCTGGGATCTTTACATCGCCTTCATCGACAGGCCGAACGGGATGATCGGCCGCGCCCAATATAACCCCGACCAATTCGAACTCCCGACGATTACCGCCATGCTGGACGATCTGCGCAAGCTGCTTGAAAGCGCGGCGCTGAACCCCGAACAGCGCGTTTCGGAATTGCGGCAGGTCATTATGCCGGTTCGACGAGGGTTGTCCGCTGGATATTCCTGATATGGCCAGCTCGACAAAGATGCCACCGGTAACTGGGCCTGTGCGTCAAGCCCGTCTCGGCCCCAAAATTAGAGAGGCCACCTTAGCGGATCACCGTCAAATTGCCGCGCTTGAGTCCCGCTATGGTCTCGCCGCCAAGAACTATGAGGAATGGACTCACCTCCATCTGAGCAATCCGCTGCAGTCGGAGCGAAACGGTGGCTGGCCCATCGGCTGGGTCATTGAAGGTGACGACAAGCAGATTGTCGGCTCGGTAGGAAATATCCCGTTGTCCTATGAATTCGAGGGAAGGAAAGTCCTGGCAGTCACGGGACGTGGCCTGGTTGCCGAACCTGCGTACCGCAGCATGTCTCTGGTGTTGCTGGATCACCTGATGAACCAGCCCGGCGTCGAGCTTTTCCTGACAAACGCCATTACCCCCGCGTCCGCCCCTACATTCGGCGCCTTGGCGTGCCTCCCGGTTCCGGTGGGCCGCTGGGACCAGTCTGCTTTTTGGATCACACGCTACAAAGGTTTTTTTCAGGGCTTCCTGGCGATGAAGAACTTGCCCTGGGCCAAGCCGCTGCGCTATCCGCTAGCCGCGATGGCCTTTCTCAAGGATAAGCTCGCGAATTCAAGGCCGCGGGCGGGCGCGGTCGAAGTGAAGGCCTACACCGGTTTCGATGACCGCTTCGACGAATTCTGGGGCGCCTTGAAAGAAAACAACCCGCGCATGCTCTTGGCGGACCGCTCGCGCGCGGTGCTGGCATGGCACTTCGAGCATGGGCTGCGGAAAAATCATGTGTGGATCGCCACGGTAATGGACGGAGCCCGCGTCGCAGCGTACGCCATTTTCGACCGCCGGGACAATGCCATTCTCCGTCTGAGACGCGTGCGGCTGGTAGACTTTCAGTCGCTCGACGGCACGACCACATTGCTTTCGCCTATCCTCTCCTGGGCCCTGAGAAAGTGCCGCGACGAAAACATCCATATGCTGGAAGACGTCGGTCAATGGCTGGACGAGGGAGATTTGATCGCCAACTCCGCCCCTTACCGCCGCAAGCTCTCCACATGGACATACATGTACCGCGCTAACAACCCTGAATTGGCCGCCAGTCTGCAGGAGCGGTGCGCGTGGTCTCCTACCTTGTTTGACGCCAGCGCAAGCCTGTAGCTGGCATCACCACTCCAAGGAGGACGAAGTGGAAAATATGCCCTTCGCATGCCTCCGTTAGCAAATTCCTCAAGTGCTGTTCCTGCGCAGATCCCTGCACCATCGAATGAGGCCGTGCCGCCAAAACCGACAGTCAAGTTGGACTGAATAATATAGGCTCCTGGCGCAACTGTTGTCAGGTCGTCGCCGGGTGGAATTGCCGGTGGGTTGCTCAAAACGAGGAAATTGATCTGGTACAAGGCAAGGCGTGCCCTTCGCGGACGCGGGGATTGCCAATCTGGTGACGCTGACAGCGATATACTCATCGGGAATGCGCGGCAACAAATCACGCCAGATAGCGCTACTGTGCACCACCACCTTTCTCCCCTCCCTAGTTGCCCAACAGCCACAAGACCCTCTTCTCCGCTGGATGGACCAGATCGCGCAGCGGCAATTGCAGGCTCGAGAGGATGCGATTGCTAAGATTCGAACCGTCGCCGACGCGGAGCGCCGAAAGGCATCGGTGCGTGAAACGCTGCTGTCGCTGGTCGGAGGTCTGCCCAACTACACCGGCCCGCTGAATCCCAGAATTACCGGCCGTATCCAGGCTCAAAACTATACCATCGAGAAGGTTATTTTCGAGAGCCTGCCGGGTTTCTATGTGACCGCCGACCTTTACCGTCCCAACCAGCCGGGCCGTTATCCCGGCGTGCTTCTGCAATCCGGCCACACACAAGAGGGTAAGACGGAGCCGCAGAAACTCGCAGCCAATCTGGCGTTGAAGGGTTTCGTGGCCTTGGCTTTCGATCCAGCCGGCCAGGGCGAAAGAGAACAGACGTATGACCGCCGAGTGGACCGGCCCTTGGCGGGGTGGTCGGTCCCCGAGCACATCCAGGCGGGAGCCCAGAACATGCTCATCGGCGAGAGCGTGGCCCGCTACTTCATTTGGGATGCGAAACGGGCTCTCGATTATCTGATCAGCCGTCCTGATGTGGACGCGGCACACATCGGGGCCGCTGGGTGCTCGGGTGGCGGCGCGTTGACGGCATTGATAGGGGCGCTGGATCCGAGGCTCAAGGCCGTCGCGCCAGCCTGCTTCATCAATTCGTATCGCCTGCTATTTGCTGGCCCCGATCCCGATTCCGAAATGAGCCCTCCGAGCCTTCTTACCAGCGGCTTGGACATGGCCGATTATGTGGAATTGACCGCTCCCACGCCCTGGCTGATCCTGGCAACCGAAGGCGACTACTTTACGCCTCAGGGGGCGAAACTCGTATATGAGGAAGCCCGGCGCTGGTTCGCCCTCTATGGGGCCGAGGACAAGCTCCGCTTCTTTGTCGGTCCGGGCCCCCATGGCACACCGCTCGAGACTCGGGAAGAGATCTATAAGTGGATGATCCGCTGGCTCAAGGACGGCCAGGGTGATTTTCATGAACAACCCGTGGAGCTTTATACCAACGATGCACTACTAGTAACATCGACGGGCCATGTCGACGACGAGCCAGGAAGCCGGAAGCTTTACGAATTGACCCTGGATGAGTTTCGCGCCAGGAAACGCCGGGGGACCGTGCCTGAACTCGTGGCAGAACTACGCCATCTACAGATCCCTTCAGATGGCGCTTCAGCCGCGGTGAAAGTATCGGATGAGCCGGGCGCTACGGAATGGCGGCGTGAGCGCGTCAAGTTTGAAAGCGAACCGGGCGTGGAGATTGCCGGAACGCTCTACATCCCAAACTCGAAAGGGCGAAAGCCGGCAGTGCTATTGGTAGCGGACAAGATGAGCAGCTACTGGATCCCATCTACGGCTTCGGTGGCGGAACGGATTGCTCGGAAAGGGCGTATCGTCCTTGAACTGGAGCCCCGCAACTCTCCGGGGGAAGGCGAGCGGCCGTATGTAGGGAATTGGCTGACCAACGCGCGCGCCAACCAGATTGGGCTTAATCTGCCGGCCATGCGGGCGCGCGACATTCTTCGCGGAGTCGATCTGCTAGCCGCTCGCAATGACGTGGAGCCATCCTCCATTCGAGCCGCGGCGCGCGGTGTAAAAGGAATCTGGCTGTTGGTGGCGGCAGCGGTGGACCCGCGGATCGGCAAGATCTGGCTGGACCGGACGCCGCACAGCCTGCGGGCCGCCCTTGAAAATTCCATGAACACCGACCTATTTGATGCGGTAATTCCCGGCTTCGCGCTTCATTGGGATCTGGATGACCTGGTCAAGGCCATGGGCACAAGATCCGTTTTATGGACGGATCCATCGAACTGGATGGGGCACCCAGTGCCGTTAGGCTCCCCTTTTCGGTATCGCTACGTTCTGGGCGACATGACTGATGTCCACGATGCCCAGGATGACGCGTACATTGAAGAGTTCATACGATGATCCGCACGATGCCGGTCCGGAGCGTCGTAAAGACGATATTTCCCACCAGATGAAGCGTTGATCGGAGCCGCCCGGATGCTTGACCGCCGAACTTTCTTCAAACACGCTGGCCAGTCGCTCGCGGCAATGCCTGCCGTCTGGCCATCCTCGGGAAACGCGGCTCCGCAGAAGCCACTGATCTGGGATGTCCACTTCCACCTGACCAATTGGCCCGGTGAAACGCCTGAAGATCGCATGAAGGAAATCGTGAAGGTTCTCGATCGGATGGGCGTCGACCGCGTCATGCTGTCGCTGGGTTACCCGCTGCTGGAGAATCCGTCGCCCGAACAGCTTCGCGCCGAGAATGACCAGGTGCTGCGTGGAATCAGGTGCGCGCCCGATCGCGCTTATGGCTTCGTCTATCTGAATCCGAATTATGTTCAGGCCAGCCTCGACGAGTTGAATCGCTGCGTCCACGACGGTCCTATGGTGGGGGTAAAGCTGTGGGTGGCCCGGCGCTGCAACGCGCCTGAGCTTGACCCGATTGTGGAGCGCGCGGCGGCCATGAAGGCGCCCATCTTGCAGCACACATGGCTGAAAGTCGGCGGAAATGGGCCGGGCGAATCCACGCCCTACGACTTGTTGGAACTCGCACGCCGGCATCCCGGCGTGCCTCTCATCTGCGGTCACACAGGAGGAGACTGGGAACTCGGGATTCGCGTGATTCGAAGTGAGAAGAATGTTTACTCCGAGCTGGCCGGCTCGAACCCCACGTCCGGGTACGTCGAAATGGCGGTGCGCGAACTGGGACCCGAGCGGATCATCTATGGCAGCGATGCCTTCGGCCGGAGTATCGCTTCGCAGCTCGGGAAGGTGATGGGTGCGGAGATCCCCGAGTCCGCCCGGCGACTGATCCTCGCCGAAAACCTAAAACGACTGCTGACACCGATCCTGCGCGGGAAGGGATACCAGGCGTAATGGTCGACGTAAATGTGAATCTTTCCCGATGGCCGTTCCGCCGGCTGGTTGGAGATGAGCCAGCCGATCTTGTCGCCGGCCTGCGCAGGCGAGAGGTAACTCAAGCGTGGACCGGGACCTTCGACGGGATTTTTCACAAAGACATTTCGAGCGCCAACGCCAGGCTGGCGGAAGATTGCCATCGCCATGGCCCAGGTTTGCTGATCCCGTTCGGGTCCATCAATCCCAAGCTCCCCGACTGGCAGGAGGATTTACGACGCTGCCACGAAGCGCACAAGATGCCGGGAATCCGGCTGCATCCCAACTACCATGGGTACGACCTGAAGGACCGTGCGTTTGCGGATGTGCTGCACCTGTCGGCCGCGCGCCGGCTCGTCGTGCAGCTCGTCGTATCCATGGAGGACGAGCGAACACAGCCCCCGCTCACGCGCGTTGCAGCCGTGGATTTGGCTCCCCTTCCGGATCTGCTCCAGAGTTCACCCGGGGCACGGGTCGTCATTTTGAATGCCGATCACGTGCATAACTTTCAACTGTCGGAGAAGCTGCTCTCCGCCGGCGATGTCTATTTTGATATCTCCATGGTGGAGGGCGTCGGCGGGGTGTCTCATTTGGCGCAGAAAATCTCCGTCCAACGTGTGCTATTCGGCTCAAACTACCCGCTGTACTACTTTGAGTCGGCTATGTTGAAGGTTAGGGAATCGGCGTTCACGGAGGCAGGCAGACAAGCCGTTCTCGAGGAAAACGCGCGGAGGTTATTGGCGGCGTGATTGGGAAACATGACCTAGCAAGCATTACTGCGGCTCTTTTCTTTAGTGCCGCATCGGTGTGGGGACAGAATGCTCCCGTCGGCGCTTCAACTCTTGAGGAAGGCCGCAGAGTATACGCGGAGCGTTGCGTCGGTTGCCATGGCGCCGATGCCCGCGGCACAGACCAGGCGCCGGGACTGGCCGGCAACAACCGCCTGCGCCGCCAATCGGTTCGCAAGCTGAGCGATACGATTCGCAACGGGATTCCGGGGACAGGCATGCCGCCCTTCGACCTGCCTACCCATGAGCTGGATGTCCTGGCCAATTTCGTGCACACGCTAAACGGGGAAGCGTCTGCGAGCGACGTTCCCGGCAACCAGTTGGCGGGCGAGCAATTCTTCTTCGGTAAAGGGCAATGTGCTTCCTGCCACATGGTCGCAGGCCGTGGAGAGGCGATCGGACCGGATCTGTCGAACCTGGGCCATAGCATGACGGTCAACCAGATCCGCTCGGCTTTGCTGCAGCCGGAGGCGCACGTCACCCCCGGATACGGGCAGGTCAGCGTGCAGCTACGGGACGGGAAGACGCTGCGCGGTTTCGTGCGCAGCCGAAGCAATTTTGATCTCCGGCTGCAGGATTTTCGGGGGAAATTCCATCTGCTTCAGGAAGACCAGATTGCAGCCATCCACGACGAAGCAGGTTCACCGATGCGCGCTGTCAACGCCAGCCCTGAAGAGCTGCAGAATTTGATCGCTTACCTGAGCCGGTTGACCGGCGTGAACCCGGGAGTCGTGATTGCCTCCCGCCAGCCCGCGAAGGATGACATCGATTTCGCTCGCATTCTGCATCCGAAACCGGGCGACTGGTTGACCTACAACGGCAAGTTGAGCGCGAACCGTTATAGCGATCTCGATCAGATCAGCACTAAGAATGTAAAACAACTGGCGCTGAAATGGATTTTTTCCGTACCTCTTTGGAAGCAACTTCTTCCGGACACGGGCTACTACAACGAGAACATGAAGTACTTCGGCCTCGAAGTCACGCCCCTGGTTGCCGACGGCGTCATGTACATTACCGGTCCGCATCAAGCCCTTGCGCTGGATGCTCTGACGGGGCGCATGATCTGGGAATACTCGCGCCCGCGCACTCCAGGATTGGTTAGCGACGCGTCTCTGGGCACCAATCGAGGCGTCGCCTTGCTGGGCGACAAAGTGTTCATGGTCACCGACAACGCTCACCTGATCGCTCTGAACCGTACAACCGGCCAAGTGGTCTGGGAAGCCGTGATGCCGGATGAACCGCAGCACTATGGCTCGACGGTGGCGCCGCTGATCGTCAAGGATATGGTGATCGCAGGCGTCTCCGGAGGCGACTGGGGTATTCGCGGATTTCTTGCGGCGTACAAGGCCGCAACCGGCGAACGCGTCTGGCGTTTCTGGACGGTTCCAGCAAAGGGAGAGCCCGGAATTGAGACTTGGAAGGGCGGAGAACCCAAAGAGGGAGGCGGCCCAACCTGGCTCACCGGCTCCTACGATCCGGAGGCCGATACTTTGTACTGGCCCACCGGCAATCCTTATCCGGATTCCAACGATCGCGACCGGCCGGGCGACAACCTTTATACAAATTGCGTTCTGGCACTGAACCCCGACACTGGGAAATTGAAATGGTACTACCAATTCACTCCGCATGATGTTCACGATTGGGACGCGACGGAACCGCCCGTCCTGGTGGATGCCCGATTTCACGGACAAGACCGAAAACTCATGCTGTTTGCGAACCGCAACGGTTTCTTTTATGTGCTCGACCGCATAGAAGGCCAGCTCCTGCTGGCCAGACCGTTCATCAATCGCTTGACGTGGGCCAGCGGGATTGGTCCAGATGGCCGTCCGCAGCTTTTGCCGGAGGGCGACATATTCTGCCCCGAAGACGCGACCAACTGGAATGCCACCGCGTTCAGCCCGGTGACGCATCTCTACTATGTGATGGCTCTTGAGAAATGTGTCTTGAAACTCGCGCCCGGAAGTTGGAAGAAAGAACCGCGGCAAGAGGAGCCCGGGAGGAAGGTCTTGCGTGCGCTCGATATCGAAAGTGGAAAAATCGTTTGGGAGAAGCCGCAAACCGGACCTACCGAAGGCAAACGGTGCGCGGGCGTGCTCGCCACGGCGGGCGGCTTATTATTCTATGGCGATCCGAGTGGGGATTTCGTCGCTCTCGATGAACAGGACGGGAAGACCCTCTGGCATTTTCCGACCAACGGGGAAAACAAGGCATCTCCCATGACGTTCATCGTCGATGGAAAGCAGTTTATTGCAGTTGCCATTGGCCCTAATATTGTTTGCTTCGGCTTGCCCTAGGCAATCGAACAACCAACAATGACGATTTGCAGGCATTCTCGCGAGTGCATTTCGCGTCGCATGTTTCTCGCATTCGTTATCATTGATGCTCTATGCGAATTTTGGTGATTGGCTCGGGTGGGCGCGAACATGCGCTTGCGTGGAAGCTGAGCCAGAGTCCTAGCGTGCATGTGTATGCGTCGCCGGGGAATCCGGGGGTGGCGCGGTGTGGGGATTGCCTTCCTGCGGGTGATGGGTCGCCCGAGGCGCTTCTCGCTGTGGCGGAATCGGTGAAGGCGGATCTCACTGTGATTGGGCCGGAGGCGCCGCTAGTGGCAGGGGTAGTCGATGCGTTTCATGCCGTGGGGCGGCCGATCGTCGGGCCAACGACGGAGAATGCGCGGCTTGAAGGCAGCAAGATTTTCGCCAAGAACTTTTTTCGGCAGCATCGGATTCCGACAGCGGAATTTGTCGCGGTCGAGACGCGCCCAGACGCGCGCAAGGCGCTCGACCGCTTCCGATTTCCGGTCGTCATCAAAGCCGACGGGCTCGCGGCGGGCAAAGGGGTGGTTATCGCGGAGGATCGCGCACAGGCCGAGCAGGCGCTCGAAGCCCTGGGCGGGCGCCTCGTGATCGAAGAATTTCTTGAAGGCGACGAGGTCAGCTTCATTGCGCTATGCGACGGGCGGGACATTCTGCCGCTCGCTCCCACGCAGGATCACAAGCGCTTGAACGACGGCGACACCGGGCCGAACACCGGCGGCATGGGCGCTTATTGCGATTCACGCATCTTGACCGAAGCGCAAACTGAAGACATTCTGAACACCGTCATGCGGCCGGCGGTGGAAGCCACCGGCTTCACGGGTTTTCTCTACGCCGGATTGATCATGACCCCGAGCGGTCCGAGAGTGCTCGAGTTCAACGTGCGTCTGGGCGATCCGGAGACGCAAGCGCTGATGCACCGCATGTCGACCGATCTGGCGCCGGTTCTGGCGGCGGCCGCTCGGGGCGAGCTGGGGCGGCATTCGTTTGCATGGAAGCGCGGCGCTTCGGTGTGCGTGGTTCTGGCGTCGGGCGGTTATCCCGGCCCCTATCGCACCGGCATGTCCATTCGCGGCATCGAAGACGCCGAAGCCAAGGGCGCAATCGTATTTCATGCAGGAACGCGCATCGGTCCGGGCGGGCTCGAAACGGCGGGGGGACGGGTTCTTGGCGTCACTGCGGCGGGAATGGACTTGGGAGAGGCCGTCAAGAAAGCTTACGAAGCCGCCCACAAGATCCGTTTCGATGGCATCCAGTATCGCACCGATATTGGAAGCAAAGGCCTTGGACGCCACAAGATGGGCGTTCCAAGCACATAGTTCAAGCTTCGTTGCCTTGGTAACCGGTGTGGCCTGAACTTAGTTTTACGCGGACGACTCGACGGGGCCAGCGGTATCAATCCCGGCAAAACGTCTCCGGCATTCGTCATAAATGACCTGATCCAATGTGTTAGCTTCGCGGAGAACCTCTAGCTCTTTCGGGGTCATAGATCTCGCCTCCGGCGTCGCGGCATTCCGGCCATCCACGCTGTACGCACGCGCAGCGAGGCCGTATTTTTGGCACAACCGCGCCACTGAGAGGTCGAATAACTCGGTGATGCCTATAAAGGAGAAGTGCGCGAGGTTGTGCAGCGCTTCCCGCAGCATTTCATCCTGGTTGTGAAACTTCGCGCCGAAAACGGCATTGGAGAGCCAACGGGCATAGCAGTTTCTGCTAGAAGCGAAACCCCTCTCCACGAACTCACGGAGCGATAGAGCAGTGGCGGCTTCATAAGCCGGGTTGGATGGATTGTTGCGGCAAAAATGGTAATCCGATACAGTCCGTGAGATCGGATCCCTGAGTAAAGTGATGTATTCAGATCGTCCCGGAAAGTGTTTTGCGAATCCGAATGGCATATGACCACCCAGAAACCCAACGTGCTTGCGACGCCAGGCTGGCCAGGCTAATGGATCGTGCGCGCCATCAATCGCCTGCATGTCCGCCCCGTAATTGACGTGGCACAGGCGCGATCTTGGAAAGTTGGCGAAAAAAATATCCTTGACGAGCGCTGTCCCCCCGGTTCGGGGCAGGTGCAGGAAAACGATTCTCGGCCCCGCATGCTCTCCGACTCGCAACGACTCAAGGCATAGTCTGATTCGGTTCAGCATAACAATGCTTGGGCCAATAAAACGTCGGCCAAGTTCGTGGAGTAGAAGCCTCGGAAGATCGATAGTAACAAATATGACAGATGCTCTACACCCTTTTGGGGTTGGTAAGATCTTTTTGGGGCAATCAGAGCCGGCGTACCGGAGAAATGAGGCCATCGCCAAATGGCAAGGAATCAATCACAATTTCTATCCGAGAGAGAAGTGGGACGCAAGTCAGGCGGCGTCACTAAATCATTCTTCTGCAATAGTTTGCAATCGACGCCGGTAGTATAGAATCAAGGTGATCCCATGCCGGAAAGTCCTCTCGTTAGTATCGTGACTCCGACTTACAATATGGCCGGATTCCTCGAGGAAGCGATTCAGAGCGTACTGAGCCAGGATTACCGAAATATCGAGTACATCGTCATGGACGGAGGTTCGACCGATGGCTCGCTTGAGATTCTACGCAAGTACGAAGGACGATTGCGGTGGTATTCAGGGCCGGACCGCGGCCAAACAGACGCCATCAACAAGGGTTTTCTGCGGTCGCGTGGCGAGATTTTTGCTTTCTTATGTGCGGATGATACATACCTGCCCGGCGCGGTCGACAAAGCCGTGAGACACATGCTCGCCAACCCTGGATATGCGGGAATCTATGGCGAGGGTTACCTGACGAGAGAAGACGGAAGCACCGTCTGCCGCTACCCCACCAAGCCATTCGATGTTGACCTCCTGAAGACAGAGTGCTTCATTTGCCAGCCGGCATCGTTTCTCTGGCGACAGGTTTTCACCGAGGTCGGCATGCTAGATCCGGAACTACATGCTGCGCTGGACTATGATTTTTGGATTCGCCTCGCCAAACGCCATCGTCTGTTGAAGGTGGATGATTACTTGGCAACATCAAGAATGCATTACGGTTCCAAGACGCTGGCGAAACGTGGCGAAGTCTACCGGGTCGGGATCGATGTAGTAATGAGGCACTACGGTTACGCGCCATTCGAGTTGATATATGGTTATTGCTGTACTGTCCTGGATAAGCGGGACGGCTTCTTTGAGCCTGTTCCGCCATCGCCGGCCAAGTATCTCCTTAGCCTGGTATACGGGTCTTACAAGAACAGGCGCCACCCTTTGCGGTTCTGGAAGGAATGGTTCCAGGTTGGCTGGCGGAAATTGCCGCTCATCAAATCGCTGTGGAAACGGCGGCCGGCAGCACGATTTCCGTGAGCTGATCGTTCGCCAGGCCCCAGTCTTGACGGTTGAAAATCATCGTGGAATTAAAACGACGCATCTGTTCAGCCCAAACGACAAATTCCCGATAGTCCAGCCAGGGGATGCCCTTGGCAGCGATGCGAGCAAAGAGTTTGGCCTGGCCTTCGGGCGTCCAACCTGAACCAGCCTGGTGCTCGATATGGTAGATGCGCATTGGGTCGCGCAGAATCTCTTCACGAAAGCCGGCGTGGTGCGCGGCATAACATAGGACAGAGTCGATGTTCATCGAGAAGACCTCGAACTCTGGATATCCACGCAAGTCGAACCAATGATCCCTCGCCATCAGGGTGAAATCACCGCACGCGTTAGTGTGCAGAAACAACGGTGAGACAGTAGAACTGCCCGGCGGCGGCTCCGGAAACGATGCCTCTCTGTCCGGCTTGGACGGGCTCGATTGCGGTACCCTGGCAGCCATACGCACCAGCCGTCCCATCAAGGACCCAACAGGTATCGAGACTTGCACCACGCGATCACTATTCGCAATGCGCGCCCTCAAGTCCCGCAACTTGGCGAGAAACCCGAGAGCCCTGGTATGGATACTGGCTGGCTGTGCTTGAATCTCGCAAGATACTGTGCGTCGCAGCGCGTCGCCAGTGGCCTTTTCTGGGCTTCCCCACCGGCAGCGAAACACTCGAAAGTTCACAATGCGGGGGTCGTGCGCCGATGTGCATCCCCCGCCTAGCACACAAAAACGAAACAACCGGCAACCGGCAGGCAACTGCACCGTCACGATGGACCTACACTTGATGACGGCCGAGCAGGGTTTGGCGCCGTCAGGTGTCACCACCTGGAGCACGAATGGACTGTCGCCGGCGCCGAATGCGGGCTCCATGTCAAAAATGAGCGGGGGTGCGGGATCGCTGGATGGCAGGACGTACACCTCCGCGTTGT
>Ga0247670_1000191_pt1 | contig 18168 bp, 10 predicted proteins | sample CNK11_metaG_FD_183042 | JGI IMG/M metagenome (GOLD analysis project Ga0247670, IMG submission 183042) | Soil microbial communities from Purdue University Martell Research Forest, Indiana, United States - CNK11 | ecosystem: Environmental > Terrestrial > Soil > Temperate forest > Bulk soil...
CGCATGCCACGAATGTCTTTCCGGTGACCAGCACCTGTGCGCCACTGCCCAGGGGACCATTGTTGGGCGCCATGGCGGCTTTGCGGATCGCGTTCGAGCCCAGTGGCCATGGGTTCGCCCTTTGCCTGATGCGCTGGATCTGGCAAAAGTGGGGCCGCTCCTCTGCGGCGGCATCACGGTATTTGCGCCATTCCTGATTCATCAAGTGCCCTCCACCGCCCGTGTCGGGATCATTGGCATTGGGGGATTGGGACACATGGCGCTCCAATTCGCCAACAAATGGGGCTGTGAAGTCCATGCCTTCACCACCAGTGACAGCAAGGAAACGGAAGCCCGGCAACTGGGCGCTCATTACGTCCACAACAGCAGGAAGGATGGTGAGTTGAAAAAACTCGGCCGAAGTCTTGACCTCATCATTTCCACCATCAACGCGCCGCAGGACGTGTCTGCCTTCCTCGACACCCTCGCGCCCAAGGGCAGCTTCCATAATGTGGGAGCCGTTCTCAAGCCGCTCGAAGTGCCCGCGTTCGGTTTAATCTTGGGACAGAAATCTGTGGCCGGCTCGCCTACCGGCAGCCCAACAGCAATTGATCACATGCTCGAATTCAGCGCCCGTCACTCGGTCGCGCCCGTCGTGGAATATTTTCCAATGTCCAACGTGAACGAGGCGCTGGAGCGCCTTCGCTCAGGCAAAGCCCGCTATCGCATCGTCCTCGTTAATGACTTGGACAAGTCTCCGTCCATGGCTGAGTCGCGCGCGAAGGAACGACCCAAGACTGCGCTTACGGCATGAAACTGGTCTGCAAAATCGCCTGTCTGGCATTGCTTATGAACACACTTCCCGGGATCGGCCAGGAACGCGTCTTTTACAAAACCGTCCAGGTGAATGGTCTCAACATCTTTTATCGCGAAGCCGGGCCTGCAAACGGCCCGGTCCTTCTTCTGCTTCACGGCGTTCCAACATCATCCCGGATGTATCAACCGATGTTGGAATCGTCGTTAAGCCGCACATATCGTCTCATTGCGCCTGACTTTCCGGGCTTCGGACATTCTTCCTGGCCAAGCCCGAAAGAGTTCAGCTACACATTCGATCACCTTGCTCAAGTCACGGAAGACTTTGCCGCGCTTTTGAAATTGGATCATTATACGCTGTTTTTGCATGACTATGGCGGCCCCGTAGGGATGCGAATGGCTGTCGCTCATCCCAAAAACGTTGATGCGATAATCATTCAAAACGCGGTTTCTCATGAAGCAGGTTTGTCTCCGCTCTGGGCGGCGCGCCGGGCGTTCTGGCAGGATCGCGCGTCGCATGAAGCTGCGTTCCGCAAAAGTTTTCTTTCGCTGGAAACAACCCGCAACCGCCATGTGGGCACGTCTCCACATCCTGAGCGTCTGGATCCGGACACATGGACGGACGAGTTTTACTTCTTGAATCAGCCCGGCCAGGCGGACATTCAGACGGATTTGTTTTTTGATTATCAGAATAATCTGAAGGCGTATCCCATTTGGCAAAAATGGCTGCGCGATAATCAACCTCCCCTTCTTGTAATTTGGGGGAAATATGATGCTTCGTTCACCGTCGCCGGTGCGCAGGCATACCAGCGAGACGTGCCGGGGGCCGAAGTCCACATCCTTGAGGCCGGGCACTTTGGTCTCGATGAAAAAGCCGCCGAAATCATTGCTTTAACCGACGATTTCCTGACGAGACAGGCCAAAAAATAAAGTCTTCGCGCGAACGCCAATTTTGGATGGACGTTCTGAAGCCAAAAATGTGAAGCCAAAAGGTCAAACCGTGGCTGTTCATTGGAATGCCCAATTCAGTTTCGCGTGCCCCAAACGTCGCAAACCGTTGATTGAACTGATTGACGTTGGTTTCGATGAAGGTGAAAGGCGCGGAGCTGGTGGCGAGGCAAATCGAGAATTGTTGAATTTTAATATGAATACGCCTTCCGATTTACTTCCCAAAAGAGATGCCGGCGGCTTGTCGCCGTAATCCTTGATTCACGGAGTTCACTGAAAAATCAGCCCCTCTCGTTCAATCAACTAACAACAGCGAGAATGAATAGAATGCACTACGCCTACTTATGAGTGATATGATCTTCCATTGCCAGGCAGTCACGACATACTACCTATCTGTGATTGGGTATTGGCAGCATATAGAATGAGCGCACAAAGCTGGCCAGTGCCTTGCGGTCCGATTCGGAAAGTTGACTTTTCAATGCAGGCATGGCGGTGCCGGGTATTCCATCGCGTAATACGTCTAAGACATAGTCGGTGTCTGGCCGTTCCAGTCTGAAATTGGTGGGCGCAGGCGCCAGAACCGCAGCGGCGGCAGCCTTTCCGTCACCGTTGACTCCGTGACAAGCCGCGCAAGCTTGCTGAAACAAGATCTGTCCGTGGACCAGAACTTCGGAGGCTGGTTGCTCAGGAGTGGTGACGGGATGAAGCGTTTGCACATAAGCTGCCAACGCGCTTAAGTCATCCTGGGGGAGGTTCCGCCAGGAAGGCATTGACGTGCCGGGAACTCCATTCCACAGCACCTGGCTCAACAATTCGGTGGAAAATTGTGCCGCACCTAGATTTGCGGGTTTGGGCAACAATACTTTGCTGACGAAGCCATCACTCCGGCCAGCCACCCCGTGGCAACCGGAACAGTCTTGCATAAAGAGCGCCCCGCCCCGCCTCACCTTGGCGGCATGTTCTTCGGCATTGGTGGCGACTGACAGCACCAGAACGGGTTCGGGATCTGGCGGCATAACGCTGCTGGACACGAAATCAGAATCATCACCACCCGAACCGGACGTTTCCTTGGTTGCCTGAGATTCAGTTCCATCAATGGCCTCGAGGTAATCAACAATCGCATTGACTTGTTTTTCGTCTGCCGGCGCACCGTAAGCCTTGACCATTTTGGCCACCGTTTCCTCCCACTGCTGCCGCGGGAACGGCGGTTGCATGGTTACATAGCGGGGAGAATGACAACTGACACAGACCGCCAGGAATTCCCGGCGCCCCGGCCCGACAGGGAGCCCCGGCTCGAAATGCGGCATGGTGATGGACCGGACGGTATCGACGGCCATGACTTCCGCGGGTGGTTGGTTGGTGGTATTTGACTGCGGAGCATCCGCCAAACACCGGCCACCACCCATCCAGAAGACCGTGCTGCATAAGACCCCGAGCATCGAGAAAAACCTGGCGGCCAAGATTTTCATGTCAGATCACGTTCACCTCGGTGGGTTCAATTACATTTCGCATAAAGCCACTACGGTTCCATAGACTGGTCGTCTGATGCTCCCCCGCCCGATTGAAGGCGCGCACGTTTAGACGATATTTGCCCGCTGCCGGAGGCAGCCACTGCAAACGCCAGCGGCGCCAGGAATATTTCCCAAGTTCCGGGTCAAGCTGCGCCGTTTGCCAGGAGGCGCCGGCATCGGTGGAAACTTCCACGCGCTGAATGCCAGAGCCGGCATCAAATGCCAGGCCCTGCATCTCGAAAGGCGCCTGCCGGGTCAATTGTTCGCCGGGTTCGGGCCGCACAAAAATGGAGCGCAGGCTGAAACGATTGATCGGCACGGTTACGGTGGCGAGATGGTCCGGCGATTCATTTGCATCCGGCGTGGCCGGAATCCGATAGGCCTTCTCCATCCAAAATCCCCGGAATTTTTCGGGCAACACTGTAATCTCGTGCAACGATTTGACCCAATAAGTCGCATACCAACCGGGAACTACCAGCCTGAGCGGGAAACCGTTGAGCATTGGCAGATTCGAGCCGTTCATCTCGTAGGCCACCATCACCTCACTGTCACGGGCATGATCAATTTCCAACGCCTTGGCAAACCCCGGGGTTGCGTCGAGCGGCGCATGGTCAAGCCCGGCAAAACTTGCATCCACCGCACCCGCCTTGATCTTGGCGCGATCCAGCAGATCGCGCAAACGCACGCCCGTCCAGCGTGCATTGCCCATGGCGCCGTGTTTCCATTGCCCGCCGGGAACAGGCGGTTCAAAAAAGCTGCGTGAGTTGCCGGAACATTGGTTCACGGCAATGATGGAAAACGGTTCAAACCGGTTTCGCAGATCGTCCAGCGAAAGTGACAGCGGCTTCTCAACATGACCGCCGATTTGCAACCGGAACGTAGCAATATCAATTGAAGTCGGGATGCCTTCCATATGCCAGCGTACATAAAAGGCTTTGTTCGGCGTGAAATCCTGTTGAAAATAACTCAGCGGTGTTTCCAATTGTGGCGGACGATCCGTCCTCAAAATCAGGTCGGTCTTTTCGGGGAAGCGGACCAATTGACCGTCTCCCAGGTTCAAGTTTATGGCGCGGGCCAGCTGTGGAGAAAACAAAACCCCTGCGCCCGCCGTTCCCATCAGACGCACAAACGCACGGCGATTAAATGCAGGTGGCCTCAAGGTTTGCATTTCTTTTGTTACTATTTATTTTTACCTAACCTCAGATCGGGTGCCACAACTGTCAAATGGCAGATCTAACCTTCAGCCCGGCATCTGCCGTGCCAGCTCGTGACCGCGGAGCGCAGGCTCTCATGTGATGGGCAGATGACACCGGCGACATCCTAGGCCGGTGGCTGGTGGTTGTCAGATTTTTCATGGGGCAAATTCCTTCCAAAAGCTTCGAGCAGGGAATTCACCAGGACCAACCCTCTGCGAAAATCTTTGTGCCCAAACTGCACCATGATGCCCCAAAAACCAGGTGGTTTTGCCTCATGAGCTTTCGTGTAGGCGATGGCTTCGGGGAGTGACTTGGCAAAACCCTCGACCAGTTCCGGCTCGATGCTTCCCAGAATTTTCGTCAGGGTTATGACGTTCCGAAGACCGCGAATGGACTCGGGCGTCTTCGCCGCTTCGACGAGAATCTCAAGCACCTTGTCACTTGACCCGAGGGCGCCGCGCAACAGTTCAAAGACTCCGCGATCATGGAGTCCCTGCAGCACTTCATAAGCGGCCAGCAAGGCCTCGGCGTGCTGCTGCGGCGCGTTCTGCAACCGGGCCTGCAATTCGGCGCGCGGATCGCGAGCCGGCAAATTCAAGGGGATGGGTTGAGCCATGGTTGGTTGGGGGTTGAGAGTTGAGGGTCAAAGCCGGTTCTTCAATTTCCATTTCCCCTTTTTTTGGTCATGTGAAATTTGGTGGGGGGCTGGCTGCCGGGCAGAGAATAATCCGGACGCTGCCATTTCCGTTCCACTTCGACACCGTTTTGCGGTGTCGGATGACCGAAGCGGTGATTGATCCGGGGCAGTGGGTTCTCACCCGTTTCGGCCAGCACCTGAAGTCGCACGGAGGTTTCCTTGTAGGCTGGCGTGTGGGTTATCTTATCCGTGTGACTGCTGGTCAGACGGTTCACCGGGCTTTCGGCGGAGTTCATGGGCATATACAATTCCCTGCCTTGGACGCGGTCGGTCACCACGGCACGCACCTTGACCTGGCCATAGCGCGAAACGAGCTGCACCCAGGTTCCGTTTTGAATGCCGCGCTCCGTGGCGAGGGCGGGTGAAACTTCGACGAACGTGTCCGGCGTTTTTTTACGAATCCCATCGCTGCGATAGGTCAAATTGCCCTCATGGAAATGTTCCAGCAGGCGGCCGTTGTTGAGGTGCAGATCAAATTCTTCATTCGGCGGGTCCGTTGGCCGGGAGTGGGCAACGGGGAACAACCTGGCTTTGCCGTCCGGGAAGTGGAAGCGTTTCGTATAAAGCAGCGGCTCATCGGTCCCGTCGGCGGCGACCGGCCATTGGAGCGTTTTGTATCCTTCCAGCCGCTCGTAGGTCGCGCCGGCGAACAGCGGAGTCAGCGACGCCATCTCGTGATAGATTTCAGAAGGGTTTTGATAATTCCAGCTGGCGCCCAGACGGTTGGCAACGTCCTGGATGATCCGCCAGTCGGGCTGACTTTCGCCCATGGGTTCAAAGACTTGATAGAGCCGCTGGATGCGCCGCTCGGTGCTCGTGAAGGTTCCTTCTTTTTCGAGGCTGGGGCTGGCGGGCAATACAACATCCGCAAAACGGCACGTGTCGCTGAAGAAAATATCCTGCGCGACGAAGAACTCGAGCTTGGACAGGCCATCCGTGACAAAGTTTGCATTTGAATCCACAAGGCTGATTTCCTCGCCGAACAAATACATTCCCTTGAGCTTGCCGTGGTGAATCGCCTCAATCATTTCGTGATTATCGAGCCCCTTCGTGGACGGCAGCTTGACGTTCCAGCCGGCTTCAAACCGCGCCCGCACTTCCGGATCATCGACCGATTGATAGCCGGGGAGGAAATTTGGCATCGCCCCGTGGTCGCTTGCTCCCTGGACGTTGTTGTGTCCGCGCAACGGGTAGGCGCCCGTGCCGGTCCGCATGTAGTTTCCCGTGACCAGCAGCAGATTCGAGATGGCGGTGGAGCTGTCCGAACCCATGCTGTGCTGGGTGACGCCCATCGCCCAAAGAATGCAGACCCCTTCCGCTTCGGCGATCATCTGCGCCACTTTCTTCAACGTCTCGATGGGCAGGCCGGTGGTTTCGGCGGCAAACGCCATCGTGAAAGGTTCAAGGCTCTGCTTGTATTCTTCCAAACCATTCACCCACTGGTCGAGAAACGCCGTCCTGGCCAGGCCATTTTCCAAAATGTAGCGGGTGATCGCGGAAAGCCACACGAGGTCGGAGCCGGGTTTGGGCCGCAGGAAGAGGTCGGCGCGTTTGGCCATTTCGTTTTCTCGCAAATCAGAAACGATAAGCTTCTGGCCGCGCAGTTTGTGGGCGCGTTTGACGCGCGTGGCGAGAACCGGGTGACTCTCCGCGGTATTACTGCCGATAATCATCACCAGGCTCGCGTTCTCGATGTCCTTGATGGATCCGGAATCGCCGCCGTAACCGACCGTGCGAAAGAGGCCCATGGTGGCGGGTGACTGGCAGTAGCGGGAACAGTTATCCATGTTGTTCGTGCCGATCACGGCGCGCGCCAGTTTCTGCATGAGATAACTTTCTTCATTGGTGCACTTCGACGACGAGATGAATGCCAGTGAGTCGGGCCCGCTGCGGGCTTTGATCTCAGCGAACCGGCGGGCAACCAGATCAAGCGCCTCTTCCCAGCTTGCTTCTCGAAACTTGCCGCCCTCGCGAATGAGCGGCTTGGTCAGCCGGTCGCCGCTGTTCACAAAATCCCACGCGAACTTTCCTTTGATGCAGGTGGAGATGCCGTTGGCTGCGCCTTCGGATGGCTCAACCTTCAAGATGTGCCGGTCCTTGGTCCAAATATCAAAGCTGCAACCCACGCCGCAATAGGTGCAAACCGTTTTGGTTTTGCGGATGCGGGAGTCGCGCATGGCCGATTCGGTTTCGGATACTTTCAGGATCGCGCCATAGCCGGTGTCCGGCTCAACCCCTTTGACCAGATCAATCATTCCATCCAAGGCCGTCTTCGGAAGGTTGGTCATAAAACCAGCATGACCGAGCATGGATTTTTCCATCAGCGCATTGCAGGGACAAACGGTGATGCAATGACCGCAGGAAACGCAGCTGGATTCGCCAATCGTCGAACCGCCGTCCCACAACACGCGCGGGTGCGGGTCTTCCCAGCGAATGGACAATGTCTCGTTCACCTGAACCGACTGGCAAGCCTCGACGCAACGGCCGCAGAGAATACATTGGTTGGGATCATAACGATAAAACGGATTCGTCATGTCCACCTCATAAGGTTTCTCCTTGAAGGGAATTTTTTGATGTTCGATGGCGAGCAGCTTGGTGGTGTTATGAACCGTGCAATTGCCGTTGTTGTTGTCGCACACGGTGCAATAGAGCATGTGGTTGCCCAGAATCCGGTCGAAGGCTTCTTTCTGGGCAGCCGATGCGCGGGGCGATTTCGTTGAAACTTCCATGCCATCCTCGGCGAGAGTCGCGCAAGCCCGCACCAGTTTTCCACCGACCTCAACCATGCAGGTGTCGCAGGTCTGAATCGGACCCATCTGGGGATGATAACAAACCTGGGGAATTTTATTCTCAATGCGGTTGAGGAGATCCACCAAACGCTCATCGGGCTTTGCCTCCGTGACCACGCCGTCAATGGTTATGCTAGTCTTCATATCTTTTCTGTGAATCTGTCTGGCCGGCTTATTTTTAAAAACTGGCTCCGCCACATTTCAAAAAAAGGAATAGCAACCCCGGTTGGGAGAAACTTGCGTTCGCAAATTAATATATGCACGTCATCGCTAATTGCAAATTTGATGCCATCTACATAACCCAACAATTCTGCATAAATGAATCGCGTTCGCGTTGAGGTGCGACGTTCTGCCGACTCGCTGTCGAAAGAGCGACGTTCCTGCGATGGCTGGCGCAGCTTGATCCGTTTCGGAATCCCTTTTTGAGCCCCCAATAACCCCTTGTCAAAGCGGCTATCCGCCGACCACAGTCGCGCAACAGCCGGAGTGAAATTGAAGTTCCTCCTCTTCGCCCGGCTCCTTTCGCGAATTCAGTTTGTTGAGCAACGCCACTGCTCCTGTTTCGATAATCCGATTACACAGAGCGAGGTCTTGCTCGCGATTATGCACATTCGCACACACTATTTCTTTCAGGTCGTCGATGTTATAGAGATACACGTTGTCGAAGTGCTGCACCTCCGCATCAATATTTCGCGGAACGGAGATATCGATGAGGATCAATGGACGATTCCGCCGTTTGACCATTACCTCGTGCACGTCCTCACAGTTCAGCAACGTATCCGGACAGCCCGTCGAAGCCACGACGATATCCGCCCTGGCCATCGCGGTGAGGCAATCTTCAAATCGCACAGCTTGGCCGCCGAACTCACCGGCCAGTTCGACAGCTCGGTCAAATGAACGATTGGAAACCAGAATTGAGCGGGCACCTTTCTTCGCCAGATGACGAACACAGGCCTCGCCCATTTGGCCGGCACCGATGATCATGACCGGTTGACTTGAGAGGTCATGGGGAAAGATCCTTTCGGCGAGTTCCACCGCCACACCGCCGACAGAAGTGGCTCCGCGCCCAATGAAAGTGCGCGTGCGAATCTCCTTCGCAACCCGAAACGCCTTTTGGAACACACGGTTTAAGGTGCCACCCGTGAGCCGCGACGCGCGCGCCATCTCATACGATTTTTTAACCTGGCCTGTGATTTCCGTCTCGCCAAGTACCATTGAGTCCAGGCCAGCGGTTACACGGAACAGGTGGCGCGCAGCGTCGAGGTCCTCATAGATATAGGTGGGGGGCCGTAAATCCGCCGAGCCGTCGCAAAGTGATTGGAGAAGTGAACTGACGCGACCGGTCCCGTGGTGGGAGGTTGCGTAGATCTCAACGCGGTTGCACGTCGACAAGAGAAGGATTTCATCGAGGTCCTCTCGAAACCTCAAGCGAGTTGCGCGCGCAACGAGGTTCGATGCATTCACCGCAAATTGCTCCCGCAATCCGACGGAAGCTGTTTTGTGACTCAATCCGATCACGAAAAAAGTCATGCAGCTCCCCCCTGCTTGTCGAGACTTGGGCTGCTGCAAAGCACGACCCTAATGGCGCATGTCTTGTTCATACATGTAAGGCCATACGGTTTCGTTTTCTTTGCAGCTTGCTGCGCCTGGGTACGCAGCCATGCCGTCGTGGCGCGCTCGGAACGGAGATTCGCAAGGGTCTCACCGCCTCCCGATGTCCGCGGGAGGCGGCTCATCGGCGGCGGCTGCCCACTCCTTCTGCCGTTGTTGACCGGTCAGGAGGACGTGGATGCAGTCGCCGTGATGTGGACACCCTTACGGATTAGAAGGCACATACCCGTCCGTTAAAGTTTTCATGAAGAGAACGATTTGCTCCTCTTCCTTGGCACTCAAGCCGAGGTGACCGATCGTCTGATCGACGTTCATGTTCACTTCTGGCGGGGGCCAGTAAAGACCGCCCTCAAATTCTCCGCCCGCCGGCAAATGCACGCCTCCGTTCAGTGTGTCGCGCGTGTTATAAAAGTGCACGACGGACTCCAGAGTTTTGAAGTAGCCGTTATGCATGTAAGCCTTTACGAAATCGGGACGCGGCCGCAGGTCCACGTTGCGCAAAGTTGGGACCTGTACTTTGCCATTGAATTGGGGTGCCAATGCCGCCCAGTCCGGGTTTGGGTTCCCGGCGCTGGCGAGGAAACCGCCTACTCCCAAGTCAACATAGTTAATTCCTGCGGGATTGGCGACGAAGCCAAACTGATCCGGCATATTCTCGTACAAGAACGGGAGCGCAAAGTTCTGCGGTGTACCGATGTTAGCCGAGGTGAAGTCGGTAAACAAAGGCGCTACACTTGCCGCATCCGCCGGTGTGATCTTGCCCTTTTTAATATTTTCGGTTCCGTCCAAGTGGCACGTGTTACATTGGGCTTTACCACGGAACAGATTCCAACCTTCCAACTCGTCCTTGGTCAACACCGATTGAGTAGGGTTGGCGAGGGCGTAATCGAATTTCGATGTGAACGGACTGACCTCCGGTCCCGCCTCGTATGCCGCTATCGACATTGCGGCATGATCATAGGCGGACATTACCAGATTTTGGTCTGCCTGACTCAGCTGAGCTAAGAGTGGGTCTGGAGAAGGAGCTGGCCCGGGTGTCGCCGCGAATGTCTCGATGTTGGGCGGCCAATTAATAGAACTCAGGGATCCCTTACCCCAGTACTCTTCAAAAAATGACGCATAGTCACTCTTCGATAGTTTGTACACATACGTGGGAATATCAAACAGTGCATGCTCCAGTGGATTAACCGGAGGCCCTTGCGCTTGCTCGGCAGCAGGATTTCCTAAGCGGATTCCTGTCGCCCGCATATCCCAGAAGTTGCCACCGTAGAAATCCTGCTGGGCCACATTAAAGTGCAGGACACCAGAAAAAGGTGCGTAAGCGTAAGTTTGGGGTTTTCGAGAACTTATTCGATAGTTCGGCCCTCTGCCGCCGGCGTTGGTGATCGGAACTGATCCTGGGTCAGCCGAGGTGGTTCCATTAAAGAAACTCGAGGCTCCAGTGAAGCCCGAGTAGTCAATGTGGCAGGTTGCACAAGCTACGTTGTTGTTAACCGAGAGTTTTTGGTCGTAGATGAGGACTTTACCAAGGGCTTGTGTGAATTTAGAAGAGCCAGGAGGCGCAGCGGCCAACTGTTCCAACGCATTAGTGTAATTCTCCTGAATGCGTTGGATGAGGAAAACCACGTCCGGATCCTCATTGGTTCCACCGGGGAGGTACTGTGCCATATTAAGCACCGGCACCGGTATGGCCACACCGAACCCGTTAACACCTGGCGGCGGATTGGGGTTAGGTGTCGGATTTGGGTTGCCCCCATTTCCGTTTCCATTGTTACCATTATTTCCGTTTCCGTTTCCATTTCCATTTCCATTGTTGCCGCCTTTTCCGTTTTGAGCTAAAACAGTTGAACAGACGAGCGATGCCCCTAGGATCGTTGCGCAAATACATCTAGTAGATAGTTCGATCGATGTGATAGATTTCATATTTTTACACTATGTATTGTTTGTATTTCGTTTGTATTTCTTCTGCGCGAATCATCCGCACTTTAGCAGAGGACCGGATTAACTACTCGCAATCTGTCGGCCTACAATGAGTGGGGAGCAAGGTGCGCCCCATAGCGCCACCGCGAACACCATGCGCGGGCGATTAACGTCATTAGGCGGGTTCTGTGGCTTCTCGGGTTCAAATTGTCATAATTACCTGCTTCTTTCTTTATTTTTGTTAATAGATAGCAGATGGCTAAGTCTGGCATTCGGTTCGGCGACGCCACCTTCCTGTTCGCGCCGACCACTCCTCAACGCTTAACGCATTTGGAATCTGCCCAGATCGTGTGTTCGCTCTCGTCCTTATACGGCATCCAAGCGCGAATTTTATGCAGCCATTTTTAAACTATTTCTGCGTGTGCTGCGGCTCGCTTTCGGGCGGCTCGCCGTTTGAACTGCCGCCCGTTCTACAAAAATACTTCCTCAAATTGTCCAAGCCCGCGCGTTTCAGCCTATTCACTGCCGGTTGACCCAAATGGAGCTTTTGAGCGGCGAGGGCTTCGGTTAGGTCCTCAAAGAAGAGGAGCACAATCGCGCGGCGTTGAGGCTCGGGAAGCTGCAAGATGGCTTGTTGCAAATCGTCGAACGAATGGTCCGGACCGACCACCAAGTCGACTCGGGTGGCGGCATTCTGCGAGTGTTCGTCCGCACCGAGGTGGCTTTCGGAGACCATGGGTTGAAAGCGGCGACCGAATGCCCATTCACGGCGCTGCCGGTTGCGAACATCACTGTCCACGCGACGAAAAACAAAACGCTCGGGGTCCTCGCCTCGGACCAGATGGAAATCATTTAGCGCTCGCATTATCGCGAGAGCAACGACCTGCTCAATTTCCTGCTGCCAGTCAAGGCTGGACCAGCTAGGTGGAATGGAACGGCGCGGCAAGCGCTGCAGGCAGCTTTGAAGCAGCCGCTCGACCAAGTCCTGGAAAACTGTGCTGTTGAGCGCGAGAACTCCGGAACCTGCAGCCCAACGCGGATCATGATTATTGGCCTTCATGGCGCTTCCTAATCGTTAACCTTGTGCAAATGGGAATTCACCTGAGTGCGGTGTGCACCACGCACACGCGATGCCAAATGGATGGCAAGCCGCGCGAATTGTGAATGCCATTCGCTCAATCAGGAACTTGGGAACGAGAGCATTCGTTGAGTCGGTGTTCGTCCACGCTCTCACCAGTTTTCCACCGCTCTCAACCCTGCCGGTGTCGCAGGTTTGAATCGGACACATCTGCGGATGATAACATACTTGGGGGATTTTATTCCCGATGCGGTTGAGGAGATCCACCAAGCGCTCATCGCGCTTGGCCTCCGTGATCCCGCCATCAATTGTTATGCTAGTCTTCATGTCTTTTCTGTGAATCTGTCCGGCCGGTTTATTTTTTTAAACTGGCTCCGCACACTACAAAAAAGGAATAGCAACCCCGATTGGGAGAATCTTGCGTTCGGAATTTAATTATATGCACGTCATCACTAATTGCAAATTCGATGTCATCTGCATCACCCGAAAATTCCGCGCAAATGGATCGCCTCCGAGCCGGGGCGCGACGCTCTGCCGACTCGCTGTCGAAAGAGCGACTTTACCGCCATGGCTGCGCACTTAATCGAGTTTCGGCAAGCCCTTTGAATTCGCGACAACTCCTTGTTAAAGCGGCAATTCGAGAAGAGGGCAGGGGCGTCTGTGCCACTTGGCATGGGCCGTGCAATGCTTCTCTGTGTATATGGAAATTAAACTCCGGCGGAACCAGATGCCCGACCGGATTCACATGAGATGCAAATCAACGGAACGGATAAAATATGTTAAAAATGCTGGTTAAGACAGAAACAGATTACCTGCTCACCCTCGCGCGACTCGTGCTGGGGTTTCTCTTCTTCGCTCATGGCAGTCAATTGATGCTGGGCTGGTTCGGCGGGTTCGGACTGGGCGGCTCGATGCAGTTTTTCAGCCAACAACTGGGCATTCCGGCCGCCTTCGCCTTTCTGGGCATCGCCGGGCAGTTTTTTGGAGGCATCTTTCTGATCGCTGGACTGGCGGGCCGCATCGCCGCACTCGCCATCATCGGCAACATGGTGGTGGCCGTGGTTAAAGTGCACTGGCAGTTTGGTCTGTTCATGAATTGGTTCGGGACGCAGAAAGGCGAAGGGTTCGAATATCATCTGCTGGCCGTCACCCTCGGTCTGCTGATTGTGGTTCGTGGCTCGGGAGCCCTGTCACTGGACCGGCTGCTGGCCCGCGTCCCGACCGAAGTGGACGATCGGGAGCGAATCGCTGTGCCGGATGTAAAGTTCCAATCTTGACGTCCCACCATGCTGAAGCAAACGCTCAACGACCATCGCGCAAGTCTGATCAGTGGCCAAATCCCGATCATCAGGTCCGCCGCCGGTCCAGCTTCAGTTTTACCTTCGGAGCCGAATCCTGCTGAACCACAGAAAAATCACCCTCCATACCGCCGGAAGCGGCAACGGCTCCTGCCGCACCGGTGGCTTCATTCTCAGTTGAAACCAGGACATAACCTATGTGGATCGTTCATTTAGCTCTCCGTCGTCCTTATACGTTTGTGGTGGCGGCTTTGCTGCTGCTGTTGTTGACGCCGTTTGTTCTGCTGCGCACGCCCACCGACATCTTTCCGGCCATCAATATTCCCGTGGTCAGCATTGTTTGGCAATATACCGGCCTTTCGGCAAAGGATATTGAACAGCGCCTGGTTTTTAGCGAAGAGCGCGCCCTGACCACGACAGTGAATAATATCCAGCACATCGAATCGCAATCATACGATGGTCAGGGTGTCATCAAGGTATTCTTTCAACCGGGTGTCTCTCCCGAAGCGGGCGTGGCCCAGATCACCGCGGTATCGCAAACCATCCTGAAACAACTTCCGCCCGGCACCACCCCGCCGCTGATCATTCAATACAACGCCTCCACGGTTCCGATTTTGCAGTATGGCATCAGCAGCCAGACGCTTTCCGAGCAGCAAATTTTTGATGTCGCCTTGAACACGATCCGCGTGGGCCTCATCAGCGTTCCCGGCGTGGGAATTCCATTCCCCTACGGCGGCAAGCAACGCGTGATCGCTGTGGACCTGAATCCCGCCGCGTTGAAGGCGCAAAACCTTTCCCAATCGGACGTGGTTACCGCGCTCACCACCCAGAATCTGGTTTTTCCCAGCGGCACGGCCAAAATCGGCGCCAACGAATATCCCATCGACCTCAACACCAGCCCGAGCCTGATCAACCGGCTGAACGATCTGCCGATTAAAACAACCTCGGATGGCGCGGTCATTCGCATTCACGACGTCGCCCAGGTGCATGACGGAGCCTTGCCCCAGCAGAACATCGTCCGGCAGGATGGAGTTCGCAGCGCCCTCTTGAGCGTTTTCAAAAACGGCAGTGTTTCCACGCTCCAGGTCGCCAGCGGCGTCAAAGCCTCCATGGTGAACGTGCTGAAAACGGTCACGGAAAATCTGCAGGTAAAACAATTTGCCGATCAATCCATTTTCGTGAAGGCGGCCATCAGCGGGGTCGTGCGGGAAGGCGTGATTGCGGCAGCCTTGACGGCATTGATGATTCTGCTGTTTCTCGGCTCGTGGCGGAGCACGCTCATCATCGCCATTTCCATTCCGCTTTCCGTTCTGGCGTCCCTGGCCGCGCTCAGCGCGACCGGGGACACCTTCAATCTGATGACCCTCGGCGGACTCGCCCTGGCGGTCGGCATTCTGGTGGATGATGCGACCGTGACCATCGAGAACATCGAACGCCATTTGAGCGCTGGCGAAACTCTGGAAAACGGCATTCTGGTTGGCGCCGGCGAAATTGCCTTGCCGGCCCTGGTCTCGACCCTGTGCATTTGCATCGTTTTCGTTCCCATGTTTTTTCTTTCCGGCGTGGCCGGATTCCTGTTTGCGCCGCTCGCGAAGGCGGTGGTGTTCGCGGTGCTGGCTTCCTACGCCTTGTCCCGCACGCTGGTGCCGACGCTCGTGATGTGGTTCGAGCGCGGGGTTCACCATCACAGCGGCGGCACCCCGCCGGTCTCCGGCCGTTCCAACTGGTTGCAGCCATTGATCCGTTTTCAACAGGGCTTTGAACATGGTTTTGATCGTTTCCGGAAAAACTACCAAAATTTGCTTGAATGGATATTGGCTCACCGGCTGGCGTTCGGAGCGGCGTTCCTGGCTTTTTGTGCGGCCTCGTTCCTGTTGGTTCCGTTTCTGGGGCAGGACTTCTTTCCGAGCGTTGATGCCGGGATTTTCCGGTTCCATGTGCGCGCCCATACCGGCACCCGGGTTGAGGAAACCGCGGCCTTGGTGGATCGCGTCGAAACCGCAACTCGCCGGGAAATTCCTGGCGGAGAAATCCAGGGCATCCTTGACAACATCGGCCTGCCGATTTCCGGGATCAACTTGAGCTACAATGACAGCGGAACGGCCGGGCCGGCGGACGCGGACATTCTGGTCTCGTTGAAAACCGGACACAAGCCGACGCCCGATTACGTCCGGAGTCTGCGCCTCGCGCTCAATCGCGAGTTTCCCGGCACGACGTTTTATTTTCTGCCGGCGGACGTCGTCAGCCAGACCATTAACTTTGGGCTGCCGGCTCCCTTCGACGTTCAGATCCTGGGCCGTGACCTGGCCGGCAATCAACTGGTCGCGTCGGCGATTGCGGACAAAATCCGCCATGTGCGTGGAGTCGTGGACGCGCGGGTGCAGCAGCCATCGGATTTGCCGCGGTTCGAGTTTGCCATTGACCGGACCAAGGCTTCCGAGCTTGGCCTGACCGAAAGCGGGATTGCTGGTTCAGTGCTGCTTAATTTGAGCGGCAGCACCCAGGTCCAGCCGACCTTCTGGCTCGATTCGCGCATCGGCGTCCAGTATCTCCTGAACATCCGGGTGCCGGAGTATCAGATGACTTCCCTGTCGGATCTCAATTCCATGCCGGTGACGGCGGGCACGCCCGGAACCGGCAATGAGCAGTTGCTGGCGAACTTGGCCACGTTCTCACGCACCAACAGCCAGCCGATTTACTCGCACTACAATGTTGTTCCCGTCGTGGATGTCTTCGGCGGAGTCGGCGGGCGCGACCTCGGCGGTGTGCTCGCGGATATTAAACCGATTCTCGCCGCGGCACAAAAATCATTGCCGAAGGGCAGTTCGCTCATGCTACGCGGTCAGGCGGAAACGATGCGCACCAGTTTTCTGGACTTGAGCGTCGGCCTGGTGATGGCGATTGCGCTGATCTATTTGCTGCTGGTGGTCAATTTTCAAAGCTGGCTTGATCCGTTCATTATCATCACCGCTTTGACCGGCGCACTGGCTGGCGTTATCTGGGGACTTTATCTCACTGCGACCACGTTGAGTGTCCCGGCCATGATGGGCGCCATCATGTGCCTCGGCGTGGCCACGGCCAATTCCGTGCTCGTCGTCACCTTCGCGCGGCAGAACCTCCACCAAGGCATGACGCCGCTGAAGGCCGCCTGGGCCGCCGGCACCGGGCGCCTGCGCCCGGTCCTCATGACGGCGACGGCGATGATTATCGGAATGGTGCCGATGGCTCTGGGATTGGGCGAAGGCGGCGAGCAGAACGCGCCCTTGGGCCGGGCGGTGATTGGCGGCCTGCTCATGGCCACCGTCGCCACCTTGTTTTTCGTCCCCTTGGTGTTCAGCGTCCTGCAACGATCGGTGCCCGCGCCGGAACCACGCGAGGCGGAACGGACCGCACCCATACCAGGCATCATCCCGACTCCAACCAATGCGTAAGGAAATTTCATGAAAACAAATGAACCGCAACACAACAGCGCAACCGAAGGGGTTGGCGAACAACCGGCCGCGTTTCACGCGCGTGAGCCCAAGGCAGATGTTGCGTCTGCCCACGAAACTGCCGGTGCCCCGGTTTCGGCGGCGCTGCCACCAACACCTTCTGCCAAACGCATGCGCATCGTCGGAACCATCATCACGTTGATTGTCATCGGCGCCCTCGTGCTCGGTTTTCTCCCGCGCTGGCATCAACGTCAAACGGCCATGGCCGATATGAATGAGCTGGCGATTCCGACGGTTTCCGTCGTTTCGCCCACGCTGGAAAAACCGGAGAATGGACTGGTCTTGCCCGCGGAGATCAAGCCGTGGCGGGAAGCCTCCATCTTTGCCCGGGCCAACGGCTACCTCAAAGACTGGGTGGCGGATATCGGCGCGCATGTTCAGACCGACCAACTGCTGGCGGAGATTGAGACGCCGGATTTGGACCAGCAACTCGAACAGGCCAAGGCGCAACTTCAGTTATCCCAAGCCAACCTGCACCTCGCCGAGACGACCGATGCGCGGTGGAAGGTGTTGGTGAAAACCGCGTCGGTGACCGAGCAGGAAGCCGCCGAAAAAGCGGCTGGACGCGAAACAGCCGCCGCCAGTGTTGCTGCCGACCACGCCAACGTGCGACGGTTGGAAGAATTGGTCGCCTTCCAACGCGTCACCGCTCCCTTCGACGGCACCATCACCATCCGCTCGGTGGATAATGGCGACCTGATCGTTGCGGGCAGCGGGGGTCAGGAATTATTTCATATTGCGCAAACCGATAAACTGCGTGTCTATGTGCGCGTGCCGGAACCCAACGCGGCCGGCATTGTGCGCGGCCAGACGGCCACGCTGACGACTCCGGCCAGC
>Ga0247670_1000194_pt1 | contig 17756 bp, 21 predicted proteins | sample CNK11_metaG_FD_183042 | JGI IMG/M metagenome (GOLD analysis project Ga0247670, IMG submission 183042) | Soil microbial communities from Purdue University Martell Research Forest, Indiana, United States - CNK11 | ecosystem: Environmental > Terrestrial > Soil > Temperate forest > Bulk soil...
GTCAAGTTAAAGGACAATTTACCGGGGCAAGATCAAAGAAACATCTGCTCACGTGGATTGATTCCAACCGCTGACGTTCAGTAGGATTGCCAGTGCCGAACCGCATATTGTGCAACGGCGTTCGTAATGTTATCCTTTTCCAGCCATGAACAAAGACGTGTTTCTGCCCGATGAAAAAAATCCGTTGATCTGGATCAACGCCGGACGGATGAGCGGCGCACCGTGCTTTTACAAGACTCGGCTGCCGATTGACAGCCTGTTTGAAAATCTTGAAGGCGGCGTGAGCTTGGATGAATATATTGATGCTTTCGGCCTGGCGCGGGAGCAGGCCGTGGCCGTTTTGGAATACGCAAAGGCAAAGGCGCTGGAATCCGCCAAAATTCCGGTCGCAGCATGAAAATCGTTTTAGACAAGTGCGTGCCGCGACCGCTGCGCCGACACTTGCCGGGCCACGAAATCCGCACGGCGGAGGAAATGGGCTGGGGGACTTTGGAAAACGGGGATTTGATCCACGCCGCCGAACAGCAATTCGAGGCCATCATCACTTCCGACCGGCAGTGGAAATACCAGCAGAATCTGTCCGGCAGAAAACTGGCAATTCTCGTGTTGCCGACCAATCATCTCCCTGCCGTGCTGAAACTGGCACCGAAAATCCGCGCCGCGCTCACCACGCTGCGTCCGGGCGATTACATTGAAATTGAACTGGATTGAACAACTGACGCCGGAGCAAAGAGCCAGATGGAATGACCGCTCGCGCGAGCCGTTCCATCTGTTCGAGACCATCGAAGCAGAACTGGCGGCAACGACTGCGTTCTGGCGCAGCCGCACGCCAGGCGAGCGCATGGAGTATCTGAAGCATACGCGCTGCGTCGTATATGGCGAGGAAGCCGTGAACGCAAAGATGGTTCGCTGTTACGGCTGGCGTAAGCGGATGGAAGACGAATACGATCCGAAGAACATTGTTTATTTTTGAATTTTAATCGCATGACTGCTGAACAAATCGCCAAAGCCAACGCCGAGCTGCGAAACAAGTCGCCGCTGGAAATCGTGAAGTGGGCCATCGCGCAAGCGAACGGTCGCGCCATTGTCTCCACGAATTACCGGCCTTATGAGGCGGTGATTTTGCATCTGGTCACCCAGGTGCAGCCGGATATTCCGGTGCTTTGGGTGGATCACGGCTACAATCGTCCGGCAACCTACCGGCACGCCGAGCAGGTGAAAAAACTGCTCAAGCTGAACATCAAGGCGTTCGTTCCAAAAATGACCGCCGCGCATTACGACGCGGCGTTTGGCGGCATGCCCGAGCCGACGCCGGAAAACGAGGCACAAATCAAAACCTTCAGCACCGCGATGAAACTGGAACCGTTCCAGCGCGGCATGAAGGAACTCGCGCCGACCGTCTGGCTCACCGCCTTGCGCAAAGTGCAGAATCCGAATCGCGCCGGCTTCGACATCGTGAGCGAGGACAAAAATTTCAATTCCCTCAAGGTCAGTCCGCTGTTTTACTGGAGCGACGCCGACATGGAAAAGTATCTCGCCGCGCACAACCTGCCGAACGAATGGGATTATTTCGACCCGGCCAAGGCCGACGAAAAGCGCGAGTGCGGCCTGCATGCGAGCTGGGGCGGCGAGAAATTGGGGTCTGGCATCTAGCATCTGGGGTCTAGGGTCTGGCCTCTGGGAAAACCAATTCCCCAGACCCAAGACGCCAAACCCAAGAACCTAATCACATGGGCGAGCCGTTTGAAAATTCGGAAGCGCGGAAGTCGGCGCGGGTGCTGACGAACGAGGTCTATTCACTCTGCCGCCGCGAACCTTTGGCAAAAGATTCTGGATTGCGCGACCAGCTTCAGCGGGCGTCGGTTTCTGTCATGAACAACGTCGCCGAAGGCTGGGAAAGTCTGCACGTTGCGGAAAAACGCCAGGCGTATAACATAGCCCGCAGATCGTGCGGCGAAGTCCGTTCCATGACGTATGTGCTGATTGACAACAAATTTATAACTGTGACCGAACAAACCCATCTCCAGAACCTTTGCATTCAATCGGGCAAACTCATCAGCGGCTTGATCCGTTCATTAGACAACTGATGAAGAACCCCAGAACTCAGACGCCAGACCCCATCCCCTTTTCATGAACTCATATCATCTCGACCATTTGCAGTATCTGGAGACGGAAGCGATTCACATCATGCGCGAAGTCGCCGGTGAATTCGAGCGCCCCGCCCTGCTCTTTTCCGGCGGCAAGGATTCCATCTGCCTCCTGCGCCTCGCCGAAAAGGCGTTCCGCCCGTCGGACATCCCGATGCCGTTTCTGAATGTGGAGACCGGCCACGAATTTCCCGAGCTCATCGAGTTCCGCGACCGCCGCGCCAAGGAACTCGGCGCGAAGCTGATCGTCCGCACCGTGGATGACGTCGTCGCCAACGGCACGGTTATCCTGACCAAGAACGAGATCAGCCGCAACAAACTGCAGATCCCGGTTCTGCTCGGGGCGATTGAGGAATTTCAATTCGACTGCGCCATCGGCGGCGCGCGGCGCGACGAGGAGAAGGCCCGTGCCAAGGAACGTTTCTTCAGCTTCCGCGATTCCTTCGGCCAATGGGATCCGAAAAACCAGCGGCCGGAAATCTGGAACCTCTACAACGCCCGCGTGAATCCCGGCGAAAACATGCGCGTGTTCCCGCTCTCCAACTGGACGGAGATGGACGTCTGGGAATACATCAAAAAGGAGAAGCTCGAGGTGCCGAACATTTACTTCAGCCACGAACGGGACTGTTACCGTCGCGGCGGCCAGTGGCTGCCCGTGCCGCCGCCGCACACGGATGCGACCAGGCCCGATCCGTTTGCCGGCGGACGCCCCAAGCCGAATGAACCCATCAAGAAAATGGTGGTCCGGGTCCGCACCATCGCCGACATGATCAGCACCGGCATGATTGAATCCCCCGCCGACAGCGTGGACGACATCATCGCCGAGGTCAGCGCCGCGCGCGTGACCGAACGCGGCACCCGCGCCGACGACAAGGCCAGCGAAGCCGCGATGGAAGACCGCAAGAAGGCCGGATATTTTTGATCTGGCTTGATTTTGAATCGGCGTTGCATTTGTCACTTAAAAAGCTAAAGTGAAAACATTATGACGAAAGCGGCTTCCCGCAACGGCCTGACCAGGCAAGAAGCCGGCTGGCTCCATACCATTGACGCCTGCCTGGCCGAAATGGGCGTCATTCGCCGGCGCATGAAATCCTCCGACCAGCGCATTCGCGCCGCCAGCCAGCGTATCCGCCGGGCGGACGCCGCCATTTCCCGCAGCCAGGCTGAAACCCGCGCCATTCTCCGCCATGTTCAAGCAAGTCGTTGATGCGGCGCGGCAGACGCTTTTTCTGGTTCGTGACGTGGATCAAGCCAAGCAGGACATTGCCACGCTTAAAGAGGAAGTGGCTTTGCTAAAGGAGCAACTTGGCGAGACCAACCAACTGGTTCGCCAGCTTGCGTTTGAACTTCAGCGCAGCATCGAAAACGAGCGACAGGAGCGGGGAAAATTTATCCTTCGCGTCGAAAACATTTTGCTTCGCGAACGTCAGCTTCCACCCGCCCGCAGCCGCAAAAAACGGAAATAATTTCGGCCCATGAGCGAACCCGATTCCAATCCCGAAAAACGCATCGCGTTGTTTCAGCGAAAGGAAGTTCGCCGGGTCATCCACAACGCCGGGATTTCCAAGGCCACGTTCGGGCTGACGCCGACGGAATACGCCGAGTTCAAGCGGCTCAAGCGGGAGAATCTCCGCGACCGTAGCGGCGGGCATCCTGCCTGCCGCAGAGGGCGTGCATCTTGCCGCCCGGAAAAAACGCCCGCAAATCAATGGCCCGATGATTTCCGGATAACTTTTGCAAGTTCGTGCGCCGGTTCCGCCGGGCTGGAAGCCCGGCTCTACGGCAGGCAGGATGCCCGCCGCTACACCGGCAACGCCCGCCGCGAACTGGAAAAGAAAAGCGGCCGCAAAGTCGTCACCAGCGAAAGTTTTCTGGCTTGCCAACACGACCGCTGCGGGCGGGGCAGTGCCCGGATGCGCCCATCAGCCATTCAGTGCACAGTTTTGACTTGGTTGATGCCGCACAATGATTAAACTTTCCGCTCATTGCAATGCCACACACGCAACATCCCATCGAACTTTTGCGCTTCAACACTTGCGGCAGTGTTGATGACGGCAAGTCCACGCTCATCGGCCGTCTGCTCTATGATTCCAAGAATCTGATGGAAGATCAGATCGAGGCGCTCGAACGCAGCGCGGACATCACCGGCGGCGGGCAGATCAATCTGGCCAACCTCACCGACGGCCTGCGCGCCGAACGCGAGCAGGGCATCACGATTGACGTGGCCTATCGCTATTTCGCCACGCCGAAACGGAAGTTCATCGTCGCCGACACACCCGGGCATGTGCAATACACCCGCAACATGGTCACGGGCGCTTCCACGGCGAACCTGTCCATCGTGCTGGTGGACGCGCGGCAGGGCGTGATCGAACAGACGCGCCGGCACACCTACATTGCGGCGCTGCTCGGCATTCCGCACCTGATCATTGCCATCAACAAAATGGATCTGGTGGATTGGAGCGAGGCGCGCTTCACGGAAATCCGCGATGAGATCGAGGCGTTCCTGCCCAAGCTCGACGTGTTCCGCGATGTGAAGTTCATTCCCATCAGCGCCCTCAACGGCGACAACGTCGTGGACGCCTCGCCCAAGACGCCGTGGTATCCCGGCCCGACCCTGCTGGCGCACCTGGAAACCGTCCACATTGCCAGCGACTGGAATCTGGGCACCCTTCGTTTTCCCGTGCAGTGGGTCAACCGTCCGAACGATCCGACGGACCATGCGCTGCATGACTTCCGCGGCTTGAGCGGCCAGATCGCCAGCGGCATCGTGCGCAAGGGCCAGACCGTGGTGGTGCTGCCCAATGGCATCAAGTCGAAGGTCAGGGACATCTGGACTTACGACGGCTCGGTGGCGGAAGCGTTCTGCCCGCAATCGGTCACGCTCTGCCTGGAACACGACATTGATGTGAGCCGCGGCGACATGATCGTGGGTCTGGAAAATCTGCCGGGCAGCGGTTCGGAGTTCACGGCGCGCGTCTGCTGGATGCACCAGCGCCCCTTGCAGCCGGGCAAAAAATATTTTCTCAAGCACACGTCGCAGACCGTCCAGGCGGTCGTCACGTCGATTGTCAGCAAGATCAATTTCGAGACGCTCGAACCCGAACCGACTCCCGCCGCGCTAACAATCAACGACATCGGCGTGATCCGCCTGAAAACGGCCAAGCCGCTGGTGTTCGACGGCTACATCACGAACCACCTGACCGGTTCGTTCATCCTGATCGAGCAGGGCACGAACGCGACCGTGGCCGCCGGGATGTTCACCGCGCCCACCGAAGCGGTGCGGCTGGAATGCGAAGACTTCGCGATCTGAAGCGAGCGCGGACGGTCTCCGTCCGCCGCACTCCCGCCAATGAAGGCCGCATTGAATTTGCACGCAGCTTTCACTGATTAACGGCTGCGAGCCGGGACGGCTCGCGCTCCAACATTGACGTCGCGGCATTTTACTTGGATGCTTTCGGCAGAGGAATTATGGTCAAAGCTTACTGGCTTTCACTTTCGGCGCGTAAACGAAAATGCCTCATCTGGGCGCTGGCGTTATTGCTGGCTTACACGGTGATCGGGTTCCTCATCCTGCCTCCCATCATCCGCAGCGTCGCGGCCAAACAGATCAGCCAGCAGATCGACCGCGACGTCACGATCCAGAAGGTCAAACTGAATCCGTTCGCCCTGTCCGTCACCGTGGACGGGCTGCTCATCAAGGACAAGGACGGCGAGCCGTTTATTTCCTGGGATGAAGTCTATGTGAACTTCCAGCTCTCGTCGCTGTTCAGCCCGGCGTGGACGTTCAAGGAAATCAGCATGATCCGGCCATTTGCCCGGGCGCAGATGAATGCCGATCGCACGTTCAACTTCTCGGACATCATCGCCAAGTTCTCGACCAACGCTCCCGAGGCCAAACCCAAAGAGCCGTCCAAGCCGCTCTTCCTGCACGTCGGGAAACTGCAGATCATCGGCGCCACGGCGTTTGTTGCCGACCTGTCGTCCCACACGCCATTCAAACGCCGGCTCGGCCCGCTGGATGTGGCGCTGCACGACCTCCGCACCGACCCGAATAAAAAAAATCCGTATGCCTTCTACGGCACCACCGACACCGGCGAACAATATTCCTGGAGCGGGCATTTTTCGTTCGAGCCGCTGAGTTCGGACGGCGAAATCTCCATCAACAAGGTGCCGCTGAACAAATACCGGCCGCTATATCAGGACCTGGTGAGCTTTGAGATCCGCGACGGTTACATCGCCCTGCACGTCAATTACCACTTCGCCATGGGCGGGACCAACGTGGAAGCCTCCGTCACGAACACGTCCTTCGCCCTGCGCGATTTCAAGCTCGCGGAAGCCGGCCACAGCAACAACCTCATCGAACTGCCGCTCTTTGGCGTCAGCGGGGTGAGCTTCAATCTGGCCTCGCGGCAGGCGGAGATCGGCTCACTCTTTGCCAACGGCGGAAATCTCTTCGTCAGCCGGGACAAGGAACGGGCCATCAACGTCGTCGAGATTTCCAAGCCGTCGGACACCAATGCCGTCGTGCCCGGCGGGATCATCTTCCTCCTGCGCTCGGTCACCAACGCCGTCGCGATGTTGCTCCAAAGCTCGAACGCGTGGGCCGGCACCCTTCACGACGTGGACTTCACCAACTGCGCGCTGCACCTCGAGGATTTCGTCAGCTCCCGGCCCGCGAAACTGGACCTGACCGGCATCACGCTTCAGGTGAAAAATATTTCCAATGTTCCCACCACCAACCTGACCGCCGCGCTGGCATTGCGCTGGAACACCAACGGCACGATCAACACCGGGATCGCCGCGTCGTTTTCGCCACCGACGGCCGACATCCAGCTCGCGCTCACGAACCTCGATCTCGGCTCGCTCGACCCGTATCTGGAAACCAAGGTCAACCTGCTCGTCCTCGGCAGCAAACTCGGGCTGACCGGCGCGGTCCATCTGCGCACGCCGGCCAATGACCTGCCGCAGGTGACCTTCACCGGCGACACGCGACTGGACGGTTTCCACACCGTGGACGGCGCATTCGGTGAAGACCTTTTAAAATGGGATTCGCTCCGCATCAGCGGCATTGACGCGAACCTGAATCCGCAAATCATTTCAATCAGGGAAATCGCGTTGGACAACGCTTATGCCCGCATCGTCGTCGAAACGAACAAAACCACCAACCTGGGCGCCGCACTCCAACCCGCTGGCACCAGTGCGCCGGTGCAAACCAACGCGCCCGTCGCCGCCGAAAAACCAGCCACGCCGGCGACCAACGAAGTCGCATCGGCACCGGCCCCGAAAATTTCCATCGGCAGCATCGTGCTCTCCAACGCGGCCTTCCAGTTCACCGACCATTCGATCACCCCGGACGTGAATCTGGCGGTCGAACAGTTCAGCGGAACCATTGCCGGCATCTCCTCCGAACAATTGCAGCACGCCGACATCCAGCTGCACGCGCTGGTGGACAATGTCGGCCCGGTGGACATCACCGGCCACCTCAATCCGTTCAGCGGCACGCAGACGAACGACCTTCAAATTTCCGTGAAGGACGTGGATCTGACGCCGACGAGCCCGTATGCCGGCAAGTTTGCGGGCTACCGAATCGCGCGGGGAAAATTGAATCTCGATCTCGCGTATGAGCTGGTCGGCAAAAAGCTTTCTTCCAAGAACATCATCATGCTGGATCAATTCACGTTCGGCGAAACCGTGAACAGCCCGGATGCCACGCATCTGCCCGTGCGGCTCGCCGTCGCCATCATGAAAGACCGCGAGGGCAAAATCGTTCTGGATGTGCCGGTGGAAGGCAGCTTTGACGATCCGCAATTCCGCGTCCGCAAAGTCGTGATGCGGGCCATCGTCAACATTCTCGAGAAAGCCGCCACCTCGCCGTTCTCGTTGCTGGGCGCGATGTTCGGCGGCGGCGGCGAGGAATTGAGCTATCAGGATTTCGCACCGGGCAGCGCAGAGTTGTCGCCTGACAGTCAGAAGAAGCTGGATACGCTCGTGAAGGCGCTGTTCGAGCGCCCTGCCCTGCAACTGGAGATCGCCGGCAGCGTGGATGCTCCCACCGACCGCGACGCCCTGCAACGTGCCGCCTTGGACAAACAGCTCCGCACTCTGCAATGGCAAGCGCTCGGCAAATCGGAACGCGCCGGCACCACGCCCGACCAGCTCGAGCTCACGCCGGGCCAGCGGACGTATCTGGTGCAGAAACTTTACAGCGAGGCGCAGGACGCCGGCAAAATCCCCCCCGCGTTCATCGCCACCAACAGCCACCTGGCTGCGGCTGCGGCCCAGATCGCCGGCCGCCGGCCCGCGCTCCAAAAGGGCGCCACCTTGCTCATGCGATCCGCGCCGGCCATCGCCACGAATGCGCCCAGTGTTGAAGCGAGCGCCATGCAATCCAAACTCCCGCCGCCCGCTGACCCGATGGAAATGCTGCTGGGCGCCACGATGCCCGTTTCCGACAGCGACCTGGAAGCTCTGGCCACCGGGCGCGCCAAGGCCGTGCGCGCCTACATTCTGCAGACCGGCCAGGTGGAGGATGCCCGCCTGTTCCTCACGCAAACCCGGACCGGCGGCGTGCGCTCCGACGGCAGCCGCGTCTATCTGCAATTCCAATGAGCCACCGCGACGGCGCGCGGCATTTATGCCGCTTCAGCGTGAACCGATCAAGCAGGGTGGAGGTTTTACGGGTTTCGTGAATCAGAGCGTTGAAGCGGGCTTCAGCCCGCGCGCCGTCACCCAATGGCACGCGCCTCAATAAATTCTTCCGCGCTCATTTGAAACGTGCGTTGGGAAGTGATTTCCGCTAATCACTATGTTGTGAATGACCACCGCAAATTCGTCAACATCGCGCTCATCGGCTTCATGGGCACGGGCAAGACGTCCGTCGGCCGGCTGGTCGCCGATATGTTGCGCTTCGACTTCATTGACACGGACGAGCTGATCCAGACCGGCACGGGCCGCAGCATCACGGATATTTTCAACAAGGACGGCGAAGCGACCTTTCGGACCCTTGAGTCGCAGACCGTCGGTGAACTGGCCGGCCGCGCCAACACGGTCATCTCCACCGGCGGCGGTCTGCCGGTGAATCCCAAAAATCTCGCCAGCCTCAAGGCGCATGCGCTGGTCGTCTGTCTCTGGTCCTCACCGGAAAAAATCTGGGAACGGGTGCGTCATCAAGGCCACCGCCCGCTGCTGCACGACAAGGATCCGCAGGCGAAGATCCGCGAACTGCTCGCCGCGCGCGAACCGTTTTACAAACAGGCCGACGTGCTGTTGAACACCGAGTTGCGTTCCGTCCGCGAAGTCGCGCAGCAGGTCATCCATCAATTCCGCCTGGAATCTTCAGGTCGCCGATGAAGGCGGGCATCCGACAACGGGCGTTGGAACTGGGCTTCGACGACTGCCGCTTCACCACCGCCGCCCCTCCGGCGACCGCGGCGCAGTATCAAGACTGGCTCGCCGGAAAACATCACGGCGAAATGGCGTGGCTGGAACGCAACGCCGAGAAACGCGTGGACCCGCAGAAAGTGTTGCCCGGCGCAAAGAGCGTGATTGTGCTGGCGGCGAGTTATGAGGCAGGTGACAAGTGGCAAGTGACAAGCGACGAGAAGCCACCGGGGTCCGAGTCCCAACTCTCAACTCTCAACCCCGTAAAGGGCGTGGCCCCAACGGGGCTTTACGCTCCTCAACTCTCAACTGGCCTCATCGCCCGTTACGCCCGCTTTGCCGATTACCACGATGTTCTCGGCGAACGGCTGAAATCACTGAGCCAATTCGTCAACCAGCTCGGAGACGCACCAACAAAGTCATTGTGGTATGTGGACACCGGGCCGTTGCTGGAACGGGATCTGGCACAGCGCGCCGGATTGGGCTTCGTCGGCAAGCACACCAATCTCATCAGCCGCCGTTTGGGTAACTGGATTTTTTTGAGTGAGATTATCACGACGCTGGAACTGGAACCGGACGCGCCGGAGAAAAATCATTGCGGCAACTGCACGCGCTGCATCACCGCCTGCCCCACCAACGCTATCCCCGCCCCGTTTCAATTAGATGCGCGCCGCTGCATTTCCTACCTGACGATTGAATTGAAAGGTGCGATCCCCGTTGAACTGCGCCCCGCCATCGGCAACCGCATCTACGGCTGCGACGATTGTCTGGCGGCGTGTCCGTGGAACCGGTTCGCCCGCGAAGGCCGAATGATGAAAGCCCACGTCCGGGAAGATTTGCAGACACCGGATCTGCTTGAATTATTGCAACTCGACAACGCCGGTTTCAAATCCCGTTTCGCGGGTTCACCGATTTTGCGGACGAAACGGCGCGGCCTGCTGCGGAATGTTTGCGTGGCGCTGGGAAACACCGGCGACGCCTCCGCCCTGCCCGCCCTGGAGAAAGCCGCGCACGATACCGAACCCTTGATCGCCGAACACGCGAAGTGGGCGATTTCGGAAATTCAAACGCGCCAAAGCAACGAGCATGTAATCACGGATGGACGCGGATAAACACAGATGCGGTGGGGCGAGATTCCCGGCGAGACGCCTTCAAGATTGCCTTGCTTAAAAACCTTTGGTGCTTACGATTCCGGCCAATTCGCATGGCCAAAGGAAATATCCAAAAACAATCCAATGGCTGCGCCCTCGATTTTGAAGCCCAACTTCGGGCGGCCACCGAGCAGGCAGTGCCTGCACCACATTCCAAAATCGCGAAATACAAGGGTGCCCGTCCGGAAGGACTGTTCGGCTTCTCCGATCCTAGAAGCGAATGGTTCAACCTCCAGCGCGCCACCCGCCTACTCCGGTCCATCCGCCAAAAGGCCTTCGTGGGAGAACTATTATGAGCGAAGTCACTCAAAAAACCGAAGTTGGCAAAATCGATGGCACGCCTGAAAAGCGGATGTTCTGGTCGATAATGAGTGATTACGACCTCACTACAGGTATCTGTGAACTCGTTGACAACGCGATTGATATCTGGATGAGACAAAAGCCAAGGGGTTCATTACTCCTCCAACTATGGCTCGATCCCGATCGCCAGTTTATCATCGTCAAAGACAATGCCGGCGGTGTTTCACAGGCTGATCTAAGGCTCTTGGTTACGCCGGGCGCAAGCACGAATGATCCAAATTTCGAATCAATTGGTTATTTTGGAGTTGGAAGCAAGAGAGCGGTAGTCGCGCTAGCAGAACAGGTGGTTATTAAGACACGGGAAAAGGACGGAAAGAGCTATCAGCTCGATATTTCGAAGGATTGGCTTGAGATGCCGACATGGGAAATGCCCGCTTATGAAATTCCATCAATCGATCCGGGTATCACAATCATCGAACTTTCACAGCTTAAGCATACGGTTTCTCAATCCGACATTGATCATCTACTCATTCATCTTGGACAGACCTACGAGTGGTTTTTACAGATTGATGGATGCCGAATTGAAGTCAATGAGGTAACCATCCAGCCTTTGAGTTTTGAAAAATGGGCCTTTCCCCCGGAACACCGCCCGCGACAAGCGCCTTTTGATGTGGGTCTGTCCGGACACGGAAAACTAGGTGTTGAAATCACCGCAGGCCTTATTTTGGATCGCGATCCAGAGGCTGATAATTATGGGGTTTATTTTTATTGCAACAATCGGCTCATCGTAAAAGAACTAAAGGTTCGCGATGTGGGTTACTTCGTGACAACCGAGGCCGGTGTTCCACATCCTGACGCATCGCTTTGCCGCGTCATTGTTCGATTTAACGGCAAGGCTAAGCTGATGCCTTGGACCAGCAGCAAAACAGGGATCAATTTCAGCCACCCAGCGTTTCAGCAGATCAGACCAACACTTATCCAATTGGTAAGCCATTTCACGGCTTTGTCTCGTAGAACCAAGGATGATTGGCAAGGCAAAGTGCTTAGTCATGCCGATGGCGAAATTGAAAGAATGAGTCCGTCGGACATGGCGCAAGGTAAGAAGTTAATTCTCCCGCCACTTCCTCGGGTCAATAAGCCCCACGTCGAACAGCTAAAGGCGAAAAACAAAAACCAAATTAAAGATCAGCCTTGGACGCTAGGACTTGTAGAAGCAATCGCAGCAGTTGATCTCGTTTCAAAACAGAAACAATTGAGCACACGGAGTCGAATTGCTCTGATCCTGTTAGACAGCAACTTTGAAATCGCCTTAAAGGAATTCGTTGTCCACCGCGACGACCTGTTTCCAAATGTGAATCTCAAAGCACTCTTTGAGAAGCGGCATTTCGTAATTGATGCAGTGTCAAAGAAAGTGTCTATCCCACCAAAACTGCTTGAGAAAGCAAAGCATTACTATGGTCTCAGGAACAAGCTTGTTCACGAACGAGCATCTGCCGAGGTAACTCCGGATGACATTGAAAACTATAGCGAGACAGTTCAACAAATTCTTAAAATTTTATTCGACCTAGATTTCTAATTTTCAAACGCAAGGAACTCATCCAATGAAAAGCGCAAACGACATCCTAAAGCGGAACGGCTGCGTTTTTTTCCCTGTGAAGTTGACAACATGAATATCCGATGAGCAACCCCGCACCCCAATTCGTCCAAAAACTTTGGAACTACTGCAACATCCTTCCGCCTTCGCCTCTGGCTACGGCGGGACAAGTCTGCTTGATTCAATCTCATGAGTAATCCAACTCAACTGGTTCAAAAGCTCTGGAACTATTGTTCGATCTTGCGGGATGACGGTCTCTTGTATGGCGATTACGTTGAGCAGTTGACGTTTCTGTTGTTCCTGAAAATGGCGGATGAGCAGTGTGAATCTTTTTCCAGACAATGAGATATATCCAATTCGACTCGAAGACATCGACAGTCTGTGTGACCGATGCAGAAATGCCGGAAGCGTTGAACATCGCTGTCGCCGAACCGGACATCATCAAAGACAACCCGTATCGTTCCCGCATTCCGGTTTCATCAGCCATTTACAAAGATGTCATTTATGCCGCTCAAGAAGCTGAAGATCGGGGCAAAGGAATCAAAAACGTGGAATATTTGCTCGCACCGCCCGACCCCTGGCTGGTCGCACTGGGCTTGGTGATGTGGGAAGGGATTGTCCAAGGTTTTGCTTGGGATGCGGTCAAAGGCTCCGTGCTCGCCGCTCTTGGAAAACTCCGGCAGGAAGGTGTGGCCCCCGTATCCGACAAACACAAAGTTACACGCAAAGACGCATTGGAACTTGGATTTTGTTGGGTCAAATATGCTGATGATAAAAAGTTGGAAGAGGTTTTTATCGGTTTGCGCAAATCCCATGAAAATGAAACCAAGCCGGTCGAAATAAAGATAAATACGCGTCGCCTGAAGAAATAGTTCACTGAACCGCGCAGATGTCATCGAACAGGTGTTCAAGCAGATGGTGAGCGCGTTTGTGCAGGATTATCACGCGGGGGGACCCAACCCAGTGATGTCCCACGTGGTGTTCCGAGTGGACAGATGAGGATGAGGCAGACAATATGCTCCCATCGATAAAGATTTGCGGCGGCAATTTTCCCAAGGCGCTTTATGCGTTCACAGCAATTCTGGTCACAATGACTGCGGAGTTGGCACTCGCCAACGAGATTGTTTTATCGCCGGTGGCTGAGGCCAATTTGCGACACGATAGTTTTGGACAAAATTTCATCAATCTTTACGGTAATTACGAGTTAGCCGCGAATCTCAACCAGATCAACGACGACCGGGCCGTTTTGGAATTCGCCATGGCTGGCCTTCCATTGAACAGTGTGATCACTTCGGCAAAACTTTCCGTTTATGTCTATGCCGGGGGCGGCACGACGGGATCCTTCGGCCAATTCACCTGGTATGGCTACGCCGGTGATGGCGCGGCATCCATGGACGATTATTATAAAACACAGCAGGCGATCGTCACGTTCACCGAAGGCGTTCCACCCACCTACGGTTTGACGACGTTCAATGTGACCTCGGTGGTGCAAAGTCTGCTGGCGGGTGGAAGTGCGTATGATGGATTCCTGCTGACGGCGCTGTCGCAAAATGTGCTGGTGGGTTTCGCGGGGCCGGGGTCGAGCATGATCCAGCCAAAGCTTGATGTGACTTATGTTACCGTGCCGGACGGCGGCGATACGGCGGGGCTGTTCGGCGCGGGAGTGGCGATGCTGTTCTACCTCGCACGCAACACTTCTCCGACCCGGTCAGGAACTCGGTGCTGACGGATCTGGACGCGCTGAAGCGCCTGCATCCTGCCTTGGTCATAGTGTTCACCGCCCTGCCCGCCCTGGAAAAAGCCGCGCACGATACGGAACCCTTGATCGCCGAACACGCGCGCTGGGCGATTTCAGAAATTCAAACGCGCCAAAGCAACGAGACTGTAACTACAGATGAACACAGGTGCGGTGGGGCGAGACTCCCGCGAGACGCCTTCAAGATTGCCTTGCTTAAAAGCCTTTGGGGCTTACGATTCCGACCAATCTGCATGGCCAAGGAAACACCAAAACCGCCAACGGCTCCGCCCTCGGCTTCGACCCCCAGTTCTGGGCCGCCGCCGAGCAGGCAGCGCCTGCAGCCCGCTGCAAAAAGACGGAATACCGTGGTGCCCGTCGGGAAGGACTGTTCGGCTTCTCCGATCCTAAAAGCGAATGATTCAACCCCCAGAGCGCTAGCCGCCTCCGCCAGTCCATCCTCCAAAAAGCATTCACCGGAGAGCTTCTCGATACCGAAACGCCCGCCAAACGCAAATGAAGAAATACACTCAAAGTCCGCAGCACTTACGATACATCCGCCGGAGGGCGAGGCGGTCTCTCGCAGAGCGACTTCGCTTCAAACGCTACTTGCTGCAAAAGCACCGTGAGGAAGGCGGGATGCCGCAAAAAGAGCTAGCTCTTCGTCATCATTTGCAACATCCACCCGCTCCGATCACAAAAGTAAAAGCTCCCGAAATTTTAAGTTTTGTTCGCAACCCCGAGGAAGTGTGTGCGTTTATTGCGCTGTTGAAAGATTGCTTTAACAAGCATAAACCGGTTTGGGTCATGCTCAAGAACGTGAAGGAAATTGATTATGATGGCATCACCGTTCTTCTCTCTGTCATGGTTCGATTCAAGTCGAAGCGCATTGAGTTCAATGGAGATTTTCCGATCGACAAGGCAGTTCGAAAAACCCTAGAAGATTCCAAATTTTTTGACCATCTTAAGGGCACGTTTCGTGACGAAAACGCCTATACCTTGACCGATAAGAATTCAATCCTCACTCATGCAATGCGGACTGTAGATTCTGAGCTTGGGGAAAAGTTGATCGAATCGGCTTCACAAACGGTATGGGGAGAAAAACGTCGTTGTCCTGGAGTTCAGCGAACGTTCATTGAATTGATGCAGAATACGAACAACCATGCGTCGCTCGAAAAAGAAGGCGATAAGCACTGGTGGCTTTGCGTGAAACATATCAAGGAAGAGAATCGCGTGGCTTTTTCTTTTGTAGATTACGGAGTTGGGGTTTTTTACAACCTTAAGAATAAACGGCAAGACAACAAGTTCTTCGGGGTTTTGGAACGCCTTTACGAAAGATTTCGTTATGGTAATAATGCCGATGTGCTGAAGTTGATATTCCTCGGAGAACTCCATAAAACAGCGAGTGGAAAATCTTTTCGTGGAAAAGGTCTTCCGGGAGTTTATGAGGCGCTCAAACACAATAAACTATCGAATTTTGCCATGATCACAAACAACGTCTATTTCCATTCAAACGGGGACGATTACCGAGTCCTTCAAAACGAATTCCAAGGAACATTTGTTTACTGGGAACTCACACTCGACAACACATCTCTAAAATATGAAAATTAAAATTGCTTCCGAGTTTTCAACTGCGCCCGGCCCACGAAAAGTTTCGGAAGGTAAATTCTCTGGTGAACTTTTCCGCAGAGAGATTCTGCTACCCAGAGTGCTTGAAGCGCGCGATAAGAAATGCAAGTTGACCATCGATCTTGATGGGACTTCAGGTTTCGGTACGTCGTTCTTAGAAGAATCTTTCGGAGGCCTGATTCGAGAAAACGATCTGAGTCTGGCAACGTTAGATTCTATGTTCAACTTCGTCTCAAATGAAGAGCCCGACTTGCTAACTGAAATTCGCGAATACATGGAAGAAGCAGAGAAGGCAAAAGGAGGGAAAGTGTGACCTCAAAACTTTCACGAATTCTGCTGCTGACTACTGGGACTATCATTGGTTTCATTTCGTGCGCACTGTTATATTATTACGATGTATTGATATTTGAACCATCGCTGACTGTCGGAAACATGCTGCAAGCATCCGCGACAGTGTTTGTGGGCCTCTTAGTAGCTGCGTATTTTCAGCGGCATACTAACGTGGATCGAAAGGAGAAGGACATTTTGTTGCGACACCTTGATTTGCTCTTTGATGTGGTAACTGAGTTTGAAAAATTTAAAGACGGTGGGGTGCTTACTGAGATCACAGCATCGCTTAAGAAGCTGTCTATGAAATCCAAATCGGTAAACGAGATTCTTCACCACCTAAAATATCCGTCAGACATCGTCATACAGACTCGTTTCGATGACCAAATTAAGAAGCTGCGGAAATTGGCGACGGAAACCCCAATCAAACAGATCGAAGACCATGCAAACAAAGTTCGGTGCAATTCCCTGGTTCGGGAAGGCATAATCCAATTGGCCGAGGAGAAAAAGGCTCTCCTGGATGCAGAAATTCAAAAAATGAAAATGCGCATTCTCAAAGCCCAAGTTTGCGTCAATAAGGCATAGGAATGAGTAATCCCACCAACCTCGTCCAAAAACTATGGAATTATTGCAACATCCTTCCGCCTTCGCCTATGGCTTGGGCGCGACAAGTCCGCTTGATTCAATCTCATGAGTAATCCAACTCAACTGGTTTGATCGGAGCGCGAGTTGTCCCAACTCGTAGCGGCAGTGACGGACATGAGGATGGACTTTGTTCAGAGGCTCCTCCGGTTATTCACGCGCTGCGGATTGGGGGACAATCCGCGCTCCGAATTTCAAATCAGGACACGACCGCGACGCCTCGTCGCTTGCGCAATGGATGAAAATTGTTAAAAGATACACGTTCCCGGCGACGAGGGCGTCGCCGCCACGCGTTTTGCAGAGGTCTCCGGAATGGTTGTGCATGGTCATCAGTCCCGGAGGGACGACCGAAGATCCTTTTCGCCCGTCCAATCGTCTGCCGTCCCTCCGGGACTTGGCATAATTGCCATTGAACCCGGCATTAAAATGCCGGGCTATTATCAGGTGCCTCTCCGAGGCAGCGCATATATCCGCGTCCTCGTCCGCCGCATCCTCCGCAAATACGGCCAGGCCACGCAGACGGTTTTGGAGCAGGCGAAATTGTTGTGTGCGGAATGTGCGGTGCAATAAACGGCACGTCGCACCTTATTCCGGCAGGGCCATCAGCGTGTCGTGCGTCATCACCTGCAGGCGCAGCTTGGAGATACTTACCACCGGCCGGCAGTTTTCTAAACTTCTTCGGGGATGCTCTGCACGGTGAGTTTTCATGATAAATAATTCCATTTTTTGCTTCCAATTTCTAATAAACTGAAGAAGCTGGATTTACTGGAGCATAAACAGGGCTGTCCCATGCCAAAAGAGGTTTGATGCACTCCTCTTCCGCATTCAGTCCAACACCAATGTTAAACTGC
>Ga0247670_1000195_pt1 | contig 17744 bp, 10 predicted proteins | sample CNK11_metaG_FD_183042 | JGI IMG/M metagenome (GOLD analysis project Ga0247670, IMG submission 183042) | Soil microbial communities from Purdue University Martell Research Forest, Indiana, United States - CNK11 | ecosystem: Environmental > Terrestrial > Soil > Temperate forest > Bulk soil...
TGCCTCCTTTGCCTATTTTGATTTCAGCGGCCAGGCGGAGGTCAGGGTGACACAGAACCGGGTTCATGTTCAGTCGGCGGAAATCCGCCCGATTTCCCGCCACCTTAAGCCGCTCATGAGCAACCCGCCGGCGGATTCCTTTTCGTTCACGCTTGACCGCCCGCAAAATCTTTCCATTGAAGTGAACGGCGACCGGCTTCACAACCTCCATCTCTTCGCCAATCCGATTGAAACCAATGTCCCGTTGCTCACGGACACGAATGTGATTTATTTCGGCCCAGGACTGACGGCGAACCGACGGGCCATCCGCGTCGGCTCTGGAAAAACGGTTTATTTGGCGGGCGGTTCCGTGGTTCAGGGCGTGATTGTCACCGACGACGGCGCAACCAACGTCACCATTCGCGGTCGCGGTGTTCTGGACACCTCACCCTGGAACGACGCGAAAGGTTTTTACATCAAAGGGCAGGACTGGCAGACCTCTTCGATCAACCTGCGGCGGACGACCAACGTCCTCGTGGAGGGCATCATTCTCAAGCAGCACGTTGACTTCGCCGTCATGGGCGGAGGGGTGGATACTGCGACCATTGACAACCTTAAGTCCTTCAGTTCGCAGGAATGGGGTGACGGCATTGACATGAAGGCCAGCCGGCATGTGAAAATCCGCAACTGTTTTCTGCGCACATCGGATGATTGTATCGCCATCTATGGCAGCCGTGGCGAATATCATGGCGGGTCTTCCGATTGGGACGTTGCGGATTCAGTTTTCTGGGCGGACAAGGCGCACGCCATCATGATTGGCGTCCACGGCGCGTATCAGGCCGACGGCGACGTCGTCGAGAACCTGCGCTTTCACGACATTGACGTGCTGGAAAACAACGAATTCTCGACCAATTTTTGGGGGGCCTTGGCGATCACCTGCGGAGACAAAAACACCGTGCGCAATGTGGATTTTGAAAATATCCGCGTGGAACACATTCGCGAGGCGGGCGGCAATCTGATCCGGCTGGCATTTGGCTGCTTTGAACCATCAACCACGCTGGGACGACAGATTGAAAACATTCATTTCAAAGATGTAACTTATGATGGAATGGCCGGCTCGGTCATCAGCGGGAGTCCCGGGCATCCAATCAAGGGGGTGACGTTTGAGAACCTCATCATCAACGGTGAGCGGATAAACGATGCAAAGCAGGGGAAAATCACCATCGGCGAAAACGTCAGCGGCGTCGCTTTCAAATAAAAAGGTGATTTTTATAATCGCCATTTATGGGCCATATGAATCTATCCAACGTTGATTTTATAGTCATGGTCGTATATCTGGCGGCCATAGTCAGTTGGGGGTTCTGGCACAGTTCACGTTCCAGCACGGAGAGCTACTTTCTCGGCGGCAGAGGAATGCCCTGGATGGTGGTCGGGCTGTCCATGTTTTCAACCCTCGTTTCGAGTTCGGCGCTGGTGGGTTGGGCGGGGGACGCCTACAGCACGGGCATTTCGGTATTCAACTACGGTTTGTCCGGAGCCGTTCTGCCGATTGTCTTCTTCCTGGTGTTTTTCCTGCCGTTTTATCTCAAAAATAAAATCTACACGCTGCCTGAATTTCTCGAAGGCCGCTACGATGTCCGCAGTCGCACCTACCTTTCAGTCTTGACGGTGGTTGGCTACACTTTCGCTGATTTGTCGGTGACCTTGTATGCGGGGGCCATCATGCTCCACCTCGTTTTCCCCGGCATCGGTTTCAACGCCATCATCTGGGGGTTGGCGTTGCTGGGCGCATCCTACACCATAGTAGGCGGCCTGTCGGCGGTGATGTGGGTGGAATTGGTTCAGGCATTTGTGCTGATGGCCGGTTCCGCCGTGCTGACCTGCCTGACGTTTGCCAAGGCCGGCGGCTGGAGCGCGGTCATGCACGCCGCGCCACCGGGGCATTTGAGTTTGATCCGGCCACCGGGTGATCCGTCCGTGCCGTGGCCGACACTGTTCATCAGCCTGCCCTTGCTGGGATTTTATTACTGGGGTTTAAGCCAGGCCATGGTGCAGCGCACGTTGAGCGCCCGCAACACCGACCACGGACGTTGGGGAAATCTTTTTGCGGGCGGGTTAAACTTTGTCGTGTTCTTTCTCATGGTTCTGCCCGGCATCGCCGGGCGGGTCTTGTATCCCGACCTGGCGAAAGGCGACCAGATTTATCCCAAACTCGTTTTCGAAATGCTTCCCTCCGGTTTGAAGGGGCTGGTGCTGGTGGGTTTCATCGCGGCCATGACCTCGGTGCTGACCTCGACCCTGAATTCAGCCCAGACGTTGTTGACGATGGACATACTTAACAAGCTGCGACCCGGCATGAGCAGCCGGCAACAGGTGGTGGCCGGCAGCATTTCGGGCCTGGTGATCATTGTCATCGCGGCGCTCTGGGCGCCGCAGATTCAAAAGTTTGACTCGATCATAAAATATTTTCAGCAACTGCTTGCTTATATGTGTCCACCGGTGGTGGCGGTGTTTTTGTGCGGCCTGTTCTGGAAACGAGCCACCGCGTCGGGAGCGTTCGCGGGGTTGATTTCCGGCCTGGTGATCGCCTTGAGTCTGCTGTTCGGCATAAAATACACGCCTTTGGCCAATTGGAATTTTCTCTATGTTGCGCCAGTGGTTTTCGCGGTCTCGCTTGGCATCATCATGCTCGTGAGTCTGGCCACCCCGCCGCCCGCGGAATCCAAGGTCAGGGCTTATGTATGGAATGTGCAGGTATTCAAGGATGAAACCCGGCAACTGGCCGGCGTGCCCTGGTTCAAAAATTATCGCGTTCTGGCCGTCCTGCTGCTGGTCGTCACGGGCGCGTTCGTTTTCATCTGGCGTTGATATTTTGACCTCATGAAACTTGAAAAATATTCCCGGAACCCAATTCTTTCCCCGAATCTCAAGCAACCTTGGGAAAGTCTCGTCGTCTGTAATCCGGGCGTGATCCATGACCGGGGCACGTTTTACATGCTCTATCGCTGTGCGGGCAAAGACGCGGCACACGTCATCCGCTTTGGCCTCGCCACGAGCAAGGACGGTTTTAACTTCAAGCGCGCTTCCACGAAACCCGTTCTCTCACCCAGCGTGGACGGAGAGGATGCCGGCTGTATTGAAGATCCACGCATCGTCAAGATGGGCGGGCAGTTTCTCATCACCTACGCCTATCGGCCTTATTTTCCCGGCCGGTATTGGCTCGCCGCCGACAACGCCGCTTTCAACCCGCGTGACCCGACGCAGCCTCAAGCCTTCGGTGAAAACCTGACCTCATCGGGTTTGCTCCTGTCCAAAGACCTGAAAGCCTTTCGTCGCCTTGGCCGCATCACCGACCCGACGCTGGACGACCGTGACGTGATTTTGTTCCCGGAAAAAATCAACGGGAAATTTGCGTTGCTCCGGCGTCCGATGCAATGGACCGGATCGAAATACGGCACGAAGTATCCGGCCATTTGGATTTGCTTCGGCCACGATCCGCTCAAATGGGGCAAAGATTATCTGCTCGCCAAGAGCCGGTTTCATTGGGAGACGAAAATCGGCGGCGCGACGCCGCCGCTCAAGCACCAGAAGGGGTGGCTTGTCCTCTATCACGCCGTGGACGCAAAAGGCGTTTACCACGTCGGCGCAATGTTGCTGGATCTGAAAGACCCGCGCAAAGTCATCGCGCGCGTTCCGGAGCCGATCATGTCGCCCGAAGCCGACTATGAATGGCAGGGACTTTACCCGCATGGTGCCGTGTTTCCGACCGCGAACGTTGTCTTGGACGGTAAACTGTTCGTCTACTACGGTTGCGCGGACAAGTTCGTCGGCGTCGCCACGGCGGACTTCGACCAACTGGTGAACTACGTCCTGCATTTCAAATCCTAAAGTATGAAGCAAATGTTTTTAGTCCCCGCCCGGTGTTCGCTTTTGCCAACCCAAAGCCGCGCCGATACCAGCAGGGCAATTCTATAGACTTGTTATGAATCAACATCAAGCAGCACATTCCCGCGCAAATGGGTCTGAAGTGAGCGTCGCCGACCCTTTAATTGTCACGGAAAATTTAATCGAGCCAGGCCGGACCGCTCATTCACCGGGTGGTGCGCCCGCAACCAGCGCAGCATGCCCGATCCCGTTGAAGATGGAAGCCACCGTCTTATCCGCGAAGTCAAATCAACATCCTTACGGTCACTTCAACGAAGACGGCACGGAGTTTATTGTGACCAATCCCGATGCCCCGCGCGCGCTGGACAATTTCCTTTGGAACGACGCTTGTTTTTCCATTGTTCAGCATACCGGGGCAGGGTGCTTTGACTACCAGCCTGGGGACAAGGAAGCCATCCAGCTTCTCACCGGCATCGGCCGGACTTGTGATTTCGACGTGGTGGGACGCGAACACTTGATGAGCCGGCTGGTTTACATCAGGGACAACGACACCGGGACCTTCTGGAATCTTAACTGGGAGCCGGTCTGCCGGCCCGGCGATAAGTTCGAATGCCGCCAAGGCCTGGGCTACACGATCCTGACCAATACGACTGAGGGCATTGAGGCCCGCTTCCGCATCTTCGTGCCGCCGGGCAACGATCCGGTCGAACTCTGGGACCTGGCGATCAAGAACTGCCGCCCGGGCGCCCGCAATCTCTCCGTCTTTGTTTACGTCCAATTTCAGTTTGTCTTCAAATGGGGTTTCAACAGCTATGGCGATGCCATCTATCGCGAAGCCCATTTCAACCGTGAGCAGAATGCGGTGGTCGCCTCCAAACACCCCTTTCGCCGGCCGCACGATTTTCTGACCGGCTTCCTGACCAGCGACGAGCCGGTTGCGGCCTTCGATGGCTCGCGCGATGCCTTCCTGGGAACTTACGGCACCTTGAAAGATCCTGCGGCTGTGCAACGGGGCCGCTGCTCCAATACGCCGGGGTCCGCTGATGCGACGGTGGGTGCCCTCCAGTTTGACTTTGTGATCAAGTCCGGTGAAGCGAAGCCGCTGACTCTTGTGCTGGGTGCCACCGATGACGAGAGCAAGATCGCTTCCTTCCGCGAGCGTTACCTCGGTCATACCGACACTTTTTTTGCCCAGCTCGCCGCCCATAACGCGAGCTTGGTCGCCAAGAATCGGGTCCAAACCCCCGACCCGCTTTTCGATCAGATGGTGAACGTCTGGATCAAGCAAGGGGCCAGCTATGGCAGCCGCTGGTGCCGCTGGGGCTGGAATGGTTATCGTGACATCGTGCAGCACGGCCTTGGGGTTTCTGCGCTCAATCCGGCGCGCACCCGCGCCATTCTGCTGGAGGCCCTGCGCCATCAGTTTTCAACCGGCCTGGCCTTGCGCGGCTGGAATCCGGTGGATGAAAAGCCTTACAGCGACAGCGCCCTCTGGCTGGTATTCACCCTCTGCGCCTACCTCAAAGAAACGGGTGATCTGGCCTTGCTGGAGGAGCAAGTCCCTTATTATGGCGGCGACGCCTCGGCTTCCGTCTTGGATCATATCCGCACCGCGCTCGACTTCTTGGAAAAGAACAAAGGGGCGCACAATCTGATCTTGATCAAGTTCGGTGACTGGAATGATTCACTCACTGGTGTCGGCAAGGAAGGGCGGGGCGAAAGCGTCTGGCTCTCGATTGCCTACGCCGAAGCGATGCGCGAGATGGCCGCGCTCATGGGCAGTCTTGCGCGGGCTGACGCCCAGGCCGATTACATGAACCGCCGCGACACCATCGCCGCCGCGATCAACGCCCATGCCTGGGACGGCCAGTGGTATCGCCGGTGTTATGATGATGACGCCCGCCCCATCGGCTCGCACGAGAACCGCTTTGCCCGCATCTTCATGGAGCCACAATGCTGGGCGCTCATCGCTGGCATCGCCAGTCCCGAGCGCGCGAGTCAGTTGATTGACGCGTGCGATCGTCTGTTGCTGACAGAGATGGGCTACATGCTCCTGGCCCCGCCCTATACGGAACTCGATCCCAGCATCGGGCGCATCTCCAGCATGGAACCGGGCATCGCCGAGAATGGCACCGTTTACACCCACCTGAACATCTGGATGATTCTGGGTTTGCTCCGGTTGGGCAAGGCCGACAAGGCCTATGACATCTTCAAGCGCATTACCCCATGCAGCCTCTCTGGTCCGGCGGATCCCAAACGCAACGCGTCGTTCCTCTACTCGAACTGCTATTTCGGCCCCCAGCATAAAAACCGTCCCTTCCAGCAGGAATTCACCTGGATCACTGGCTCCTATGCCTGGCTTAACACGGTTCTGGTCAACGAATGGATCGGAGCCACACCTGACTATGCCGGCTTGCGCGTGCAACCCTGCCTGCCCTCGACCTGGTCCGAAGCGAGCATCGCCCGCACCTGGCGCGGAGCGACCTATAATATCCAGGTTCGCAATCCGCATCGCCTCGAAGGCGGGCGCGTTGAACTGGTGGTGGACGGCAAACCCTGGCCGGGCAATCTTCTGCCGGCCTTTGCCGAGGGTGAAATCCATGAGGTTATTGCCACCCTGCTTCCGCAGGACGAAGCGCCGCCATCCTCCCCCGCGGGCTTGCCGGCCGGAGCTTTATCAGCCGGCGCCAGTCGGCCCGGTTAACCCGCCATCAGTTGGAAATTGAGTTGGACCTGAACTGGTTCGGGGAAGATTTGTGCAGGCGCTCAAACGCTGCCCGCAAATTTTTGCCGGTGCCGAAGCCGCAGATGCGGGCGATTTCCTCGGTCGGCTTGCAGTCGCGGACGGCAAACATGGCTTTCGCCTTTTGGAGACGCAGATGAGTGAGAAACATCGCCGGGGATGTTTTTCGTTCCGCGCGGAAACGCATTTCCAATAACCGGCGGGAGACGTGAGCCGCTTCAGCCACGGCATCCATGGTGAACGATTTTGTATAATTCTGCTGCAAAAATTGGACGGCGCGTCTCACGACCACGTCATCGGCATGGAGGACATCCGTTGACGCCCGGGCCATCACCTCGGAAGGATCGATCAGAACCGGTTCCGCCGGCGACGGTTCCCCGCGCATTAATTTATCCAGCAACCGGGCGGACTCATAACCCATCCGGTAGGCGTTGACACATACGCTGGTCAACGTCGGAGCAGTAAATTCACACACCATCAAATTATTGTCCGAACCGATCACCGCCACGTCCTCCGGCACCCGCAGGCCGATTTCACGGCAGGCGGACAGGACGATGAGTGCGCGAAAATCGTGGACCGCAAAAATCCCAATCGGCAGGGGGAGCGTCTTCAGCCAGCGCTTGATGGGTTCATAGCGTTCATTCCACAAGGCGTCTCTCGTCATATGGGGCAGGAGAAAGCTGGCGGCCTTCAAATTTGCATCCTTGGCCGCCTGTTTGAATCCCCGCATCCGTTCGTCCGAATACCACCGGCCTTGAACCCCGTGATAAACCAGATTCTTCAGTCCCAAACCGATCAAATGTTCGGCGGCCAGCCGGCCAATCCGCTGGTTGTTCAGCGTCAGCCTGGGGATTTGGCAGTTGAAATTGAGGTCTTCACCGATGTTGACGACCGGGACGCGCCATTTACGGAACAATTCCAGTTGTTTCAGGTTGTTTGCATGAACGATGATTCCGTCGATGTTCCATGATTTTAAACGGGACCAATCCAGCGGAAAATCGTCGCTGCTCTGCGGATCCACCGGACAGGCGGTCAAAAGCCATTTGTGTTTGGCCGCATAATCATTGGTCCCGTTAAAAAAGCGCGTAATTCCCCACGGTTTCGACTCGGGAAGGGCCAGGGCGATCTTGATTTGATGTGTCTTCATTGGAACTCATTTGCGCAAAAGCAACAATTTGCGCAAACCTTACCAGATTTGCGCAAATTGTCCATTGTCACTCCGGGAATTCTCCGTAAATTCTCCCACAAAACCGAGTTGCCGCCGGGGTTCGAAGAAACCCACGCCTGACAGGGTTGTCCGACAACGTGACTCCGGCGGTTGCAACCGCACAACACCTGCGCCGACAAGTTTGCGGCGAAGCATCAGGGATTCGGACGCCCTTAACAAAAACCATAGAGAGCCATTAATTTTTGATCATGCAAACAGAACCCGGGCAGTGGAAAAGCAAATGGCGGTCACGCGCAATTCAATGGCTGCTCCTGAGCCTGATGGTCCAGGCCGTGACGGTCTTTGGATTGAATTTCAACATCACCCTCGCTTCCCTGACCAATCACAACACCTCCGCGTATCCAGCCTACAACCAAGCCAACTTCGCAGCGAACTTTGGGACGACCAGCTGGGTCAACCAGAACGGCACAACCATGGCCATTGACCCATCCCAGATGGATGAGTCTTTGAACCCGGTCACGCCGGGCCACGTTTCCCATGCCGACGTGCATACCCTGATCCCCAGCCGGCCCGACCTGCGTTGGTTTGCAAACGGGACCTGCTGGTTCGGCGAACCTTCGCACATCAACATCGGCGTGAACAATAATACGACCGCTTACGTCGCGTCGATGATCTCCGACCTGGAGAGCCGGGGATTCAACGGGCTCATCTTTTCCTGGTATGGCAAGGGGGATCAGTCGGATGCCGTGGCGCTGAAAGTCCAGTCCTATCTGGCGAGCAGCAGCAACACCAACAAGAATTTCCACTTTATCATCATGGTTGTCTTCGGAAATTTTCATGGCGGGGAAAGCGTCACCAACCTCGAGGCCAACATCAACTATTGCAAAAATCAATACTTCAGCGATCCCAATTATGAACGCGAGCCGTTGACAAATGGACAGCCGATTTTGATGTTTTTTAACGTGCGCAGTTCCACCTACATGAGTGCGGCAGACATGGCGGCTGTGAAAGCCGCCACCGACCCCAACACACTATGGGTGGATGAGCATACCGGCCATATCACCGAGCCCTGGTTAAACATGACCTATCAATGGACCGATGACTTCCCCACCGGGGTCAATGCCAGTGACCCCTATAATTTAAGAGCGGTGACCAACGAATTTGCCACCCTCAAGGCTTACCCCGGCAAACCGGCCTTCGGAGCGATGTGCGGAGGATTCAACGGCACCCTGACGAAGTCGGTGGGCTGGTCGGAGGGCAAGTATCTTCCTTCGAGCAACGGGCTTTGTGAGGTTGTCCGGGCCGCCGCCATTAACTCGGTGATACCCACCAATATGACCCGCATGCAGTGGGCCACCTGGAGCGATTGGGAGGAGGGAACGGAAGTTGAATCCGGCATTGAGAACCATTTCGCCCTGGCCACGCAGTTGAACGTCTCCAACCTCCTTTCGTGGACCATCACCTCTGGCGACGAGCGGACGATAGACCATTATGAGGTCTACGCCGTGACGAATGGCGGGAACGCGGCTCTTCTGGGTTCAGTGCCCGCCGGCGTCCATCAAACCAACATCAGCCAGCTGGGCTTAACTTCCGGAAGCTATCAGATCTATGTTGATGCCGTCGGCAAACCTTGCATCCGGGACCACCTGAGCCCGCCCGTCTCCGATGTGAATTCGGGCGCGCCCGTGGTGCTGTCGGATGTGCAGCCACTCACCCAGACCGTGTGGCAGGGCGACCCGGTAACCTTCACGGTGGTCGGAGGCGGCGTGGCGCCTTTAAGCTACCAGTGGACTTTCAATGGCCAGCCCATCTCCGGGGCGACGAACTCCATTTATACCTTTGGCGGCCTCACAGGAACCAACTACTATGAGGTCACCATCACCAATAGTCAGGGCACGGTGAATTCCAGCACCGGCACGGTCGTGGGCGTGGCGGGGACATTCTTGAACGCTTCCAATTACAATGCGATGCGGATCACGTTCAGTGGCTGCACCAACGGGGTGGGCTTGACCAATTTCCCGGTGCTGCTCCGTCTGAGCACCAACCTTCCCGGGTTCTCTTATGCGCAGTTTGTCTCGCCCAGCAACGGCGCCGACCTCCGGTTGACCAGCGAGACCGGACGGGAACTGCCCTTCCAGATTGATCAGTGGAATCCGACCGGGGAGTCGCTGGTCTGGGTGCAGGTGCCCGCGATCACGAGCACCAACGACTACATCACCGCCTGCTGGGGCAACGTGGCGGACAGCGCGATGCCGCCCTGCAACACAAACGGGACGGTCTGGACGACGCTGAACGGTGCGAATGATTTCCTGCTGGTCTATCACCTGAGCCAGAGCGGATTCCCTTTTGCCGACAGCACACTGCAGTATCCGGCGAATTCGGGGCTGGCACCGGTCTTGACCGACGGCATGGTCGGGAACGGTTGCACCTTCAATGGCAGCTCGCAGTTTCTCGACGCGGGTTTGGTGCAGATTGGAAAAACTTTCACGCTGTCGGCTTGGGTCAATATCGCGCCCGCCGCCACGAGCGAACAAACCATCTGGTGCAACAAGCAGGGCGGCTGGAACACCGCCGGCTTCGATTTTTATGTCAATACCTATCAAACCAGTGACGGCAAAATCTATTTTGACAGTGCCGATGGAGTCGGCGGCAATGTCTCGTCCAGAACCGCCGCTCATGCGGTTGCTTTCGGGCAATGGCATCTTCTCACCGGCACGATGGATGGAGTCAATGGCGCGGTCCACGTTTACGTGGATGGCGTGGATCAAACGATCAATCCCGGAGTGGATACCGCTTTCCAAGCGACCAACTATGTGCGTTGCGGGTCGCTGCTGACCGGCACCCCTGGCACAACCGGCACCTTGTGTTTCAATGGTTTGATGGACGAGACCCGCATTGAAAGTGGTGTCCGCTCCTCGGCCTGGGTTTGGTCGAGCTGGGCCACGGTGGCCGACAGTGCCTTCGCGACTTACGGGGCGATAGTTCCTGCGGCGGTGATCCTGCATTGGCAGGCGGCCAGTGGGCAGCTTGTGTTGACGTGGTCGGCGGGCACACTGCAATCAGCCAGCCAGGTCGCCGGCCCGTATGGCAATGTTCCTGGCGCGACCTCGCCTTACACCAACACCGTATCAGCAACCCAACAATTTTACCGCGTCAAAGTCCAGTAGGTGAACGCGCATGAAATCATTTCCTATCGGTTATATCCTGCGGACTGTGATGTTAATTTTTGGCGTCGCGACGTTTCCTGTGTCCGCACAGCCGAACCAAAGTCCCGTCATCACGCCGACAAATGAAATTGCCTTGTTCGACGGCAAAAGTTTTTCCGGCTGGACGTTTATTTCCCAGGGCACTAACGCACTCGCCGTATCCATCTGGTCGGTGACCAACGGTGTCATCGTGTGTCAGGGCAGGCCAAACGGCTACGCGCGCACGTTGCAAAAATATCGCGACTACCAATTGCACGCCGAATGGCGCTACCCGGACGGGGCGGGCAATAGCGGGATTTTCCTGCACCTTAATCCGCCAGACCAAGTATGGCCGTTTTGCTTCGAGGCCCAATTGCTGTCCGGCAGCGCGGGCGAAGTCCGCATGAATGGCGGCTCGAAGGCTGAGGGATTGACGGCGCAGCATCCCCTAAGCATGGCGCGTCGGCAGGCCAGTTCGGAAAAGCCGCTGGGCGAATGGAATGCCTGCGACATCGTTTGCCGTGCCAACACCATCACTGTCCACGTCAACGGCGTGCTTCAGAATGAAGTCACCGGAACCTCGGCGGCTTCGGGGACGATTGGATTGCAAGCGGAAGGAAAGTTGGTGGAATTCCGCAATCTCGTATTGGAGCCTTTGCCTTGAGTTCGTGGTCACACCCACCCGTATGCGGCTGATGCATCAAACCTTTTTCCTGAAACAATATCAAAAAATGAAAATGCTGAAAACCTTGCTGCTGATTGGGTTTGCCGTTGTGGCCCGTGCTGATGCACAAACCAATCTGCCTCCCCCGACCGAAACCCCCGGCCAGTCCGTGGAAACCATCGTCTATATCCGCCACGGCGAAAAACCACATTCGCCGCAGAGAATGGCCGGAAGACATTCTCCTTCACCGTTGACCATGAAGGATTGAATGGACTGGGCGACAACTGTCCCTAACGTTGCAAACTCAAGAAACTAACGTTAACAACCGGCGCGAACCTTCGCTAATGCTCGGCTCGTTGGAATTGCTGCATTTGGTGTCCCCGCCAATATGACTGAATTTTAATCCATTTAATCATGTCTCACGCGTGCATTTTGACACCGGTTGTCGCAACGTCCATTTGCCGGGTTTCACCTCTTTGCCCAGACCTATGAAACAACTCCGAATCTTCTTGGCTGGTTTGGTTTTTTGTCCTGCCCTTTTGCTGGCCAGCTCCGGGGGCGTTACGATCGCCCAAATCAGCGACACCCACTTTGGCGAGAAACATTCTCCGCAGGCAGCCGCGAATCTGCGCCAAGCAGTAAAAATGATCAACGCGCGCCATCCCGACGCAGTCATTGTTTCCGGAGACATCGGGGAAAACGAGGAGAGCCGGGAGCAGGTGAAAATGATCTTAAAGGCACTGACCTCTCCGGTTTATTTTGTGCCGGGCAACCATGATTTTCAGGACACCAACGGCCTTGCACACTATCGGAAACAGTTTGGCCCAGACTATTACCGCTTCCAGGTAAAAGATGTTGAGGTGCTGGCGCTCGATACCCAACTGCTGGGCAACTATGAAAAATTCGAGGCGAAGACATCCCCGCCTCTGTCACCCGGAATGGAAGTGGAATCCCAAAAGATGCTAGCCTGGCTGGCTCAGCAGGCGGAACCAATCAAGGGCAAAGTGGTCATCGCCGTTCAACACATCCCACTTTTTCGAGACAACGGCTTTCCCGATGCGAAACCTTATTGGACAGTAAATGCGCCATACGCCCAGAGCGAAACGGATCTGCTCCATACGCTTGGGGTCAAACATTTGCTGGCCGGGCACTGGCACAACGGGCGGGTTTTTGAACAGGACGGCATCACCATCCATGTGGCTCCGGCCACCAGTTGGCTCCCCTTTGGCGGGGAATTGGGTTTTGCCCTGCATACCATCACGGCAACAGGTGAGGTTCGCACCGAGTTTGTGCCTCTGCCCAATAACCATCCTTAACCCGTCTCTTTGGAAAAAACACGATTTCTCAACCCCAAATGTCGCCTGCAAGCACCGAATATAATACCGGCGGAAAGCCGGTTGTAAAAAATGGTTAATGCGCGGAAAATCAAAAAATGAACTATTCAAAAATGACCGCTATAAAACATCTGATCAATTGTGGAACCGTAGCCTTGTTCCTGGCTTCGCCCGTAACGGGCTGGAGCGCCGACAATCGGCCCAACCTATTGTTCATCCTGTCGGACGACCATGCCTGGCAGGCCGTCAGTGCCTACGGTGGATCGCGGCAGTTGATTCAGACGCCGAACATTGACCGGTTGGCGCAAGAAGGAATGCGGTATGATCGTTTTCTCGTGAACAATTCGCTGTGCGGCCCCAGCCGCGCTTCGTTCATCACCGGCGCTTACAGCCACATCAACGGCTTTTACAACAACGACAACTGCCGCTTCGACGGCTCCCAAGTCACCTTTCCCAAGCTGCTTCAACAGGCCGGCTATCAGACCGCGCTCATCGGCAAGTGGCACTTGGAGACCGACCCGACCGGCTTTGACTATTGGGAAATCCTGCCGGGTCAGGGCATTTATTACAACCCGACAATGATCCGGGACGGCCAGAAGGTGAAACATCCGGGCTACGTCACCGACATCATCACCGACCTTTCGCTGGACTGGTTGAAACAGCGCGACCCGGCCAAGCCATTCATGCTGCTCTGCTGGAACAAGGCACCACACCGCCCTTGGGAACCGGCGTTGCGCGACCTCGATTTCGACCACGACCGAACCTATCCGCTGCCCGACAGCCTGTTTGACGATTACTCCGGCCGCGGCCTGGCTGAACATGACCAAAACATGACCATCGCCAAAACGATGACCTTGGACACGGACAACAAACTCACTGGCCCGCCGGATCTCACGCCGGAACAAAGAAAGACCTGGGACGCCTACTACGTCCCGCGCAACGAGGCATTCCTGAAGAAAAACCTCACCGGCCGGGCGCTGACCGGGTGGAAATTCAACCGTTTCATGCACGACTACCTTGGGTGCATCAAGGGGGTGGATGACAACGTCGGCCACCTGTTGAAATACCTTGATGACTCCGGCCTCGCCACCAACACCATCGTTATCTACTCCTCCGACCAGGGATTTTTTCTGGGCGAACATGGCTGGTTTGACAAACGCTGGATTTTTCAGGAATCCGCGCGCACGCCCTTCCTCATCCGCTGGCCAGGAGTCGTCAAGGCCGGGAGCGTTAATACAAACCTGACGGCCAACATTGACATCGCCGAGACCTTCCTGCAGATCGCCGGCCTGTCCATCCCTGACCGGATGCAGGGGCGGAGCCTCCTGCCGTTGCTCAAAGGCACGACGCCCGCCGACTGGCGCACGGCATTCTATTATCATTATTATGAATATCCCGCCTGGCACCAGGTGCGCCCGCATTACGGCGTCATCACCGACCGTTACACGCTGGCACATTTCTACGCGCCCGACGTTGACTACTGGGAGCTCTTTGACCGGGAAAAAGATCCCGGCGAAACGCACAGTGTTTTCGGCAACCCCGCCTACTCCGCCGTTCAAACCAACCTGATGCAAACCGTCACCCGCTTGCGGATCGAATTAAAGGAACCGGACAAGGACGATCCCAAGACGTTTGGCGATCAAAAGCCGCCTGGGTCGGCTGGTAATCATTGAATCCATTGAAGAAGCGCGCAGTCCCCCGCAGCTTCGAGTCGGGCAGTGCCGGGCGATTTTAAATTGGCGGGTCTTCAGGTTGATGGGGCTGCGCAATTATAACCGGTTTGCGCAAATAATACCAGATTTGCGCAAAATGGCCATTGGATAACGGGAAGCTCATTGTAAATTTTCTTCAATGAAATTCGAACAAAAATTCTCCAATAGAGAAGTCGCCCCGACGGGAGCTTTGGGAATGCGTTCTCGCCTGACGGACATCGGCCGGGAAAAACACCCGGCGACCCGCCAGCGGGTCGCATCGCTGGACAGAATTTGTCATCCATCCAGCGATATCAAGTTGGAACAAACATCCCCCGGCCGCGCTGGTCGAGGTTTGATTCTCGGATTCAAGATTTCAAGAAAGTGCGCGACGGGTCCGATGGCGGCGCGTTCCGGGCAATTCTGCGGCAGAAAAGCCGCCTTGGTCAAAACCTTGGATATGTATTCTCTTCGGACGGACATTTTATCGCCACCTATGAGACAACGTGTTTGCAGAAAAGCAACCTTAAGGACGCAGGTTCGGCACACCACCATTGCATTGTGTATCCATGCCAATGGCCATTGATCAACATTTGATTTTGCCGGGGCTCGCTCCGTCGCCCACGCAGGACTAGACGGAAGTGCGCCCGCGTAATCGAATCCATCCAACCTGACCAGATTTCAGCAGCTACAAGTAAAAACACAACCAGCAAAACCCCCGAAAAAGTATGAACAAACGAGTATTAAGCTACCTGGTGATGGGAGCGTTCGCCCTGATCGCCGGCACGATGGCGCAAGCCCAATCAACCTATTCCAATGCCGTTGCCGCACTGGGTCCCGTGGCTTACTGGCCATTGAACGAAACCACCGCGCCGTCGGGCGGCTTGTATGTGGCCACGAATTCCGGCGCGCTGGGCGCCGCCGGGAATGGCTATTATGAAACCTGGTGGCAGACCAACGGCGTTTCCAACGCGCTGATCAGCAGCAACTCCATTGTCCATATCGCCGGCGCGATCGCGGGCGACAGCGACACGGCCCTCCAGCAAGGCGTCATTGGCCAATACGTGGTCATTCCGCGCTTCACCAATGGCGTGGTCAACAGCGCGGTGACCATGACCGCTCCCTTCACGATTGAGACGTGGGTGTTTCCGACGAACAATACGGCCAACCAGCTCAAGCCGATCTTGGCCGAAGGATTCAACAATGTTCAGGCTACGAACCTCGGTTATGTCACCCAAACCGATGGAACATCCATCGGAATGTTTAGCGGCTTTATCTATTTCAACACTTGGAACGGCGCAGGCACCAAGATCGAGATTGACACCACCGCGCTTGCGCTTAACAAATGGTATCACGTCGTCGCCATCTTCGATGGCACGATCATGAGGCTATACACGAATGGCGTTCAGGTGGGGACCACCAGAACCCCGGTGACGGCCAACGGCACGAATTACGTTGTTGACCTCGTTTCTCCGCTCATCATCGGTGGTGGCAATGAACTGGGCATCAGCGGCGGCGCCAATGTTCCGTTCGGCGGCGCCATTGACGAAGTGGCCATTTATAACACCGCGCTGACAGCATCCCAGGTGACGACCCATTATGCCAACGGCACCAACTCGGCACGGGCCACTTCCTATGCAACGGCCATTGGAGCGGACAGCCCCAAAATTTATCTGCGTTTGGATGAACCGGCCTTCGCCGGCGCGGCGGCCCCGGCCACCTATCCGACTGCCAACAATTACGGCTCGCTGGCCTCCGCCGCCAATGGCAATTATCTGCCGGGCGCAACGCCCGGCGTTGCGGGACCGGCTTACAGCGGCTTCGGCTCGCCGAGCTATGCGGTTGCCCTCAATGGTTTCAATGCCGGCGTGGATGTCGGCGGCGGCAGCCTGCCGGCCGCGCTGAATCCCACCACCAATCAACCACTGTCAGTCGCGGTCTGGTTCAAAGGCAATCCCTCGGATTGCGTTGGCCGTTTTCAGACCCTCGTTGGCCACAGCGATTCGAGCTGGCGTTTGAATTTGGATCTCAATGCCGGGGTGCAGTTCAATCCGGGCAACGGCCCGCAACTGCAGTTTGCCAGCGTGGCGGACGAGCTGACCAACGGAATGTTTGTGAACGACGGCAACTGGCATATGGCGACGGGCGTTTCTGACGGCACCAACGATTTTCTTTACATAGACGGTTTGCTGGCCAAGAGCGGCAACGCCGTGGCTGCCAACAGCGGCAAACTGTTTGATGTCATCCTCGGTGGTGATCCGCAGTATCTGGCTCCGCAACCGGTCGCGAACGGTTCCGGCGGTGGCCGATGGTTCGACGGCAGCCTCGCGCAGGTGGCCTTCTTCACGAACGCCCTCACCGGCGCGCAGATCCAAGGACTATATTCCGCCGCCGGTGTTCCGCCTTACCTTTGGCTGCAACCCAAGTCCACCACCAATAATGCGGGTGCGAACGTCACAATCCCCGCCGGAGCCCACGGCAGTAGTCCGCTCGGCTATCAATGGTATCAAAACGGTTTGCCGGTTGCCGGCCAGACGAACGCCAGCCTCGCCTATGCGCCCGCCGTCGTCGGCAACACCGGCACCTATCAGCTGATCGTGACCAATAACTATGGCGCGGTCACCAGTTCGGTGGTGACTCTCTTTCTTTTCGGCGCACCACTGATTCAACAGCAATCGGTGACCGACATTCAGGTGTTCGCCGGCGCCAGCCCCAAGCTGCAGGTCACCGCTGCCGGCGCGCCGCCGATTTCGTATCAGTGGAATAGCAATGGCGTGGCGATTCTTAATGCGACCAACTCTGCCTATGTCGTAACCAACGTCCAGGCCAGCGCCACCTATACCTGCGCCCTCACCAACTTTATCGGTGCGGCTTCGCCAGCCTTCAACCCCGTAACGGTTACGGTTCTTCCCGATCCAACCGCGCCTTACCCGCTGGCAGTGCTGGCCGACAAACCGGCGGCTTATTTCCGGTTGGATGAGGCGGGCGGCACCACGGCTTATGATTATGCCGGCGGCAATAACGCCGTTTACACGAATGTCTCGCTGGGCCAGCCGGGTTACAATTCGCTCGCCCCGGTGCCGAGCGAATTGTAA
>Ga0247670_1000196_pt1 | contig 17729 bp, 18 predicted proteins | sample CNK11_metaG_FD_183042 | JGI IMG/M metagenome (GOLD analysis project Ga0247670, IMG submission 183042) | Soil microbial communities from Purdue University Martell Research Forest, Indiana, United States - CNK11 | ecosystem: Environmental > Terrestrial > Soil > Temperate forest > Bulk soil...
ACTCTTTCCCGATGGCCATTCCGTAGCAGACGAACTCTTCGATGACGAGAACAACGTCCGGGTCACACACAGCATTGAGGTATGTGAGCACATCCTCGTTCAATAGAAACTTGGCATCAAGAATCTTCGTCCCATCCCACGCGACGACTCCGCTTTCGGTGGTACCTGGATCAATGGCAATGACGTTCACTTGGACGCCGCCTCTCTCGCTGCGGCAAATCCACAAGTGCAGTAACCAATGCCACTGCTCTGATCGCACGATGAATCATGCCTCGCAGCGTTGCGCTCGTTCTCTTGCCGCACTTCCTCGCGCCGTTTCTTTCCAGCCGGGGTTGTGGGGTCCCAACCAGCACCGCCGGTTTGGGGATTGTAGGAATCGTTGCGCTCTTCGCGGTCTACGTGGAATCCAAAGTCGAGATGGCTCATGCTGCCTCTCTGTTGTATTGATATTTGCGCGTCTGGGTGACCTTGACCTTCAATCCTAGGAACTTTAGAATCTTCGGTCCTGGCGTCCGCGCTCCACGGAAGACGTCGCTGAGGTATGGCGCTGACACGCCGATGCGGGTTGCGTAACTCCGAAGAGACTCGCCTTCGTTGCATTTCTTGGCTAGCATTTTTACCGGATCAATTTCCATGCGTGTACGCTACCATCGCTTACGACAGCGTGTCAAGAATATTTTGGTGGAAATTGAAAAGGGCTGGCTCCGATGAGTCAGCCCTTGATGGCAACGATGGTGGCGGAAAGGCCCCGGCTCGGAAGGCGGCACATGGTAAGCGGCGAAACGAACAATGAGCGACTGACCCGAGGCCACGTACAGAATACCACTGAAGAAAGTTCTTGACATTCTTTTTTTTGCGGCGCATTCTGTGTTTGGCGAAAAGAACACATGAACGATTTCCACAAACTTATTTCTTTGATGGCAACGCTCACAGCCAAGGGTGGAGACCGCTCTCGATAGCGGTTGTAACTCCGCCTTGATGCGGAGCGACCCACAATCTGAACTGGCAAGACGTTCGTTCGCTGCGCCACTTATCGCGTGCTGTACTCGCGTGGTTTGAGGCGTTGTCGCGATCCTGCCACGGATGCGCGTCTTTCTAAATCCTCAAAAGAGGGGGGTAGGGGGGAGTTTCCGAGCTTTTCTCTTAGCCCGTAACAAAGTGAAGGGCTTCCGGAAACGCTTCACTTCGTTGCGCTCTCTCGGAAAAGGCAACGCAACTGCAAAACAAAATTCGGGGAGGGTGTATCTCCGATACAGGGGTTTTAATAACTTAATGGACTCGATAACGCTTAGGCCGTACCAGAAAGAAGCTGTAGACGCCGGGGTGGGTTACATGAAGCTCCCATCGCAGCGTCATGGCCTCATGGTGTTACCGACCGGCTCTGGAAAGTCTTTGGTAATCGCTAATATCGTGAAGGAACTTGAAGCGCCTTGTCTTGTGTTCCAGCCGTCGCGCGAGATTCTAATGCAGAATTTTGACAAGATGATCACCTACGGTTTCCGGCCAGGCGTCTATTCAGCGTCCGCCGGAGAAAAGCGCGTCCGTGCGATCACCCTTGCGACAATCGGCAGCGTGGTGAAACAGCCTGAAATATTCGATCACGTAAAGTATGTGATCGTAGACGAAGCGCACGTCGTGAATCCGAAAGAAGGGATGTACTCAACGTTCCTTGCGGCTCTGATCGCCAAAGGCGTCAAAGTGCTCGGAATGACCGCTACGCCTTACCGTCTATCAAGTAACAGCTCGGTCGCAATCCTGAGGTTTCTGACGCGGACCCGGCCGCGTGTGTTCGATGACCTTGTGTACTACGTGCAGAATCTCCAATTGTTCAAAGAAGGCTATCTCGCCAAATTGGAGTACTTCGCCGTGAAGGGGTTTGATCGAACGAAACTGCAAACCAACTCAACTGGCGCCGACTACACCGATAAGTCTGTTCAGCAGCACTTCCGCGATCTGGATTTTGCTGGAAAACTTGAGGCGATCGTTAACCGGCTGATCGAGATCAAGCGCCGCGGCGTTCTCGTCTTCACGCGGTTTGTAGAAGAGAGCCGTCAATTAACGCAACGCGTCTCCGGTGCCGTCATGGTGTCTGCGGAAACGCCGTCCGATGAACGCTATCGAATCTTGCGAGACTTCAAGGCCGGCCGCATTCAAGTCGTGTGCAACGTGGGAGTCTTGACGACGGGCTTCGACTATCCTGAACTTGATACGGTAGTTCTGGCGCGTCCGACGTTGAGCCTTGCGCTCTATTATCAGATGGTGGGACGCTGTGTGCGACCGCATTCGAGCAAGGCTCATTCGATGGTGGTTGATATGGTGCAGTTGCAAAAACAGTTTGGCCGCGTCGAGAACCTGCTGATTGGCGGACCGCCAAACAAGCCGCATGTTGAATCGGGTGGCATCCAATTGACGAACGTGTACTTTACTCCACAAATGCGAGGTTTATGAAATGAACCGAGAAGTTTTCGAGATCATCGAGAGCCTAGAACGCTGGGCCGAATACCACGGTCGGAAGTCTGACCAGGATGTGTCTGAACTTGCCGGGAGATTGAGGAAGCTGTTTACCAAGGAGGAATCTGTGATTCAGACGCCAGAAGAATTCTGGAAAGAGCTATCAGACCTGACGAGGAGATGGGAATCCAAATCCTACGTTCCTAGCGTTCACGCTGCCATCACCACCCGGGATGCGGCTATCAAAGCCGAGGCGAGGGAGGAAAAGCGGGTGGAGATTTGGAATGACCTATGCGAACTGCCGCAACTAGATATGGCGATGAAAACCTTTGGAAAGGGGATTCGATGGGAAGTAATCGAGGAATTGCCGAGCCTCCAACCCCCCAAGCCAGCGATTGATCCACAGGCCTTGGAGTTGGCTGACGCATGGCTCCAGACGATTCAGACGGAGTTGGTTTCCGATGGCGAGCGCAAAAGGCTTGCTGCCCTCATCTCCGAGAGGGTGAAGGCTGATGGGTGGAAAGAATGAGCGTTCATCAGTCGCAGTTGAGTCCTGCGGAGAACAAGTTTCACGTTGGCAATGGAGATAACGGTAAGCACTATTGGCTTACTCCACCGAGTTTGTACGCACAACTTGACGCAGAGTTTCACTTCGACTTTGATCCTTGCCCCTATCCTCTGCCAGACGGATTCGATGGTCTTACCTGTGAATGGGGATTCTCGTCTTACGTTAATCCTCCGTTTGGATCCATCGTGCATCAAGGCCGCAAGAAAGGCCCTACGGCGTGGGTCCGCAAGGCCATTGAAGAGAATCGCAAAGGCAAAACGGTGGTGCTGGTGTATCCGGTAGACAAGTGGGTGCTGATGCTTTTATCGGCTATCGGAACCGAAGTTCGCAATCTTGGCGATGTACGCTGGTTAGCTACCGAAGATGGATCGGCAGGCAAAGGAACCGGACGCCACATCGCCTGTTTCATTCTCCGACCTGGAAGGAGGCTCCAGTTAAATGACGCACGCTGACCTATGCAAAGCCGCTACTCGTTGGCTCACCCGGCAGAAGTGTTCCGTAGTTTTGTCTGAGATTGTCAGTGCTGCATGGGAACAGCCGGACGCGATCGGCTGGAAAGGTGGATGGTCTACGCTCGTAGAATGCAAGGCCACGCGAGCCGATTTTCTCAAACAGGCGCACAAGCACACAACGGCCAATGGCACGGGCGCTGGAACCAAGCGCTTCTTCTTGTGCCCTCCGGCTGTGATTGATTCAACCGAATTGCAGGGCACCGACTACGGACTACTTTACTTGATGGAAGATGGCCGGATCAAAGTCATTCGCGAAGCACTACATCGGAACGAAGTTGAATTGCGACGGGAAGTTGACATGCTGGTTTCGGCGCTTCGTCGCGTCCGCACGCGAGAATTTATTACGATAGTCACGGAGGCTCCAGATGCTACCAATCGTTGAGAGAATCGAGGACGCGCCAGAAGTTGGCGATGCTGTGTTGATGCTCGCGGAGAACTACTGCATCCCAGTTCGCAACCGAGAGAGATCGTGGACGGTCGAGAGCATCGGCGGATGGAGTACCACAGCAGAGACTCCAGCACCACTGAGCTTTGCTCCGATGGGACCACAGGTCGATCTACGGCGTCCTTGGGAAGAGCCAAGCGATAACCGCTGCATTCCAATCCCGTCGCCGGAAGAGTGGACCGAACCGAGATTCGTCTTCGCCCCCGACGCCGCAACCGCAATCGAGCGATACCATGCGAGTCAGGCGTGTCCGTTTGGCAAGGTTCGTCTTGTTCGCTACGAGTATCGCGATGCTGGAATCCGTTACCGATTCGAGAATGCCACGCATGGTTGGTATATCCAGTTCACCGAAGAATGGGTATCGTTCGCGTGCAATGGAATCGGCGCAGCACGTGACGCCCGCGCAGGTTTGATTGCATTCCATGCCTTACTTGGCGAGATCATCGCTTACCAAACTTCCGAACGATCCGGCGCGAAAGACTCGCGCATTCACAGGGCTATCGAGGAAATGGAAACCCAAGATAGGGGTGTGAAATGACCAAACAGAAGCGGGAGTTGGTAAAAGGAGAATCGAATGCGTAAACCAAATGCAGGTTTGTGGAGAAAGAATCCTGAGACGCCTGAAGGCAAGTATCTTGTGAAGCGCCGGGATGGTTCGGTGGTCGATTGGCCCAACTTCGTGCTTGGAGCGAAAGACCCTGCCGCGCCTGATGTTGGCGGCCAGGGAAGCACTGGAGGCAACCAAATGAGGCTCAAGGTTTTCGATGACTTCGGATTTACCAAGCTTCAAGGCTACATCTCCAACAAAGACGCTGAGGTGGAGATCACCCACCCTCCGGCGTTCATGCAGCTTCAGGACCCAGATGGTTGCCAGTACATGCGAGGGCAGCACGTGATTGCGGTGATTGTGAAATTCGTGGAGGGAACGGAATGATCCGAGTATGCTGCATTGAAGTAGACATTGGTGAGGCCGCGAATGTCGGCGGTCCTGTTCACCAGACGATGAAGACGTTCGATATTGCTATCGCCTACATCGAGAACCTGAAATGCAAATCCACAGAATGGGAAAGCGCCAAACTCGACATCGTTGCGGCTCTCGAAGAAGCGCTTGAGTCTGGTTATTTCCGCTCCGAACTATGAAGAATCAGCAAACCATCGCCGGAGAGCAACGCGCCAACCGCCGGGCAGAGTTGCCGGCGCGAGCGATGCAGCAATCCGACCGGGAGTGGTGGGAGAAGCTACTTGCCGAGCATCTCGAAGGATCCTGCGAGGAGTGCAAGAGAATGAAACGCGAGCGGGCCGAGAGGACATCTATTGCCTAAGAAGGCAGTTCCCCCCAAAGACGTGTTGATAGAGAAAGGCCTTCCCGCCAGTCCAGATGCCGAGAAGGCGGTCTTGGGTGCAATTCTGATCGACAACTACGCCTACGATCTTGTTAGCGACATGCTGCACGTCGATGACTTCTTCGTGGACGCCCACCGGCGCATATTTCAGCGAATGGTGGCACTGCGGAAAGGAGTCCCAGTTCGACCGATCGACTTCACATCCCTCACCGAAGAACTGCTAGCAACCAAAGAATTGGAGATCATCGGGAATGTCTCGTACCTATCATCACTGACCGATGGACTACCGCGGGCTGTCAACACGGAGCACCACGCGCGCATCGTCAAAGACAAAAGTGTCCTACGAAACCTGATTCACACGGCCCATAGCATCGTTCAGGAAGGGCTTGACGGAGCCTATCGAATTGGGGAAGAGGATTCACAGAACGCCTTCCAAGCGTTCTTGGACCGCGCCGAATCATCGATCATGGCGGTACGGCCGGCGGCTCGCTCTGGCCTAATCTGCGTATCGGACATAGTTCCTTCGCTGAGAACACCTCAGAAACCTCTAGGGGTATCCACTGGATTCACCAGCATTGACGAAAAGATGGCTTGCGGGGGATGGGCTACCGGAGAACTGAGTTTCATTCTGGCGAGGACGTCGCATGGGAAAACGGCAATGATGCTCAACCAGGCGTACTGCCAAGCATCAGCGGGGAAAGTGGTCGCCATCTTCTCGCTCGAAACAGCCAAAGAAAGGCTTGTGGATCGGCTCTGCTGCCAACTATCTGGAGTCAGCTTGTTTAAGAAAATGCATGACATGCTGAACACTTGGGAGCAAGACCTAATCGAAGATGCGCGCAAGGAAATCGCCAAGCTGCCGCTGTACATCAACGATATGGCCGGACTGAACGCGAACGACGTCAACGCGCAGGTTCGGCGCCTGCCGCGGGATGTAGGGCAGAAGGTAGACATTGTTTGGGGAGACTTCCTGCGGCTGCTGAAGCACTTGCCGGGGAAGTGGGGAACGACAAACGATGCCGTAGCCGAGACGGTTACGACGCTGAAGCGGGGAGCGCAGGAGTTTGGATGCCCGTATGTTTGGTTGAGCCAGATCGGACGATTCCAGACCGACAAGAAGAGTGGGAAGCCGGAACCAGCACCTACGATCAGCGATGCGCGTGACTGCGGAGAAATTGAAAACCAGTCGTATACGATGGTGGGATTGTATCGGCTGGATCAGGCAATGAAGATGGTCAACCCGGACTGGGTGAAAAACGGGGAAGCGCAGTTCGATTTACTGAAAGATAAAGATGGGCCTTGCGGGGTGGTTCCTCTGAGCTTCGTAGGGTCTTCTATGAACTTTGCAGAGGTAGAGACTGCTGCACCTGAGCCTAGCGTAGAACAAAGGAGCTTACCGAAATGAAACATGCACCTAGAATTAGCGCTGTTCAGTCACGAGTGAAGGGCATTCCGCTGATTCCGCGCCAAGTTTGCATTGACGGATATTTGACCGACATGCGGTCGCTGACGCAAAGCTTAGTTCTCGCTCTGAAACTGACTCAGCAATTGCCAATGAGCGGCAATCGTTACTCGGACCTCTCCGTAATCACAGGGCAACTGCACACAGCGACGGATTGCGTGCAGCGCCTACTTGCTGCAGAAGAGACGTAGGCACATGGCCGAACCAGACCTCGCAGAACAGATGACCCTCTACGCCTGGGAAGCACACAACCGCCACTTCGGAGGCGATCCGCACCCGCGCGACTTCAACCAGTTCTGGATTTACGACCTACTCAGCCGCTACCGGGATCTGGAATTGTCTCAGTTCACAACCGCCATCGACGAAGCAATGGCATCCGGCAGGTTTCGCGGCCTTCGTTGGTTCTGTCAAGACTTCCGGCCCAAGCCCAAGGCTCAAGCACCAGTGAAGAAAGAGCCTTGCGTGGAATGTGGAGACTCCCGAATCGTCATCGTTCGCCATGAGCGAGGGAGAGCGCCAGTGACCGAGCGGTGCAAGATGTGTAGTAAATAAAAATATTTCTTGCATTCCCGACTTTCTTTAATTAAAGTAATGCAATGAAAACACGCAAGGGCCGACCGCCCGTAATGGTCAACTGCAACTGGTGCCGAAAGTCAATGTCCACAACCGAACGCATCAAGCACGAACCTCACTGCAAGAAGCGCCCAACACGATGAGCGCCACTCAACCACTCAGCACAAAACACCTAATCGACATTGGGAGCGCGGATCACATGGCAGATGCACTGGCAGTACGATTGGAGTATGAAGACTTTCTGCGCAGCAAGGACTTCAGCGCAAAGCCTTGCGGTTTCGACGTGCCACTGTCGCGCATCAAGAAAGCACTTCGCGCTGACGGTTTCGAATGGTCCGCAGCCATTGTCCGATGGGGATTGAAGCGCGGCAAGGCTGCATTCTTTGAAGATTGCGGGATGACGAAAACGACTCAAGGTATGGAATGGTCGCGGCACGTCAGTTTGCACACTGGCCTGCCTGTTCTCTGCTTCGCTCCGCTTTGTGTCGCCGAACAGACCGCTCTCGAAGAGGCTCCCAAGTTTGGCTATAAAGTCAATCTTTGCGAGAGCCAATCCGACATTAAGCCGGGGATCAATATCACCAACTACGAGAAGCGTCACAAGTTCTCGCCGGAAGGACTCGGCGGGATCTCGTGCGGAAACATTGACGATGCCACGCGCTACAGTATCGAGGTCTGGCAGCGCTATGCCTCACCCGTCTGGATGGATATTAATCCTTCGCGGACCCTGAACCGGGATGGAGCTCGAGAAGCCGCAGACGAGCGCCACATTTGCCCCCTGCAGCTTGACGTGATCGAACGTGCTATCGACCTATGGACCAACCCCGGAGACTTGGTGCTATCTCCATTCATGGGCATCGGTTCTGAAGGCTACGTCGCCGTACAGCGCGGCCGGTGCTTTATTGGCATCGAACTGAAGCCGAGTTACTTCAAGCAGGCGTTGCTCAACCTGAAGGCAGCAGAAACCACCCAGGCAGGGCTATTTGCTTCCGTGGAACCTTCGGAGATGAAAGCGTGACACATGTGGATTTACCTACCATCAACGTGCTTGAACTCTGCGCTGGCGTCGGAATGCTCGGAAGGGGATTCTCCGAAGGTTGCGAGAGAGCCGGATTGGGACGCGCTCGCACAGTCTGTCACGTCGAGAGGGAAGCTTATGCAGCCGCAGTACTGGCGGCGCGCATGGCAGAAGGCCAACTTCCTGACGCGCCTATCTGGTCTGACCTTACCACCTTCTACGGTCGCCCTTGGCATGGAATCGTGGATGCAGTCATTGCGGGATTGCCGTGTCAACCTTACTCCGTTGCCGGCGCACGCAAGGGTCATGAAGACGAGCGAGCAATCTGGCCCGGTGCCTTCGACATCATCGATCAAGTGCGACCCGCCTTGGTCTTTCTCGAAAACGTCCCAGGGCAGCTTAAGTTTTTCCAGCCCATCGGAGAAAGATTATGCGGCATGGGTTTCCGGTTTGAGGCAGGACTCTTTAGCGCGGAGGAAGTCGGCGCGAGCCACAAGAGAGAGCGCTTCTTTGTGTTGGCCGTCGCCAACGGCGAACTGCATAACTGGACCCGGAACCGAGGGGCGGGACGGCGGCGAGAATTTACAGACGACGACGACGACATGGGAACCCTCTCAGGCCAATTGGAAAACTCCCCACGGGATGATGGGGCAGGAGGCGAGCGGGGATTACGGATGCGGCGGGGAGTTTGCGAAGCAGGCAACGCAATGGAGATCACCAAGCGAGAGGGATCACCATCCAAGCGGATTGGAGAATCGGACCAAGAATATTCCATCGATCCTGCCGACACCGCAACATCACGACGCAGGAGGGGCGCGCAGCAACACAATGGCGGATCACCACTACAAGGATCACGACCTGATCAATGCAGCACAGAACTGGCCAACACCTCGACAAATGGACGCGGAGAAGCAGGGCGGCAAGAGAGCGGATCGGGAAGCGGACAGCTTGGACGGGGTGATGAAGTTATGGGGGACGCCGACCACGCGGGATCACGTGCAGGATCAGCACGGAGCAGAGAGATACGGAACGGAAGAAATGGCGACATCGGATCAGCGGTTGCGGAATCAGGTATCAGCATGGGAGTCGGCCAGGCCGACTCCCAGCGCCAACGACCACAAGGGATCATCGAAGCCGGGACAGAGACGCGGCCAACTGGACGAAGCAGCCGAGCAACTCTTCCACGCTTCGCCCCCGGACCCAACGACCCAAGATGGCCAGCCATCATCGACGCCTACCCCGAGCTTGCCCCGTTTCTCGTGGTTGATGGCCCAACCCCAGAAGAACAGGAGGCTCAACCCGCGCTTCGCCGCTTGGCTGATGGGTTGGCCTCCGGATTGGCAAACCGTGTCGATCAACTCCGATGCGTCGGAAATGGAGTAGCGCCGGACAGTGCATCAATAGCGTTTGTGAAGCTGTGGAATCGGATTACCGCCTCCGGTAGCTGATCGGGCGCCCTTCGGCTTGCATCGCGGCTCTTTCTTCCCGCATCCGAATAGCCCTTGATGTTGGGTCTACGTCCTTCATCTCTGCGGCAATGCGCTTTAGGCGCACGTCGTTTGGTTCCCGTGCCGCTCTGAATTCGCTGTATGTGGGGTAGCGTAGGACCCCATCCCAAATATCGTCAAATGTGTCGCCTACGTCTTTACGCACCTTTCGCGAGTCGCTTGGGTCAATCTGCCTGGTCTGGAGACATTGAATCGCCTGCTTGCAGTTGTCAGCGATGAGGATATGGCCATTATCCAGACCAGAATAGAACAGCAATGCGCCGCCAGCCCGGTCGTTCGAAGCTTCCTCCCATCCATATCCAGAGCCGTCAATCATCTGATCCGCGATCGTGTGCTGATCGTCTCGTTGAGCGAATGAGTCAGGCCCAAGATATCCGGCCATCACGCGCCGTGTCTGGCCGTCCGAGCGGTCAAGCCATCGACTTTTCAATGTGCGTCCAAATGCGTCAGGGGCCTCATTCCGAGATACGTACTCCTCAATCAAAATGGAGCACGGTCGTGGATTCGGATTTGCTTCTGAAGGTTTCGGGGCTGGCCTCTTCACCCACAAGCCAGCCGCAGCCGCCGATCCGCGGAACCCGTAGTCGGCTCCCATCCAGTGATTCCACCACCACTCATCCCCGACCTTCTGACGAGGTATGACCATCGTCTTGATATCGAAGTTGCTGAAGTAGTTTCCCTCCAGCGATATCCAGCAGCCTTCTTTCAGCTTCTTCCGGTCAGCAGCCGTCAACGTGGCCAGCGTCGTCGTTTCATAATCCGGGAGTAGGTTGTGGTCCGAGAGCTTTCCGGGGATAAAGCACGTGCTCATTCCGATCTTGTGTCGGTCGCTCTCCCACTCCGCGTCTCGATAGATGTGGTATGGCTCGCGAGTCAGGCGGTTGCCGTTCTCATCCCTTTCGATCGTGCAATGGTGACAGCCAGGTCCGATGAAGGCGTGCTTCATGAAACTGACGCCGGGTCCGGCCGGATTCGTATAAAGGCGGATGCGTAAGCGATTCTGAAGCGATGGGTCAGAAGTACGGTTGCGAGCAATCAGCCAGCGGATTGGTTTTTCGAGAAACATGCCGGCCTCGTCGCCGCCCATGTAGTCGAATTCCCAACTCTGCCACTGGTAGATGCCCTTGTCGTCCTTCCCGGCGCCGGTCATGTAGACACGCATACCGGACGGAAAGATGTAGTGACGGTTGTAGGTTCCTCCGCGCGGTTCTGCCCCAAACTGGCGATAGAGCTCATCGCCACGTTCGATCATTTGCAACATTTCTTTGGAGGTTTTACGGAAGAGGAGGGATTTCGCGCGAGGATTCTCACGGTACTTGATTGCGTCCATGAGCGCGGTTTCGGTCTTCAAGGCACCGGCCGCGCCGCCAAATAGCAGGAAGCGCGCGGGACATTCCAGCGCTTGGCGCTGCGGCCAACTCTGCGGAGCCCACATGGGCTACTGTTCCTTGCGGCTGGCTAGCGGCATTGAACTTAACACGATCTTCTCGCCATGCTTCGACTCACGCATCCATTCTTCGTCGGTGGGATTTGCTGGAACATACCCACCAGTGGAACGCATCTCGATTGTCGGCTCGGTCGGAACTTCAGCCGGAGGCAGAATAGCCGGCGGTTCTCGGAAATAGGAGGAGTTTGCCAATTGGCTCGCCGCGAGTGCCTTTACAATCGATGTGCAGGCGTCCACATGCTTACGCAGCTTGTCAGAGATTCGGTCACTGGTGCTGTATTGGGTCTTAGGCGCTCCTCGTTCGATCAACGCCCGGTTGCTGGATTCCAGTTTGTCCAAGCTGACGAGTGATTGGTTGATGAAGTGGTAGCAGCGCATCTGGCATTCGTAAATCTTCTTCTCGAGGTTCTCGATGCGCTCCGCGCGGAGGTCTGGTACTTCAATCTCAGGGATGACGATTACCAAGGGCCGATGCTTCCTTCTCCGATCCTCAGACCGGATGCGGTTCCGCGGCGGTTTGCCTTCCTTCCTTCTTTGGGCCGCGTCTACCAAGGCTGCGTGTTGTTTCGGGGACATGCTCAGTTTCCTAACTGACCTAGCGTTTCCCGAGGCGTAGTCGTTGCCGACTTTGCAGCGGGCTTACCAAGTTTACCAAAAGTATCAGAGAACGCAGATTCAGGGGTAGGTGTGTTGCCGAACATGGACGGGTGACTAGCGAAAGAAGCGTCTTCAGCGTAGCGCCGAGCGGCTGTAACGACGTCGGCAGTCTTCGCCTTGCTCAACCCTTCGGCGAGCGCAAGCGACTGCGGAGAATAGCTCTGCTTTGCGAATAATCCCTCTTGCCGGATAAACTCATCTACGTTCTTTGAACCCTTCCCGCGCATTTCTTCGAGAATCTTCATGGCATCCTGCACGTGGGGCACAAGATTCCATTCGCCTTCAAGTCCTTCCGTCTTAGCAAGCGGCGCGGCGATCCGCTCCACTTTAGCTCTGACCGCGGGACTCACGTTGTCAATATGCGCGGCGTCCTGAAAGAACCTACCAATGAGCAAACTGCTGACTCGCGACCGGCCGTCTTTCGTCAAGCCGGATTCGTTGGCTAGCGATGCTCTCTCTTGCGGAGAGATCACGCCATCGTCAATCAACCGCTGAAGAACTTCAATGCCCTTTCCTTTGTCCAAGGCATCGGCCATCGTTGCCTTTGGTCCAGCAGCTTCCAGTTGCGTAGCTACGTGGTCGAGCGTCTCTTGCGAGACGCGCCGAGAATCTGCGATAGCACGCTCGGAAGGCGTAAGGTCTGCGGTGCCTTTCTTATTGAAGTCAGTAACCGCCTTTGCGCGCGATCCGCTGTCCCAATGCTCACTGGGAACCTCACGAACCAAGACAGGCTTCTTCATCCCTGCAATCGCTTCGGGGTCCACGCCGAACTGTTCCGCCTTGGCCGTCAACGCTTCACGATATGCTGCGGATCCTTCCGGGTTGTAGGCGTGAACGCGCTGGAGGATCATCAGCCGGCCATTGCCGCCGAGAGCGTTACCTTGCTCGTCTACAATCGGAGGCCCATTGGTCGCGTCTGGATTGTCGGTAACTAGATAGTTCGGGTTGAACTTGCCCGGTTGCGCGTTCGTGAGAACCTTGTCCTGATTGACCGAATTGGAGTAGTTGCGATCGTTCTTAAGATCTAGACCACCGGCACCATACTTCTTGTTGGATTGGAAATTCAGTCCGCTGTGCGACGGTTGGAGGCTGTCTAGTTCACGGACTGTGTAGCGGGCGGGGTATTCAGCAGTTTCACCTGGGACGCTGATTGTTGTTTCAACGCCTGCCGTGCGGCTTTGGTCCGCTCCATTTGCTCCACGAACTTGCTGGACTTCTCCCGCTGCTCTTGGGAGATTTGCGGACTGTCCGGTTGCGACATTCCTTGATTGTGGACCTGGTTGGGGTGCCGTGTCAAGGGGCGCTGGCAGTTGTCCTAAAGTCTGCCCTTGGCTCGGAGACGGGCCAGCCGCTCCCGCCGCCGCTGGACGAACCTGCGCGGGCGCTTGTACAGGCGCTTGTGGGGCATTGGGAACCTCCGGGGGTAGGATTGGGGACGCTGGGGCGTTAGGATTTCCCTGCGTGGGGGCTCGAGGCGAGGGAGGCGGTAATTGTCCGAGAGGTTGCGCAGGCGGAACTTCAGGGGCCGCGGGCGGTGCAATCGCGGGCTGTGGTGCTGGCGGCTGCGCAGGCGCGCGCACTCCAGCCGCAGGACGAACCCCTGAATCCACTGCCGCGGCCTTCGCCGCCGTTTCCAAACGCGCCATCTCGCCCGGACGAAGCGGAATCTCTAATCCCTTGGTCAGCAGTTTGATTACGGTCGGATTCCGGAACAGCGCGGAGAGCGAACCGCCGCCGATCTGCTGTAACGTTCCCAACAGCGGGTTAGTTCCCATCAGAAGCCCACCGGCCGCTTGCGTCCCAAGCGTTGCAGTTCCAGAAGGATTCGGGTTGTCCGCTAGCCGCTTCGCCACAAGAAAGAACTTATCGAGGGAATCCACGAGGCCTGGCCGATCAAACAATAGCGCCTTGGTCTGTGGTCCCAAGCGTTTCCAGTCGCTGAACAGAGAAGCACCTCGCTGAAACCCGCCTTCAGCAGTCGCCTTCGATAGCAACTCATCTAGGAATGCCCGTCCGATCTTCGGCATCTCTTCCGGAGCAATGCGCGCAATTGATCGGAGCTGATCGATTCCCGCGTCATTCGCCATCGTTGCCTGCTTGAATACCTGCACCGGTTCAGCCTTCAGACGGTCGAACACCTGCGCCACTCCGCCCGTAGCCGAGCGGTTTGCAAAGTTCTCGATAGCGCGCGCGTTCTTGCCGAAAAGGATCTTCTGCGTCTCAGGACCCAACTTGTGCCAAGCGTCGGTAAACATCTCCCCGTCGAATCGACCGGGTACCTGACTCGCTGATGCCATCTGATGATCCAGCCATGCGCGCCCAATCCTTGGAATCTCGCCCGGCGCGGCCTGTGCAATTTCTCGCAGCTTTTCAATACCCGCATCGCCAGCCATCGTTGACTGATTGAACGCTTGGACCGGCTCTTTACGTAGAGAATCTAAAACGTCCGCTACCTCCATCTTTTGGGCGTGAGACGCACGTCCTTCTTGGAGTGCCTTGAGCGCTTCGGGTCCAGCAGTGTGCTGCACCGCGGCATCAATCTGCTTTTGCAGTCGTCCCGCAAGATTCTTCCCGATTCCTTGACTCACGTTTGCCAAGTCCTCGCTCGGAGCCTCACGCGCAAGCGCCTTCAATCCGCCGAGTCCCTTTTCAGCTTGGCTCGCTGGAATAAAGTCCGGACCATTCACAATGCTCTTGATTGCTTGGTATCCTGCGGAAGCGTTGCGCCTCGCCGGTTCCATCCACTTTTCCATGTCCTGAAGCATCGGCGCGAGGTCGGCCTTGATACCGCGGACATCCGTGGGAATCGCCATCTTCTCGGCGATGGGAGTACGAATCTCCTGCTCGCCGTAGGTCGGCATCCCAAATGAATCTTCTTCGCCGGTAGGTACCTGCTTTGTGGTGATCTTGGTGCCCGTCTGAACGTCTTTCAGGTTCTTCGGGTCCTGCTCAAGTTCTCGGAAGGCGTCATAGGCTGAATCAGCCGAATTACGCAGCGCAGAAATGCGATTGGTCAGCGAACCCGACACCGCTTTACCGGCAGTCTCCGGACTTTGCGGCTCGGGATGTACCTGCGCGGCAATATCCTGCCCCTCTTGCGCCAAGGCGCGCGCTTCAGTTTCCGCTGCTTGCCTGACGGCCGCATGGGTTGCTTCCCCGGCGCTTTCGGGTACCTGCGGTTCGGCGTGAGCCTCACCAGCCAGTTCCCCGCCTAACTTCTCCATGCCAGCCGCCTGCGCAGCGCGCGCCCGTCCGGAAATAACCGCGCCTGGAAGCGTCGTCTTGTCGGCTAGCGCCTGCGCGCCCTGAACGTACTTATTGCCCGTCGCTAACCCCGCATCCACGGGGACGCCGCGTTCTTGCGCAAACTCAACGGCGGCTGCTTCTGCCGGATTGGGATTCGTTGCGAGGGCCGGGATGTTGACCTTTTTAGGAATCGACCGCCCGACGTTCTTAATCATCTCGGGCGCGACAATCGGTAGTGCGGCGCCGACCGTGGACCCAAGCCCACCAGCGATGTCGCCTTCCTTCATTTGATCGCCAGCGTTCGATAATTGCGGACCAATGACGGGGAGAACGTAGCCTAGGCCATGTTGGATTGATCCGGCGATGTCGCCTTTCTTGATCGCATCTAGCGCCTTTTTACCCTGCTCACCCTGCGCAGATAATGCGCCTTTGACCATGTGGCCAAGGGAGTCCATCAGCAACGAAGGATGCATTATGGCTGTGGCTGGACCGCTCAGATAGTCAGATGGAGTTGTGGACGGGAGGGCGTTTTTCGCGAGGCTGCTGAAGAAACGCGAAACGGCTCCGGGGTGATCCTGATCGGTAGGATTGGAATTGGACGGCGCTGTCTGCCCGGTAGCTCCCGCCTTTTTCGCCAGCGCATCGTAGTCAACAGCCGGAGTGGACTGAGGTGGAGGAGTCGAACCGGTAGCGCCCGCTTTCTTTGCTAAGGCGTCGTAGTCGATTACCTGCGGATCGGTTTCCAATTCGGCGGGTTCTGGCATTATTTGATCCCGGCTGCTTTCTTGAATGCATCAGCTGCGGCTTGATTCGGGAAGTGGTGAATCACACCACGCGGGTCCTTAACGTCAAATTGTCCAGCGTTGGGTGGAGGTGGGCCATTCTGCGGTCCAGCCGTGGGGTTGATCCCATGTTTGTCGTAGACTGCGCGCGCTGATGGCAGCACCGGCGACCATACCGTGTCGTTAGGAATCTGCTGACGGTAGCGCTCTTGATAGGTGTTCAGTTTCGCTCCCAGTGTGTGGAGGTTCGTGTTGATGACACCCGCCAACTGCTCGGGTGATCCAGAGCTTAGAATCGTCTTAGAAATGTGGGCGATCTCAGGATCGGTTGCGTTCCCCTTCAATGCGTTCGCCATTTCACCCGCAACAGCTTCTTTTAGGGCATTGAAGTTGTTTGGCGGGGCCGAACCAAACCACGAAGCTACCTTGTTGTAAACCTCATTGCCAGGTACGAACGAACCGTTCTTCAAAGCCTTCGCTGCATCGGCAAGCTGATCCATGTGGACCGTAGCCGTGTTCAAAGCGCCGATATTGCGGCCATCCGCACCGGTTGTAAATGCCTTGCGGATTTGTGCGCGTTGCTCGCTCCATTCAGGATCGTACTGCGCTACCTGATCCTTGAAGGCGAGCAATTCCTTGCCGCGCGGCAGGCTGGTAGTGCGTCCTTCGGCAAAGGCTCGAATCTGAGCGGCCCGGCCCGGGGGGAGTTTCGCTAGATACGCCTCTCCCGTCAGTGGTCGGTTGTCGGCACCGACGAAGACCGGAGCGTTCCTTCCTTGTGCCGCAGCTTGTTCAGCATCGGTTTTAATATTGAGGATGGTTTGCTGCTTACCAATGCCGAGGTCGTTCTGATAGCGATCAAACCCAAGATGGTTCGCTGGGTAAGCCTTACCCTCCGCCCCTGGAAGATTTTTGCCACCGGCAGAAATAAAGTCATCGTAAGACGCTTGTTTCATGCCTTCCGGCTTGCGATTCTGTTGCGCCACGATCGACTCAATCAGTTTTTTCCCTTCGGCATTCTCCGGTAGATCAAGGCGAGCATCGCCTTCGGTTATCACATGCCCATCAGGAGAAACGACGGCACGCAATCCGCCCGGCTCGGGCTTCCAAACGCCTTCCTTGGCCCCCGGCTTGCCAGCGCCCTTATCGCGCTCCAACTGATCGTTGTATTTGTCGCGCCACTTCTTAACGACCGTGTTCTCATCCGGGTCAGCATCGGGATTCTGCTTAATCGCGGCTGCGCGGGCTTCCTGCCATCCATTAGCGAACTCTTCCGCCATTGGAGACGAGTACTTGAAGTCACTGGACTTCGGCGTGTTCAACTTCGCATTAGCGATTTGCGCGCGCTCCTGAATCGGCGCATTGATCTGGCCTAACCGCTCTTCTTGATCGGCCAAGGTCTTTGCCTGGTTCCAGCGCTCGCCCAATTGATGCAGTTTCGAGTCATACGCGCCCTGCGCTTGCCGGAGAGGTGCTCCTGAGAGCATCTTGTAAGCCCCAACGCCTGCCATCGGGTTCATCGTGGCCGCGCCAAGCGCTATCCCTCCGAGAACATCGCCAGCTTTGCGCCATCCGTGATGAGCCTGCGGTACATTGGGGTCTGTGAGATCGGCATTCGACGCGGGACGCGCTCCGAGGGCGATATGCTCCTTTTCAATGTCCGCTTCGGTCTTCATGTGTGGCGCTTCGACCATCGGAATGCTGACTGGACTCGCGG
>Ga0247670_1000198_pt1 | contig 17584 bp, 18 predicted proteins | sample CNK11_metaG_FD_183042 | JGI IMG/M metagenome (GOLD analysis project Ga0247670, IMG submission 183042) | Soil microbial communities from Purdue University Martell Research Forest, Indiana, United States - CNK11 | ecosystem: Environmental > Terrestrial > Soil > Temperate forest > Bulk soil...
TGCAAGGTGAAGCCATAAGTTGTTTCACTCAGGTTTTCAAATTTGGTCATGTTGGCGAGCGTTGGCGTGCTGGCCAATAGGTCAGCCTTGGGAATTGAAAAAAGTGAGACGCCGGTGAAACTGCCGTTGATGCCTAAACTGGTGAAATCGTTTACGCCGACATAAACTCCAGTCGAGTCAACGCCCAAAGTATCGAAATCTGCTCCTCCAGAATTGCCAATGAAGGACAACGCCTTCCAGCCACCCGCGGGATCAGAAGAATTGGAGCGTGCGACCAGCACCTTGTTTTGGGTGTTATTCATGGTGAGTTCCGTGGCGAACCATCGTCCGCTGGCGACGTCATAAATGATGCGTGGATCGGTCAGGCCAGCGGACAGGGTTGCGCCGCTGATGCCTGCATTGGTCCAGAAGGCGATGTCCGAAACCAGTGATTGCCGGACGCCCGCCTTGCTGTAAATGGCAAACCCGCCGTTGATGAACACCACAAACTGGTTCGTGCCGGCAGCACCCATCGTGTCCGGCGGGGTGCCGCCGGTTCCCAGCGCGGCCACATCGCTTGAGTTCAGGCCCGAAAAATTCTGGATGATGGTCTGCGCCGGCGAAGCCGACAACGTCAGCGCGAGGATTCCCAGCACCAGATAAAACTTTCCGGTCCGCAAAAATAATTTGTTCGTTTGTTCCAAGCTGTAGTTCTTAAACCGCGATCGGCGCCTTGATGCCGGGATGCGGGTCGTAGTTCACCAGTTCAAAATCCTCGAACTTGAAGTCGGCGATGTTTTTCACCGCCGGATTCAATTTCATCTGCGGCAGCGGACGCGGATCGCGCGTGAGCTGCAGCTTGGCCTGCTCGACGTGGTTGGCGTAAAGGTGGAGGTCGCCGAACGTGTGGACGAATTCGCCGGGCTTCAGTCCGCAGACCTGCGCCACCATCAGCACGAGCAGCGCATAGCTGGCGATGTTGAACGGCACACCGAGAAAAATATCCGCGCTGCGCTGGTAAAGCTGGCAGCTCAACTCGCCGTCGTTCACATAAAACTGGAACAGCACGTGGCACGGCGGCAACGCCATCTGTCCGACTTCTCCCGGATTCCAGGCAGTGACGATATGCCGCCGGCTGTCGGGATTCTTTTTGATCTGCGCGATGACCTCGTCAATCTGGTTGATGCTGCGGCCGTCGGCGGTGCGCCAGTCCGTCCATTGTGCGCCGTAGATGCGGCCCAGGTTGCCGTCGGCGTCCGCCCATTCGTCCCAGATGGTCACGCCGTTGGCGTTGAGTGATTTCACATTCGTCTCACCGCGCAGAAACCAGAGCAGTTCGTGGGTGATGGATTTGAGATGGGTCTTCTTGGTCGTGACCAGCGGAAAGCCGTCGCGCAACGCAAAGCGCATCTGCGCGCCGAAGACGGAATAGGTGCCGGTGCCGGTGCGGTCGGCCTTGAACTTTCCGTGTTCGAGGACGTGCCGCAGCAAATGGAGATATTGAATCATCGCGGGAAAAATTTAACCACGAAACGCGCGCGGGAAAAAGAAATTTAGCCGGGAGAAAAATACGAAGCGGAAAACTATTTGATTTGTCCGTTTTGTTCTGCCGTGTTCGCGTCAATTTTCTTTATTGCTTGAGCTGCGTTCTGTCGAACGGTTTTATCTTCGTCATTTAATGCTTCCGTTAAGGCGGGCTTGATTGACGCGGCCAATTGCCCCAAATCTCCCAAGGCGATTGGAGCAACGCGCCGACAATAGACGTTTGGACTTTTCAGCCAAGCCGACATGGTCGGAATTAATTCCGGATAATCTGGTTCCACTTTCGTCAGTGTCCAAGCGGCCTCAAACTGCATTCTTAAATCAGCATCATGAAAAGCCTTGGTCAAAACCGGAATCGCTTCTTTTGCCTCCCGACCGAAATCACGAAGAGTGCTGGAGTCGATTTGCAGCAAATTATTGTTTGTATTGAATTGTGTGGTCAAAAATGAAACCGCGGAACTGCCCGAAGAATGGAGCAAGCCAAGTGTCACATAGGCATTCCGACGCTTGTCCAGATCATCTTTTGAACTCGAATTGGTTCCAATCACCTCAATTAAATAAGGAACAACATCGGCACTCATTGCCTGAAGCGTCCGAAAGCTCGGCTCGTTGGTATTTATTGAAGACTGGCGCTTGAGAAATATGTCGACCAGTTGATGAACAAGTTGGGATTTCGATTTTGGCGTCCATTCCATCAAAAAAGCCAACACTTTTTCCGGGCTATAATGATCACCATCCTCCAATTCCTCTGTGTTTTTGGTAGTGAGATACATTCCATCCACGCCAAGAATGACTATGAATGGCAATCCAAAACCATTTTTGGCCGCATATCTTGATGGCAAGTCCTGATTGTGCGATTCACTCAGGTCAATCAGAACGGGAATATAATTATTTTCTAGTGTCTCACTCACGGTTTTGTTGCTGTCGAAAAAGGCGTGCAGCTTAAGACACCAGACACACCAATTCGCACCAAATTGGAGAAGGACGTTTTTATGTTCACTCTTTGCAAGACCCAGCGCATCAGAAATCTGCCGTTCACCATTTGCAGATTCATCGTAAATTTTCGGATGCGATTCCTTTGGCGTCTCATCTGCGAAAGCCACATGAGGCCAGATGCCGCTGAAAAAGAAAACAGCCGCCAACCAAATGCCCAATAAATTTATTTTCATGGGAATGTGTCTGCATTGGCGAATGCGGCGGAAAATTTGTTTCACATTTTTGATTTTATTTTGCAATCCAGTGTCTGTCCAGCGTTCCTTAGACACGGATTTAATCAGTGAAAATCAGTGAAATCCGTGTCATGGGGTTTGTGTTTCACCAGCCGCAAAAAACCATTTCACCTTTGCCAAGCTGGAAGGCATCGTCTAATTTGACGGCATGAGCACGGTTCAAGATATTGAAACGGCGATTGCGCGGTTGGACGACCAGTCGCTCGGGCAATTGTCCGGCTGGTTTGATCATTTTCTGGCGGAGAAATGGGAGAATCGTTTCGCCGCTGACGTGCAGGCCGGCAGGCTGGACAAGCTGGGCGAGGCCGCCGACCGCGCGTTCGAGCAGGGCAAATGCCGCCCGCTATGATGCATTTCACCACGCCGGAATTCTGGCAGCATTTCGGTCGTTTGCCGGAAGAAATTCAACGGCTGGCGGAAAAAGATTTCGAGCTGCTCAAACAAAATTCCCGGCACCCTTCGTTGCGATTGAAAAAGGCGGGCAAATTCTGGACGGTGCGCGTGGGCATCCATTATCGTGCCGTCGCCAAGGAGCGCGCGGAAGGTCTGAACTGGTTTTGGATCGGCCATCACTCGGAATACGACCGGCTGCTATCTTAATTAATCATGAGAATTCTCGCCCTTGATCACGGAACCAAACGCATCGGCGTCGCGGTGAGCGACGAGACCAAAACGATCGCGCAGCCGCTGGAATACATTCTCGCCGAACCGTTCGCCCCGTTTCTGGACCGGCTGAAAAAAATCCTCGTCGAGAAGGAGATTGACCTCATCCTCATCGGCCAGCCGCGCAACATGGACGGCAGTTATGGTCCGGCGGCGCAAAAGGTGGAGGCGTTCGTCGCCGTCTTGAATTCCGCCATCACCGTGCCCATCAAGATGTGGGACGAGCGGCTGACCTCCACGATGGCGAACAAGGTTCTGATCCAGGGCGGCGTGCGCCGCGACAAACGCAAGGAGAAGGTGGACAAGATGGCGGCGGCGATCTTGTTGCAGAGTTATCTGGACATGGGGATGTGATTTGAACCGCAGATGAACGCAGGTCAAACAAAGGATTGTTGGATTAATGGATTGCTGGATTATTCGCGGGTGCGCCGTCCTTCATCCATCCATAAATCCATTCATCCAATTATCCGCCCCGGTTGTCATCCGTGTCCATCGGTGTCCATCCGTGGTTAATTTTTCTTTGTGGATAAACTCAAATTCAAACTCGTTATCGCCTACGACGGCACGGCTTACCAGGGCTGGCAGGTGCAGAAGACCGGCACGGGCGTGCAGGAATTGATCGAGGCGGCGTGCAGCAAGATGTTTCCCAGCGTGAAGCGCATCCACAGTTCCAGCCGCACGGACACGGGCGTCCATGCACTCGGCATGGTGGCGCACGTGGAGATTCCGCGGGCGGAATTCAAGATGCCCGTCGGCCGGCTGGCGATCGCGATCAATTCCTTTTTGCCGGACGACATCCGCGTGCTGTCGGCGGTGCGCGTGCCGGACACGTTTCATGCGCGCTTCGATGCGACCGGCAAGCAGTATCGCTACTTCGTCTGGAATCACGCCGCGATGAATCCGCTCCTGCAAAACCGCGCATGGCATTTCCCGATAAAACTGGACGTGAAGGCGATGCGGGCGTCGGCGAAATTATTCATCGGCAAGCACGATTTCAAATCCTTCGCCGCCACGCGCACTTACGAAATGGAATCGAATGTGCGGACGTTGACGCGCTGCGACATCAAAAAGTCCGGGCCAACATTCACGTTCATCATCGAAGGCGACGGCTTTCTCTACAAGATGTGCCGGGGCATCGTGGGCACCCTGGTGCAGGTCGGGCAGGGGAAGATCCCGCTGGCGGAAATCAAAAACATCCTGGCCAGCCGCGACCGTCGCGTGGCGGGCATGACCGCGCCGGCGCATGGACTGGTGCTATGGAAGGTGTTTTACAAAAAGCCAGCAGCTCATAGTCAGTAGTCAGTGGCATCAATCGCTGTGCTCTGCTGCTGACCACGAACTACTAACTACTGACTCATATGAACATCGTCCTTGTCGAACCGGAAATTCCGCCGAACACGGGCAACGTGGCGAGGCTGTGCGCGGCCACCAAGTCCCGGCTGCATCTCATCGAGCCGTTCGGTTTCAAGCTGGATGACGCGCAACTCAAGCGGGCGGGCATGGATTACTGGCAGCACTTGGAATGGCAGCGCTGGGCGAACTGGAAGGCGTTTGAAGCAAAACTTCCGGCGGATGCGCGGCTGTGGTTCGTCGAATCCGGCGGCGGGAAAAATTACAGCGAGGTGAAATTTTTCCCGGACGATTATCTGGTGTTCGGTCGCGAGACGGCGGGGTTGCCGAAGCAGTTGCTGGAGCAGCATCGCGAACGCTGGCTGCGGATTCCGATGTTCAATGCGCAATCGCGTTCGTTGAACCTGTCGAACTGTGTGGCGCTGGTTTTGTTTGAGGCCCTGCGGCAGCAGGGGTTTGCCGGCGAGATTTAAATGGTGGGCGTTGAGGGACTCGAACCCCCGACCTACTCGGTGTAAGCGAGATGCGCTAGCCACTGCGCCAAACGCCCAGCCGAGGTCATGCTATCAGAGCCGGGCTCATTGGCAACGCTGGAGAGCGGCACCCGGATCAGCTCTCGTTGCCGGAAATTTTATGCTCGGGATGTTCGTCCAGGACAAGCACGCCGTAGGGCGGCAGCTCGTAGGCGCCCGAGAAGGAATTGCCGGTGAGGAAATCGTGCATCGGCTTGTAGAACTGGATGCGGACGGGCGAATTCTGGTGGTTTAGCAGGAAGAAAACGCGCGTGCCTTCTTTTTGCCGCAGGCTGACCTCGACGTTTTCCGGGACTTTGAGCAGCGGATGCAGGCTGCACATCTGGCGCAGCCAGACCACGAGATCCTGATAAAAATACAGGTGGCTCATCGTGCCCACATAAATGGCCTTGCCCAGGCCGTAGGTGTTCATCGTGATGGCGGGGCGGCCAGCGTAAAAATCCTTCACATACGTCGCCAGAATCTGGCAGCCCTCCTTGGGTTCGATGATATCGCACCACAGCCGGGCGGGATGCATGTGGCTGGTGGGAAAGGCGCCTTTGAACGTGAGATGATTTTCCTCGCCGGGCGGAATGGGATCAAATTCCGAGACTTCCATGCCAAACAGCTCGGTCAGGTCGTTGGGATAACCGGTGTCAGGGGCGATATGGTTTTGATTGACGAGGCCGGTGTTGAAGGTGCCGACCAGCGTGCCGCCATTCTGGACAAAAAGTTTCAGGCGGTCGGCTTCGGCACCGGACAGCAAATGCAGCGACGGAGCGATGACCACTTTGTAACCCGATAAATCCTCGCTGGGGCGCGCGAAATCGACCTGAATGTTCTTTCCATGAAGCGCGCTGTAAAAAAGCTGGATGTGCTCCTGCAGCTTGAAAAATTTGTTCGGCTGGTTGGGCTGCGACAAGGCCCACTCGTTGTCGTGGCTGTAAAGGATGCACACGTCGGACACGACCTTGGTGTCCTTGAGCGCGGCGGCCAGCAGTTTGAGTTCCTCACCCACCTGGCTGATTTCCCTGAGGATGCGTGTGTTGCCTTCCAGGTGTTGGGATACGATGGCGCCGTAGAATTTTTCGCAGCCGATCCGGGGCTGCCGCCAGCGGAAGTAAACCACGCCGCTCGCACCGCGGGAGATGACTTGGTAGGTGAACAGCCGGATCAGCCCGGGCCGGACCAGCGAATTGACTTCCGACCAGTTGGAGTGGCCGGCTTTTTGTTCCATCGCCCAAAAGCCGCTTTCGCCATCGGGGGTTTTGATGTCGGATTTCTTGAGACACCGCAGCATGTCCACATCGCAGGCCAGTTCGGCGGACTTGGTTTGGATGGCGACGTTGCTCTCGATGGAGACAAAATCCACCACGTCGGCCATGTCGAAATGGTCGAATTTCCGGACAAACGCCCGCATGGTGACCGTCACGGGATGCTGCGGACAAAGCTCGCGCAACAGGTCCGCCTGCATTTTGATGAACTGCACCATGGTGTCGCTGCTGAACCGGTTCCAATCCAGCATCAGCGCCGGGTTGTGCATGGCCGGCGTGTGCATCGGCATGGGCACCTGATCCCAGTTGGTCACGGTCTGCGCCCAGAAACGCAGTCCGAGCAGATCGTTGAGGCGCTCGATGGTCTGGTATTTGGCCTGGAGCCAGAGATGCCATTCTTCGCGGGTGACGTCGTTGAAGGAAAATTCCGTGTCTTCCCCGCCGATGCTGTTGTCAATCTGCCAGGCGATCAGCTGCGGATGTTTGCCCAGCGCCTCGACCATGGCGGTGACGATGCGTTTGGAGTAGTCCCAAAAAACGCCGCTGGTCAGACACACCGCCCGCCGCGTGCCCTCGTGCTTGAGCTGCCCGTTTTCGTCGAGGGGCAGAATCTCCGGATGTTTTTTCGCGAGCCAGATCGGTGGCGCGGCGGTCGGCGTGCCCAGCACGACCTTGATGTCGTGCTTGCCCATGAGGTCCATGACCCGCTGGAGCAGGCTGAAATCGTATTTGCCTTCTTCCGGTTCGCAGAGGCCCCAGGTGAATTCGCCGATGCGGACGACATTGATGCCCGCCCGGGCCATCAGTTCGGCATCGTGCTCCCAGACGGCTTCGGGATTTTCGGCGGTTCCACCGTGGGGGAAGACCCAGTGCTCGGGATAGTAGTCAACGCCAAAATACATAGAGTTCTCTTTCTTTCGGGTTTCCTCCCGACTCTAATGCAAACGGCCGCGCGTGCAAACGAAAAGTCGCAGGCGCGGCGGATATTTTCCGGAGGTTTATTTGCCGAACAAATGGCCGATGCCCTTGGTGATCTTGTTCAAGTTGGTGCCCGCCACACTGCCGGCGCCCTTGCCGAGATTCTCCACGCCCTTGCCGAGATCGGTGGCGGCACTGGCAACCGCCTTGACGGTGGCCGCGGTGATGGCACTCATGACGGTGCGGGTCAGGTCCGTGGGCGTGAGGCCGTCGCCACTCGTGCCCAGATTGGTGAGATGAATGTCCGGCAAGGTCAGGGTCATTTCCCTGCCGCCCATGCCGGTCAGCGCGACATGGACTTTCGCGCCGGAGATGAGGAAATCATCCACCTGGATCCGTTTGGCCGGTTTGGCTTCGGTTTTGGTTTTGTTCGCGGACGGCGGCCCGCCACTTTTGGCCATGGCATTCACGTTTTCCATGATGTCGCCCAGATTATTTTTGCCCAAAGGATTTCCTTCGAAGCTGATTTCCGGGGAGATGACATGGACGGAGCGGATGATGATTTTGTCCGACAAAACTGAAAAGGGGAACACGCCCACTTCCGCCAGGCCGACGCTGATGGCCGAGGGCGTCTTGTAACCCGCCGGATTCCCGACGACAAGGCCTTTCGCTTTGGCCGACCCGGTGACCAGGCCGATGTGCACTTCATTCAAGGTGACGGGAACCTTGGTGATCAGCGGGCCCACGGTTTCCACGCCTTTTTTTACGATGTCGTCCAGAAATACCGCGGAGAGGATGAGGCCGACCACGACCAGAATCAGCACTGCGATGCCGACGGGCAGCAGGATTTTTTTCGGTTTTTTCATGGGCAAAAGGTTTACAGGCATGAACCGATTTGCGCCAGCAAAATTGCCGGACCGCGCGTCCGTTCAAGAACCGGCGAGTTTCTGCACCGATGCGATGAAGTCGCCGACTTGATACGGCTTGGCCAGAAAGGTATCCGGCTTGGCCGTGTCGCCCATAAAGATTTGTTCATCCACCGTGCCGCTCACCAGCATGGTTTTCTGGTCCGGATTGAGGCGTTTGCATTCGTGGATGAACGCCATTCCGCTCATCCCGCCCATCGCATAGTCGGTCACGACGACGGCTGGTTTGGCTTTGGCAAACTCGGCCAAAGCCGTCTCGGGATCGCGGAAAGTCCGCACGTCATAGCCGAGCGGTTCGAGGATTGCCGCCGCCAGATCCAGCAGCATCGGCTCGTCATCCACCACAAAAATTGTGGGGCGTTTGTCCGGCTCGCTGCTGGCTTTGGGCTGATTCATGGTTAAATCCAACGATAAGAAACACCCGCGCCGGATGGCTGGCAAGCTTGTTTGGATAAAAAACTGCCGGGGCTGTGGAAAATTCCCGTTGCTTCCGGCGAAGGCTCCCGGTAAATTTATGCCCTGGCGATAAAACCCATCGCTGTCAAAGCAGGGATTTCTTGGTTATGAAAGTGAAACCATCACCCATCTCAGCAAAAAAGGCATCGTCCATTGGTGTTTCGAAAACATTGACCGGCAGAACCGTCGTCACTCCCCAAAAGACAGCCGCCCCGGCCAAAGCGAGGGCCGGTGACCTTGCGGAAAAGAAACCGGTCAAAAAAGCCTCCGCACTCACCGTCAGCCCGCGATCGACCGTCCCCGCCCCCGCCGAATCAGAGCCCGCTCCCGCCGCCAGAAAGAAATCGCCTTCCCTGTCCCGCACCCCCGCACCCGAGATTTCACTCAAGGTTAAACCCGTCGCCGTAACCACGGCCTCTTCCCAGGCCAAACCCTCGACTACTGTGAAAAAGAAAACCACCCCAAAAACGGAACCATCCCCGGTCAAACCCCCAGGCGAGACTGAAACCGCCGACGCCAAGCCCGAGCCCAAGGCTGCCAGGGCGAAGTCCACGCCCAAGTCGGTGGCCAAGTCGGTCATCAAAGCCGTCACCAGTGTGTTCACCAAGGCCGAACCCAAAACCGAGGTCACCTCGGAGACGTTGGTTCGTCGCACGTTCACGCGCCGGAAAAAAGCCGAGGTGCCGTCCATCCTGCTCGAAGGCGACGCCCCCGCACCGCCGCCGGTAAGCGGGCCGGGAGAGAAGTTCTCCCTTGGCGCGGTGCCGCCGGCGCAAACGTTCCCCACGGCGGAATCTGAACTGCCCGAATCCTACGGCACCCAGAAGCTGTTTCTCACTGCGCGCGATCCGCACTGGCTCTATGCGCATTGGGATTTGTCCCGCGAACAGCAATTGAAGCTGAACGCCCAGTCCTCCGACGGTCATCTCGTCCTGCGGATCTACGCGCACAAGATTGAAGGCCATCCGACCTACGAGATCCACGTTCATCCGGAGTCGCGCCACTGGTTCACGCATGTCGAGCGCGCGGGAAATTCCTACGTCGCCGAGCTCGGCTATTATTCGGCGCTGGGCAAATGGACGCGCATCTCCACGTCGAGCGGCACGATGACGCCGCCCGACGCCGTTTCCGCCGACACCGACACCGACTTCGCCACCATCCCGTTTGAATTTCCCTTCGCCAAATTGCTCGAACTCATCAAGGCCGCCGTCTACGAAAATCTTCCGCTCGCGCAGGCGCTCGAAGAACTGCGCCGCCAGGGATATCCCGATCTGCCGCGCATCACGGCCCTGACGGCGGCGCCGCTGCCCGCCCGCTGGACGCCGCAGCAGGAACAGGCGCTGGCCAGAATCATCAACATTGACGAGGTGCGCCGCGTCTGGATGGGTTCGCTCGAAATCACGGAGCTCATCCGCCGCAAGCTCGCGCACGAAATCTCCTCGCTCGGCGCGTCGCAATTCGGCATCTCCAGCGCCGGCGTCTCCAGCCTGTCCAGTCCGTTCGGCGGCGTGGAGCGGGCGAAAGGATTCTGGTTCAACGTCAACGCGGAACTGATCATTTACGGTGCGACCGAGCCGGACGCGAAGGTGACGCTGGGCGGCCACCAGATCAAGCTGCGGCCCGACGGCTCGTTCAGCTACCGTTTCGCGTTGCCGGACGGAAACTATGACATGCCGGCCGTCGCCGTTTCCGCCGATGGCACGGACGCGCGCGCGGCGGAGTTGAAATTCAGCCGCGCGACCGAATATCTCGGCGATGTCGGCGCCCATCCGCAGGATCCCTCGCTGAAACCACCGTTGCCGGATAACGTGTGATTGTTATGGATCCTGATCGCGGAGCTTTGATGCTCGTCCGATTCACAGGCGTGTCGCTTCTCTGTGTGACACTGGTGGAACTGGCCTTGTATTGGGTCATTTCCCAGCACGACCACACCGCCATGGAAGTCTTTCCGTGCGTTTTGAAATCAATCCCCGCCGTGCTGGGCCTGGTCATTCTGATCAAAGCCAGGGCCGTGGCGGAATGGATTTCGAATAAATTCGACGAATGAGCGTCCAACCCGGCTAAAATGCAAGGTTATCTCTCAATCGTCCTGCACGCGCACCTGCCGTTTGTGCGCCATCCCGAACACGAAAAATTTCTGGAGGAAAGCTGGCTGTTCGAAGCCATCACCGAGACCTACGTCCCGCTCCTGCAAGTCCTCGAAGGCTGGCGGCGGGATGGCATTGATGCGCGGATCACCCTTTCGCTGTCGCCCACTTTGTGCGCCATGCTGCTCGACCCCCTGTTGCGCGAGCGTTACGGACGGCACATCGATGGCCTCATTGATCTTGCGGAAAAGGAAATCCACCGCACGCACTGGGACACCGCGTTTCGCGAACTCGCGTGGATGTATCATCACAAATTTTCCCTGGCGCGTGAAACGTGGCGTCACTACGAAAGCAACCTCGTCGGGGCATTCAAGAAATTCCAGGACGAAGGCCGCATCGAAATCATCACCACCGGCGCGACGCACGGGCTGCTGCCGCTGCTCGCGGACCATCCGTCATCCATCCGCGCGCAAATTTTGACGGCACGCGACCATTACCGCAGTTGTTTCGGGCGCGATCCGCGGGGCATCTGGCTGCCGGAATGCGCCTACACCGCCGGGGTCGAGGCCTTTTTGCAGGAGGCGAACATCCGTTGGTTCATCCTCGACACGCACGGCGTGCTGCACGCCCGGCCGCGTCCGCGCTATGGCACATTCGCGCCGGTGTTCACGCCCAACGGCATTGCCGCGTTCGGGCGCGACTTCGATTCCTCGCGGCAGGTTTGGAGCAAGCATGAAGGGTATCCTGGCGATGCGCGTTACCGCGATTTCTACCGCGACATCGGCTTTGACCTCGATCTCGATTACGTCCGGCCGCATCTGCCTTCGCCGGAAAATCGCGGATTCACGGGCATGAAATATTACCGCATCACCGGCGGCGCCGGGCAGAAGGAGATCTATCAGCGCGACGAGGCGCTGAAAGCCGCGAACGAACACGCGCAGCACTTTCTCAACGAACGCATCACCCAGGTTGACCGACTGGCCGGACTGCTGGATCGTCCGCCGCTCATCGTGGCGCCGTATGACGCGGAACTGTTCGGCCATTGGTGGTATGAAGGGCCGGAGTTCCTCGACAGCTTCGCGCGCAAGGCGTTTCACAACCAGAAGACCGTCGAGCTGATCACGCCCGGCGAATATCTGCACCGGCATCCGACCAACCAGATCGCCACGCCCAGTGCGTCCACCTGGGGCGAGGAAGGCCATCTGCGCGCGTGGCTGAACGAAACGAACGAGTGGATCTATCCGCACCTGCAGGTTGCCCAGGAGCGCATGACCGGCCTGGTGAAGAAATTTGCAAAAAAATCCACCGCCCTGCAAAAGCGCGCCCTGCAGCAGGCCGCGCGCGAACTGCTCCTCGCGCAGGCGAGCGACTGGCCGTTCATCCTGCGCGCCGGCACGAGTCCCGATTATGCGCGCCGCCGCGTGAAGGACCATCTGCTCCGGTTCATCTCGCTGCACGACCAGTTAACCGCCACGAGCGTGGACGAACAGTGGCTGGCCGAAATCGAGTCGCGCGACAATCTCTTCCCCGACGTGGACTGGAATTGCTGGAAGTGAACGAGGCTTGGTTCACCCCGTTTTTGTCGGGGCTTCCGGTCACGCATCCTGCCGCGCCGCAACCTCGGTCCTGGTTTTCCGCAGCAACCGGAGGTTTCGCGCATAAATGATGGGAAGAAACAGGTAGCCCAGAATGACCGGCAGCTTGTCAATGTGGACCGCGTAGATGAGGCAAATGATGCTGCCCCAAAAGCTGAGATACCAGAAGACCGGTGGCACGACCACCCGCTTTTCCTTTTCCGAATGCAGCCATTGCACAAAGAACCGCAGGCCGAACATCAAATTTCCCGCCAGGCCAAGCGCCGTCCAATACAGCGACTCGCGGAACAGCCAGTCAAAGTTGGCGTCGATCAGTTCCTCAATTAAGCCGGGTGAATCATCCATAACCTTGCTGCGTCTCCAAATCGCCTGATCATTCGACGATGAAAAGCGAAAGCTGGTATACCACGGTTACCACGGCATGATGGAATTTCAAGTTTCCTCTTTTATCGGGAGGAACTTCGGATTCTCCCGGTGACGGTCGTGAAAGGCGCCTCGTAAATTAAAGTGACAAGAACTCGGCGCGATTGGAGCGCGGCGTTCCCGCCGCTTCACCGTCCAACATGCAAGCGGGCTGGGCATTTGATGCGCCTCGCGTCTTTGGCCGTCGAAGCGGGCTTCAGCCCGCGCTCCGTCACCGTATTGCGCGAGACTCAATAAACGCGGCAGATTTTGCCGTCCGCATCCATTTGGGCGACGAGCGGACAGGTGTCGGTCTGGAGGCAGAACGCCACATCATCGCGCAGTTCGGGAATGGCCAGCAATCGCCGCGCGTTTTCGGAACGGCTGATCGCCCCGGCCAGATCTGCTTTCGCTCCGAGCCAGACCCGCCGCGCGATCTGCGCGGAATCAGCAACTCCCTCGCCCCGCCCAAGCGGGGAGAGGGCCGGGGAGAGGGGTTCGTTCAATAGCAACTCACACAAGGCACCCGCTCCCAGCACATCTTCGAGCGCGGTGTTTTCCCCGGTGCCGGCGCAGACGAGCAGAACGTTGGCGAAATTTTGTCGCCGGATGAATTGTGCCGTGGCGGTGAGGTTCAGAAACGAGGCGGCCAGGACGGTTTGCGCCTTCGCACAGGCGCGCAAGGCGCGCGTGCCGTTCGTCGTGGTGGAGACGATGGTTTTGCCGCGGACCTTTTCCGGCGCATATTCGCGCGGTGAATTGCCGAGGTCGAAATCAACGCCGTCAGCGGAAATGCGGACGCCGTTGCGTTCGCCGCCGAGCAAAATAGTTTCTGCTTCCTGCTTTCTGCTTTCTGCTTTCTTGATTTCCAGCGCCTCGGCGATTTCGCTGACGGGGATGATGGCTTGGGCGCCGTGGTGCAGCGCGGTCACAAACGTGCTGGTCGCGCGCAACACGTCGAACACGACGCACGCGGTCTGGCGCACATCGCGTTGGGCGAGCGCGGGCAATTCCGCCGGCGTCAGGATGGTTTCAATTCTCATTTAATGGCGCCTAAATACGACGAAGAAACTTTCATCCTACGCAAGAACTCAGCCACAGCCGCTGGAGCGGGAAACGGTCTGCAAGGGTGAGATTCGCGTCTCCATAACCGATCGACTGTTCGGTGTGGCAGCTTTTGGCTGGAGTGATTTTTTGGATGCCGGGTCATGCGCACTCCAAGTCGGCAAGAATGTTAGACCCTCCACAGGATGTGCATTGTCCACCAAGTACGAACCAGCCGAAGAGGTCTTGGGGTTTGATGTCCAATTTTTCCTCTTCAAGAATACTGGTCTCTCCAGAATACTGAAAGCCGGTGGCGAGACGAAGCACTCCGAGCTGGCACTTCGGGCAGCAGCTAGGTGAGGATGGGCCCAACTCCAATCCTTTGTTATTGCCAAGCGCGCCATCATACCCGTGCTTCGACGGGTCGAAAATGGTGCGCTGCAAACCGCACTGTGCGCATTTGATAAAAACTAGACCAAATCCGTCCTCAGGTAATGAAACGCCAAAGCGATCCTCTCCGCAGGAACAGCGCAAAGCAAACACGGTGGTATTCGTGCCATATTCCCCCTGAATCAGGTTCCGCAACTCGCTTGTGGCTGGACCGACATCCGGTCCAATGCACGAGGGCGGATGTTTTTTCATGTAATTTAGTTCGTCGTGAGGCATAAAAGCTCTCTTTTCCAAGCATCCAGCGTGATTATGTAACGGAGCAAATTTCCATCAAGCAAAAGCTAGTTTAATTTGGTCCGGATGTAGTGGAAAAGATATTGCTGGGCGTAACCGGCGTGCGGGCCGAAATGCGTGGCGGCAAAGCGGCGCAGACGTTTCTCGCTGGCGCGGCGGCGCGGGAAATAAACGTGCTGGTCGCGCGCGGGCAATTCCGCAGGCGTCAGGATATGGTTTCAATTTTCATTTATGTCGCGCGAAAGACGCGAAGGCGGCGAAGAAAGTTTAATCTGACGCCGAAACGCGGCGGGCGGTTTCATATGATTCAATCTTTAGATTTGAAAGCTCGTGATGTTCTTGTTCGGAAAGACACAAAACAACCAGACCCTCGTGGTTGACAACTCCCAGCATAATTTCACCGTGCCGATAAATTATGAAATCCTCAAACCAGCCTGCTGCGGCGTATGACGGTGAAAGGAAGATTCCGTCCGAAACGTGGCGGCGCAAATGAGCCGCGCTGTCAGCGCACAAACCCCAAGTATCGGTGGGGCGTCGTGATTCTTCGCCAGCCATTGTTGTAACACGCTCGCGCTTGGGCGTGCCACGATGAAATGGTGCAAGAGCGCTCCTCAACTGACCATGCGAAGTTGGCCGCTCGCCATCGAGGCACATGAATTGGACTGAAAATTCATCGCCTCCGCGTTCAGCACACCAGTCAATTAGCCGCCAGCCTTGCTCATGCGTGAGGTCGTCAGCACGAATAAAACGCCGGGTGGTTGCACTCATAGTGTGTGTTCCTAATCAACATTTTTGTTATCTGTACCATTCATCATCGGTTTAGGAAAGCTGACTTGTAAATTCCCAATACGCAAAAGCTAGTTTAATTTGGTGCGGATGTAATGGAAAAGATATTGCTGGGCGTAGCCGGCGTGCGGGCCGAAATGCGTGGCGGCAAAGCGACGCAGGCGTTGCTCGCTGGCGCGGCGGCGCGGGAAATAAAGCCGTTGCAGCGCGCGTTCAATCCAGACATCCACCGGAAACGCGGCATCAAATCCGCAGGCGAACAGCAACACGCAGTCGGCAATCTTCCCGCCCACGCCGCGCAGTTTCATCAGTTCCGCCCGCGCTTCGGCATGGGGTAGTTGCCGGATGCGCTCCAGATCAAATCTGCCTTCGGCAATTTCCCGCGCGGCGGCGAGAAGACTCGGCGCGCGAAAACCCATCTTGCAGTCGCGGAGTTCGGCCTCGGTGCAGGCGGCGATGCGCTGCGGCGTGGGGAAGGCGAAGGGCAAGGCTGGCGTAGCGGCTTTCGGCAGAGAGCCGCATTCATCAGCTTGCAAGGGTTTGCGGCGCTCTGCCGAGACGCCGCTACAAGGTTCGCCAAATCGTTCGCAGAGCAGGGCGATGATCTGGCGGATTTGGACAATCTGTTTGGTGGACGACAAAATGAACGAGGCGAGACATTCCCACGGGTCCTGCTTGAGCAGCCGCAATCCGGGACAGGCGGCGACGGCGGCGCGCATCGGTTCGTCGTCGGGAAAGGTTTTCAACACGGCGGCCAGGTCGATTTCAGTCTGGAGAAACTGGCGGAGCCAGTCCCAATTTTCCACCGGAGCCGCAGTGGTGGCGTGGATGCCGTCGGGTGTTTGGGTCAATCGCACCTGATGTGTTCCGATGATGCCGGTCCATGAATCAAGGAGCGCGGGCGGCTCGCCCGCGTGATCTCGAAACTCACGGGCGGGCCGCCCGCGCTCCTCAGTTCGATGCCAGCGGAAGGCCTGGCCGGAGTCGAGCGTGGCATCCAGGTCGTAATCACGGACGCGGAGGAGAATTTCAGACTGGTGGGGCGAGCGTCCCCGCGAGGTCTTTGCAGACGGCCACCATGGCTCGCCGGGAGTCTCGCCCCACCGTGTCGGATTAATAGCCATTTTCAGCGGAGATTGTAGCAGGCCCAGAGATGCACGCGATGAAACGTGCGGTCTTCGAACTGGATTTCCTGTTCGCCGAGGTCGGTGATGGATTCAAATTCATCCGCAACCTTCGGCGGCTTGAAACGGATTCGCGCCGGCTCGACATATTCGACGGGCTGATGTTTCAGCCATTTCCCCAGCCAGCCTTTTTCGAGCGGAAGCCGGGGCAATTCGGCGACGTAAATGGCGTTCTGCCCTTTGCGGCTGGTGCGATAATCATGTTCCGGCCAGAAATAGAACTGGTTTTTCGGTTCGTCCGAACTCACGCAGTAAACGAGCGGGTCGCCTTTCAACGCGGCTTTGGCGGGCGGCGAGTAAAACGAGAACATTCCGGTCAAACCGTAATGGTCCGCGATGATGAAGGCGGGTTTGCCTTCAGCGGCCAGTTTTTCGCGCGCGACTTCGGCCACGGCGGCGGTCTCCCGCCAAGCGCGCACGCGGCGCGACGGATCGATCTCGCCCGGTAACGGTTGCCCGGCAATTTTGCCGATAAGGTCGGGGTCATACATGAACCCGACGGCGATGAAGCCGAGCACCAGGCCGATCGCCAGCGCGGGTTTGACCAGCCGCAAACCGAGCCTTTCCCGCCAATAAACGACCATCAGGCAGAACATCGGCGGCACGGCCGGGGCGATCCAGTTCAGCTTGATGTCCGAATGGAGCGACCAGAGCAGATGGCCGAGCAGCACCGGTGCGCTCATGCAGAAAAAATACAGCCATAGCGGTTGTTCACGCCGGAATTTCCAGAAGCCAAACATGGCCACGATGGACCCGACAAAGAAGACGGGATTGAGCAAGCCAAACTCTCCGCTTAGGAAGTCTCCGAGGTGGCGCAAGGTAAACTTCCATTCCAAATTCAATCCGGCGTTGCCGGCAACGTGTTGAACGGTGATCCAGCCGTTGAGCGAGTTCCAGATCAGGATGGGCACGGTGGAAAGCAGGAAAATGAGCAGGGCAAGCCACGGCCCCGG
>Ga0247670_1000201_pt1 | contig 17363 bp, 10 predicted proteins | sample CNK11_metaG_FD_183042 | JGI IMG/M metagenome (GOLD analysis project Ga0247670, IMG submission 183042) | Soil microbial communities from Purdue University Martell Research Forest, Indiana, United States - CNK11 | ecosystem: Environmental > Terrestrial > Soil > Temperate forest > Bulk soil...
GCCTGGTCCAAATCTCGCCGCACATTGCAGCCGCAGCCCGCATCATAAACGTCGTAGCAGAATACGTCTCACACTTGCGAAGTTACTGCCGTTGTTCTGTCAAGATGGTCACCCGCGTGACGCTTACATTCGAGCCTTCGAGTGCCAAGCCGGTCGCATTGAAGGACCCGACGATGCAGGAGATTATGGCTGGCTACGACTTTTTACATGATTTGCACGAGCACAATCTTATCCCCGGTGACACTAAAGATATGCACGGCGATCCGGTTCCAGTCAATATGGTCATCCAGCGGCCATCAAAGATGTGACCTATCCGTTCTCGTGGACTTTTGCTGTGGTTCCTGATGGCCAAGCAGGATTCACTAATTGCTACACAGTTGGTCGAGAGGGCAAGAGTTCAGAATGGAAGCTAGAGCGAGCATGGAGAGTTGATACCAACGGAGCCACGGTTAAAGAGTGGCAACTAAAATGAGAGACCGGCAGCCTAACCAGGCGCCAGGCCGTGTGAAAAGTCCCGCGCTACGACCGGGTAAAATGGTGACAGAGTAAAACTTTGAGGTTCCTCGCAGGATTTCTCGATGGCGGACTGAAAAGAGTAGCTCGGTGATCGGATGAGTTGCCCGGGTTATAGGTTGGAACCAGCCTTCTTTTTTGAGCGCAGGCGCCGCCGGGCTTTCAAGCCATCGCCGCCATCAATTTCTCGAAGCTCACCAGGTTCAACACGCGTTTGAGGTTATAAGGACGTTCTCGCTGCGGCGTCCGAGGTAGGGCCATTCGCGTTGCGATGGCCGTGTAGTCGGGGCGAGTGCCCGTCCGAAAGAATCGCTGCTTCGCCATGGAGGAGAATGGCAGCGGAAGTCGTTGTTCTCGACGTGCGGTTGGACTAGGCTGAAAACGCCATGCCAACCAACCACGACACACACAGCAAGGTCATCGGTTATCTCCTTTGGATTTTCGGATTCACCGGCGCACACCGGTTTTATTACGGCAAGCCCATCAGCGGTACGATTTGGTTCTTCACCGCCGGGCTGTTCCTCATCGGTTGGATCGTCGATCTGTTCCTCATCCCCGGCATGGATCGTCAGGCCGACCGGCGCTTCGTTGCCGGCACTACCGACTACACCGTCGCCTGGTTGCTGCTCACCTTTCTCGGCTTCTTCGGCGTCCACCGTTTCTACCTTGGGAAATGGGGCACGGGCATTCTTTACCTGCTGACGGGTGGATTGCTGCTCATAGGAATCCTTTACGACTTATGGACGCTCAATCAACAGGTGAGCGAGGTCAACACCGCCCGACAGGCCGGGCAGTGATCGGAATCAAAAAGGAAAAGACGTCAGCCCTAAATTCTGACACAAACTCCCGGCCCTGCCCATACGCCCCAGACGTTGCGCCACCTCCATTTCCCTATTATCCCGCGTTACGCGGGCGACCATGTTCCAAACGTCAATTCCAAGCCGGATCCATGCAGTTGGATTGACCACGAAATACACCCAGCACACGAAAGCGAAGACCGACAGGGAGGTTGAGGTTCCAGCTCCGACTGCACCAAACGGTGCGCACGCATGGGAAGCTGCCCAAAGCGAAAACCCACCATCACCGCCGCAGTTTTAGGTTCGTGTGATTCGTGTCTTTCGTGGTTTAAAAGAATGCTTCCGGCCAAGGCGGGGTTTGGCAACAATACTTTTAGGAAAGCCTGCTTTGCATTAAATTGCCGGCGATGAAGCGCCGCACGCTCAGACAACTTCGCGCGAAAGGAGAACCGGGGCAGCATCACCATGTTTATGTCGTGCGGCTCGATCCTGCGGTCGGCAAGCTCCGAAAAGTGCGGGCGGAAAATCCCCAGCGTGATCCGAAGCAGCCGTGCATCTATGTCGGCATGACGGGCCTGACGCCGGAGGAACGGTTCGCCAATCACAAGGCGGGCATCAAGGCCGCATATGTTGTGAGGCGCTACGGCCTTCATCTGTTGCCCGAGTTTTACGCACACCTGAACCCGATGCCGTTTGCGGCGGCGGTGCAGATGGAGGTGGATTTGGCGGAAGATTTGCGCCGGGCCGGATACACGGTCACCGGCGGGCATTAAGAATGCCAACTGGTCAAGAAATCCTGTCCCTTGGTTTCCCAGCCCGCAGCACGCGCAACGAAAATCCCCGTCCATTCTCGAAAGGTTCGACCGTGGCCGTTACATCAAGCACCGGTTGAATGAGCAGCTTGGAAAAACCGCGTTGATGCCCGGGTATTGCTGCCGCGCATGGAGACCGACGTGTGCCTCCGTGGTGACGGGCGCGCGATCATTCTGGACACCAAATTTTATGCAGAGGCGCTAAAAGCCGGTTCCTACGGGACGCCCAAGCTCTCATCCGCGAATCTGTATCAGCTATTTTACCTGTCTTCGTCGTGTGAAACTGGACGATCAGCACACCTTCGGTGTTTGGCGTCAGCTTCAGGCTGCGGTAGGCAGTGAGGCAGTTAAATGTTTGCTTGGGGTTCGATTGGTTGATTGTCAGTTGTTTCTCAGTTTGCCGCGGACGGCACATTTACAAAAAGCTGAATGAGACCTTCCGGTAGAGTTGGATGAGTAAAAATGGCGTCACGCAATGCGGTATAAGGGAGTCCTGCCAGCATGGCGACTTGGACTGTCGCCATGGTGTCTCCGGCGCCAACTCCAAAGGCTGCAAAGCCGAGGATGCGGTCACTCCCGGCATCAATGAGAGCTTTCATGAATCCGCGTGTCTCGGACAGTGTTTTGGCCCGGAACACGACGGCCATGGAGACTTTTGCCAGGCGATAGGCAATGCCGCGTTCCTTGGCTTCCGTTTCGCTCAGACCGATTCGGGCAAACTCGGGGTCCGTGAACATGCAAAAGGGCACCTGCCGTCCGGTGGTCACGCGCCGGCCACCAAGGATATTGTCGCGGATGATGTGGAAGTCATTCTCAGAGATATGGGTGAAGTGGGGGCTGCCGGCACAATCTCCCGCCGCCCAGACGCCGGAGGCGGTGGTTTCCAATCGCTCGTTAACCTTCACATAACCGTGATCGGTCAGTTCCACTCCCGCCAACTCCAAACCGATATCTTTCGTATTCGGGGTGCGACCCGTGGCAACCAGAATGTGCGTGCCTTCAAGAACGCCATCCGCCCCGTCCCGGTTCACATGCAGTTTCACCAGTTGGCCGGACTGGCCTTCGGCACGAACGATCCGGGTATTGGTCAACACGTCAAGACCCTCATCCTTGAATAATTGCTGCATGGCTTCCGAGACATCCGGATCCTCGCGGTGAATGAGGCGGGGGTTGCGCTCGATCAGCGTTGCGCGGCTGCCAAACCGGCGCATGGCCTGGGCCAGTTCAAGACCGACGTAGCCGCCACCGATGACCAGGAGATGTTCCGGAAGGTGATCCAATTCGAGCGCCTCGATATGGCTCATGGGGTTGGCCTCAGCCAGACCCGGCGTGGAGTCAATCGTGGCATGAGTTCCAGTATTGATGACCACGTGCTTGCCACGCAGGAGGCGCTTCGCCCCGTCGGCCAGGGTGACCTCGATTGTCTTGGGTCCGACGAAGCGGCCGGAGCCCATCATCAATTCCGCCCCACTGGCCTTGTAATTGGCCAGATGCGCGTCGACGAGACCCTGAACCATGTCACGTTTTCGCTGGCGTACCGCCTCCATATTGATATGGCAATTTTCTTTGCTGATGCCGAATTCGCGGCTGCGGAAGAAAAAGGAGGCGACCTTGGCGCTGTGGATGACATTTTTACTGGGCAGGCAGGCGATATTCGGGCATGCGCCACCGACATATTTTCGCTCAATGACGGCCGTCTTCATTCCTTTCGGAGCGAGGGTCCAGGAAAGAAGCTTCCCGGCTGCTCCACTACCCAATACCAGCAAATCGTATTCTTCCGGTTGCGATGTCGTATTTTGTGACTTTTTTGATTGGTTGGCTTTTGTGCTCATAAAATTTTGATTTGGTTTTGAAAGCAGAACGGACGTCAAGACTGTTCCCATGAATCGCAAGTTGACGCGTGTAAAGTCCTGTTCAAGCAGTCGCTTTCAAGGTTTTGAATGTTTTCAGCATCTTAATCACATCGTCGGGATCAATGCGGCGGGTGTAGTCCACGTCCACATGAGCTAGACGAATGGTGCCTTCACCATCCAACAGGAAGGTGGCGGGGACGGGCAATTCTCTGCTGCCATCGGCACCATTAAAATCCTCAAGTGCGTGGCTGAACTTGCGGTACCATTCAACCAGCTCGTCACTCAATTCAAACACGATGCCGAATTGGCGGGCCACTTTATTACCGACATCGCTGAGCACGGGAAACGCGAGCTCGTCTTTTTCCTCGGTGGACAGTGAGTTGTCGGGCAACCGTGGAGATATGGCGACAACCGTTGCCCCGAGTTCGCGAAACTCTTGCCAACGACGCTGGAAGCCCCGCAGGTGGAGGTTACAGTACGGGCCCCAGCCGCCACGGCAGAAAACGACCACCACGGGACCTTGATCGAACAGAGCGCGCAACCGCACCGGTTCGCCATGTACGTCCGGCAGGATGAAATCCTTGGCGGTGTGGCCGACTTTGAGGGCGCGTGCGGCCAGATCGGATGCGGCCAACCGCGAGGTATCCGCATCCATGATGGTCAGGGCCGGTTGTGGGATGATTTGCCCGCGATATTTCGCGCGGGCAGCATTGAGTTCACGAGTGGTTTGGTAGTTAATCATAATTTCCCCGCTGGTTGATGGCGGCTTGATTATTGCGCCATATAACCGCCGTCCACGGCGATGTCGGTTCCGGTGACAAAGGACGCCGCCGGAGAGGCGAGCCATACCACCGCGGCGGCCACTTCATCGACGGTACCGAAACGTCCCACAGGATGCTGGTTTTCCCACCATTTCCTGGCCTCAGTCTCGCCTTCGCCCACCATGCGCGTGATCATGTCCGTCTGGATGGTTCCGGGCGAAACGGTGTTCACCCGAATGCCCTTCCTGGCAAATTCGAGGGCGGCGCTCTTGCTCAATCCGTTCACCGCATGTTTGCCGGCAACATAGACTCCGGCTCCCGCCAGACCGATCTGGCCCGCGATTGACGAGGTATTGATGATGGATCCGCCGCCGTTACGCAACATGGCCGCCGCTTCGTGCTTCATGGAGAGCAGGACGCCCTTGACGTTGATGTTAAAAATCGAATCGAAGTTTTCGGCCGTCTGCACATCGGTGGTAAGCCCCATCTGGCCTTCGATGCCCGCATTGTTAAATGCGATATCCAAGCGTCCAAACTCAGCCACGGTCTTGTCCACAAGAGCCTTTACGTCGGCTTCCCGGCTGACGTCCGCTTTCACAAAAATGGCTTTGCCGCCAGCCTTTTTGATGGCTGATTCCACCGCGCGCCCCTCCGCTTCGCGTCGGCCGGAAACGACTACCTTTGCGCCCTCCTGGGCGAGCGCCAGTGCCGCCGCCTTGCCGATGCCCGAAGTCCCACCAGTAACCAATGCAACTTTGTTTTCGAGTGCTGTATTCATATTCAATTTCTCCAGTTTAAGCATTTATTTTTGATTCGTGCTGCCGGCTTCGCGCCACTGCCCCATCCTCCATCTCAGACTTCCTCATCAACATTTCCCTTTCAACTTTTTATTTTTGAGCCACTGGCTTCGTGCCGCCGACACCTCTTTTATCGCACAGTTCGTTAAATCGTGGAAATCGTATGATTTACCTGTAGTAATAGTGTTTTACGATAACGTCCCGTGCATGGAACTGCGGACACCTGCGTTATTTTGTCGCGGTTGCCCAGCATTTGAACTACAGCGAAGCCTCACGCCGTTTACATGTTGCGCAGCCGGCGATCAGCCAGACCATTCTTGACCTCGAAAAGGAAATGGGCGTCAAGCTATTGCTCCGCACTAACCGCAGTGTCCAACTCACCGCGGGAGGAAGCATCTTCCTGCGTGAAGCGGAAGACATTTTAAGGCGTGCCGGCGAAGCCAGGCGGTTGGCTCAGCGGGCAGCGCGCGGCGAGGTTGGCAGCCTGGGAATTGGCTTTTTTGGAACGGCAGCCGCACCGATTTTACCCTCGCTCGTGCAGGCCTACCGGCGCAAGCTTCCGGATGTGGAACTGCAACTGTATGAGTTGAATCCTGATCAGCAGCTTGACGCGTTCGATGACGGTCGCATCCAGTTGGGGTTTTCCCGCCCGCTGCCGGCAAACCGGCGTGAGGAATTCGAGGAAGAAGTTGTCTATATCGATCAACTTGTTATTGCCCTTTCGGAAACACACCCGCGCGCAAAGCAAAGGGTCATCCGCTTGAAAAGCCTGGCCGGAGAACCGTTTGTTCAATTCCATCGCCGGGGTGCCCCCGGCCTGTTTGATGAGGTGATTGCTACCTGTCGCCGCGCGGGTTTCTCTCCCCGCATCATAAACGAACCAAATTTCATGGCGACAGTGATGACCTTGGTGGAAAGTGGACTGGGTATATCGCTCATCCCCTCTTGCGTACGCACCCTAAATCGAGCTCACGTCGTCATCCGCCCGATCTCGCCAATATCAGCACGGATACCCTTGTGCGTTGCCTGGCGGAAGTCTGAAAAAAGCCCGATTATTGCGGCGTTTTTAGATAATTTGAGGGCAGCCACAGTCCAAATCAGGGCACAGATGGAGATGTGATAGTGGCCAACGGTTTTACTGGAATCCAGAGGCCATGCCTCCGGCGGCGATGATGACTTGGGCGGCGAAAGAATGCCCGGCGAAATTGCTTAACCAGCCACGGTCCAATGGATGTGCCTGTCATAACTTGTTGATATTAGCTTGAAGCAAAATCTAGTTTGCGGTATCAACAAAATATGAAATCGCTGCAACCTCTTAAGATTGCCTGCTTTTTTTTATTCTTCATCTCGAGGGTGTGGGCACAGAACTTGGGAACCACCAATCTGGTGGAAGGTCCCTCTGCTGGTAGCGACAGCGTGGTGCTCGCGGTGAACAGCGTTTGGACGGCCACAACGATTACCCCTTGGTTGCATTTGAGTGCGGCCAACCAGAGTGGCACCGGCAGTACCAATGTGGTGTTTAATTTCGACGCCAACCTGGGGACAACGCGGGTGGGCACCCTGACTATCGCCGGCCAAACGCTCACGGTTACGCAGGCCGCCCCGGGTTATATCCTTTCCGCGACTACGCCGAATGCTTTGTTCGGCTCGGGACTGGACGCGCCCAACGGCATTGCGGTGGATGGCGCGGGCAATATTTATATTGCGGACACCTACAATAATGCCATTAAAGAGATCATGCCCAACACCGCCGGGGCCATCACCTTGGTCGGCTCGGGAATATCCCTGCCGGGCGGCGTGGCGGTGGATGGTGCGGGCAATGTTTTTTTTTCCGATACCGGCAACAATGCCGTCAAGGAGTGGGTGGCGGCCAGCAATACCGTGACTACGCTGGTAAGCTCAGGGTTGTCCACTCCCGGCGGCGTGGCGGTGGATGGCGCTGGCAATGTATACATTGGCGACCATGACAATCAGGTGGTCAAGGAGTGGGTGGTGGCCAGCAATACCGTGACCACTCTGTTTGCCTCGGGAATATCCTTTGACGCTCCGCTGGCCGTGGATGCGGCGGGCAATGTTTACTTTTTCGCCAATGGTGCGGTCAGCAAGTGGACCGCCGCCAACAACACCATCACCACGCTGATCAATTCGGGAATCTCCGTGATTTTGGGCCTGGCGGTGGATGGTGCCGGCAACGTTTACATCGCCGACCGGGACTACATGAACATCAAGAAGTGGACGGCGGCCAGTAACACCGTGAGCACGCTGATGCAATTCAGCCTGAATGCCATGTATGGCGGAGTGGCCGTTGATGGTTCGGGTAACCTTTACTATCCTTATTTCTTGGGGGGCAGTTACACAATTTACGAATTGCCACGCGCGTTCGTGGACACGACGCCGAAGTTTGAAAGCCCCGGCGCCGGCAGTGATACCTTGTCTCCCGTCCTGCCGGTCAACGCCCCAATTTTTCCCGGCAGCGGCACTGATCAGCCCTGGGTGAGCATCACCAACATGGCCAACGGGGTGGTGAGCTTTGCCTTTGGTGCGACCATTTCCAACCGGACGGCTCATATTGGCCTGCTTGGGCAAAGCATTTCCGTTACGCAAAGCCCGGCGTATTCGCTGGCCACAAATGCGGTCACGGAAGGATCGGCGGCTGGCAGCGATAGTGTTGCTTTGACGGTGACCCCTGAAAGCGGCATCTGGACGGCCATGGCCAACGCCGCTTGGTTGCATATCAACGGCACCAACCAAAGCGGCACGGGCAGCATATCCATCGGCTTTAGCTTTGACACCAATTTCTATGCCACCAGGGTGGGCACCCTGACCATCGCCGGGCAGACACTCACCGTGACTCAACAACCCGCTCCCGTTTACCTGAACCCAACCACGCTCACTGAAGGGCCGACAGCGGGTGGCGACAGCGTCTCTCTGGTCATGAGCCTACAGTCCACGCCGTGGACTGCTTCAGCCAATGACTCGTGGTTACACCTGGGCGTGATGAACCAAAGTGGAATGGGTAGCGCGACAATTGTGTTCAGCTACGATGCCAACCCGGGGGATACTCGCTCCGGCACCCTTACTATCGCGGGCCAAACGCTTACCGTAACGCAACAACCCCTTCCCTATTTCCTGGGCGCAACCGCACTTTGGGAAGGGCCGGCGGCTGGCACAGATAGCGTCGTTCTGGCCATCAGTCCTGAAACCGACACTTGGACGGCCACGGCCAATGACGCTTGGCTGCATCTGAGTGTCGCAAACCAGAGTGGCACGGGCAGCACCAATGTCGTCTTCAGTTTCGATGCCAACCCGTATGCCACGCGCGCTGGCACCATTACCATTGCCGGCAAGACACTCACCGTGACTCAGGCCGGCCCGAGTTATATCGCGGCTCCCGTGCCATTGACCACGCTCGTCTCCTCCGGCCTAAGCTTTCCTGCCGGCGTGGCGGTGGATGGTGCCGGCAATGTTTACATCGTCGACACCTCCCACAACGCGATCAAGAAGTGGACAGTTGTGAGCAATACCGTGACCACCCTGGTTTCTTCGGGATTGCTTTCACCCCAGGGCGTGGCGATGGATGGTGCCGGCAATGTTTACATCGCCGATACATCCCACAACGCAATTAAAATATGGACGGCTGCCAGCAATACCGTGACCACGCTGGTCTCCTCGGGATTAAGCCTGCCGAGTGGTGTGGCGGTAGATCGCAACGGGAACGTTTACATCGCCGATACCGCTCACAACGCGATTAAAAAGTGGGCCACCAATAACACTTTGACCACACTGGTCTCCACGGGATTGAACCAGCCCAGGGCTGTGGCTGTGGACGTCGCCGGCAACGTTTACATCGCTGATACCGGTAACAGCATCCTCAAGAAATGGACCGCAGTTAACAATACCGTGACCACACTGGCATCCTCGGGATTAAGCCGTCCAGCCGGTGTGGCGGTGGATGGGGCGGGGAACGTTTATATTGGCGACACCTCCCACAATGCAATCAAGAAGTGGACGGCCGCCAACAATGCCCTGACCACGCTGGTGGCCTCGGGATTGAACGTTCCTGCTGGCATGGCGGTGGATGGAATAGGTGATATCTATGTTGCCGACGAAAATAACAACGCCATAAAAGAACTGCCGCATGCCTTCATTGACCCGACTATGAAAGTGGAACAGCCTGCGGCTGGTGTTGACGTCTTGCCAGTCGTACTGCCCGCTGCAGTAAATCTGCTCCCGCCATTCGCTCCAACCAATGACCAGGCCTGGCTCACCATTAAAGGTATTACCAACGGCGTGCTGAGTTTTTCTTTTACCAATTTTACCGGCACCAGCCGCACAGCTCACCTAACCCTGCTTGGGCAAGCCATCCCAGTTACACAACTGGGGTCAAATTTCCTGGCTACAACCACGCTGTTGGAAGGACCACTGGCAGGCACTGATAGCGTCGTTCTCAGGGTGTCGCCTGAGACCGCCATTTGGACAGCCAAAGCCAATGTCTCCTGGATTCATCTCAGCACACCGAACCAAAGTGGCACGGGCAGCACCACTCTGGCTTTCACATATGATGCCAACCCGGGTGGCACCCGCACCGGCACTCTCACCATCGCCGGCTGGACACTTACCGTTACCCAAGCCGGTTCAAGCTATATCCCGGCACCGCAGCCAGTGACGATGTTGGCTCTGGTATTAAACCATCCGAACGGAGTGGCGGTGGACGGCGCGGGGAACGTTTACATTGCTGACACGGGCAATAACGCGATCAAAAAATGGACGGCGGCCAGCAACGCGGTGACAACGCTGGTTGCGTCAGGGTTGAATGGTCCTTCGGGTTTGGCGGTGGACGGCGCGGGGAACGTTTACATTGCCGACACGGGCAATAACGCGATCAAAAAGTGGATTGCGGCGAATAACATCGTGGCCACACTGGTTGCTTCAACCTTGAATAATCCCCAAGGGATCGCGGTGGACGGCGCGGGGGACGTTTACATTGCTGACACGGGCAATAACGCGATCAAAAAGTGGACGGCGGCCAGCAACGCGGTGACAACGCTGGTTGCGTCAGGGTTGAATGGTCCTTCGGGTTTGGCGGTGGGCGGCGCGGGGAATGTTTACATTGCTGACACGGGCAATAACGCGATCAAAAAGTGGATTGCGGCGAATAACATCGTGGCCACACTGGTTGCCTCAACCTTGAATAATCCCCGAGGGATCGCGGTGGATGGCTCGGGCAATGTTTACATCGCTGACACTGGCGACAATACGATCAAGATATGGAAGGCGACTGACAACACGGTAACCACACTGATTGCCTCCGGGTTGAGCGGTATTGTCGGCGTGGCCGTGGACGGTGCCCGCAACCTTTTCGTTGCCGACACCGGCAACAACGCCATCAAAGAAATGGTCTACGCCTTCGTAAACCAGGCAAACCATTTTGAAGGTGCCGACGCTGGCAGCGATGTTCCGATGGTATTGCCGCTCACGGCAAATTTGCTTCCTCCGTTCACTCCGGTCAGCGACCAGCCATGGTTCACCGTCAATACCAGCACCAACGGCGCAGTCAGTTTTGCCTTCACAGCCAACGCTGGTGCCGTTCGCACGGCCCATCTGACTCTGCTTGGTCAATCCATTCTGATTGTTCAAGCCGGCGTTTCCTTTGCCATTGGCACGACTGCACTGTGGGAGGGGCCGGCAACGGGCACTGACAGCGTCGTGGTGGCTGCGAGCCCTGGCATTGCCACTTGGACGGCCTCGGCAAACGCCGATTGGTTGCATCTGGCAGTGGCGAATCAAAGTGGCACGGGCAGCACGAACGAGATATTCAGTTTTGATGCCAACCCGGGCGCCACGCGTACCGGCACGCTCACCATCGCCGGCCAGACGCTTACGGTTGCGCAAGCCGGCTCAAACTATCTTGCGGCGCCAGCACCTGTGACGCCCCTGGTTTCTAGTGGTTTGAGCCAGCCTCTCAGCGTTGCAGTGGATGGCGGGGGCAATGTTTACATCGCTGATCGGGGAAATAACGCAGTCAAGGAATGGGTTGCGGCAAGCAATACCGTAACCACGCTGGTGGCTTCGGGTTTGTCGTCCCCATTTGGCGTGACGGTGGATGGTGCGGGCAACGTTTACATCGCCGACACTGGCAATAATGCGATCAAAGAGTGGGTTGCGGTAAGCAACAGTGTTATAATGCTGGTGTCCTCGGGTTTGTCGTCCCCATTTGGCGTGACGGTGGATGGCGCGGGCAATGTTTATATTGCAGATACCGGCGGGATCAAACAATGGTCGGTCTTGAATAATTCCTTGACCACGCTAGTGTCCACCTTCCAGCCCGCCGGGGTCGCGGTGGATGCAGCGGGTAACGTTTATATTGCTGACAACAACAGCACGATCAAGAAATGGACGGCGGCTAAAAACATACTGACCACGTTGGTTTCGGGGCTGAACGCGCCCGCAGGCGTCGCAGTGGATGGCGCCGGCAACGTTTACATCGCCGACACCTTCAATGGGGCAATCAAGAAATGGACCGCAGTCAACAATACCATAACCACACTGGTATCCTCGGGATTAAATCGTCCAGAAAGTGTCGCGGTTGATGGCGTGGGTAATGTTTATATCGCAGATTCCAACAATAACGCCATTAAAGAACTGCCTCGCGCCTTTGTCGATCCGACCGGCAAGTTGGAGAGTTCAGCTGCGGGCAGCGATCTTCTCCCGCCAGTGCTGCCCGCCACAGAAAATCTGCTTCCCCCCTTCGCCCCGTCGGTTGACCCGGGATGGCTGACCGCCAACGGAACCAGCAACGGAGTTGTAAGTTTTACCTTTGGCGCCAACTCCTTGGCCACGAGCCGAACGGCCAATATTACTTTATTCGGCCAGACCACCCCCATCACGCAGAACGCAGCCCCAGTCACTCCGCCAACTCTCAACGGCATCACGATCTTAAACACCGGTGCCTTCCAATTTGGTTTCACCAACAATCAAGGCGCAACTTTCACCGTCCTGACCACCACCAATCTATTGTTGCCGCTGACCAACTGGACGGTGCTCGGCACGCTCACTAATAATGGATTCGGCCAATACCAGTTCATTGACCTGACGGCGACGAACGGCGGTCAACGCTTCTACCGCGTCAGCTCACCGTAGTTAAGCGCCGCAGGATCGGTAAAAAGACTTTCAACGAAACCTTCAACGAATTCTTCAATAACCGGGTGGGCAGGGTGTAGGTGGCGAGTTAAATCCGGTAGGTGACGTGTAGTGCTAGAAACTGCTTGAAGCCCTTTAGAATCAATGTCAAAATAGCTTTGTAAATCAGGGTATTGAGGTTGGTTATCGGTGAAGACATCGTTCGATTCCGATCCTCGCCTGCAGCTCAATCTTTTTTTATTGGGGGGGGGGGCGAGTTCGGGGTCCCGGCTTCACCGGATTCTTCACCCGCTTGACTGGCGTCATGCGAACCTCCCCGGAACCGTAGTCAGGCATTTGTGCTGCGTGGTCAGCCGGCAACGTCTGGCTTGGCGGAATGAATTTTGAGGTATTTAGAGAAACGGCGTGCGTCGGCCGGAGTCGTCCCTTATCCTGCGCGGGTTCGGAGTTAAACCCTATGACTTCATCCATTGATCAGGTTCAGCCGGCGAATGGGCCGGTCGCCGCCAAACGCAGTGATCTTGAAATCAAGGACGCCCAGCTCATTTTTGGCGCCGTCTGGCGTGAGTTGGAGGCGGAATATGGCCTCGAGCACCTGCGTTTTCCCAAGGAGATCATCCTGCTCGGCGGCGCGCCGGGCGCCGGCAAGGGCACCAACACCGCCTTCATCGCCAAGGTGCGGGGGTTGACGTGCTCGCCGATCGTGATCAGCTCGCTGCTCAAGTCGCCCGAAGCGAAGGCGCTGAAAGATGCCGGCAACATGGTCGGTGACCGAGATGTGATCGGACTGGTGCTCCGGGAATTGCTCCGCGCGGAATATCATGACGGAGTCATTCTCGACGGATTTCCCCGCACCAACGTGCAGGTCGAGTGCTTGAAGCTGCTCGTGGACAAAATGCACGCGTTGCGCCGTGAATTTTACAATACGCCGCTCAGCATCCATTTTCGCCAGCCCACGATCCACATCATGGTGCTCTTCGTGGACGAGAAGGAATCCGTGGCCCGCCAGCTCAAGCGCGGGCGCGAAACCAGGGCGCTCATCGAACTGGCGACGCGCTCGGCCACCCCGTTGCCGGAGGATCGTCCGACCGATCACGATGAATCGCTGGCCCGCCGTCGCTACCGCGTTTTCAAGGAGCAAACCTGGGAGGCCTTGCAATCGTTGAAGGAAATTTTCCACTACCACTTCATCAACGCCCAGGGTCCGGTTGCGGAAGTGGAGGAAAACATCCTGCACGAACTCGAATACCAAAGCACCCTGGAACTCGACTCGCGCACGGTGGACCGCCTCCGCGGCGTGCCCGTGGCCAGCCAGATCATCGTCCACGCCCGCCAGGAACTGGTGAGACGGCTCGACAGCTATGAGCTCGAACACGGCCTGCAGTTCGCCGGGGTGGTCGCGTTCATCGAAGAAAAAATCCTCCCGATTGTCCTGCGCCACGCCATTTCCGGCACGGCGCACATCAACACGGAAGACAAGGTGCTGGATGATCCGCTCGCGCTGGCCATGTTGATCGATGTGTTTTCGGAACGCGGCTATCACGCCGGCGTGGACATCCACCGGATCGAGATCCCGGATCACGTCGAACTCACGACCGGCAAGATCGTCAGCCGGACCAAGAAAGTGTTCCGGATTGAAATCCGCTTCCAAGGTTCGGAAATCCGTCGCGGCTGACAAAACCATCAAGGCGCCAGGGGCACGGCGTTGATTTCGATCTGGTTGGTGTTGGCCACCACCGCCGTTCCGGCAATGCGCGAGTTGGACCACAACGACTGTTGCGCCAGCCCCGATTGTGTCTGACCACCGCCACCACCACCGCCGCTTCCCCCGGCCATGCCAGTGACGCTGCCAAATGATTTTTGCGCGTTCATCGCGGGGTTTGAAATTGCCAGCAAATTGCCGGTGAACACCACGTGTTGCTTCAAAGTTTGATTCATGCCGCTGACCCGGAAGGAAGCATTTTGCGCCGCCTGCGAGTCCTCCCGGCTGGTGATGGTTTTTGCCTTTTCATTTTGCCGCGCTGCGGCCGGGATGACTTCGGCCGGGGCCGCCGGGGCCGGCGTGGTTTGCGCGACCTCACTTCCCGGCAACAGCGAACCGTCATAAACCGAGCCGTCTCCATCCACGACGCGGATCGCGTTGCCATTCTGCTGCACCTGAAAATTCATTAGCACCGGGGCGGCCTTGGTGGCCGCAATCAGGTTCTTGAAAGAGTTTTGCTGGCTCTGCGCCAGCGGCTGCGAAGCGGCAGACGTGAACTGTACGCCGCCCGGTTGAGCCGCGAAGTCTTTGCCGGCCGCGTCCTGCTCCTTGGCCAGCCGGTCGAAAGCTGCCGGCGGCGCGGCGGGTTTGTTCGCCGCCAGTTCGCTGGTGCCCGGGGCAGCGACGCCCAAGTCGGCCAGTTTCGATTCTTCGCGGTTGGCCTCAGATTTCAATTGCTCGGAGAGGGCTGGTGCACTGGCGGCACTGCCGCTGGCCGCGGACAGAGTTGCCGGTGCTTCCCCGAGTTGCCGTCGGAAAGAATTATTTGCTGCGATCAACGGCGACAAGCCTTGATTGGTCAGCGCGGAAAACGCATCGCCCTTGATGACTTCGACGCGTCCGTCGGCGAACAAGACCGCGCGTCCCTTTTTGTCGGTCGGCGAATAGGCCAGCAAGGCATTGCTCGGCAAGGCGTCCAGGGTTTCGCCGCCAGCCACATAGACAAATCGTTTGCCGCTTTCCGCGTCGGTCAGGATTTTTTCCGAGCCCAGCTGGTTGGTCAGCGCGTCAAGTGAAACGGGCAGTCTGCCATTATTTTCCCCGGCGGCCATCTGCGCGGCCACGCCGATCTGCTTGAGATTGCTCACGGCGGCAGTTTGCTGGGACTTGAACTTCGCCTTGCCTAACGCTGGCAAAAACAGTGCCGCGCCAAAGAAAACCATGAGCGCAAAAACCGCCAGAAACGCCCATTGCCGGCGGAACAATTCCCAGAGCGAGACGTCCGCCTCATCCTCGTCCGGCTTGGGCTGGTTGCGGGCAACCTCGGCCTGCAACAGGCGCCGCGTGGCCGGATGCAGCTTGAACGCATCGCCCGCGTCGGCCCGGCGTTTTTTCGCGTAGGCCCGCAGCAGTTTTTCAATTTTACGTTCCGGTTCCATGGTCGTCACGTGTTAGACGGGAAAACGTCCGGGGTTTCCCGGGAAAAGATTTTCCGCGCGATTTCCTCCAGCCGGTCCAGGCATTTGCTCAGGCGCGAGCTGACGGTCTTCACGTTCAGGCTCAACGTCGCGCTCAATTCTTCATAACTCAAGTCGCCAAAATAGCGCAGCTCGACGATCTGGCGGCAGGGTTCGTCCAGCCGTTCCAGCGACTCGCGCATCAGCCCCATCTGCTCGGCGTTCATTAGGAACTCGTCCGGGCCGGGCGCGTTGGACGGCGGATCGGGCGTCAGACCGGTCTCGGGATTTTCCGCCTGCAGCGAGATGGGCGTCTGCCCGCCGCCGCGCTTGGCGGCGATCCGTTTCTCCCGGAAATCGCGCGCCTTGTTCGTGGCGATGCGGAACAGCCACGTCTGAAACTGGCTTTCGCCATTGAAAGCATTGAGGCTTTTGATGACCGACAGGAAGACTTCCTGGCAGATTTCGTCGGCGTCCTCATGACTGAAGTCGGGCGCGAGCTGGAAGATGAAGCGTCCCGCCGCCGCGTAATGCGTGTCGAACAATTTGTCCCACGCATCCGCTTCGCCGCGCCGGCAACGCGCCAGCAGTTCCGCTTCGGAATCCATGTGCCTTGGACTTTATTTGAGGCCGGAGCGTTTGAACAGGTTTTCTGCTCGACTGAATTCAACAGGAGGAAACGGAGAAAACGGAGAATCCGATTTCTATTCCTCGGTTGCCTCTGTTTCCTCCTGTTCAAACCGGGTCGGATAAGGACACGGGAGTATTTTCCAGCGGCTCCCGTCAGACTCGGTATGAAACGAATCATGCTTGCACTCCTGGCCTGCGCGGTTTCCAGTCTGGTCGCCGCAGGAAAACCGCTCCCCGCACCTTCCGGCGACCTCACCGTGCGCGAGATCCATTACGCCGCGCAACTCACCAATGACGAGGCGCGGCTCGCGCTGGACGTTGAAGCCGACGCTTCCGGCGCGGCTTCGATCAGGCTTCTGGAAGGCGACGTGGCCGTGCTGCCGGTAAAATTGCCGGACGCGCTGAAAATCGCCCGCGACAAGAATTCTTACCTGCTCACTGCCTTGCGGGCCGGACATTTCAAATTCAGCCTGGACGTCGTCGCCAAAATCCAGCGTGCCGAACCGTGGAACCAGATTACGTTCACCGGCCCGGCGGCGACGATCGCCTCGGTTACCGCGCAGGCTGGCGGCACAAACACGGAAGTCCAGCTGCTGTCCGGCACGCTGCTCGAAAAATTCAGGATGAATGGCGTGTCCGGTGTGAAAGGGTTTTTGGGCGCGGATCAAACGGTCGCCCTGCGCTGGCAGGGAAAGGTCACCGAGGTTGCGCGCAAGGCCTTGCTCACCGTGGATTCCGTCATCACGGCACAGGTCACGCCGACGGTGATCAAATACACCAGCAAGTTTCACTACGACATCGTGCAGGGCAGCGCCCCGCAGCTCATGCTTACGCTGCCCGCTGCGCAGGCTTTAACCAAGCTGGAAGGCGAGCAGATCCGCGACTGGCACACGACGACCGA
>Ga0247670_1000204_pt1 | contig 17194 bp, 9 predicted proteins | sample CNK11_metaG_FD_183042 | JGI IMG/M metagenome (GOLD analysis project Ga0247670, IMG submission 183042) | Soil microbial communities from Purdue University Martell Research Forest, Indiana, United States - CNK11 | ecosystem: Environmental > Terrestrial > Soil > Temperate forest > Bulk soil | place...
CGCCGGCAATGGCCGTTTCCTTCACCCGGCCCGTATCCGAGCCTGCCCTGGACGGCGGCGCGTTTGGCGGGCGCGAAGCTGAATGAAGCGCCGCAGGAACGCTGGCTGCGGTATTACGGTCAGGATGGTGGCTGCACGCGCATGAGTTATCAGTATGCGCTGACACAGCCCACAAACTATTTTCGCGATCGAATCGTCTTCATCGGCACTGAGCCCAAAACCTCGTTGCCAGATGGTGAGCCGGACAAATTCCCCACGCCCTACACGCGCTGGACCGGCGAAGCCTCCGGCGGCGTGGAAATCCTGCTGGCTGAGTTTCTGAATCTGTTGAACGACGATTCATTGCAAAGACCGCCCGCGTGGGTTGAATTGATTCTGCTGACGGTCACGGGAATTTTTCTGGGCGGCGGCTTGTGGCGGTTGCGCGTGCGGAACGCGCTGATGATCGCGGCGGGAATTTTTCTGGGAGTCGCAGTGTCCGCCGTTTGGTTGAGTTACTATTCCAACTGCTGGTTTCCGTGGCTGATCATCGCCGGAGGGCAGGTGCCCTGCGCATTGGCGTGGACGCTGGTCACGGGCCTTCGCCGTGCGCCGGTTCCAGCGGGAACGGCGTCATCGGAACCGATGCCGGAAACGCCCGGCTATGAACTGTTTCATCCGCCCTTTGCCGGGGGCGCTTACGGCAAAGTCTGGCTGGCGCGCAACGCCGCCGGCCAATGGCGCGCGTTGAAGGTGATCTACCTCGCAAAATTTGAGGGCGATCCCGATCCGTATGAACGCGAGTTCGCCGGTGTCCAGAAATACCAGCCCATCTCCGACCGGCATCCCGGGCTGTTGCGCGTGGATTTTGTCAGCGAGAAAAAAGCGGACTTTTTTTATTACGTGATGGAACTCGGCGATTCAGTCGAGCCGGGTTGGGAAAACCAGCCCGCGCTTTACAAACCGCGCGATCTGGTCAGCGAACGCGCCCGATTACGGGGCCGGCGATTGCCGGTGAAGGAATGTGTGCGCCTCGGAATCCTCTTGAGCGAGGCGCTGGATTTTCTCCATCGCCAGGGCATGACGCACCGCGACATCAAGCCACAGAATATTATATTCGTGAACGGCCAGCCCAAGCTGGCGGATTTGGGACTCGTCACCGGCATCCGTCCGCTCGGCCATCGGGGCACGCTGGTGGGCACGCCTGGTTTCATGCCACCCTCGCCGGAGCGGCCCGGCACGGTGGCGGCGGATATCTATTCCCTCGGCATGGTGCTCTATGTGGTTTGCACCGGACGCGCGGCGGCGCTGTTCCCCGAGGTGGCCACGACGCTGGTGAGCACCGGGGAGCCGCCGGAATTTCTCCCGTTGAACAGCGTCATCCTCAAAGCCTGTGCGCCACGGCCGGAAGAGCGCTACGCTTCCGCCGCCGAAATGCGCGCCGCGTTGGAAGCATTGCCAATGGCTGGCGAGTAAAGCGGCGGCGACCAACGACTGTGGGCAGTGTCCTAATTTGATCGGAGCGCGAGATGTCCCAACTCGCAGCGGCGGTGACGGACATGAGGATGGACTTTGTTCAGGGGCTCCTCCGGTTATTCACGCGCTGCGGATTGGGGACAATCCGCGCTCCGAATTTCAAATCAGGACACTACCCGACTGTGGCCGCGCTTGCCTTCAAATCGTTTTCCCCGCAACTTATGCGCCCGTGCAAGACCTGCTGAAAAAAATCCAAGCCGACGCCAAGGAACGCCTGCCCGCCCCGACGGGGAGCGACCCGGCGGAGAAGCTCGCGCGTTACAAGGGTTTTCTCAAGGTCGAGACCCACCGGTTGAAGCTGCAGCATCACGGCGGGGCCGGCGGTCTGGAAGTCTGCCAGGCCCGCGCGGCCATCCTCGACGAACTGCTGAGGCACCTTTGGAACGACGCGCGTGCCAGCCTTTCTCCGCAGGCGCAAAAAGAGTTTCCGCCCATCGCGCTGGTGGCCATCGGTGGCTACGGCCGCGCAGAATTGAATCCGCACAGCGACATTGATTTCATGTTTCTGCACTTCGGCCAGATCGCGGTCAACCGGCCGTTGCCGCATCTGTCCAAGCTGATTGATGGGGTGCTGTATCCCCTGTGGGATCTCGGCCTGAAAGTCGGGCATTCGGTCCGCAGCCTGGATGACTGCGTGAAGGTGGCGAACTCCGACATGCAGTCCAAGACCTCCCTCATCGAGGCGCGCCTCATCGTTGGCAACGAGGCGTTGTTCAACAAATTTCAAAAGCTGGTCGTTGCCAAATGCGTCGCCGGCTACGAGGACAAGTATATCGCGGCCCGCATCGAGGACCAGGCGACGCGGCGCAACAAGTATGGCAACTCGGCGTGCATGCAGGAGCCGAACATCAAGAACGGTTGCGGGGGCCTGCGCGATTTTCAAAACCTGCTCTGGATGGCGTTCTTCAAATACCGCACCCGCACCCTCCAGGACCTGCAGGCGCGCGAATTCGTGACCGAGGCGGAACGCAAACAGCTCGAAGCCGCCTACGGTTTTCTGCTGGGCGTGCGGACGGAACTGCATTACGAGGTCGGCCGTCCGTTCGACGTTCTGGGAAAGAACATCCAGCCCGCCGTGGCGCATGCGCTGGGTTACACCGAACGTTCGCCGAGTTTGCGCATTGAGGAATTCATGCGCGACCTTTATACGCACATGCGGAACATTTACCTCATCACGCGCACGCTGGAACAGCGCATGGCGTTGACCGCGTCGGCGCCGGGCCGGTTGTCCCTGCGCGCCTGGCTGCCCAAACGCAACCTGACGCCGGAGGTGGTGGACGGTTTCAAATTCATCAAGGGCGAGATTCATGCCGTCTCCAACCGGATTTTTCGCGACTCGCCGCGCCGGCTCATGCGCGTTTTCCTTCACGCACAGCAGCGGCGGATGGCCTTGCATCCCGACCTTGCGCAGCTCATCCGCAACCAGCTTTCCCTCGTGGACCGTGACTTTCTGAACGACGAACACATCCGCGAAACGTTCCTGACCATCTTGGAACGGCGCGGGGAAGTCGCCCCGATTCTGCGGACGATGCACGAGGTGAACCTGCTCGGCAAATACATCCCCGAGTTCGGCAAGCTCACCTGCCTGGTGCAGCATGAATTCTATCATCAATACGCGGCCGACGAGCACACGCTGGTCTGCCTGGAACAGCTCGACAAAATCTGGGAGGCGGCGGAGGCGCCGTATAAAAATTATGCGCCGCTCTTCCAGGGGTTGAACCGGCCCGGCCTGCTTTACCTGGCGCTGCTGCTGCACGATGTCGGCAAGGCGGAAGGCCACAAAAAAGGCGGCCATGCGGAAGTCAGCGCGGAGATGGCGCTGCGCTCGGCGAAACGGCTGCGGCTGGATGGCTCGGCCTCGCACACGTTGCGGCTCCTCATCGAAAACCACCTGCTCATGGCCAGCCTGTCGCAACGGCGCGACCTCGACGACGCCGCGGTCATCAAAAACTTTGCACGGCAGATCCAGACCGGGGAGAATTTGAACCTGCTCACGCTGCTCACCTTCGCCGATTCGCAAGGCACGAGCGACAAGCTGTGGAACGGCTTCAAGGATTCCTTGCTCTGGCAGCTGCACGGGCGCGCGATGACCCTGCTCACCGGCGGCACGGAATTCCGCCGCGCCTCGGAAAAGCAGGTGGAACTGCTCAAGCAGGAAGTCCGCGAACTGGCTTCGGCCCCGATCAGCGACGAGGAGCTGGACGCGCATTTTTCCTCGCTACCGCCCCGCTATTTTCAAATCCACACCGCCCGGGAGATTCTCGACGACCTCGAACTCACCCACCGGTTCATGCACCGGCTCATCCAGCAGGGCGACCGCGCCTTGTCGCCCGTGACGGCGTGGCTGGACGAACCGGACCGGGGTTACAACGTCGTCAAAATCTGCACCTGGGACCGGGCCGGACTGTTCGGCAAGATCGCCGGCTCGTTGAGCGCCGCCGGGTTGAACATCCTGAGCGCGCAGATTTTCACGCGCACCGACGGCATCGCGCTCGACAACTTTTTCGTCAACGACGCCCGCACCGGCAATCTGGGGACGCGCGAACAACACGACAAATTTGCCGGACTGCTGGAAAAAGTCCTGAACGGGGAGGCCGTGGATCTGTCCGCCCTCATCGCCCGTCAGATCACGAACCGTCCGGTCTATCACGCCTATGTCGGCGAGCAGATGGCGACGGAGATTCATTTCGACAACGAGGCCTCCGAGGCGCGCACGCTCATCGAGATCGAAACCGAAGACCAGCTCGGCCTGCTCTATGCGATCTCCCAGACCTTTTTTGAACTGGCGGTGGACATTGTCGGCGCCCGCATCGTGACCGAACGCGGCGCGGCGATCGACAGTTTTTATGTGCGCGAACTGGACGGCGAAAAAATCACGTCGCCCGAACGCCAGCGGTTGATCACGGAGAACCTGCGCGAAGCGATTCGCCGGTTTGCCGCCAAAGGCTGAGGCCGGCTGCAAACCAGTTGCCAGCGGCCCGGCCATTTGATAAAAGCTGTCTGGTTGATTGGGCCGAGACAATGCGGCGCCGGACGCGGGTGTGGTTCAATGGTAGAATGTGGCCTTCCCAAGGCTGAGACGAGGGTTCGATTCCCTTCACCCGCTCCATTAAGTATCAATTGCTTACGCGATTGTGCAGGAAAAGTGCAGGAGAATCAAGTTTGCAAAGTTTGCAAATTAATGTTTTCCGGACTTTTCGTTCAAGTCTTCCTAAATTCGCAAAATACACAGAATCGGGTAATCGAACCTGATAAGAGGTTTTCGGATTGCATAGATGTAGATCATTTCCGCGCTGGCAATCCAAAGACAACCGGCTGCGCCGCGCGGGCGTGCCGCAGTTCAATTTGCGGTTTGATGCACATTTCAGCCGCGCAAATGGCAAATTGCGCTATTATCGTTTTTAAGCTTTTGTGAAAATAGCGGGGCGTGGTTATTTTCATCGTCGAAAGCCACCTGAATAAATTTGACCGACTTTCTACTTCCGCAATTGCCGGTGCAGCCTTGCACCATCCATTTCTCAAAGCCAGACATGTAGACTCCGAGCGTGATTCCTAAGTGCCATTCCTTGGCGAAGCGAACGCAGTCAAGGTGGAGGCGCACCGGGAGGCATAATCCTGGGCGCACAACCTTGACGGCGCGAGTGAGCCATATAATTGAAGCGCGAGGCACGCTCGGTTTTGCAACTGCGTCTAGCGCTTTTGAGTCCATGAAATTGAGTTTAAGTTTGAATGACAAGGCTACACTCGAATTTGGAGTCCAGGTAGCGATCAATGCCGCCCGTCATTAGAACTGCAACCCGCTTTTTCCCGTTGGACTGCTCAGGTTGAAACGCAAGCCTCCGGTCATGAAAGTCTTTTTTTCCAAACCCAAAAACTGGAACAAGCTGGAAGGAAAAAGTTGCGCCTTTCCCTTTAAGCCACTTCTCAAAGTCCTGAATCATGAGCTTTTGGTCTGGTTCTTCGCTGACACGAGTTCGCAATTCAATTTTTGCAGGACACGACGCCATAAGCGGAAAAAGTATGTCCAAGAATCGCTTCAGTTGCTTGTAATTCCAATCTGTTTTCAAAATGAAGGGATCTTCGATACGAATAAGAGCGAAGTTCTTGCCCTTACAAAATGAAAAGTCTCTAGTGTAATCAAGGCTCTGCCCGGCAGAATATTCGAGAAGTGTAGTGTCTTTGGGTATGCGAAGCGCCTTTGAATCAAGACTAACCCATCCTAAGCGCATTGCCTGCAATGCTGCCGTGTCGGGTGACGGACCTTTCCAGAGCGGGGTGGGCAACGGCAAATCAAGGAAACCATCTGTGACCAGGCTGGTGCTGAAGAATGCCCGACCTCCATTCTTGTCCGGGTTGACAATGGCGCGCGGCCACTGCCTCGGATCGAAGCTCGCAGGCAACCGGCTAAGCGTCAATGAACCGTCCTCCATGCAGGTTTTCAGCCGTTTAGCGACCCAAATGCTGTTTGGGAAATCGGCATGAATCAACGGCGGTTCAGGAAGTGCAATTTCCAGAGTGTTTCCTGCGGTCATCCAACTCACCAGTTTCATCGCAAATGCAACTGTCTCTGGTGTCCCAAAATGATTTTCGTCCGTTGCATCCTTTTGCAGATTGAAAAGGCGTGGCGCAACAACGAGCAGATGATTTGCGCTTTCAAGTTCTGCCTGAAGGATGGCAGAGCCGTTTGTGACGTTTAGGGGAGCGGCGTTAAACCTGTCGAAAGGGTTCTCCGCTTGATTGATGTTCAGCGCCCTTTCCAGCCAAGCGAGCACGGGCTTCCGGTTCAACTTGTCCCAATGAATTTGGTTTTCGTAGCCTTGCAGACAGGTGCGGCAAGAGTGGCTGCACTCGGCTTTACAGTGCAACACTTCCAAAGCTTTCTTCAGCAAATCGCGCATGGCAAAGCGGTCAGTCAGCATTTGGCAGTAGCCCGCTCCGCCAGCCACACTGTCGTAGAGCACTACTTCGGGGTAGCCAAAGATACGGCTGCGCGCTGTGCCGCAGAGTTCGCGTTGATCAATGCCGAGCAGATTCACAGCGCCCAATCGGGCAGCCTCCACCAACGTGCGAACGAAGCCTTCACGCCAGCCGTCAATTTCTTCCGGACGCAGATTGGCCGGAAGTGGAATCGGCTGGTCAATGCGGATTTGGAGAACATCCGTGTGGAACTCATGGGCGAGGTCTTCGGTATGCCATGAGTTCAATGTGCATGATTGATTGTAGGGCGAGCGATGGCCACGAGCTTGAATCTCCGCAATATGCGCAACCGGATTCCGCAGCATTTCAGCAAAACCACACGCGCACCGGAGAAAACCAAAGTTGCGCCCTTTGTTGACCACAAACATCCGTCCCTGCTTTGCGTCCTGCCAAGCCCAACTCGTGTTGGCAACATTTGCTGGTGAAACTGCAAACGCCGTGTCGGCTGCGGCGCTCAAAAGGCGCGCTTCCTGTGTAGGCGGCGGCCGTAAGCGAGTTAAGCCGGGGTCTTTGCCGTTCGGTTCGGCACTTGATGTGACAAAACTCTTGGGTTCGATAAATGAGCGGATTTGCGTCGGGAGGATTGGGTGGCTGCAAACCGGGCAAGCGGCATCAAAATCCTCGCGAGCCATTTCGATTTGAACATGTCGGCACTGCGGACACTCACGATAATGCCGCGTCGGCATGAAGTGTTTCGGATATTGTCCGATGCCGTAGGATTCCCAGACGCGACCATTTGCGATGACCTGCGAGCCAGGCGCGTATTCGCTGATGCCGAGACGCGCGTCACGGACAAGTTGAATATCCTTGTCCCAAGGATTCGTGTGGCCTGGGCGATCTTCAGTCAGCACTTCCAGTTGCACGCTGTTGACTGGGAAACTGTAAGTGGGAAGGAATCCGAGGCGCGGAAATTGGTTGATGACAAGCTGTTCCTGCCACTTCTCAAGCTGATAAGCCTAAAATCGGTTCTCTCTTGCTTGGGCCACTACTCCAGCAGTCGCCATGAATTTGTCGTGGTAGTATTTCCAGCGCTCCCCATACCACTTGGCGCACTCGCTGAGATGGCTCATGAATTCAGTCACCAACTCGCTGCTGGTGCAAGCGAGCGCGGGGGGCAATCCCGTTGCGAGGTCGAGGGCTTCCTGCACTTTGCGACCGCCTTCTTCAGTTCGGAAATATGCCTCTGCATCCGCACAGAACGCGGCTTCGTCTTCCGGCGTGAAATTGTCACCGAAGAATGCGTTGAGTGCTGGCGATCCGCCTTCGGGATCGTCAATGCCGCGATGTCGCAAAAGTCCACCCAAGAGCACAGAGAATTGATGCCGCCGAAAGAGTCGCTCGTTCGCGAGATGAACAAACGGAGTCCTTGGTTGTTGCGCGAGGTATTTGTCTGCGTGGCGATATTCCGTCTGATCGTAATTACGGTTCTGGGCAACAGTGACAGACACAGGTGCGGCCTGCGCGCGTCGCCCGGCGCGTCCGGTGCGTTGCTGGTAATTCTGAATACCCGGAGGGACGTTGCGGCAAACCACGGCTTCCAACTCACCGATGTCCACTCCGAGTTCCATTGTCGTTGAGCAACTCAACACGGTGACTTTCCCGGCTTTGAATTGCCGCTCCAATTCCTCGCGGATGCGGTTATTGATTGCGGCGGTGTGTTCTCGCACAACTTTGCCCACATAATCACCATCCGCACCAAGGTAGAGGCGGAAGTAGTGGCTTTGCTGTTCCTCCTTCCGGCGGTCATCATCAGAAATGATTTCCAGTTCACCGTGACAACGAAATGCCGCACACTTGTTTTCCGCGCTTGGGAACTGTCGCCAGCCACATGCCTTGCAGCGGTGCAGCTTCGCCTTGCGTCCATCAGTAAGCACAAGTCGCCGAACATCCACAACAAACCCACCGCCTTGCGCTGGCACAATCAACGAACTGGTTTGCAACACCTCAAACGCATTGCGGAGGAGGGAATCCCATTCGTTCAGCTTCAATTGCTCGGCCAGGAAATAGCTACGGCGATTGTGCCGAACGCCTCCGGCATCGCTGACGTGAGCAAGCCAACCGTAGCGGACGTTTGGGGCTGTCCCTTGCAACTGAAACCGCAGATTGCTGAAAATGAAGTCTTGGCCCCAAATATGTGCATTGGCGAGGCTCACATTCGGCGGTGATGAAATACAGCGTGCGCGTCGAACAGACTCAAGCAGCACTTCCAAAATCGCTCCTGCCTGTGGGCGTAGTTCAGTGGGCAACACAGCGGAGAATAGATTTACTGCCTGTTGCAGTTTGGCTGAATCGTAGCCGACACGCACCAAGCCTAATGCCTCCAGCGAATTGCGGCGACCAGTTGGCAGGCAAAATTCAGCGGCAACTTTTCCGCAAAGAAACGCTTCAAAACTTACACCCGCCTCATATATATCCCCGGCTTCGTCAAAGAATGAGTTCGCATTCAATCGAGTCACGAGATTGTCTCTCAGCGTTTGGATGTTTTGCTGACCACCCTCGTCTTGAAAAACGCGCATGATCGCCCAGCGCAACAGAATTTCTTGGCTGGTGCGCTGTAAGGAATGGGCAAATTGTCCGGCGTCCTGTCGGTTGTCTGAAAAAACAAGCAGGCGGCGTCCGTCTCCCGGAGATGGATCACGCGTTGGGCGGGGAAGGAGGTTTTGATAAAGAGTGTCGGTCACAACAGCGGAAAGCATGAAGTCGCCGGGATGGAAACCCGTCACGATCTCCGCGTCTGTGCCCGCAGTGCCGCCACAGCAAAGACACTTTCGAACATAGCGGTTTCCGTCATCATCCGGCTTGATCGGCACACGCACCAAGCGAAGTGTCGGACCGTTTGCTGGACTGATTTGCCCGGAGTCGGGGTTGATTTCCCACGGAGGTTCTGAGACAGGCGCATCGGCATCCGCGCCATCATCTTCGTCTTCCACGGCATCAACTCGCTCTCCGAGCAGGAATACTTGTCGCTCAGCTCTGCCCGTTTCTGGTTTGCGAGAAAGCAGTGTTTCTCCCGCCACGAAGCCTTCCACATAAGGTTGACCACATTTGCGGCACGTCAGCAGGCGATAAAGCTTTTTGCCGTTGTCCTCGAATACACTCCCAATCCGTGCCTCGGAAAAACCGTCCGGTTTTTCCGTGCTCAATCGTAGGGTGACGTTATCAATGCCGTTGGTGAAGAAATGATACCGCGCTGGCAGGAGCGAGAATTCGTGAGGCAACACACGCGCCCGGATGCCGATTGAAACCAATCCCGCCAAAGCAGCTTCCGATTCTTCGCCATTACCGAACAAGGTTTTGGCGAGGTCGCTGAAACGTAGGGTTTGACCTGCGGACAAATCGGACGAGGCATTTCGAAAATCGCTGGATGCGCTGAATATCAACACAAGCCCCGCGCCGAGTTCCCTGCCAGCCGGAATCGTCAATCCCTGTTGATCATCATCGGCAAGTCCGTGTTCGGCTAACCCTTGATTCCAGTGCGCCACGGCTTGGGTGTCATCGTCCAAGATTTGCGAAGCGAGACGTCCAAGCTTGGCCCAGGTTGCCGGTTGTAGTTTGAAAGTCTTCGGAGTCGTATCGCGAAGCAAACGATGTTCTTGCCGTTTTCCACGAATTACCTTGGCGAAAGGTGCACCGAACAAATTTGAGGCGAATTGTAAAACGTCCGCGTCAACTTTTTCTCCCGATGCAAAACTCGCGCTAGTGCCAATGCAGCGAATTGATTCCGGTGAAAGATTCAGCCGGCGACGAAGCTTTCGGAGCAGAAATGCGACTTCAGTCGCTTGCGATCCTGCATAAGTGTGAACCTCATCGAGCACAAGAAACCGGAGGGTGCTGTGACGGAACAAGGCGGCGTTCTTCGGGAACAGAAGCAGGTGTTCCAACATGGCATAGTTGGTAATGAGGATGTGCGGCGGCTGGGCCAACATTTCATCGCGTGTGAGCAACCAGTTTGGCGGCACTGATTGCCAACCGAGGCCATGCGGCGGCTGGTCTCTGAAGAATGGGTCAGAAGCAAGAACCTCCGCTTCAGCATTTTGCCTAGTCCCGCCTCGACGAGTTAAGCCGGTGTAACGTCCAACCTTGATGCCCTTGTTGCGGAATTTCTCCACAAACGACGGCACGATGCGTTTGTAGAGTTGATCGTTGGCGAGAGCGTTGAGCGGATAGATGAGCAATGCTCGCACGCCGGGCTGGCTCAGGTCAGGCTCTTTGAGAAGTGAATCGAGGATGGGATACAGGAAGCACTCAGTCTTGCCGCTTCCCGTGCCCGTCGCAACGATGGCGTTTTGTTGTTCGCCGATGATGGCCTGCAACGCACTCGCTTGGTGCTGATGCAATGAGCGTTCATATTCATTCGCTGGAAGCCTCGCAAAATCGCTGTGAAGCAATGCTGGATTGCCAGTCACCAAATCTTTCAGAGATGCGGCCTTCACAAAGTCGCTTAGGGCCTCGACAAATGGACCTTTCACGAGACGGTCCTTTTCGCCGAGCGCGACCGTGATTTGTTCGCGCAGGCGCGGATACTTGAGGCTCACCGGCAGAGACGCCTGCATGTAACGCCGGATTGTTCCTTCGAGAGTCCGGCCCAGAGCGATGGGGTTTTGTTCAATCATGTGGTTCTGTGCGTATGAGGAGTTCCCAGAGCAGTAGATAAAAGCCGAATAGTTCAGGCGACATGGCGACCAGCGTTGTTGTGGCTTTTATCGAGGTTTCGAGGCCAAAGCGATTCGTTTGCCAGGCAAGAAATTCCGTATGGCGCATCCATCCTGCCGCCGAAGCTCGCGCAGCGAGAGCCGCCATTGAAGCGTAGCAGTTCAGATTTGCCGCCAAAGCATCGTCCGCAAAATCCACATCCAGCCAAGGCAGCATCCAAGTGCCTTGCGAGACAAAAGGCGCCCGCCGGCCAAGTCGAGTCTGCAACCAACTTCGTAATTCAAATGCGTTTGCAAAAACGGCGTTCGCTTGGTTGCCATTGTGTCCAGCTTCTGACTGACGGCGTTGGCGAAGGGCATGTAATGCACCAAGCGCATGGTTTCGACAAAGGCGGTCGTAAGGTGACGGCTCATTCCATCCGGCTTGCTCGATGTCATTCTCCCTGATTGTGCCAACGACTTCAGATCGGTATCGCTTGAAATCGAATTTCTTCAAGTCCACAGGTTGTTGCGTGTTGGTCGCTGGCTGCATGACAATTGCAGAATTAGCAAAATTCCGAAGGACGCCAAAGATGCCGGGTAAAGCCCCCGTGGGATTGGCAATCACCTGTTCCATTGCGTCCATGAAACCCTCTGCGACCCGCGAATGGCTGCGGGTGCGAGCACACCAACGCAACGAATCTCGAAGACCGTCCGTATCCGGCATACCTGCATAGGCTTCGCCGGACAACGTGAGTAATTCTGGAATTACAACAAACAGGGATCGCGCAGGGTTTGAAATGGACTCCCTGCCTGCTGCTTGAATCAGGTCGCGGGCTATGACCGGAGAATATTCAAGACGACGAGCACTCGTGCGCCCAAGCTCGAAGAACAAACGTTCGAGGCCCTTCAAGCGCTGCCAGGCTTTGTCATTGTAACCCCGACTTAACAGGTTCGACACCTCGCTCAATAGTTCGCAGAGAGAGCTTTCGATTTCCGGTGTTAGCGAGACTGTGTTCGGAATTAAGCCGCCATTCAAACCGTGACTGAAAGCCCACCAGTATGCCATTGCTTTGAGACCGACAGGGGCCGTGGTTGATGGGATAGCAAGAACGATTGGAAATCCTCCCCCGAGCTCATCGCTGAGAAGCTGCCAAGCACTGCTCTCATCGCGACGAATTTCCAGTTCCATCAGCCAAATGCTGCCTTCCGGCCAGCCTTCCTTTGGCACATCCAGGGACACGCGATACAGCGCGCTTGCAGCATCAACATCTGCTGAAACATTTGCACATTCCAGCTTGGGCAATCCTTCACAGGTGAAGGTGGAATGGCCTGAAGATGAGAAACGCTTTCCATCAAATTCGACAACCCTGCCACTCACAAGTTCCCGGATTTTCGGGCGAACCCATGACACTTCGTCGGCAAATTTGAAGACAAGGCTCTCGTAGTTTTCATCCGATTGCGTGTCTGCGAAGCGCGGCACTAGCGGCTGCGTGAACTTCGCGATCCTGATTGAATTACCATGCAGAACAATCGCGATTTCACTTCCATTGGGGAAACGTGTCGAGAGATCGGCAAGGCTCAGGTCACAAAAGAGGCGTCCGCTTGCGCGACTGACCTCTTGAACTGCAATTCCGTTCACGAGAATCTTGTAGTCATCCGCCGGGATGTGCCAGATGCGGAGGAGGCGTGTCGATTGAATCGAGGCGCTAAAACTGTCTCCGAGACGACAAGCCTCGGGGTGAATTGCATGGCCGACGCGCTTTTCAAACGACTCCAGAAAAGTTCCGCTGCGCGAAAAGCGGAACGTCACGATCTCTTCACCAACTTCAAAGGCCAAAACGTGTTGCCTGCGATTGTCATTCGAGTGTTTCAGCGTTCTGCCATCCCACGGCAAACCGAGGCAATCTCCCCACCGGATATTCAACGGCAAGGCATCGCAGTCGAAGCCCACGCCCTCACGGTGTTCGCGCAACCCGACCCATAACTTGAACGTCTCGTTGCATTGTGGACGGCGACTGCCTCTGGAAACGGAAAGTTGAATGAAATGAAGCCCAGGCGTAAGCATCGTGAGAAGCTCGTTGGAATCTGGTTGGTAGCGCACCATGTTTCCGCTGCGTTCGCCGTTGGTCAGCGGAACAACGCGTTCGTGATCGCCGGAATGGATATGCAATTTCCAGTCAGAAGAAGTGCCCGCATCATCTTCAACCGGACACCAGACCTCGGGCAGATTGTTCCAGCCGTAATGAAGGCGTTCCAATTCGTCAGTGCAGACGGTCTTGCCATTCGGTGCGAAGAATGGAACTTGGGCTGCCTTGAAAACGAAACTCTTCTCATTCGCCGCAAACCGGAGTTCGTGACCTGGGCGAAGTATGATTTCAGACAGCGATGATTGTCCGTCAGGCCAGTCCCACCGCCTCGTCGCAGCGTCGAATTGCGACTCGACCGAGTGTAGAACCCAATACTGGCCGCTGCGCATTGCGATAACTTCGCCTTCCTCAACTCGATGCCAACAACGAGACGCGGAATCGAAGGCCAAAAAGGGTTGCTTCAATTCCGACCAGCGCAAATCGAATTCGCGCCGCAAATTGTGCCCGCCAGCAAGGCCGCGGAGTTCCACTGTGAAGTGCCCTTGGCTTGAGACGGGGAAAACCGTTTCGTCATTTGCGCCCACCCGCTGGGGTGTTCCACCGACAACCCACAACAGCCCCGTGGGTCCGACAAGTGATGCGGGCTGCTTCGGACAAACAATTTCGAGAGAACTGAAGTCCGCTGCAAGTCGAAGGAATGGAGCACGTGGGCGTTCTGCCATCTCGCTCCCAAGATCATCGAATGCCTCTTTAACCGCTTCGGCAATCGCCGGATTGATTTCCAGTGGCTCGGCATCAAGAGCAACTCGAAGGGCAACTTCGCAAATCAGTGGCCCTGCTGAACCAGCCAGCGCTTTGCGAAGAATTGGGATGTTGGCCAGGTAGGGACTACGAATCATTAAGGCACGCAAATCCAATCCAGCATCAACTGAATCCGGGTCTGGCAGCGAGAACTGTCGCTCTACCCAACGCATGGAATTGGCAAAGTGCTTCACAAGACAGAGAGGCAGTCCGGCTTGGAAAAGAATCCGCTCCTTGTGGATGTGCGCCCCGAGTTGGGGTGGGTCTAGCGTGGTAATTCCAACAAGGAAACAGCATTGGCGAAATGTCTTAACAAACTCGGGGCGTCCGGGGGTGGGAATCTCAACTCCGACCAGTCGCTCAAAATTCTCCCAAAAGTTACCGTCATCGTAAGCCTCGCCAGCGACCCGCGCCAACCAGACGGTCATTATGGCCGGGTAGAGCTTGAGCAACGCGAGCAGCCTGTTGAAGCGTTGGCGGAGTTCGGCAGGCAACTGTACCCGAACCAAAGCATGAATCTCATCAGCTTCTTCCTTGGACAACGGGGCGAGGCCTAGAACCGGCGGGCACTTGTCCGATTCGAGGAAAGCCTTCCACGCAATGTTGTAATCAGACAAGTTCATTTTGCTTCCAGCCATGTTGACCCTTGGCACTTTGTCGGATGAGCGCCATAAATTGTGCATGGAAGAATTCGACTCGGCAAATCTTAAACTGCGTTGGCGGCTGCATAATTTCATGTCATTATTCAGTTTAGCTCGAACCGAGGTTTTGGACTGGCGGGAGATTTTTTTGGCAGCGCGGGTCTGGGGGCGGCCTCCAATGCGGCCAATGCGGCGCGCGGGGTGACCCGCGTGTAAACCACTGTCATGATAGTGCCGAAGAAATGGTCTACGGCCCAAAGGTTGGAGAACACCAGTTCCGCGACGAAATCGGGATGAATCTCCGGCGACGGCAACGGCTGACTAGTGCGGCAGCGAACCTCGCTGCTATCGACATCCAGTTCAAAGCAGCCGTGCGTCAGACCCCAGTTAATGCGGGTGAACAGTTCGGCGACCTGGGCGCGGCGGTTGACCGGGACGCGGCAGGGCAGCTGCGATAGGAAAATCAGGTGGGCAGCCTTTGGGTCCGCAATGGCCACGCACTGCCAGCGTGCGTTATCGCCGGTAAAGTTGAGATGGATCACCGGGCGGTCGGCGGCCGGCGTGTAGGACCACTGCTTGCTGTCGAAGAACCCGGCGAAGCACTGGCGGCTGCGGCCGCTTTCTTCCGGTTTGAAGTTTTCTTCACTCATGCCAGCCCTTGTTGCAACCGGCGTGCCAGGGGCAGAAACCATCTAATAAGTCAGCAAATGCTGGCAATTATGAGTTCCAGATAAAAAGCGAGAGGGCGGATTATTAAATTGAAATGAAGAATAATTAAATGAGAGTTTAAATCATGAAATAGCTGACAAGCGAAAAAATGATTGGGCTATATCATGATCCAGGGACTGCCGCGCTCCGAATGGCCGCGTAGATCACTTTCCACTCCTTGGTGAAAAGCCGCCTCGTGCTTATACCCAAACTGGCAGCGGCGCCTTGTGTAACCATTTGCATCCGCATTGAATAGGGAGAGGCCTAAATCCATTTCAACAACATCTGAGTTAAATCGAATGTATCGGCCGTGAGAATCTTTTCGAAAAAATCCATTGGGCACCAGATGGAGATCCAAAGCACGAATCCCTCCTGGTGGCAGAGCCTTGGCAATATTTTCGACTCTTTGGCTTAAATTCTCAGGGGATGGGATCAGGCCATTTGGTGGTTCTTCCAAATCACATGAAGCATAAATTTTGAGTGATACGCCACGTGACAAAAGGTTCAATTTGCCAGCAAACCATTCCAATCCTTGGATGCCACCGCTTGATTGGAGAGAATAAGCATCCACCACTGACACATGCTGACAGCTTGCTGCCAGTGGTGCAAATCGTTGACTCCAAACCTGGTTTATTGACGTGCCTTGATCGATATTCAAGCTCGCCAGTTGCTTCAAATCACTGAACGCCTGAGCACGGTCAGCGCAATCAAACCGGATAAGTTCAATGGCTGGCTTAGTCATAACCCGTCCGGTTTCCTCACTCGTCTCCTCCAATTCAAGAATAGAGCAGAATCTTACGGTTTCCAAATAGGCCAAGCGAACCGAGCCTAACAGCGGATTCAAATCTTCAATTCGTTCCATATTGTGCAATCCCGCCCATCCTGCAGGGCCTGCAGTCAACCGTCCTGCTTTTAGAGCTGTTTTCCAAAATGACCTAAGCGATTGGGGAAGTTCATTCACCTTGGCCACGATAGCCGATTGATTTTTGGCAGCCCCCTCAAACACGAGGATGCCGTGCGCATGCCATTGCTCGACCAATCTTTCATGCGCCGCCCTCAAGGGCCGCACCGCCTGCGCCGTCTTTAATGACAACGCCCAACGCCTGCGCTGGACCAAGCGCCAGCGCCAAACCATTTTCCGGTTGCTGCTCCAACAGTTCGGGGCGATGATCGGAGACACGACGAATGGCCGTCACCTCAAACCCGCCACCGCGTGGCGGGTCACTGTGGAAGCCTGGCTCCGCTGCCAGGGCCTGATTACCATCCGTCAAAACCAGAAAACAAATGTGTCAATCACTTTACCAAAATGTTGGTCTCACAATTAACTTGGACGCACAAGATACGGCGGGTCGTGGCGGATGGCATCCTCGTATGAGAAATTCGCGGTCGGGTCCTTATCCTCACACTCGAATAGTTTGAACGTATTGCGGAAAATGAACTGCACCGGCGTGGCGGTGAGACCGACCTGGAAGGCGTCGAAATAAGTGAAAAGGTCGCGGAACCGATTGTAAATGCTCCGATGCGATTCGTCGGCGATGATGAGATCGAAGAACCCGGCGTCGAAATTCTCAAAACACTTCATCATGGCCGGATACGTGGCCAGATAAATGCGTTTGGTCTGATCTTGGTTCGTGGAGCGGGAAACATAAACCGCAGGCGCACCAGGCAGGAATTCCTGGAAGACGTCATGCGCCTGCTTGCGGAGTTCGCGTCGGTCGCAGAGAAAGAGCACGCGCTTCACCCACTTGGCGCGGATCAGCAATTCACACAGAGCAACTGCCACGCGGGTCTTGCCGGTGCCAGTGGCCTGGACGAGCAGAGCACGTCGTTT
>Ga0247670_1000205_pt1 | contig 17180 bp, 17 predicted proteins | sample CNK11_metaG_FD_183042 | JGI IMG/M metagenome (GOLD analysis project Ga0247670, IMG submission 183042) | Soil microbial communities from Purdue University Martell Research Forest, Indiana, United States - CNK11 | ecosystem: Environmental > Terrestrial > Soil > Temperate forest > Bulk soil...
GCAGGGTGATGCCGATGGCGGTTACATGCGGTTCGTGCGCACGGGGAAAATTCTGGAGGCCACCGCCATCGGCATCACCCTGCTGCTGCTCGCGGTCTGGGGCGGGAAACTCGTTTATGAAAACGCCCACTGGTCGCAGGTGTTCGGTCTGCGTGACATTTCGCTCGCGTGGATCATCATCGGCTACGGCGTCATCTCCAGCAGCCTGCCGGTGTGGCTGATGCTCGCGCCGCGTGATTATCTGAGCACCTTCATGAAGCTCGGCACGATCCTGTTGCTGGCGCTGGGAATTCTCTTCACGCTGCCACATTTGCAAATGCCCGCGCTGACGCAGTTCACCGATGGCTCCGGCCTGGTCGTGGCAGGGAAATTATTTCCATTTTGTTTCATCACCATCGCGTGCGGGGCGATCTCCGGCTTTCATTCACTCATCGCCAGCGGCACCACGCCCAAGCTCATCACGCGGGAAAACTACGCGCGGCCCATCGGCTACGGCGCGATGTGTTTTGAATCCTTCGTCGCAATCATGGCGCTCATCGCCGCCTGCACGCTCGACCCGGGCGTTTATTTTTCCATGAACGTGAAGGGTGATCCCGCTGCCACCGTCGCCAAGATCAACGCACTGAATTTTCCCGTGACCGTGGACCAGATGAACTCCCTCGCGCACGATCTCGGCGAGAAGACGTTGTTCGGTCGCACCGGCGGTGCGGCGACGCTGGCGGTCGGCATGGCGCACATTTTTTCCAAGGCCGTCAACGGCCGCTGGCTGGATCTCTGGTATCACTTCGCGGTGATGTTCGAGGCGCTGTTCATTCTGACGACGCTCGACGCCGGCACGCGCGTCGGCCGGTATCTGCTGCAAGGCGTGCTGGGCCGCGCCTGGCAGCCGCTGGGCAATCCAAAAAATTTCTTCGCCGCGCCCGTCGCCGCCACACTGATGGTCAGCGCGTGGGGTTATTTTCTGATTCAAGGCGTGCGCGATCCGCTCGGCGGCATCAACTCGCTCTGGCCGCTGTTCGGCATCGCCAACCAGATGCTCGCTGCCATCGCGCTGTGTCTCGCTACGACGATTATTTTGAAGATGCAATTGCCAGGAGCGCCGGGCACCGTCCCGGCCCGAAAGGCACCGGACAAACTTGCCGGGACGGTGCCCGGCGTTCCGAAACGCCGGCCGGCATTCGCATTCATCACACTGATTCCTCTGGTGTGGCTGCTATCCGTGACGTTCACGGCGGGCGTGGAGAAAATTTTTCATCCGGATCCGAGGATAGGATTTTTGGCGCAGGCACGTGTGTTGAAAGTAAAAATTGTTGAAACAGAAAGCAAATTGGCACCACTACAAGAATTACACAGCGGCCCACCTCGTGCATCTCTAACGAAAGAAGAAAGTGAAAAATTGATTCTTGATGCGAAAGAACTGCCGAAGAACCGTGTTCTATATTTTAACAACCTCCTCGACGCCGCCGTCGCCGGAACTTTCCTTTTGCTCGTCACGATGATTGTGGTCATGAGCGTGCGCGAATGGATTTTCCTTTTGTCCCGCCGCAAACCGGCGGTGCTGCACGAGACCGAGCCGGTTTATCTGCCGGATTATGCCGTGATCGAGGGTGGCAAGCCCATGAGCGCTTTGGGCGCGGCGACCATCGCCTTCACGCTGGCCAAGGAACTCTCCGGCGAATCGCAGCTCGAACGCGCGCGGCAGCAGGCCATTGTTTGTGAGTGCAACTCGCCCGCTCACTCCATCGCAAAATCCGAAGATCAGATTTACCTGGAGACGACCGAACAACGCTTCAACGGCGTGCGGCGCTGCTGTTGATGTCGTGTCGGGCCTCCGGCCTGACGTAGAGGGCGGCATCCTGCCGCCCGGAAACTCCCAAAAGCAATGGAACAACCAAGTAACAAAGCTGAGCCCATTTGCCTTCGTTACTTGGTTCCATTGTTGTTCAAATAGCTTTTTCCGCCGGTGGGACGTCACGGCTCGACGGCAGGCGCGGACGCCCGCCGCTATTGTCGCCAAAGAAAGGTTTGTTTTGAAACCGGACACCGTGGATAATTTTTCCCGATGACGCCGCCACAGAATCAAAAGCTTTTCTCCATCGGGCGCCGCTGCGGACGTCTGGCGAACCGGCTCATCATCTTCGCCAATTTCATCGCGCTGGCGGAGGAGCAAGGGGATCGGGTCATCAATTACACCTTTCATAGCTACTCCGATCTGTTTGAAGCCACGCGCGAGAACGTCCACTGCGCCTATCCGGTGCCGCAGCGGAAAAGCTGGCTGGACCTCATTCCCGGCGCCGGCGCAGTCATCCGCAAGACGCGTATTTTATACCACTTCACCCGCTACGCCAGCGTGCTGGTTGATCGCTTTCCGGTTTTTGGCCGGAAGATTGTCACGCTGTGTGAAACCAAAGGACAATTCATCACTTATCTGGACAGCCCGGAAGTGCAGGAGAAAATCCGCTCGGCCAAAATGGTTTTCGTTTATGACTGGCGGTTTCGCGCGCCGAATCTGGTGCAAAAGCATGGCGATAAAATTCGCGCCTATTTCCGGCCATTGGCGGAATTCGAGACGGCCAGTCGCGAAGCCGTGGAACCGTTGCGGCGCAATGCCGACATCGTCATCGGGGTCCACGTCCGTCATGGCGATTATCGCGGATGGAAGGGCGGCAAATATTTTTATCCGGTGGAAACCTACGCCGCGTGGATGCGCGAACTCGTGACGCATTTTCCCGGGCGTAAAGTTTCCTTTCTGGTCTGCAGCGACGAACGGCGTAGCGCCGAGGAGTTTTCCGGATTGTCCGTCGGCTTTGGCTCCAAATCGCCCGTGAGCGATCTGTTTGCTCTTGCCCGCTGCGACTATATCATCGGCACCAAGAGCACGTTTCCGCAATGGGCCTCGTTTTATGGCGGGAAGCCGTTGTTGCAAATGTTGGACAAGAACGTTTCGGCGAAAGTGGAAAATTTCCGCGTCTGTTATCTGGATTGGGACTAAATGAAACTTGGAATCTATGGCGGTTCGTTCGACCCGGTTCATCTCGGGCATCTGCTCGTCGCTCAGGCGGCGATTGAGGAACTCGGCCTGAACCGGCTGTTTTTCATCCCCGCCGCGCAATCGCCGTTCAAGCCGGAGAATAAACCCGCGCCGGATGCCGTCCGCCTGCAACTACTCCGACTCGCGCTCGTCGGCAAAATGAATTGTGAAGTGGACGATCAGGAAATCCGGCGCGGCGGAACTTCTTACACGATTGAAACCCTGCGCGGTTACGCCAGACGATTTCCCGGAGCGGAGCTGTTTTATCTGATCGGTGCGGACAACGCGGCGAAACTGAACGAATGGCGTGAAGCTGGCGAATTGGCAAAACTCGCAGAATTTGTCGCTGTGCCGCGCCCGGGCGGAGCGGCGCCAAACTTTCCGCCGCCTTTTCGAGGACGGACATTGAAAGGCTTTCCGCTGGGGGTATCGTCCTCGCAAATCCGCGCGCGGGTGAAGGCCTGTCTGCCGGTTGACCACCTGGTGCCGCCATTCGTGGCCGAGGCAATTCGTGATGCGAAAATATATCTTTGAATGGTTGGATTGATGGATGAATGGAGTGTTGGATACGGGCAGCGCGACACCAATCTAGCAATCCAATCATCCAATAATCCCTCAGAAATCCGTGTCCATCCGCGTCCATCTGTGGTTAAATCCTGCCCGCAACTATGGATTCTAAAAAACTGGCCGAGCTTTGCCGCGAGTATGCGGACAACAAAAAGGCGGAGAACATCGTCATTCTCGACGTGCGCGATTTGTCGTCGGTGACGGATTTTTTCGTGATCGCGTCGGGCACCAGCGAGCCGCATCTGCGCGCCATCGTGGGTGAACTCACCGACCGCCTGCGCGAGGAACACGACCTGCGTCCGATGCGCACCGACGGCTCGATGCAGGGCGCGTGGGTGATCCTGGATTTCTTCGACGTGATCGTCCACGTCATGCGGCAGGACGCGCGCGAACGCTACGACCTGGAAGGTCTCTGGGGCGATGCCGCGCGCGTGAAGTCGAAGAGCAAGCCGGCCAAGGTGAAATTGACCGCCCGTCAGGCTTCCAAGAAGCGCGTTAGGAAAGCGGGGAAATAGGAATCAGAAACCGAAACTTGGCCCGCTAATTTTCAGGGATGGGATACTCCTTGATAACACGGTCGTCGGCACCCGTCAGCCATGCTCTTTGCAACTTCCATGTGCTGTCTTTGGAGGTTTTCACAACAATATAATTATATTTGGAAGCGTCGTCGTTTTTCGTGATATGGAACGTCCTAGAAACAGGATAAACTTCGGAACTATTTTCACTCGAATTCCAATCCGAAATATGTCCAGGGTCGTTTTGCAACAACCCTGGTATCCGGCCTTCCCCTCTTAGATTCGACATGAATTGAAGTGCCTCGATTGAAAGGTCATCAGCAACCACGAAAAAATCAGGCCAGCGTTGGAGATACATCTTTCGTTTGGGAAAGTTGAGTGTGACCAACCGATTCCGCGCCATGAATCGAAGGCCTAGCAAATTCTCGCCTGAAGCACGACCGGCCAGTATAAAATCGTTATAGAACTCATGATTAAATTCAATTTTTGAAAATAAAGCGACTTGCTCTGTCTCGCCTGAAGGTAATTTAATTTGATTTGTCGAATAGGGAGTTTGTTCCTGTAGCACTTGGTGGAATAGCTCCATGCTTAATTCGGCATCATTAGGGCAGCCGGTGTCGATGGAAAACCATGCGTTATTTGACCTGGAAAAGTTTGCATAAGTAAGGACGGTGGGGTTTATGAAAAAGTTACCCGTCATGATAATCGAGAATGTCTTTCCCCAATCACCGGGATTCGCGTCGGGATTAAAGAAACGCATTTTCTGAGCGGCAAAATCCAGTTGGATACAGTAATATCGGAGGCAGTCCATTCCCAAAATCCCCATGACCGGCTGTCCTAAATCCATGCGTTTAAAATCATCCGTGAAAACTCGATTGCCGGTCAACAATTGCATGTTTTCCAAATAAAGTTTCGGCATGCCGTAAACATTCAGATTGGTTTTCGCATACCATATATGTCCGGTTTCTGTCGCGAGAACTTTCCCCAAAAGCGGCTCCAAGGATTTATCCAGCATTGTTACAGGTGCCCCCGTGTCCACAAGAAACAGCAACTCCTGTCCGTTTTCCAAATGCAGTTTTATAAATAGATGGCCTCCACGCCCTGCTTCCTTATTGAAATAAGTTTCAGCAGGAAGTGGCGGCCGAAGGGATTTATCAACAGAGGAATCGTCCAATGCCCAATTCATTACTGTCGAGCAGGAACACAAGAGCATCGCGCAAGCAGATAAAGCCAGCGCTCTGACAAGATTCATATCACAAAATATTCGCCGCCAGCTCCGCCAGTTCCGAGCGTTCGCCCTTCTGCAATTCAATGTGCGCGGCGATGGGCTGGTCGCGGAAACGGCTGACGATGTAATTGAATCCGTTCGAGGACGAGTCCACGTAGGGATTGTCAATCTGATACGGGTCGCCGGTGAAGATGATCTTCGTGCCGTGGCCGACGCGCGTGATGATGGTCTTGGCTTCGAGTGGTGTGAGGTTCTGCGCCTCGTCAATGACCATGAACTGCCCGGCGATGCTGCGTCCGCGGATGTAGCTCAAGGCCTCCACGACGATGCTGCCGGAACGCATCAGGTCGGCGGCGCGGCGATGGTCGTGGCCCATGTTGAGGTCGCTCAACATTTCGAGCGCGTCATGGATGGGCTGCATCCAGGGCGCGAGTTTTTCTTCGAGCGAACCGGGCAGGAAGCCGAGTTCCTTGCCCATGGAAATGGTCGGGCGCGCGACAACGAGCCGGCGGAATTCACGGTCCAGCACGGTGCGTTTCAATCCGGCGGCCATCGCCATCAGGGTTTTTCCCGTGCCGGCCTTGCCCATGAGCGTGACGAGTTTGATGCGGTCGTCGAGCAGCGCGTCGAAGGCGTAATGCTGTTCGCGGTTGCGCGGCTTGATGCCCCAGATGCCTTCGCGGCAGTCAATGATGGGGACGAGCTTCGTGCCGGTCGCGTCCACCTTGGTGAGCGCGGCTTTCTTGGGATTGGCCTCGTCCACCAACGTGCAGAATTCGTTTGGCGAATATTTCTTGCCCGTCTCCAGCGCCAATTCACCGTCGGCACGAAAGGCGGCGATCTTGTCAGCCCCAACGGTCATTTCGATCATGCCGGTGTAGAGATCGGTGAGAAACACGCGGTCGGTCTCGTAATCCTCGGCTTGCAAGCCCAGGGCATCGGCCTTGATGCGGAGATTGATGTCCTTGCTGACCAGGATCGCGGCGTTTTTCGGCTGATGTTTCTGGACGCTGGCGGCGAGCAGCAGGATGCGGTTGTCCACGCTGTTGCCGTTCACGATGTGGCTGTCGCTGCCGGTGTGGCCATTGCCGTTGCCGTTTTTGTAAAAGGCGATCTGGAGCTGGCCGCCGTTGGGCAGTTTCACGCCTTCGCTCAAGCTGCCTTCACCGCGAAAACCGTCGAGCATCCGCGACACCTGCCGCGCGTTCTGGCCGAGCTCGGAAGACTCGCGCTTGAACCGGTCAATCTCCTCGATGACTTCGATGGGAATCACCACGTGATTGTCCGCGAAGTTGAGCAGGGAGTTGGGGTCGTGAAGGAGAACGTTGGTGTCGAGGATGTAGTTTTTCACAATTTTTTTTAACCACGGATTAACACGGATGCACACGGATAAAACATTTCGGCAGGGCGTGCAGTCCTCTGCCCGCCACAAACGGCGCACACTGAGTGACGCGCCCTGCCTTCAAACAATCTGACCCATCCGCGTTGATCCGTGTTCATCCGTGGTTGAAATCTTTGATTTTTGTTTTAGCCATCCGCGAATGCCACTCGCGGATTTGTTTGTGGCGCGCGGGCAGTTGGTAATGGCCGGAGTAGAGAAAGTTTTCAAGCATCCCGAACAGGTCGAAATCCGCGAAACGCGGGCGTTCGTCCAGCAGGAACGGCTGGTGCAGCAGCATCTGCTCGAGCGGAATCAAAAGCTGCTCCAGTTGTTTCAGCAGGTTTTTCTGCTGCGCGCGCCACTGGTCAATGCAGCCGCGCCCGAACTTGCGCTCCTTGAACCGCAGATATTGCAAGTGGTCGGCGGCGGCGGCGTTCTCCTGGTAATAAATGTCATTCAGCCGGAACGTCGCGCCCTCGATTTCATTTTCGATGTAGCGCCAGAGGATGGCCTGCACGCCGCGGAATTCCGACGGGAACAGACCCAGTTCCATTTCTTCGTCGAGGTATTTGGCGATGACCTGCGAATCGTCGTTGACCTCAAACACGACCGTCTTGCCGTCCTTGATGACCGGCACGCCGTAGTAACGCTGCCGGGTCAGTTTCCAGACCAGCGCGCGATCCTGCGGCGGGATGTTGGTGATTTTGAAAGGCGCGCCGGAAAATTCAAGAATGCGCCGTTGCGGAAGGCAGAACGGACTCCACGGAAATTGGATCAATTCAATCATGTCAAAAATTTCCTCACGCTCGAATAAATGCACTTTAGGAGCCTCTCCGGTCGCTGACAAGTGCAAACACCGCTTTACACCAATTTGTAACGGGGCTAAATTCGCCGCATGGCTGCTGATTACGATTCTACCGAGTTTGTGGACACCGACTTCCAATCGCACAAGTCCCCCTTCGCCGCGCCCGCGTCCGCCAGCGACCTGCTGCGCGCGCCGACGCGCGACGAGGTGGACCGCAAGGTCGTGGAAGCCCAGCAGAAACTCGCCGAGTTGAAGCGCGCCCAGGACAGTCTGGAACGCGAACGTTCCTCGCTCGAGGAATTGCGCCGCCGCCAGAGCGAATTCCAGACCGGCCGCCAGGAGATGATCCACAACCTCACGCGCGGCCTGGGCCTGCTGGAGGAAGCCGAGTTCAACACGCGCCGGGAAGCCGAGCAGATGCTCAAGACCATCGCCGATTTCCGGGACGCGCTCCTCAAGATCGAGACGGTTCGCGACGAAACGTGGACGAAGGAAAATTTCAACGTCGAACTCACGCGCGCCCTGACCGCCATTGAAAACGCCCGAATGGAATGGAACACCGCGCGCCTGAAGCTGCCCGCGCTGTCGCCCGAGGCGTTGAAGAAGGCCGAAGTTGAAACCACGCCGCAACCCGCCGCGTCGCCGCTCGCGAGCCTGGGCTTCGGCCAGCTCTGCAAGGTCGGGTTCGCGATGACCTGGCCGCTGGTGCTGGTCGCCTTGGGCGCGCTCGGCGTGCTCATCGCGGTGCTGCTGCGGCATTGAGGTTCCGCGTATGGCGTTCCCGAAGAAAAAAGCCGACCCGATTTCCGACCGCGCCCGGACGCTCAACGAACAGATTGCCGCGCTCGAATCCGAGATCAAAAAGCTTGATTCCCAGATCCAGCGCGCCCCCGTGCCCAAGCTGCGTTCCACCGCCCTGCCGCATGGCGCCAGCGTGCCGCACGGCGCTGAACCGCCGCCCCCGCCCAAGCCCGTCGCGCACGAGCCGGTGTTTGAGCGGGTCAACCAGGAGCCGCTGCAATCACGTCCGGACAGTGAATCGCCGGACCACTTCAACGAACTGGGTGTGCGCAAATACGACCTGCCCGCGCTGTGGGGCCGGCTGAAGAATCATTTCCGCAGCCCCACCTCCAACAATCCGCGCCTGGTGAATTATCTCGCCCACGGCGGCGTGCATGGCCTGCGCCCGATGCGTTACGAAAAGCGCGTGGCCCGCAACCGCTTCATCGCGCTGGTCGTCTTTCTCTTTCTGATTTTGCTCGGCGTCATCTCGGTCTACGTGAAGCATCATTGAATGAAGACAACAAACCTGCTCGTCGAACTTCCGGTGGCCACGGCGGATGGTGAATTCATTGCGCATTATTCGGAAAAAGGATTGGCCGGATTGAGTTTTCCCAAGCAATCCAGTCGTAGGAGACGAGGTGACGAGTCTCAAATTAATTCAGTTTCTGGGGCTTTAGTCAGAGACTCCTCACGTCGTCTCCTACAAACAAAGATTCTCCGCTGGCACAACACGACGACCAAGGCGTTGAAAGCCGTCCTTGCCGGCCGCGAACCAAAAACGTTTCCGCCGCTGGACGTGTCGGGAACGGAATTTCAGAAAAGCGTCTGGCGCTCGATGCAAAAAATCTCCTTGGGCAAAACCAAAAGCTACGGGGAGATCGCGGTGGCAATCGGCAAGCCCAAAGCCGTCCGTGCCGTGGGCGGCGCGTGTGGCGCGAACCCGATTCCGGTTTTGGTTCCGTGTCATCGCGTTTTGGCCGCGAACAACAAACTCGGCGGCTTCGGCGGTGGCCTGGATTGGAAACGGAGTTTGCTCAAGCGTGAAGGAATTAAATTTGATGTTTGAAAGTGCGGTGGGCAGAAACTTGAACGCAAAACACAGGCAAGGCCATGAAATTGTTCACCAGAATGCATATCATTTTCGCGGTGTTCTTTGTCATAGCTAATGTGTCTGCCATTTGTCTGATCACGTGGCTTGGCCATCTTCACGAGTTGTCGGATTCTTCGCACACACAGTTTTATCTTTGGCAACCGAGAATTGAGGCGATTTGGTTTTGTCTGAAGTATGGTGCAACGATCCCGTGGCTTTTATTCGCCATTTATCATTTGATTGTGATAGTCAGGAAGAAATTTCAGCCAAAAGGATGACCATTGAAATGTGTTAACCAAACACCTAGGCAGGCTGCAAATTTTCTTCTCGCCAAAAATTTAACCGGCCGTGAGCCGGATGATTTCGCGCAGCGGTGTCTGCGGTTTGAACTTCACGAAGCGTTCCAATTTTTCCACCCGCGGCTTTCGGCGGCGCATGTCGTCAAAGCCCGGCGCATAGGCCTGGTCGTAGGGAATCAGTTCAATCTTCGATTGCGAGCCGAGCGCGGTCACAACAAGTTGGGCGAGTTCGAGAATGGAAACTTCCTCCGTGCCGCCAATGTTGAAGATTTCCCCGCGCGCGGGCTCACATTTCTGCAAACGGACGAGCGCCTCCACCACGTCATGGACAAATCCGAAGCAGCGCGATTGCGCGCCGTCGCCAAAAACTTTCAGCGGCTCGCCGCTCCTGGCCGCCGCAATGAAGCGCGGCAGCACCATGCCGTAGCGTCCGGTCTGGCGCGGGCCGACGGTGTTGAACAGCCGCGCGATGGTGACGGGCAGGTTCTTTTCACGGGCGTAGGCCAGTGCGAGAAATTCGTCCGTGAGCTTGGAGCAGGCGTAGCTCCAGCGCGATTGGCCGGGCGGCCCGATGAGCAAATCGTCGTCCTCGCTGAACTCCGGCTTGGCGCTCTTGCCATACACTTCCGAGGTGGAAGTCAGCAACATCGGTGTGGAATTTTTCGCCGCCGCGCGCAGCAAAATCTGCGTCTCGTTGAAGCTCGCCTCCAGAACGTGCAGCGCGGATTTCACGACCAGATCCACACCGACGGTCGCCGCCAGGTGGAAAATAAATTCGGCCTGCGCCGCCAGTTCCGGTAATTCCGCACAATCGCAAATCTTCGACTGGATGATTCGCAGGCGCGGATTCGATTTCACCGCGCTCAAATTGTCCAAGCTGCCCGTCGATAAGTCGTCAATCACCACAACGGTTTTGCCATCGTTCAACAGCCGTTCGACCAGGTGCGAGCCGATGAAGCCGGCACCGCCGGTGACCAGGATGTGAGCCCCGTGTTTGCCTGGCTTTGGCGCCGTTGGCGGGTTCGGGGTGGCGGCGGGCGGATTCATGGTATGGATGGATGATTGGTGCCCACCGCTGACACGGCATTTTCCGGCTTCGGGGTTGTGACGTCTGGATTCAGGCGCAGGGCGGCGGCGACGGCTTCCGCCAGTTTCTGTCGGAACTCCGGATCGGCAATCCGCCTGGCCTCGCGCGGATTGGAGAGATAGCCGCCTTCGATCAGAACGGCCGGATGATCATGCCCGTGCAACACATCCATGAACCGGGCGCGGCGCACGCCCCGGTCTTCCTCGCCGGTCGCGCGCAGCAGGCTGGCCTGCAGGCGGACGGCGAGCAGCAGGTTGGCTGCGTCGAAGTTGTTGTTCGAAAAATGGTCTGACCACAGATCGTTATAATTGCGTTTGAGTGTCGAGGGCATGCCGGTGGGCGTGAGCACATACGTTTCCAGCCCGGCCTGTTTGGTGTCGGGCGCGGCGGAATTGAAATGCAGGCTGATAAAGAGGTCGGCGCGATGCGCATCGGCGAACACGGCGCGATCGGTATTGGTCACGTAGCTGTCGCCGGTGCGCGTCAGGTAAACCGTCCAGCCATTCGTCTCGAGCAGGGGTTTGAGCCTTCTGGCCCAATCCAGCGTGAACTCCTTTTCATAGCGCCCGTCCACGACACTGTGCGTCCCGACATTGCTGCCGCCGTGCCCGGGGTCGATGACGATGACCCGGTTGGTGCCCAGTGTCAGCGGCGGTGCGCATAGAAGCGGTTCAAAGGTTTTTTGCAAATCGAGGCCGTGCACAAAAACCTGGTTGTCGATGAGCTGCGGCTCGAAGCCGAGATGGATTTCAATCCCGTTCCAGATCGCCTCGCGGCTGCCGAGGGCCAGCATCAAGACGCCATTGTCCGAATTGACCCGATACGTCGTCAGCGGACTTTTGCTCACCAGGACAGGCGGGGCGAGTTTGTGGTCCACCGCCCAGCGGGGGAGCGACGTCCAGGTGGTCACCGGTGCCGGAGCGGGTTTAGCCATTGCCATCATCGGGCGGTTCGAGATGACGGCCGGGGGCGGATTCTGGGGCGGATTTGGTTTGACGACTGGCGGTGTGCGCGGGATCGGCGGGGCGTTGGGGTCAACCCAGTTCAATGCCGACGCCCCCGCCGAGGGCTCCGGCGAAGAGATGGTTTCCTCCGGCATCGTCGGCGTGGAGGCGCAGCCCGCCAGAAAAAGCAGCGCGCCCAGAAAAATGATTCCCGTGAATTTGAACACGCCGCAATTGTGCGGAACACGAAAGCGGACTCAAGCTGATTTAAATTTTTCTTGATCGTCCTCGTCGTCCTCGTTCTCGTAATCGAACCATTGCATCCGGGGACCAGCCCGAGAACGAGGACGAACGGGATTGGTTGCCCGTTTAAGATGGCTCGGCCATAATCCGGCCAGTGAAAATTCTCGTTGCCATCACCGGAGCCACCGGCGCGCTGTATGCGCAGCGGCTGCTCGATAATTTGAATCCGCAGGAGCACGAAATCCACGTCGTGCTGAGCAACTACGCGCAACAGGTCATCGCCGTGGAGCTGCCCGACGGGCTGAAACTTCCGGCGGGCGTGCAAACGCACAATCTCAAAAGCATGAACGCGCCGTTCGCCAGCGGCTCGAATCCGCCCGACGTCATGGTCGTGATCCCCTGCACGATGGGCACGATGGGTCGCATCGCGCACGGTTACAGCGAGGACGTGCTGCTGCGTGCGGCGGACGTGACCTTGAAGGAGAAGCGGAAACTGATCCTCGTTCCGCGCGAAACGCCGTTGAGCCTCATCCACGTCAAGAACATGGAACTGCTGCTGCTCGCGGGCGCGATCATCCTGCCGGCGAACCCGAGTTATTATTCCGGCGCGGATTCCGTGGTGCAGATCGTGGACACCGTTGTGGCGCGCGTGCTGGATCACATGGGCATTCCCAACAAACTGGCGCCGCGCTGGGCGGAGGAAAAGGAATGAAAAAGGGGAAACATTCAACATTCAACATTCAACATTCAACGCCCAAGGATGAGGCGGCGGGAGTTTGGGAGTTCAATGAAGGTGAAGGCGCGAATCGAAAATTCGATCTTGAAGACCGGCTGCTTGAATTCGCCTCCGCTGTGATTGACTTGTCCGAAAGTTTGCCCGCCACGCGATCAGGCAATCACATCGCCGGACAAGTTCTGCGTTCGGGCACCTCGCCTTATCCAAACCACGGTGAAGCCGAAGCGGCGGAGTCGCGCGATGACTTCATCCACAAGCTCAAGATTTGCCTGAAGGAATTGCGCGAGACCCGCCGCTGGGCGCGACTCATCAAGCGTAAAGGCTGGGTGAAAAATGAAACCACGCTCTTGTTTGTTCTGGGCGAGTCGGAAGAACGGATCCGGATTTTTCATTCCAGCATCCAGACCGCAAAACGCCATGCGATGATGGAAACCAGCAAGCCAATAAATCCCGCCCGCCACCCTGCCGGCAAAGCCGGCTGACCCTTCGATGTCGGGCGTTGAATGTTAAATGTTGAATGTTTTCGATAATTAAAAAATGGGCTTCGTTCGTGCGGTTCTCGCACACCGTCTTTGCGCTGCCGTTCGCGCTGGCGGCGATGGTCGTGGCGGCGCGGGACAATCGCGGCTGGCCGGGTTGGAAAACCTTTGGGCTGATTCTCGTCGCAATGGTCGGCGCGCGGACATGCGCGATGGCGTTCAACCGCATCGTGGACCGCAAGTTTGATGCGTTGAATCCGCGCACGGCCAACCGTCACCTGCCGAGCGGACAAATTTCCCTGGCCAGCGCCATCGCGTTGTGCGCCTTGTCTGCGGCGGGCTTGCTGGCGGCCAGCTGGTTTTTGAACCCGCTGTGCTTTTATCTTTCGCCCGTTGCGCTGGTGCTGGTTTGCTTTTATTCGCTCACCAAGCGGTTCACGGATTACACACACGTCTTTCTCGGCATCGCGCTCGCGCTCGCGCCGATTGGCGCATGGCTGGCGGTGAAGGGCGCGAATGTTTCCGTCTGGGAGCTGCTCCAGATGACCACACTCGCCCTGGCGGTCGTGCTGTGGCTGGTGGGCTTCGATATCATTTACGCGCTGCAGGATTACGAGTTCGACAAGTCGCACGGACTGCGTTCGCTCGTCGTGGCGTGGGGGCCGCAAAACGCGCTGGGCGCCGCGTTCCTCGCGCACATGGTGATGTGCGGACTGCTGCTCACGTTTGGAATGCTCTGCCATTTCCGTTTCACCTATCTCATCGGCTGGGCGATCATCGTCGGCTGCCTGGCGATGGAACATTGGATCGCGCGGCGTCGCAGCTTGAACTGGATCAACCTCGCCTTCTTCCGGCTGAACGCCCTGGTCGGCGCAGTGTTCCTGGTCGTCGTCGTGGCGGAGGTGGTTTTCCAGGGCGGGTTCAAGCTGCGGTGAACTTTGGGGGAAACATTCAACATTGAACATCCAATGAAGTGGGGCATGACTCCCTTCAGCGTTCGGCGTTGAATGTTCTTTTTTCCACGGAGACAACTTTCCAACTTTGTTTCTGAAGCGGGCATGAAGGATTCGCCGGTTGACTCGCCCGCCGTTTCCGTTTTAATGCGCGCATGAACCTCCGGCTGCTCGTGCTGCTGGTCTGTCTGGCAGGCAATGTCCTGCTGGCGAAAGCGGTTCTGCGGCACGGTTCGAGCCATCCGCGCGCGGAAAATTCCACGCCGACAACTGCCACGGCCCCCGATCCGCTTCCAACTGATGGCTCGCAAGCCGGCACGCCTGGCGTGGTTGACACTCCTGCGGTGCCGGAGTTTCAGTGGTCGCAGATTTATGCGCCGGACTTTGCAATCTACCTCGAACAGTTGCGCGGGTTTGGCACGCCGGAACCGAAGGTCCGCGAAATCATTTTTGGCGCGATCGAGTCCATGTATCGCCCGAAGCGAGGCGCGCTGCGTCCGCCGGTGAAGAAAGTGGACGACACAAAATTCTGGGCGCATCGGAATTTTTTCAGGTCCGGGCAGCAACCCACAAAAGAGCAGCAGGCGCAGTTGCGCGCGTTGCAGAGAGAAGAGACGGATCTGCTCAAATCGCTGTTCGGCCCGGACATCCAGGAGCAGATGCTGAAAGATTCCGGCGGGATCGATTGGATGGAAAAGCAATACGGTTTCATCCCCAAGGAACTGCGCGAGCAGGTGCGGGACATCGATCAGCAGATGAACGAGGAAAAACAGGGCATCTATGCCGCGAACGACGGTTACATGGATCAATACGGGCAGGAGGATTTGCGGAAGGTGGAGAAGAAATATCACGACGAGCTGGCGAAGATTCTCGCGCCGGAACCGTTGCTCGAATGGGATCTGCGCCATTCGGACGGCGCGAACCAGTTGAAGAACGACCTGTCCGCGTTCGACCCGAACGAGGACGAATTCCGCGCGCTGTTCAAATACAAGCAGGCGCTGGCAGATTTGGATCCGCCACACGATCCCGATGACGAGACATCTCCGACCGCTGAGCAGCGCAAGGTGCTTCAGGATAAACAAAAGGCCCTTGACGCCGAACTCGCGCAGACGGTTGGCACAAACCGCGTGTCGGAATACAAGCTGGAACAGGATTATGGCTACCGGAACCTGATCGAGTCCGGGGTGCCGAAGGCGTCGGTCTTCGCGCTCGAGGACATGAAGAAACAGGCGCAGGACGCCGCGGACAAAATCCGCAAGGACAAGTCGCTGACGTCCGACCAGCGCGATGCCGCCCTTGCCGCCATCCGGGCGGAGACGCAGACCGGCATCAACGGGCTGTTGACCGGGAAACAGGTCAAACAGTATGTCAACCAGGGCGGCTGGTGGTTGAACAACCTCGCGCCCGCCCCCAAGCCGCAATGAAAATCTCCGTCCTCATCGCCCTCTCGCTCGCGGCCAACCTGGTTCTCGCGGCGATCCTGTTCCGCTCCAGCCATGACCGGGCGGCGGCAGCGGCGGACATGGCGGTGGAAACTTCGTCCGGTAAAACCGGGGAAAATTCCTCTGCCGCGCAGAATGAAAATACCGCGCCGACGGCGGGCGGGAAAATTTCCTGGCGCGATTTGCAGGCGGCGGAGTTGAAGGCATTCGTCGCCCGCCTGCGCGCGGTGAACTGTCCGGAAGAGACCATCAAGGACCTGGTGCTCGCGGAGTTGAACCGGCGTTATTCGAAACAGCAACGTTCGCTCTGGAGTGAACTGCAGAACCAGGATTACTGGAAACCTTACCAGCACAAAATTGTTCCGGCGGAATACAAGAAGAACCGGGACCGCTCCAAGCAGATGCAGGCGATGCAGAAAGAAAAGACCGCCTTGATTGTGGAACTATTTGGCGTGGACGTGGAGAAGCAGCGGATGAAGGAGGAGGGCTACGACACCGAAAACATGGGCTGGAATCCGGCCGGCAATCTCTCCTTCCTGCCGGAGGCGAAGCGTGAGGCGGTGCAAAAATATTTGGATGACTTTCAGGAGAAGGAGCAGGAATTCTACGCCAGCGTCTCGGGTAGTTGGGACGCCGATGCGCGGGCCAAACAGAAAAAACTGGAGCAGGAAAAGCTCGCCGGGCTGGCGCAGTTCCTCACGCCGGAGGAATTGCGCGAATACAAACTGCGCAGCTCGCAGATGGCCCAACAGATTTCTTCCGACCTCCACGGCGTTGACCTCACGCGCCAGCAATACGAAGCGCTGTTCGACATCCGCAGCCAATACGGCGATAGCATTTATAACTACGACTCCGGAAACGACGCCGAGACGATCAAAAAAATCGAGCAAAACAAAAAGGACATGCAGGCGGAGATTGCCGCCGGGCTCGGAGTGGACAAGTCCGCCGAACTGGAGCGAGCGCAGGATTATCAGTATCAGCAGCTCGCGAGCCTCGCCCGGCACAACGACCTGCCGCCGGAGACCGCGCCGAAGATTTACGACTTCAAACAGGCGGCGGAAGCCACGGCGGCGGCATTGAAGGCCAGCCAGGATTTGACTCCCGAAGAACGGCAGGCCGCCCTGGCCCAAATCCGCGCCGAAACCGAGGCGTCCGTCAAGGCCGCGCTCGGCGACAAGCTGTTTAAGCGCTACCTGAGCAACGGCGGCTGGTGGCTGAACAACATCGCGTCCCCGGCCAGGAAGTGACTTTACCCTGGGGCAAAGAAAACATTCAACGCTCAACATTCAACCTCCAGTAGCACATGCGCAACGCCCTTCGATGTTGGGCGTTGAATGTTGAATGTTCGATGTTTTCCAATTTATCCGGTAACGTCTGCACGGTTTTGCTTCTGTAGTGCGTAGAATGAAGATTATAGTTGAACCCATGTTCGGCGCGTTCCTCGGGGGCTGGGAAATCGTGGTCATCCTCCTGACCCTGGTTTTTTTGGTCGGGGTGGTCGGCGGGATCATCGCTTTGGTGCTGGTGTTGCCCAGGAGCCGGAACCAAAAGCACCCTCCGATTGCGCCGCCGGTCGGGAAGCCGTCCGTTGTTCCGC
>Ga0247670_1000206_pt1 | contig 17161 bp, 10 predicted proteins | sample CNK11_metaG_FD_183042 | JGI IMG/M metagenome (GOLD analysis project Ga0247670, IMG submission 183042) | Soil microbial communities from Purdue University Martell Research Forest, Indiana, United States - CNK11 | ecosystem: Environmental > Terrestrial > Soil > Temperate forest > Bulk soil...
ATAAAGACCGGAGAAAGGACCACTTCAGCGAACTTGGTAGAAGGCACCGATCGGTGAACTCATTTTCATTTCAGAAAACCGTTCCCAATCCGTGTTTATCTGTGTCCATCCGTGGTTAAAACCTTTTTCTACCGAATCGTTCCGGCTAAGTGCTGCGGGCGAGGGACCGCCCGCGCTCCGGGGCAGTGTCAAAATTCGCCACGCGCAATGCGCTGTTCGGTGGGAAACTGGGCGGCTTAGCCGGAACCCTGCAGTGGGAATTCAACACAAAGGCGCCAAGAGGCAAAGACGCAAAGTGGATACAGCAAAACCCGCAGACGGGCCTGCGGCAGTTTGCGCTCAGGAAATGGTGACTCCCATGACTGGCCGTTTCTGGATTCTAAACTCTTCCGCCTTCGCGCCTTTGCGTTGAAAGTTTTCCGCATAGATACGGCCAAGGGTTGGCTGCAATTGTTAACGAACCGCCAGAGCGTCCGCACTCGACCACGCCACGCCGCCCGGCAATGCAGCCACCACCTGTTTCTGCTGTGGATTAACCAGCAATGCCCGCTGCATCCTGCCAGCACTCACTTCCACCAGCAGCGCATCTGCCCGCATCAATTTCTTGCCCGCGGCATCGGTCACGTCGGAGACCTTCAGGTCGACCGGCGCGCCCCATGAACCGGACAGACGTAGTTGTGCGACCAGTTCCCGCCGCGCGGCGGCAGTTCGATGGGTTGCAAAAGGCTCTTGCCTGCGCTCGCTTTCAATTCTTCCCAGGCAGACTTCGCCCAAGGTCCACTGGCGATTCGTTCCCGGAGTTCGACGATGCCGTTTGAGTTCAGCAGCAGGCGCGGATGCGGCGGTAACACGATGTCCCCTGCGAATGCCGAACCCGCCACCGTCAACAGCAAAAGCGCCGCCAGGCAGAGCGCCTTTTGGGGAATGATTTTCATCGTGTCTTCATGGGAGATCACCGGATGTCGGGTGCACCCTTGATTTTCAAAACCAGGGTGGAACAAATGTTGTCCGGCGCGGTAGCGGGCACTTCCACGACAATTCCCGCCGGCGTCGCGGAGGTTTTAAGCTTCGTTCCATTGACGAGGCACGCCGCCGACCCGACCTCATTCTTCAACCCAGGCACGAGCAGCCGACCGTCCGAAGGCCAGTCGAACACATGCAGGTAAAGGGTCGCCCCGTCGTTGGTGATTTTCTTCGTCACGCGTCCCCACGCCGGCTGGGTTTTCAATGGACTCGCCGTCGTGCCGTAAATGGATTCACCGTTTACTTTCATCCAAGCGCCGACCGAATTCAGATCTTCGACCGCACCTTGCGGAATAATCCCCTGCCCCGTCGGACCGACGTTGAGCAGATAGTTTCCACCCTTGCTCGCGATGTCCACCAGATTGTGGATGACGGCCGCCGCGGGCTTCCATTTTTCGTCACCCAGAAAATATCCCCAATGCCCGTTGAGCGTCATGCAGGTTTCCCAAGGCTTGACGTCGCCCGCACCGGGAATCTTCTGCTCCGATACACCATAGTCGCCGAGGCCGTGACCGACGCGCGAATTGATGATGCAATCCGGTTCCAGCTTGTGGATGAGGTCCACCAGTTCCCGGCTTTCGGCGGTGGAAATTTTTTCCGGCGTGTCGAACCACAAGACCGCGATCGGGCCGTAGTGCGTCAGCAGCTCCGTGACTTGGGGTTTCACTTTCCGCGCAAAATATTTTGCAAACACCTTGCTGGTCTCGTTCGTGTAATCCCAGGTGTTGCTACGGTAACCGTCGCGCGTCGGCACATCCGGATCCTCCCAGTCGCGGCCGAGCGAATAATAGACACCGAACTTCAATCCCTGTTTCCGGCTGGCGGCGGCCAGTTCCGCGACCGGATCACGGTGCCACGGCGTGCGTTTGACGATATTAAAATCGCTGCTCGCACTGTCAAACATCGCAAAGCCATCGTGATGTTTTGAGGTGATGACCATGTATTTCATCCCGGCGTTTTTGGCGATGGCCACCCATTCGTCAGCGTTGAAGTTCGTCGGATTGAAGTCGTCGGCGATTTTGGCGTAATCGGTGAGCGGGATTTTTAGATGCTGCATCATGTGCTCGCTGCCACCGTTGGTGCCTTTGTAAAAGCAGCCGTCCTGCGCATACAATCCCCAGTGGATGAACATCCCGAACCGCGCGTCGCTCCACCACGCCAGCCGTTTGGCTGCGTCGGCGTCCGTTAAAACTTTCAACGGCGTATCCACCGGCGCATCGGGAATCGGGATGTCCGCCGACAGCGCATGGCCGACAGTGAAGGCGGCCAGCAACGCGGCAACGGTGAAGGTTTGGGCAGGCGCGGGAAAATGGATTGTCTTCATGTAGTCGAGTCGCAGACGCAGCTGATGGCTGACGGGTTTCATTCGTGGAATGATTTCGTTCATTTAAAAACCGCCGGACGGTTTCGCGCCGTCCGGCGGTGGTGTTTTAACTTAATCAGGCAACGGCCGGTGGCGGTCATGGCGACAGCTGGATCAGGTAAAATTCCTGCGGCTTGGCCGGGCTGATCGCATTCGTCCAGAGCGAATTTCCGTTGACGTCAAATACGTTGGTCGCCAGCGGCGTCCACTGGTTCAAGGGCTTCACCAAATTCGTCGTGGCCATCACAATGTTGGTCCCGCCACTTACGCCGTTCGTGATGTTCAGCACCAGGCTTGAGCCGGTCAGCGTGACGCTGCCGATCACCGGCGCCGCCGCCGGTTGCACGATCACTTTCAACGTGCCGTCAACCGTCAGTCCGGAAGTGTCCCACGCCAGCCCGGTTCCCGGCGAAGAGGGATTGATGGAACTGAACGAGCCGCTCGCGCTGCCGAAGCTGAAGAGCTTGAACGTGTCGCCCGCCACCAGGGCGTCGCCGGTGAGGTTCAACTGCAAGGTACCGCCCAGCGTCAGCGTGGTGAGGTTGGTGACCGTGCTGCTGGAGAAAACCCCGGAAGTTTTGTCCACGTTGTTCGAGCACGTTCCGCCGAGGCTCAATGAATTACTGATGATCAAGACGCCGAATGCAGTATTGGCATCGCCGGGCGCGAGCCTGCCGCCGGAAGCCACGGTGACCGGCCCGCGGATGACGCCAATGCCGGCAAGCACGCCGCCGTTGACCGTGGTCGCGTTCGTGCCGATGACGCCTTCAATGAACAAGGTCCCGGCACCGACGGTGGTGGTGCCGGTGTAGGTGTTGGTCGCGGCGAGGATGTAGGCGCCCTGTGGGTCCGCCGCGGATTTGATGAATGAACCGCCGCCGCTGAGCGGGCCGCTCAGCGTGATGGACACCGGCAGGCCGCGGCCGACGGGCGCGCCGCCGAACACGCAACTGCCGTTCAGCGTCATCGCGCCGGCGATGGTGTGCGTGCCGTTGTAGTTCCAGATGTTCGGCGTCACACCGTCGCCGTTGAGGATGAATTTTTTGTCCCACACCGTCGCGGTGTCATAGAATGAGATCGTGGCTCCGGCGCTGACGGTGAGGTTGCTGCCGGGATCGCCCATCGAAGTGGTGGAGCCTTGGAAGTTCAACATGCCCTGCTGGACGTTGAGGTTGCCCAGCGCGGGATCCACCGTGGCGTTGAACAGGGAAATCTGGTTGGCTCCAGTCTTGGTCAGATTGTAATTGGTTCCGCTGGTGCTCAAGTTTGCCGTGACGACGAAGTAACCCAGGTTCTGGATCGGATCGGTGTTCCACGGCCCGGAACCGCCGAAGGTGGCGCTGTTCGTCAACGTCACGTTGTTGACGGCTGAAGCCGTCGTGGTGAGGCTTGTGTTCTGTGGCGAGCCGGTGTTGACGAGCGCGCCCCCGCCGGCCGGGCCGGCGCCGGACACCACGACGGGCACCGCTCCGATGTTTTTGCCGTTCAGATCCAGTGCGCCGGTGTTGGTGACGGTGATGCCGCCCGTGCCGAGCGCGGAAGCGGTGCTGCCCGCCACAACCGTTCCGCCGGTGATCACGACCGTCCCGTTGAAACCGCTGTTGTTGCCGCTCATGATGAGCTTGCCGGAACCGGATTTGGTCACGCTGCCGGCGTTGATCATCAGGGCATCAAACGTCGCGTCCACCGGCTGATTGAACGCGAGCGTGCCGTCAACTTGAACTTGAACGGCATTGAAAGTGTTGGCGTTTGAATTCAACACGGACAGCGTCGTGCCGGTGCCGATGGTGATGACCGGCGTGCCGGTGTTGGGATCCACAAAAATGTTCGTGCTGTTCCCGGAGAGGGCAAACGAACCGCCGACCAGGTTCAGGCCGCCGGCGAAGGTATTTTGTCCGTTGTTCGCCAAATTCACGGTGCCGTTGGAAACCGTCGTGAGGCTGCTGAAGCTGTTGTCGCTGCGGTTGCTGAAGACCAGGCCGCCGGTGCCAGACTTGCTCAACGCCCCGGCCACCGCCAACGTCCCCGTTCCGCCGAACGCATAGCTCTTGGTGGAATTGCTCACGGTCATTGAGCCGGTCACGAGAGCGCCTGACACGCTGATCGGCGGCGAAACCGATCCCGTGTCATTGAAGGTGACATTGTCCAGATTGAAGAACTGGCTGGAACTGCCATTGGTCCAATTGAACGCGCCTTGCGCATCCCAGACGTTGGCGGAACCGTCCCCCACCCAAATTTGGCTGGCCGGACCGGTGCCACCAACCACGAGCCGAACCGTATTCGGCACGGTGGCGGTGTCAAAGCTGAACGTATAACGGCCGGTGGTCAACGGCCCCACCACTTTGAATTGTGTTTGATCACCAACCAGCGTTGCCGAGGTGATCAAGGTGTAAGGCGTCGTGGTGTCCAGCGAACCACCAAGAGATTTGAGGAACACATTGTTGGTGCCGTTCAACGTGACGGTTCCGGACGCGGCGATCACGTCGTTGGCTCCACCGCTGGTGGTGGACAGGTCAACGTTGAGCGTGCCGCTGTGGTTCAAGGTCAGGTTTCCGCTCGTGCCGCCGATATTCAGTGTGCCGGCCTTGCTGACGCCGCCGGGACTGAGGATCGCTCCCGGAGCCTGGATCACATTGCCGTTGATGGTTCCCGCCCCTTGCAGGGCATTGCTCACGGTCAGGCTGCCGTTGGTGATGGCTTGCACGTCCCACGTCGCCGGGGTGACGCTGCTGCCGAGGTCGAGGATCGGCGTGCCGGCGATGGAACCGTTGTTGAAGATGTTGAGCGCGTTCGTCGCCTTGAGATTCGCCACATTGGCCAGCGAGCCGCCGTCAAGCTGGATATTTCTGGCCGTGATGGCGGCGCCGGTGGGCATCGTGAGCGTCGCGTTGGTGACCGAGATGTTCACGGTGCCCTGATTGATGTAAGTGCCGTTGACCGTCATGGAGCCGCCGTTGACGTTCAAATTTGCCACGCGCGGAAACGCCGCCCCGGCGGAAAGCCCCAACTGCAAGAGGGTGTTCACCGTCACGATGGTGTTGCTGAAGCTGGCCGTGCCCGTGACGGTTCCGCCGTAACTGCTGTTGGCCTGCGCCCCCAAGGTGAGCGAGTTGGCGTTGAACGTGCCTGAACCGACCAGCAGGTTGCCCGTGGCTGCCGACGTGTTGTTTCCGTTCTGGCTTTTGCCCACGATGACCGTGTCCACCAGAATGTCGGATGTTCCAGCCAGGAGATTCAATATGCCCGTCGTCGGGCTGCCGGTCGCCCCGGAATCGGATTCGTCTCCAAGCCGGATTGCTGACACGCGGCTCACGCCGTCACTGCCGCGCATGACGAGCGATGGAGAGGTAAAGCTGGCATTAAATAGAACTGTGCCTGGTGTCTTCTGGCCGCCGACCAGCATTTTATCCACATTCAATCTGTTCGTCAGACCCAAATATAGAAACGCCGCCGTGTTGTTGCCGTTGTTGTTGCCTGAATTGTCACCCACCACCAACTGCACATTGTCCGCAGAATTCGTCCCGGTAAGTGTGATCGTATTGGTCTTGGCCAACAACAATCTGCCCATGGCGCGCACGGTGTTTCCAGCCTGTCCATAACCAACCCCGATGCGCCCCAAGGTGGCGTTGAAATGATTCAAGCCGGACATGTCCAACACGGAATAGTGGTTTTGGTTGTTGCTGTCGGTATACCGCACCTGAAGTTCGTTGTTGGTATTATTGACGACCAGCGCGCCCGGACCGGATATCGTATTGGTTAAATTTACCGCCACCGCCAGCGTGCTTGGCCCTGGCCAGGGACCTGAAAAAACCGTTGACAGGCCATTCGATATTGAAGAAGCGGTTGGGTCTATTCCCAGCGGACCATAACCATTGCTGTTGGTTCCCGCCACGGTCAGGGTCACCCCCGAATTAATGAATAAATTATGGATTTCAGCGGCATTGGTTTGCCCAAACCGGAGTGCGCGTATCGTCTGATTGGCGGAAATAATACTGCTGGTCGAAATAATATCGTTTGATGCGCCCGCATCAAAAAAAAGCGCGTCATTGGTCGTGGCGGGAACCCCGCTGGGCGACCAGTTTCCCGCCGTGCTCCAGAAGAGATCCGTGCCGCTGGCGCCGGACCAGGTGGAATTTGCGCCTTGAACCACCTGCGCGGCCAGCAGACCGGCAGCCAGAACGATTTTCGTCGCGAGTTGGGGGGAATTTTTTTTCATGGGATCAGAATCAAGTTGTGATCAGTTGCCAGCTTGCCAGCTGTCCACCACGCCCGCGAGCAACCGGAACCGCCGGTTTTCACCCAAGGCAACACGCTGAGTCAATGCACTCTGGCGATCGGGGCTGGTGGATGGCTCACCTTCTCATATATCGTGCCGCGCTCCCATCGAACGTTCGTTCTAATTTGTAAAATTAGGAACCTTGACCATGAAGCCGTCAACGGCTGGATCCAGCGTGGACACGGGGGGACGCAACCATTGAAGAATGAAACAAAAAATGCCGCAGACCGCCCGAGGCAGCCCACGGCATCTTCACCCCCAACCCAAATCAAAATGCGCCATCAGTCTTCAAAACGATTGTCGAAGAAATTTTATCCGGCGCCGTGGCGGGAACTGAAATCGTGACGCCGTCCGCATCGTTTGAGGTCTTCAGGGTTTCGCCGGTGGCCATCAGCGTCGCCGACGCGATCTGGTTCTTCAAACCGGGGACGACAATTTTCCCGTCGGCGGGCCAGTCGAACACATGCAGGTAAAGCGTGTTCCGCTTTTGCGTGACCCGACCCCACGACGGCGGCGACTTCAGCGGGCTTTTCGTCGTGCCATAAATCGCCTCGCCGTTCACCTTCATCCAGTCGCCCATTTCCTTGAGCCGTTCCACGGACGGAGCCGGAATCAAGCCCTCGCTCGTCGGCCCGACATTCAGCAGAAAGTTTCCGCCCTTGCTCGCGATGTCCACGAGGTTGCGCACGAGCGTCGCGGTGGATTTCCACTCGTGATCATAAAAGCGAAAGCCCCAGGTGTGATTCATCGTCATGCAGGTTTCCCAATCACTGGCGAGCGCGTTGGTCGGAATTTTATTTTCCGGCGTGCCGTAGTCACCGGTGATTTTTTTGGCGTCCAGCCGGTTGTTGCTGATGATGCCCGGCTGCATTTTCAGCAGCGGCAGCAGTTTTTCCGCGCGCTCCGGCGTCATGCCCACCGGCGTGTCCCACCAGATGACGGCAACCTTGCCATAATTGGAAAGCAACTCCTTGACCTGCGGGATGTCCACCGTCTCGATGAACTTGTCCATGTCGCCATCCTGCGCCGGATCCCAGTGGCCGCCCGAGGCCGCGCCGCCGGGATGATTCCAGTCCTGCGCCTGCGAATAATAAAATCCCAGCTTGATGCCGGCCTTGGCACAGGCATCGGCGAGTTCCTTCAGCGGGTCGCGCTTGAACGGTGTCGCGTCGTAGATGTTGAACGCGCTGGCCTTGGAATGAAACATGGCAAAGCCGTCGTGATGTTTCGCGGTGATCACAATATATTTCATGCCGGCGTCCTTGGCGATTTTGACCCACTCGTCGGCGTTGAATTTTTCCGGGTCGAACTGCGCCGGAAATTTTCCGTAGTCAGCCATCGAGATCCGGCCGCGATTCATGATCCATTCCGCGCCGCTGCGCGTCACATTGGTGCCGTCCCAGACCCCGGCGGGCACGGAATACACGCCCCAATGGATGAACATGCCGAACCGCGCATCGCGCCACCATTTCATCCGTTGATCATGCGACGCGCCAAATTCCTTCTGCCACGCGACCAGCGCCGGGTTGTTCGTGTCGTCCGGCGCCGAATAGGAAAACGACGGCGCGGGATCATTCGTGCTGGCGGCGAAAGCGCCCGTGGTCAAAAGAAAAAATAGAGGCAGGGCCAGTGCGAAACGGAAGCAACTCCCTCTCCCCGCGCAAGCGGGGAGAGGGTTGGGGAGAGGGGATTTGAGCTTGAAAATAATTGGCCGCCTCTCCCCGGCCCACTCCTCCTTTGAGGGAGGAGAGGGAGAAAAATTGGCGTGTGCGCCAAAGGCTGCCAGCGACAATTGAACCAAGGATGTGAGGTGGTTTTTCATAGAGGTGTTTGCTGAATTCCATGGTGAAGACGCCGCGCCCAGGGTCAAGGTTTCCCGACCTGAACGTTTGTTCAATACTCCGCGCAACTTTCGGCCATGACGTAACCGCTGTGAAGTTGAATGAAAACAACTCTGCGTGCTGCCAGACGCCACCGTGCGCCGACGGTATTCGCTGCGCTCCAGCCCCGCCTAATCCACGCAAAAAATCACCGTGCAAATGGAGAGGTAGAACGTCCTCTATTTTCAAATTTTATTCTGCCCATTCCACACAGAGCAACTTGGCCTGCTCCAGAACCGTCTGAGTCGCCTTGTCTTGCTTGTCTGGAGGTTATCCGACCAGAAACAGGTCATGCCGTCGGGCCGCTACCTGAACATTCGTTTGATTGCGTTGAACCGGCTCCCTCCCCTAATGTAACGCGATCAACCCATGAAAAAAATCCGCGCCGTCATCTCGCTGCTTCTCGCTTCGGCCGGTTTTCTGGCGGCCGCGCCGGCAGTTGATGTCGCCATCACGCAGCCGGTGCGGTGGCTGAAGCCATGACAGGAGGAAACCGAGAAAACGGAGACGAAAAATGCGGGACAAATTGCTTTGAAATTCATTCCCTCCGTTGACTCTGTTCGCTCCTGTTCAAAAATTATGAAATCAAAACAACGCACACGAACTGCTTTTCAGGTTTTGACATTGAGTTTGCTGGCCTTGGTCGCCGGTTGCGCGACGACGAGCACAAGGAAAATTTCTTCCACGCCGTGCATGGAGGCGCTGGGGAAATTTACTTCTGCTGAGGTTCCGGCGCTGGGTCCCGCCGAAACCGAAGTCACGCCGGGGAAATGGGTGACCAACGCGACACCTCCCGGATTGCCCGGCAACGGCCTGGCACAGCATCCGATGCTCTACATCGGCGAGGGCTACAACAAGATGTTCCTCGTCAATGACGGCAAAATCATCTGGACGTATTCCACCGGGCGCGGCAACGAATACGACGACGTGTGGATGCTTTCCAACGGCAACATCCTGTTCACGCGGATGCAGTATCTCGCCGAGATCACACCGGACAAACAAGTCGTCTGGCGCTATGACTGTCCGACGAACACGGAGGTCCATTGCTGCCAGCCCATCGGCCTCGACAAGGTTTTGTTCATCCAAAACGGCCTGCCGCCGAAGTTGAAGGTCGTCAACCTCAAGACCGGCGCCACCGAAGTGGAACACGATCTACCCGCGAAAAGTTTGACGGACCAGAAGACCGTGCATCCGCAGTTCCGCCGCGTTCGTTACACGGCACAGGGAACGTATCTCGTGCCGATGCTCGGCCTGGGCACCAACGGCGCGGTGGTGGAATACGACAAAAACTTCAACGAAGTCTGGCGTTATCCAATTCGGTCGCCGTGGGCCGCCATCCGTTTGAAGAATGGCAACACACTCATCACCGACGAGGCCGAGAAGCTCACGCGCGAGGTAAATCCGCAGGGCGAGACGGTCTGGGAACTCAAGCCGGACGATTTGCCGGAGGCGTATCGCTTCATCAACACCCAGACCTGCACACGCCTTGCCAACGGCAACACCATCATCTGTTCGCGCGGCGGCGGCGGCAAGGGCCCGCAACTCGTCGAGGTCACGCCGGACAAAAAGGTCGTCTGGGTGTTGCAGGACTGGGCGAACCTCGGCCCGGCGACGGCAGTGCAGATTCTCGACGACCCCGGCATCCCGGAAAATCCGGGTGAATCGGAACATTGACGTCACGAAAATAATAACAATCTCAACCATGAACGAAGCTCCAACATCCAAGCGCCAAGCTCCAGAGAATCCCCAAGCATCAAGCTCCAAACGGACGCGCATGATGTTGTTTGGTTATTGAAGTTTCTCTGGAGCTTGGATGTTGGTGCTTGGAATTTCCGAAACAAAAAATGAATAATATGATTGCAAAAAAAATCCTGACCACATTCGTCGCGGCCGCAATGCTCATTTCCGCGAGCGCCGCCGACACGCCCGAAATCCGCACCCCGCCCGCCCCACCCACACCGCGGATCAACGGCCCGGAAATCTTTGGGGTGCGTCCGGATCATCCGTTTCTGTATCACATCCCCGCGACCGGCGACCGACCGATGACGTTTTCCGCCGACAAGCTGCCCGCGGGTCTGACCTTGGATGCCGCCACCGGCAACATCACTGGCACGCTGCACAAAAAAGGCGAATACAAAGTTGTGTTTCACGCGAAAAACTCCCTCGGCAGCAGCGACAAGAAATTCAAGATCGTCATCGGCGAAACCATCTCGCTCACGCCCGCAATGGGCTGGAACAGCTGGAATCATTACGCCGGACGCATCACGCAGGACATCGTGCTGCAAAACGCGAAGGCGATGGCGGAGTCCGGACTCATCAACCACGGCTGGAGCTACGTGAACATCGACGATACCTGGCAGGGTGAGCGCGGCGGACAGTTCCACGGACTGCAGGGCAACGAAAAATTTCCCGACATTAAGGCGCTGTGCGACCAGATCCACGCGATGGGTTTGAAGTTCGGCATCTATTCGACGCCGTGGGTCACTTCCTACGCCACTCATCCCGGCGGCAGCTCGGAGAATCCCGAAGGCAAATGGAGCAAGCCGACCATCGAGAAAAAAGGCAACGTGAACAAGAAAGTCCTGCCCTGGGCGATCGGCCAATATCATTTCTACACAAACGACGCGAACCAGTGGGGCGCGTGGGGCGTGGACTATCTGAAATACGACTGGAACCCGATTGAAGCGCCCGAGACGAAGGACATGGCCGACGCCCTGCGCCACAGCGGACGCGACATCATCTACAGTCTGTCGAACAATCTGAATCCGACGAACGCGCCTTCCGTGACGCCGCTCGCAAACAGCTGGCGCACGACCGGCGACATCAAGGCGAACTGGGTTTCGATGAGCACCAAAGGGTTCGGCCAGGACAAGTGGCGCAAGTATTCTTCACCCGGTCATTGGAATGATCCCGACATGCTGGAGATCGCCACCAAGGAGAAAGGCCAGCCCGGACTCACACCCGACGAGGAATACACCCACATGACGCTCTGGTGCCTGGTCTGCTCGCCGCTGCTGCTCGCGAACGACATGAGCGAGATGGACGCGTTCACGAAAAATCTGCTGGAGAACGACGAGGTCATCGCCGTCAGCCAGGATTCGCGCGGCGACCAGGCGGTGGAGGTCGCCCACGACGGCGATGCGCGCGTCTATGCCAAGAAAATGGCGGACGGCTCGCGAGCGGTCGGCCTGTTCAACACCGGCACGAATGGCACCATCAATGTCACGGTGAAATGGAGCGACCTGAAAATCTCCGGTTCGCAAAACGTCCGCGATCTCTGGCGGCAGAAGGATCTGGGCAAGTTCAAAGGTGAATTCTCCCTGCCCGTCGCGTCGCACGGCGCGGAGATGGTGAAGATCAGCAAATGATACCAATTCCCTGTAAAAAACGGTGAAATGAGAACAGCGGACCCCTCACCCGACCTTCGGCCACCCTCTCCCCTCGGAGGGGAGAGGGCCGGGGTGAGGGGTGTTCGACGTGTTAACCGGTTATCCTTCGGCATTGGTATGAGAACGGGCCGGCGTGCATTTTTGCGACAGTTGTTGATCGGCGCGTCGGCCGTTGCCGCCGGGGCGCACTTTTCGGTTCCCGCGCTGGCGCAATCCTTGTCCGCCCCGCGCAAAAAGATGGGCGTGGCCCTGCTGGGACTGGGGCGTTACTCCACCAACCAACTGGCGCCGGCATTGACGCTGACAAACCGTTGCCGGCTCGCGGGCGTGGTCAGCGGCCATCCGGAAAAGATCACGAAGTGGGCGCAGGATTATTTGTTGCCGGAAAAGAATTGCTATAACTACGAAAACTTCGACCGCATCGCGGACAATCCGGACATCGACATCGTGTATGTTGTCACGCCCCCTGCCCTGCATCCCGAGTTTGTCATCCGCGCGGCCAAGGCGGGCAAGCACGTCATCTCCGAAAAACCGATGGCAACGAGCGTGGCGGATTGCGACGCGATGATCACCGCGTGCCGGGCAGCGAAGGTAAAATTATCCATCGGCTACCGGCTGCACTCCGATCCGTATCTCAAGGAACTGATGCGGTTGCAGCGCGAAAAGGATTTCGGCGACTTCACGAAGATGACCGGCGACCGGGGCTTCGTCTTCGGCAACCACGCGTGGCGTGTGGAGAAGAAACTCGCAGGCGGCGGGCCGTTGATGGATTTGGGGATTTACATCATCCAGGCCGCGTGCATGGCGACGGGCGCAACGCCGGTGGCGGTCACGGCGCACGAAGAACCGAAGCAGCGCCCGGAATTTTTTACGGAAGTCGAGGAGACGATCCGCTTCAAACTGGAATTCCCGTATGGCGCGATTTGCGACGCCGTCACGAGTTACAATCACAGCAACGACACATTCCGCGCGGAGGGTGCGAAGGGGTTCTACGAGTTTTCGGCGCACGCGTTCAGCTACAAGGTCGGCACGGTGGTGTCGAGCAAGGGCCCGGTAAAATTTCCCGCACCGGCGAGCCAGCAGGCGCTGCACCTGGATGATTTCGCGGACTGCATCCGGACCGGTCGCGAGTCCGAGGTGAACGGCGAGATGGGGCGGCGCGATCTTAAAATCATCACGGCCATTTACGAATCGGCGCGCACCGGCAGGCGCGTGGCGGTGTAAGCTTTTAGAACGAACGTCCGACACGAATAATATGGCCGGCGCGAGAAAAATTTCGTCTCTGGCAAACCAGTCACCAGTCGCATCCATGAAAACCAAACTCAACTCTCCTTCCGTTTTGTTCGCCGCCTTGTCGCTGGTCGCGGCGCTGGGTTACGGCTGTTCCACCAAGAATTCCTGCTGCGGCAGTGGCGCGATGCGCGCCGTGCCAGCCCCGGCATTGACGAAACTTCCGCCGCCGCTACCCGCGCCCGCGTCGCAGGCGGAGAAGATGGCGTGGTTCCGCGAGGCGAAATACGGGTTGTTCATCCATTGGGGACTTTACTGCCAGCCCGCGGGAGAATGGAAAGGCAAGCCGGTGGCCGGCATCGGCGAATGGATCATGAACCGCGCTCAGATTCCCGTGACGGAATACGCCGGGCTGGCGAAGACGTTCAATCCCGAGCAGTTCGATGCCGAGGCGTGGGTGCAGATGGCCAGGGACGCCGGGATGAAATACATCGTCATCACGTCGAAACATCACGACGGCTTTGCCATGTATCATTCGCTCGTCAGTCCCTACAACATCACCGACGCGACGCCGTTTCAGCGCGACCCGATCCGCGAACTGGCGCAGGCGTGCGCGAAACATGACATCAAATTCGGATTTTATTATTCGCAGTCGCAGGACTGGCACGAGCCGGGCGGGATGGGCAACACCTGGGATTTCGGTCCGGACGATGTGAAGGATAAGAATGGCGCTTACGACCAATATCTGCGCGAAAAAGCCGAGCCGCAGGTGGCCGAGTTGTTGCAAAACTACGGACCGATCTGCTTGATCTGGTTCGACACGGCGCGCGTGATGAATGTCAACAACCGCGGCCCGCGGTTCATTGACCTCGTTCACAAATACCAGCCGGCGTGTCTGATTGACGGCCGGCTCGGCGTGGCGGGCGATTATGTTTCCACCGGCGACAACGTGATTCCCAACGCGGAACAGGCGGGCGATTGGGAAGTGCCCGCGACGGTGAACCACACGTGGGGCTTCAAGCAGGACGACACGGACTGGAAGGCGCCGGGCGACATCTTGTTCAAGCTCGTGGACATCGCGAGCAAGGGCGGAAATTATCTGCTCAACGTCGGGCCGACGTCGGCGGGCGTGATTCCGTCGGAGTGCCAGAGCAACCTGCTCACGACCGGCCGCTGGCTCAAGGTGAACGGCGAGGCCGTCTATGGCGCGGGCCGTTCGCCGTTCGGCGAGGAGTTCGGTGATTACAGCACGAAGCTGAAGGATGCGAACGGCAAGCCGGTCTATCTCGCGTTCACCGACTGGCGCTGCACCACGCGGCCGGGGAAACTTTATTTCACCATCTTCAAAATGCCGCGCGGCGGATTCCCGCTGCCTGCCTTCAAAAACGAAATCAAGAAAACCTATCTCTTGAGCGACGCGAGCCAGGCGGACATTCCCATCACCACCACGAACAGCGTCCGCCTCGTGACCGTGCCGCGGGACAAGCAGAACGCAATGGCAAACGTGGTGGTGGTGGATATCAGCGGCGACCAGGTGGAGCGATGAAATTTCATGAGACTGTTGAAAAACCCTCAGCTCCCCGTAGCGGCGTCTCGGCAGAGCGCCGCATATTCAAAGTCCGGCTTTCTGCCGAAAGCCGCTACGCAAATTTTTCTGGCGCTGGCACTGGGCTTGTCAGCGACGGCCCAAACCCTGACGCGTGAACAGTGGGGCGCGCCACTCGTGGACGTTTCGCACACAGCCAACAAGTGGATTATCGCCGGCAAAAAGCAAACGGTCACGCTGGATGAAAAGACGCTGGCGTTGGAGGTGACCGCACAATCGGTCGTCTGGAAAATGCCGGCGTCCGGCTCGAACGACATGATTGTGAAAATCGGCGGCAAGGAATATCCGCAGCATCTGGCCGAAGCGGGGAAAATATCCATCGAGCCTTACGACACTGGATTCAAGACCGGTGTAAAAATCACTTTGAGCGACTGGCGGAACTCAGACTTGAAATTGTATCTGACGGTTTGTCTTCAAGGCGACAATGAGGAACTGATTTTCGACACGGCGGCCAAGGAGGGCGAAACGGTTTTGCGCCAGCTGGACTGGCCGCCCGCGCTCGACGCGCGCGAGGTGGACGACACGGTGTTAAGCAACAACAAGGGCAATCTCCTGCCGCGCCACTGGCCGAAGCCTTATTATCCGATCCGCTCGACCGACCCCAACATGGGCACGGCCAAAACCAATGACCACAGCGTCATCCAAAGCCACGTCATCGAAGACTGGTCCATGTCGTGGTGGGGTTTTGAAAAAGGCAAATCGGCGATGATGGTCATCATTGAAACACCGGACGACGCGGCGTATCAATTCGATCATCCCGCCGGCGGCCCGACGGTCATCGGCCCGCGCTGGCTGCCGACACTGGGCAAATTCGGTTATGTGCGGACGGCACGGATGTGTTTCTTCCAGGAAGGCAATTACGTCACGCTGGCCAAACGCTACCGCGAATACGTGATGGACACGGGCCTGTTCGTTTCACTGAAGCAAAAAATCGCGCGCACTCCCCTCGTCGCGGACATGATTGGCATTCCGCAGACGCGCGTCGGCATTTTGCACAACCAGTCCACGAATAGCGACCGCTACAGTCTCACGAACCATTACCAGCTGTTCACGTTCGACCAGCGCGCGCAGCAGCTTCGCGATCTGAAAGCCGCGGGCTTTGACAAGGCGCTGGTTTACATTTCTGGCTGGCCGCATCTCGGCTACGACCGTCAGCATCCCGATTCGCTGCCACCGCCGGAAGCCGCGGGCGGCTGGGACGGCATGAAGCGTCTCGCCGACACCTGCCACGAACTCAGCTACCCGTATCTTTTCCACGATCAATATCGCGATTACTACACGGACGCGCCGTCCTACAATCCCGATTTTGCGATTCATGAGGAGGACGATTCGCTGCCGCCGACCGCCTTTGCCGGCTCGCGGTTCGGCGACTGGAAGGAAGGACAGATTCCGTTCATGCGCCACTGGGACGGCGGGCCGCAAAGTTATCTGAACTCGCGTTTCCAACTCGGGCATCTGGAAAAAAATTATCAATTGATGTTTGCGCACGGCATTCATCCCGACGGCATTTACATTGACGTGATTGGTTACGTTCCGCCGGACGAGGATTTCAATCCCGAACATCCCACCACGCGCAGTGAGGCGATGCGGGGCCAGGCCGATCTGATGAACTGGGCCGCCCACCATCTCGGCTTCACCGCGACGGAAGCCGGCTCGGACTGGGTCATCCCGTTCACCGATTGCGTGAATCAATCCGGCGGCCTGGGCCGGACGATTCCGCTGCCGCTCTATCAATTGGTCTATCACGACGCCGTGCTGATTTCCTACGGCGAAGGCCGTCGCGGCGGCCACAATAATCTGCTGCTGGGAATTTTGTGCGGCGGCATGCCGGAATTGCCCGTCAACCTGAAGGAAGTCAGTGCCAATTCATTGACCTTGATCAAGCAGATGGCCGCGCTGAACCAACGCGTCGCCTTGCTCGAAATGACAAATCATGAATTCCTCGACGCGAACCGCAGCCGGGAGCGCACGACCTTCGCGGACGGGACGACGGTGACGGTGGATTGGGACAAAAACACGGCGCAAATCGAGCCGCCGTTGAATTGATCCCGAATTCCGAAGTGGCCGAGCCGACGTGGCGGATCGTGCGCCGTTGGAGTGCGCCCGTCCCCGGGCGCTGCATTATTCGAGCACACGTTGGCGGGAAATTTTAAACGGCTTGGCAAATATCATGTTGCAGCGCCCGGGACGGGCGCACTCCGACGGTTTGGAAATGCGACTTCGGGATTCGGGTTGAGTGAAACTTGATCGTCCAAGCTGGGCGATGCCAGAATAATTTTATGAAAGTACAACGACTCCTTTTCACGCTATTGACCGGTGTCAGCCTGACGATCGGGACGGTCCATGCCGCCACCGCCGCCGGGGTGCCCGTGACCATCTCGGTGGACCTGAACC
>Ga0247670_1000207_pt1 | contig 17116 bp, 12 predicted proteins | sample CNK11_metaG_FD_183042 | JGI IMG/M metagenome (GOLD analysis project Ga0247670, IMG submission 183042) | Soil microbial communities from Purdue University Martell Research Forest, Indiana, United States - CNK11 | ecosystem: Environmental > Terrestrial > Soil > Temperate forest > Bulk soil...
CCGGAACCATCTCGCTGGGCGATTTGGACATGTATGCCTGCGCGGCCTGCAAAGGCGACGTGATCAATCTGGAATTAAAAACCACAAATTTCATCGGCTATCTTCAGCTCTATGGACCAAACGGAGCGTTGTTGCAATCGGTCGGGGGCTTCCCGGTCACGGATGATCTGATCGCCTACACGGCGACCAATTGCGGCACTTTTACCATGCTGGTCAGCGACGGTTACGGGGGCGGCACCGGCACCTACGGCCTCACCGCCAACGGGATTTTTGACGCCTTGAGTTTGGCCCCGCCGGTTATTGCAGGCACAAATCTCATTCTTACCGGAGTTGGTGGCACTACCAATGCCAGCTTGGTCTTATATTCAACCACGAACCTCGCGACGCCTTGGGGACTCTGGACCCCGGTGCTCACCAACCATTTTGACCAGATTAGAGCGTTCCATTACACGAACGTGAATCTTCCAGCTACACCGGGGAAGTGTTTTCGCTTCGTTGTGCCGTAGAGGACATGAAAAAACGTTTCGGATTGCTTCGTAAAAAGTGGATTATATCCGCTTAAATAAAGGGTGAAAAGGCTATTTATGGGTTTTTTCTGAAAGGCGCCATTGCGAAGCAAAACGAACTTTATTTGTCTGGAATTGTCTGGAAAGAAATTTACAGCTTTGTTGGCATCACGAATTTTTCTAAACAAATTGCCGATGGTGTGGCTCGGACAGAAAAAAGGTTCTTGCAAAATCCAATACTCAATCATCATCCACCAACCAGGACGTTGCCCGGCGTTTCGGGGCGCTGCTAAAAATCATCGCCGGAAATGATGGCTCCGTGCAGATGCTGCTTCAGGTTCAACCACGCCGCGCGTCGCTCGGCGTGGTTTTGTTTCGCGGCAGGGTCATTGGTTTGGTCGGAAGCCGGGACGGGAGAGGGATCGCCAATGCTTTCCGGCACCACCTTGACCGAATAATATTTGCCGGGATTGCCGTCATCCGACTGCCAGGCGGTAATATAATTTTTCCAGACCGTTTTGAAATCGGAGGGGCACCGGCTGACATCAATGCGTTGCAGTGCTTCGGCGTAGCGGACCGGTGAGATCAACAGCGCATCCGGATTACCCCCAGCCACACCCGTCAATTCCAGTTTGATCCGGGCCGTATGGATGAGTTGCGCCTGCGCGCGGGCGCGAGCGACGAGAACTTTTTCAATTTCGTTGCTGGAACGCGAACAGCCGGCGGATAAAAGCATGGCAACGGTTAGCACAATGAACTGAAACCTTGCCGCATCACAGAACTTGATCAAAAAGCACATATTAAATTAATACACTATCAAAACAGTCGTTTATACAATTAAAACAAACACATTTACCATTAAAATCGAATTTAATCAAATTTAACAAATATTTAAATAACGATTGACCTAATCGTATATTGTGTCATTTTACATCCGGCAGCAGTCACTAGCGTGAATGTTGTTGATGTGCCGACCGGACCACTGGAGGTGAAACCATGAATCTTAAACTTGAGTTATCACTATGGAAAACCAGCAAAAATTTTGGTCCGGTTCGTTCCGCAATTTGGCCGCCGTATTCATTTCACTAGCCGTTCTTCACTCCGTCTCCCCGGCGGGGGCGGGCAATCTGCCTTGGGAAGTCTGGGCACTGATCAACGGATCCGCCGTTGCCGACCTGACAAATTCTGGCGCGTTGAATAATTCGCCGGACGCGGTTTATGCGATCACCAACACGTTTGATACCTTCAACGTCGGGAAAACCGACGATCATAATGACCAATACGGCAGTCGTATTCGTGGCTTTCTTCAGGTCCCTGCGACCGGAACGTATTATCTATTTTTGAGCAGCTCGGATGCCTCACAACTTTCCATCAGCACGAATTCCGATCCGGCCAATCTGGTCCTTGTGGCGCAGGAAACCAACAGCGGTGCCGCTCTTTTCAGCGGGGCGCGCCTAGCCCAGCGGACCTCGCCGCCGCTGAATCTGGTGAAGGGGCAGAGTTACTATCTGGAAGTGCTTCACAAAGCTTCAACGGGATCGGATTATGTCCGCGTTGGCTGGCAGACGCCCGCCGGCATTCAACAAATCATACCGGCGTTTTATTTTCTGCCCTGGTCGCCTGATGCCATCACACCTTTAATTACCGATCAACCGGCAGATGTCACCGTTGTGCAAGGCAATCCCTTTGCGTTGACCACCACGGTGCGGGCGTTGCAGCCAGCCACATTTCAATGGTATAAAGACAACCAACCACTGGCTCGCGAAAATGGTCAGACACTTTTTGTGTCTGAAGCCGATACGACCAACGCCGGCGAGTATTTTCTGGCCGTCACCAATGCCAATAGCAACACGGCCATCAGTTCGATTGCGACAGTGACGGTGCAATTGGACACCACGCCGCCCGCCATTTTGACGACGGAACTAAACGCCAAAACAAGCGTGTTGACCGTGGTTTTTTCGGAAAAATTAAATCCTGCCACGGCGACCAATCTTGGCAATTATGCATTGAACAATGGCATCGTCTTGAGCGGTGGAACTCTGGCGGCCGATGGTCTCACAGTGACTTTTAATGTTTCCGGCCTTGCGGCCGGTCAGACTGGTTTTGTGCTTTCGGTCGGCGGGGTGGTTGACCGTTACGGCAACAATATCGTCCCCGTCAATCTGTGGGTGAATCTGGTCTGGACTGAAACCTTCAGCGGCGGGCCGGGTTATTTCACGGCGTCGAATCTAAATCACACCAACGGCAACAACATTGATTATTCCTTTTCCATCAATGCCGGCGGCAGTGTCGGAGAAGTGGGCGGGACCTTTGTCAAAACATTGACCGCCTCGGCGGGCTATATCGCCGACCCGACTTTGGGCGCGGCCATCAGCCTGTCGAACAATGTTGTTATCCGGGGACAACTGTATGCGCATGACGCAAACGCCAACGGCAATTTCTTCATTGGCTTCACGCAGGCGACCAACAACTTCGCGAGTCAATTTGGACTGCAACTGGCCGAACCCGGAGGCGGCTTCCAGCCGAATTTTCGTGGACAAGGCGTTGCCAATGGCACTTCCTCCGCAAAATTTCCGGTTGCAGCTGATGTTGTGGTTCCGTTCAACTTGAACTGGAATGCGGTGGCGGGAATTTTGACAGCCCAGGTGGGCAGCCAGATATTTTACAGCACCAACTTAAGCGCCGCCGCGCGCACTTATACCAGCCTGACCATCGCCGCTTATGGCGCGAACAGCATCGATGCGACGCGCCAGGCTTTGATCTATTTTGACAATCTGACTTATTCGGTCGGCGCGGTGCGCGCTGCTCCTAACGCTACCGGTGCCACCATCGGTGTTACTTTACAATCGCCGGTGAGCGGCCAGGTCTATCCGCAAGGCGCTCCGGTTTCATTCGCGGCCCAGGCTTTGACGGCGGGGCAGCCGGTTGCCAAGGTGGAATTTTACGAACAGGCGGTGGGCGGCGGTGGCCTTGTGAAAATTGCTGAAACCACCAATTCTGCGCCGACAAACATACTGTTTGCCGCCTCTTGGAATGGCGCAGTGCTCGGCGGCTATACTTTGACCGCCCGCGCCATCACGACCGATTCGCTGATCGCCACTTCCGCGCCCGTCAACATTTATGTGGTCGCGCCGCAGGTGTTGAGTCCGGTTACCGAACCGTTCGCGGGCGGGCTGGGTCGTTTTCAAACACAGTTGAACAGCCAGTCGCTCGGAAATAACGCCGGGTTCAGCGTCACCGGCAATGCGGGCGGGGCCGTCACCGGTGAAGCCGGCGGTTTGTTTGTGCGCTCGACGGCGCAAGCGTATCTGGCCGACGCGAACACCGGCATCCTTTATCCGCAGTTGAGCGATCTGGATTTCTCCGGCCAATTGTATCTACAAAACAATAATTGGAACGGCACGGCCTTCATCGGTTATGTTAATCGGACCAACGTCAGCGCACGCTTTGGCATCAACATCAACGAACCCAATACCGGTTCCGGAACGGCCTTCCGGGCGAGCGTGGTGTTTGGTTCCGCCAGTAGCGTCGCCATCAATCTAACGCCCGGAACGCCGGTCAGTTACTCGCTGCACTGGTCGAGTGTCAATCAGACGGTGACCGGCACTGTCGCCGGAACGCCCCTCAGCTTCAGCTATGGCCCGCTCACGGAATCATTCGATCAGCTCGTGCTCGGCACGCTCGGGAATGCGACCGCGGATAACACGGCACAAATCAATCTGTTCGTGGACGACTTGAATTACACGACGGTTTTACCCGCGCCGCGATTGTCCATCAGCTTCAGCGGCGGACAAGTCCAGTTAAATTGGACGGTCGCCGGTTTCAAGTTGCAACACAGCAGCGGTCTCGGAGCGGGCACGTCATGGAGCGACGACAACGCCCCGGTGAATGCGAGTGGCGGCGTTTTCTCCGTGATCGAGATCCCGGGGAGCACGACGACCTTCTGGCGGCTAGTTTCGCAATGATGTCGCAAACCAATGTTCTCCACGCCGCGTGGTAACACGCGGCGTGGACAAGGATTTGATAACTATGAAAATTCCAAAACAAAATATTTCACACGGGCACCGGCTTGTCGGGGCTTTCACTTTGATTGAACTGTTGGTGGTCATCGCCATCATCGCGATTCTGGCGGCCATGCTGCTGCCGGCCCTGGCCAAAGCAAAAAAATCTGCCTATACGATTCGCTGTTTCGCCAATCTGAAGCAGATGGGACTCGCTGTTCATCTATATGGCAGCGATAACAATGATGTTATTCCGGGGGATAGTTTTGGCCGGGGTGTTTTTTTTGCGGCGGAATTTTCCCATTACCTGGGCGGCCCGGACATGACTTCGCTGGCCACGCTGGATTCCAACACTCTTTACACCAACTTCCAGCGCGTCGGTATTTTCCAGTGCCCGGCGGCGCAACAGGCAAAGGTGACCACGGAGCCGTATGTGCTGGATTACACGGTCAACGCGATAGATTTCGCGCGCTATGCCAGTGACGGCACCTATGGCTCGGTGACCTCCTTCAAGGAAAGCGCCATTCCCGGCGGCTCCTCGACCTTTGCTTATCTGTTTGAAGCCAACACGACCTCGGGCGTTCTCGGCACGCGCGATTTTGCGAAGTGGAATGTTTCCAGTTCCAAAGACACGACGTTTGCGCCCGGCAATCTGCCGAACGGAACCCCTCGCATGATTTATGCAAAAGACCCGCGGCATGATGGCCGGACCACGCTGGTCTTCCTGGATGGTCACACGGAGAAGCGCAAACTCACCGCCGCCGACTTGCCGTTCACGTTATTCAATCCATTGGCTAATACTAATTAAAGCGGCGGCACAAATGAATAACCCCAATTTTTTACCAGTCGGCCGAATGCTGGTCTGCGCTCTCGGGCTGACGTTTGTGTCCGCTGCTTTCGCCGCGGACACTGAGTTGCGTCCGCCCGATGGGGAACCCTGGGCGCGCCATACCATTGACGCGGGGATCCACGGTTCCGACGGCACCAAACTCGCCGATATCAACGGCGATGGGTTGCCCGACATCGTCACCTCTTGGGAAAACGAAGGCGTCACGCGCGTCTATCTGAATCCCGGGTTGCAACAGGTGAAAGAGCGCTGGCTCCAGGTCACCATCGGTAAATCGCCGCACGCCGAGGACGCCGTGTTTGCGGATATAGATCTGGATGGTGCCTATGATGTCGTCAGTTCACAGGAAAAACACAGTGAACAGGTGACCGTATTCTGGGGGCCGACAAACAAAAGCCAGTTGCTCCAGCCAGAAGCTTGGAAGGAATCCAAGTTCAAAACGGTTTCGGGCGTGTCCATGTGGATGTTTGCGCAGCCAATCCATTTGAAACTGAATCGCCCGATTGATCTGGTGATCGGCGGCAAAAATTATGCGAAGGATCAAAGTGCGTGGCTGGGTTTGCTGCTGGCACCTGCCACGAACCGTCACGATGCCGCCGCGTGGACCTGGAAACCATTGACGCGCGTTTCGTGGACAATGTCCATCGAGGTGCTCGACCTGAACGGCGATGGCAATGATGACATTTTATTTTCCGACAAGCACGGCCCGGCCACCGGTGTCTGGTGGCTGGAAAATCCCGGCAGCAATGTGCCGCAAAATTCCGAATGGAAGCGCCACGCCTTGACCCAGCCGGGCTGGGAAGGCTGCAATTTTCTGGCGGCGGGCGATCTGGACGGTGACGGCTTGCAGGATGTCGTCGCGCTGCTCGATGGCACACGACAACCGGGAGCGCCGGATAATGCCCATCGGCGGATTCTGTTCATCCGCCGGCTGGACAAAACTGGGTTGAGTTGGGAAACGCATGAAATTCTGGTGCCACCCAACATCGCCCAACCCAAAGCCATCACCGTCGGCGATGTGAATGGCGACGGTCACAATGACCTGGTCGTGACTAGCACCGGTGCCGACAAGGGGCAGATCGGAACCAGCTGGCTGGAGTGGAAAAATTCCGCGTTTGACCGGATTTGGACCGCACACAACATCGCCGGGCCGGAAGGCATCAAATACGACCTCGTCCACCTCATTGATCTGGATGGCGATGGCGATCTGGATGTGCTGACCAGCGAAGAAAAAGAAGGCGGCAATCACACTGGCCTTGGGGTTTTCTGGTATGAGAACCCATTGAAGCATCCATGAATTTATGACGACAGGAAAAATTTTGAAAATGAACCGTGGCATTACACTTTTGGGTCTCAGTTTGATGGCGTGCATCTTTGCCAGCCACGGACAAACGAACCCGGCATCATCGTCGGCGCCGCCGCAAATCATTTATGCCGCCGCGAACACAAACCTCCAGAAAACACTTGATGACGCGCCGCCGAATTCAGTCATTATGTTCAACCCGAACCAGCAATTGGTTTTATCCACACCGCTGAAAGTCAACCAGCCACTGACCTTGCGCGGACTGAATGCCAGGCTGCCGGAAAAGTTGGGCAAGTCGCCGCTCGTCACGGTCACGGCCAACGGAGTGACGATTGAAGACTTTCAGCTCTATGGCAACACGGAGTCGGTGGCGCAGGAGGAACGCGCACCGTTGATTTACATTCAGGCCGGCGACTTTCGAGTTCAGCGCGGGCTCGTCGTCAACAGCTCACGGCATGGCATCTATGCCGCCCCCGATCAACACACTGGAGATCTTTATGGGGGCGTCATCCGGGACATTGTGGGTCGCGGCAATGCCCGGTGCGTCGTGTCCATCGGCGATCATGGCGATCAAGGGCTGACCGTTCATAATGTGCTGATCGAAAACATCCATTGCTACGACAGCTCGTTGCGCGGAGCCGTGAATCTCAAGGACGGCAACGACAACATCACTGTGCGCGACGTTTATGCCTCGAACAGTGTTTACGCCGTGGACATTCAAGACCACAAAAAGCCCGGCGAAACCAATCGCAACATCACCGTCGAAAATGTGTATGCGGTTAAATGTCGTCACGCGGTCCGCACCAACAACCGCGATCTTGGTCATCAAAATCTCACCATCCGGAATGTGACGGCGGAACAATGCGCGATCCCGCTTCGCCTCTCCAACACCGAACATCTTACCCTGGACAATGTCCGGGTGTTGAACCATCAGATCAGCGAGGAACCGTTTCCGCCAATTCTAATTTACAACTGCCAGGGCGTTTTCGTCCGCGATGTGGTGGTGAAGAACAGTAACTATAACGGTCCGGCGCTCGCGCTGGTGGATTCGGGCGACGTGGTCATTGACGGCTTCACGCTGCAAGGCCAGAGCAACGCGCTGCCCAGCGGAGTAAGTTATGTGATCACTACCAACGCGGCGTTTTCGGGATTGCGCATCAGCCACGTTTCGGCGCGCAACGTCAAGAACGGCGGCATTGTTCTGGAATCTAAAAATGCGCAAGGCACGCTGTCGGATTATTTGATCTCGGAAAATTTGGCGGAAGTTGTGGATCACATCCATGGGTCAAACGCCCTGATCGTGAACAACATCTCCCTGGTGAATGCCGACAGACCAACCGTCAAAAGGCTGGCCGGTAAAAAAACTGAAAATTTGCCGTGAGGTGTGAAGCGACTAACCACGGAGACAAACCAAGTTGAAGTGCTCCGTCAAAACGACTTAAAAACACCGTAAATAAGGGCAAAAACAGCATTTCTGACTTTGATGCTAAATGTTGTCGTAACGAAGCAATGCGAACTTATTTTGTCTGAAAATAAATTTTCAGCTTTGTCGGCTCGCTTGCAACCTTTACAATCCGCTGCGTTTAGCATTCGACATCTCCCGAAACCTCTTTGTCGGCAATGGTGGCACCATTTATAAGTTTGCTTCCAATGGAATCAATAATTGGTCCAAATTGGACGCGGTGGTCGGTGATTTCAATTTTTCGGACATTGCACCGCTACGTGCCCTGTCATGTCACGGGTTTTTCAGCCGGAAGAACAGGTTGCCTGCCGGATTTACCAGCGTCAGATAATTGGTTCCATCCGTCAGGGTCGGGCTGCTGCTTGCCGGCCAACTGCCGACGGGCGTCGCGAGATTGCCGCTTTGAACCAGGTTCCAACCTGGCACATCCTGCCAATACACCGTCACGTTGCTGCCGAAGCCGCTGATGTAAAGCGTCGGCGCGCCGGTGGTTTGCACGGCAAAGAGCGACCAAAAACCGCCGGTGAGCGAAAAGTTGCCGCCGGTCATCGCGGGGCCGGCGTCCGGCTGGCCGATGGTGCCACCCATGGCATACACGCCGCCCGTGCTCGTGCCGCCGCCGTCAATGGTGAACCAGCCTATCGAATAGCTCTGGGCGAAACTGATTGTCGAAATCAACAGGCCAAGATAGAGCAGCAGGTTTTTCATGGTTTATCCTCGTTCTGGGTTTCGAGCCATTGTTCGTAACTGCGCTTGGGAAGCGAGAGGGTGGCGACACTTACCGTTTCGCCGGTTTTTTCCGTGGCCAGATAGAGCAGGAAGCCGCCCGGCATTTCAATCACCGCACTCACATCGCCGGGCTGGCGCAACTGGACGCGCAGCACGTTCTGTAATTCTCCGGGCAAGTCCTCGAAGTAAAACTTCCGCTCCTTGTCGCCGCTGGCGTTCGGTGAGGAAAGAATCTGCGCGTCCGGCCCAAAATTTTTCTTGATCTCGAATTCGTCAGCGGCGGGCGCGTTGGTTTCCGCTGGGCGACCGGCAAGCTGCCATGTTGTTTCCACGACCGCGTTTGAATGACTGCGCTTTAGCACTGTCAGCAGTTTTTCGCCATCCGCACCGTTCGTCCTGGCGGCGAGAAGTTCGCTGCGCGTCTGCTCGGCCTGCCGTCGTTGTAGCGCGTGCAGCGCGTCGTCGTTGTCGAATTTCTCGTGCAACAGGCGTTCGACGAGAATGGGCTTGGCGAATGTTATCGCAAAGCGGGCGGAATCGTTCTCCAGCACGGTCTTGATTTCGGCGAGCATCTCCGGCGCGCGGGTGGTGGTGTTGATGCGCTGCACCTCGGCGTCGAGCAGCGCGGACGTGACTTCGAGGCCGTAGGCTTTTTTGAGCGCGGCTTCCTTGCACAAGTCCTGCCGCACGAGGTTTTCCAGTGTGGCGCGCGGGAGCGCCTGCTCGAAGGGTGGCTTCTCACCGAGGCGGTGGTTGTAGTAAATGTGCTCGATGGCCGCACGGTCGGCGCAGAGCGACGCGAAATCACCGGCCAAGGTCGTGAAACAAAACAACAGCCACGCACCGAGCGCGGCCCTCAACCTGAAACTTGAAACTTGAAACTTGAAACTCATGCCTATGGCCTCTGGTAAAGGAACATCACCCGACTTGGCGTGTAGCTGAAGGTGTCACCAAAATAGCTGCTGTTGTTCCTTCCGCCCCAGACGATCATCTCGCTCCCCGTCCACACCGCCGTGTGGTATTCACGAGCGGCGGGCGCGCCGGTGGTGGTCACCGCCGTCCAACCGTCGTTCGTCGGACTGTAGCGCCCGCCACCGTTCAATTGGAAGACGCTAGCGTCTCCGCCCCAGACGATCATCTCGCTGCCCGTCCACACCGCCGTGAACCAGTAGCGGGCGACGGGCGCGCCGATGGTGGTCACCGCCGTCCAACTATTGCCCGTCGGATTGTAGCGCCCGCCGTCGTTAAAAATGCTGCTGCCGCTGGCGATTCCACCCCAGACGATCATCTCGCTGCCCGTCCATACCGCCGTATGAAGCTTGCGTGCGCCGGGTGCACCGGTGGTGGTCACCGCCGTCCAACTGTTCCCCGCTGGATTGTAACGCCCGCCATCATTAAAATAGCCGACGTTGTATCCGCCCCAGACGATCATCTCGCTACCCGTCCACACCGCCGTGAACTGGTAGCGGGCGACGGGTGCGCCGGTGGTGGTTACCGCCGTCCAACTGTTCCCCACCGCATTGTAGCGCCCGCCATCGTTCAAATAGCCGCCGCTGTTGACTCCACCCCATACGATCATCTCACTCCCGGTCCATACCGCCGTGTGCTCGGCGCGGGCGACGGGTGCGCCGGTGGTGGTCACCGTTGTCCAACTGTTCCCCGCTGGATTGTAGCGCCCGCCGTCGTTAAAATAGCTGCCGCCGAGTCCGCCCCAGACGATCATTTCATTCCCCGTCCATACCGCCGTGTGACCATACCGCCCGCTGGGTGCGCCGGTAGTGGTCACCGCCGTCCAACTGTTCCCCGCTGCATTGTAACGCCCGCCGTCGTTCAAATTTCCACCGTTGTTTCCGCCCCAGACGATCATCTCGCTGCCAGTCCATACCGCCGTATGACGGTGGCGCGCGGCGGGCGCGCTGGTAGTGGTCACCGCCGTCCAACTGTTGCCCGCTGGATTGTAGCGCCCGCCGTCGTTAAAAACGCTGCTGCCGCTTCCACCCCAGACGATCATCTCGCTCCCCGTCCACACCGCCGTGTGCGAGGGGCGCGCGGCGGGCGCGCCCGTGGTGGTCACCGCCGTCCAACCGTCGTTCGCCGGATTGTAGCGCCCGCCGTCGTTAAAATTTCCGCTGCCGAATCCGCCCCAGACGATCATCTCGTTCCCCGTCCATACCGCCGTGTGAGCGACGCGCGCGGCGGGTGCGCCGGTGGCGGTCACCGCCGTCCAACTGTTCCCCGCCGCATTGTAGCGCCCGCCGTCGTTAAAATAGCTACCACTGCGTCCGCCCCAGACGATCATCTCGCTCCCCGTCCATACCGCCGTGTGCTGGTAGCGCGCGGCGGGTGCGCCAGTGGTGGTCACCGCCGCCCAACTATTCCCCGCCACACTGTAGCGCCCGCCGTCATTCAAATTTCCGCCGTTGGATCCGCCCCAGACTATCATCTCGCTCCCCGTCCACACCGCCGTGTGAAGATAGCGCGCGGCTGGCGCGCCGGTGGTGGTCACCGCCGTCCAACTATTCCCCGTCGGATTATAGCGCCCGCCGTCGTTCAAAAGGCTGCCGCCGTTTCCGCCCCAGACAATCATCTCGTTCCCCGTCCACACCGCCGTGTGATAGTAGCGTGCGGCGGGCGCGCCAATGGTGGTCACCGCCGCCCAACTGTTCCCCGCCGGATTGTAGCGCCCGCCATCGTTAAAATAGCTGTCACTGCGTCCGCCCCAGATGATCAACTCACTACCCGTCCACACGGCCGTGTGATTGTAGCGCGCAGCGGGCGCGCCAATGCCGCGTTGCTGCCAGGCATCCGCCATCGCCGTCGTGCCAATCTTGATGTAGCCGGCATTAAGCAGGGCGGTGTTTTCCACAGCGGACAACACCAGCCCGCCGCTGGCCACGCCGCTTTGACCGGCGGCATTAAGATTTGCCGCCGCCGTGCCGGCCGCGAGCTGACCCGCCGTAATGGAGTTGCTGGCGATGTTCAACGACGAAAGCGTGCCGTTGATCTGGCTGGCGGCCACCGGGCCGCTGACGGAAACGGAATTGAGCGCCTGGACCGCATACGGCGTGGCCGTCAAAAGCTGGCGCGGTGTCAACACCATGAAAACCGGGCCGCCATTCGTCCGCACCTCGATTTCCAACCAGCGATCTGCGCCGGGGAATTGATTGCCGAAATCCAGCTTCACCGTGAAGAGTCCATTGGTCACGTCCGTGAAAGCTTTGGTCTGGAAACCACCCTGCTGGCTGCCACCACTGTTCAAATCGTAAAGCGCAAAGCGCAAATCATAAAGCCCCGTGGCCGGACCGGCACCGTCGTTGAGTCGGCCTTGGTAAGTAAACGCTGTGCCCTGAGCGTGGAGCGTGCCGGGAGGGGACAACAGGATGACCAGCAACGACAGGGTGAAACACCCAACACTTAACATGTTTTTCATAGTTTTTTGGGAGGAGGTAACCTGCCCCGTGTGGACGGCGTTTCCTTGTGACTACTGCCGTTTTACGCCTCACCCACCTTAAATACAACTGAAATATGTCTTGCATGAATGGAAAAGCATGTGGAAAGGCTCCATTGGCCGGAGAAAAACGAGGCCGGAGCTCAAAAAGGACTTGCAAATCTGTGGTGTAGGACGAGAATCGCGAACAAGCCCAGCTGGTTGTGGGCAAGAATCCAAACGAAGAAAGTCAGTTAAAGGAATTCCGCTGCATTTACGTTTTTAATCAAACCTTATAAGGGAAAGCGAATGCCATGAACCCACCCACCCAAACTGGGCCTTCCAGTGTGTTAATAAAACAGGTTAAACTGGTTCCATTTTCAACCTTCATCTTGGCATCCATTTTGGCCACGATCCTCTGCCAACTGCCGCTTTCCGCAATGGCAGCAGACCAGCCATCGTTCGCCGCTCGACGTGTTTTCAATGCGGGAAACTATCCGTTTGCGGTGACGGTGGGCGACTTCAACAAAGATGGAATCCTAGACGTGGCTGCTTCTGGTGGTTCATATCCGGGCGGGGTTTCGGTGCTCCTGGGCAATGGTGACGGGACGTTCCAGCCCGCCGTCACCTACACCAACGCGCCTTTTTTGAATATGGTTACTGCGGTGGATATCAACCATGACACGAATTTGGATTTAATTGCGAGCGGACTCTCGCAAGGCGCCTGGGTGATGCTGGGCAACGGCAATGGAACCTTCCAACCCGCAACTCAGATCCCGGGTCCATCCGGAACTCCCGTGGCGTTCGGAAATATTAATGGGGACGCCATCCCGGACTTGGTCTATGTCAGCTCTGGTTCACTCGGAATCGTCATGGCAACCAATAAAGGTAACGGAACATTCCAAACCACCGGCAACTATTATAACCCCGCCATAGCCCCCGTTTTTGTGGCTTTGCAAGACATGAACAACGATGGCCGCAATGACATTGTCACGGCGAACGTGGGAACCGTCGGGATCAATCCGGGCGGAGTTTCCGTGCTGCTGGGAAAAGGCGACGGCACTTTTCAAAATCCAACCAATACGTTTGTTGGAACGAATGATCAGTTTCTAGCCGTTGGTGATTTCAATCACGACGGCACGAATGACGTGGCAGTAACGGAGTATAACTCTGGAACGGTGACTATATTGCTGGGGCACGGTGACGGCACTTTTACCAACAAAGCCACCTACAATATCGGTGCCCAGGCCGGGCCAGTGGCGGTGGGCGATTTCAACCTGGACGGCACCAATGACCTCGTCGTAGCTGCCGGCACCAATGTGACCGTTTTGGTAGGTAATGGCGACGGCACGTTCCAGACGCCTACCCGGTATGATTGGTCCAAATTGGACACGGTAGTCGGTGATTTCAATGGCGACGGCAAGGAAGACCTGGCGGCCTGCTCTTTGAACAACACCACTTCCATCGGCATCATGCTGGGCAATGGCAACGGAACTTTCCAATCGGCACCGCACTACGCGGTCGGCTCGAACCCCAAGGCGCTTGCCATCGGCGACCTGAATGGCGACAGCCGGCCGGAACTGGTGGTAGCGAACAATGGTGCCAACAACGTTTCTTTGCTCTTGAATAATGGGGACGGCACGTTCAAACCCAGAACCAACTACGTGACGGGCACGGCTCCGATATCCGTAGCCATTGGTGATTTCAGTGCCCGAGGCACAAACGATGTGGTGGTCGCCAATGTCAACTCCAACGCGGTTTCATTTTTGCGCGGTAATGGCGATGGAACCTTTCAGCCGGTCACGACGGCAGGTTCGGTGCAATTCGGCACTTCATATGTCTTGTCAGGAGACTTCAACAATGATCACAAACTTGATCTCGCGGCGTTGGGTTTGCTGGGGGTTTCGGTGTTTCCCGGCAATGGGAATGGCACTTTCCAGACGGCGGTCGCGACCTCTGGCCCCGCGGAACTGGATCAATTGGCGAAAGCAGATTTCAACGGCGATGGCACGAATGACTTGGTTTTCGACAATTACGGCGCCAATACGGTTTCGGTAATGATTGGAAACGGCAATGGCAGTTTTAAGACGCCAGTGAACTATAACGCTGGAACCAACGTTCAATCCCTGGCGGTCGGTGACTTTAATGGTGACGGAACCAATGACCTCGCGGTCGGTAGCGCGGGTGCCGCGTTTCCCGCGAACGGCAATATCACCATCCTGCTCAACAATGGGAACGGGACATTTCGTCTTTTCACCAATTATCTTTCCGGCTCGTTTGCCTCGGTGGCCGTGGCGGATTTTAATGCAGATGGCAAGGCCGATTTGGCCGTCGTTGAGGGTGCCGCCAACCAAGTGGATATCATGTTGGGCAAAGGCGACGGCACTTTTCAGCCCGCCTACGCCTTCGCCGTGGAGAATGGCGCAACCTTCGTCTCGGCTGGAGATTTGAATGGCGATGGCCTGCCTGATCTGGCTGTTGTCAACGCCGCCTCCGGCAATGTCTCGGTTTTGCTGAATACTCACCTCAGTCTAGGTCCCGCTTTGACCGCTTTGCCAATCAATGCGGTTAATAACACCATCACTTTTTCCTGGCAGCTTGCCGCTGGCTACACTTTGGAGACCATTACCAACCTTGGCTTCGCCAATTGGCAGCCGCCGGTGGGGACTCAGACCACTAACGGCGGAAACGTGAATTTTACCGTGAACATCGGTCAGGGCTCACACTTCTTTCGCCTGTATAAACAACCATAACCGGGCAGACCGGACAACACTGGGTTTTCAGGGGCGGTTCCGGGATGGATGTTTGAAGCTGGAACAAATATGGATGCTGAGGGAAGCGCGGGTGGTGCCCACAACCCCGGGCATATAAGTTTGGTTATGCTGATTGCGCACTAAATCTTCAGTAAAAGTTTCAGTAGAACCTTCAGTGAACGGCTATGTAATGGGTTCGTTCGGAAAGGTCAAGAGTAGCGCAAAAACCCTTGCATTTATTGATGAAATTTCATATTCTTTAACTCGAAAATTGAGCATAAACCGCTCAATCCCGGCCATTGGCTCCACTTTTAAGTGTGGAACTTCCAACAGGTTACGGGAACTCAGGCGCTGACTGTCAACAATTTGCCGGGCAAAGAACGATTCGTGTATTGTCCGGTGAACTTGGGTTAACGACCCGACTGCAAGCTAACCTCCTCATTCGGTTCTGTTCCAAAATGGACCCCATTATGAAACACAGATACCGCACCTTCAAACGCGCCACCGGCATTTGGTATTGTCACGACAACACCACCGGCAAGCAGTCGAGTCTGCGAACTGGTCGAGAGACGGACGCCGATCTCATCGTTCAAGCTAAAAACGAATCGCTGCGCCAGCCCCAAATCAACATCCAAATCGCCAAAGCCTACCTCGTCGCGGGCGATCCCGCTTTCGCGAGCCGGACATCTGAAACGACAAGCCAGGCCCCATCGGGAGAGCGAAGCTGTGATGGCGCAACCAGCCCCAGTGAAGACACCGGCACCAGTCCGTAAGCCGGTGTTGGCGGCAACTCCATTGCCCCGTCCATTCCGCCAACCAAGTCCCGACAAAATCAAACTGAACGATCCAACCAATGTATGAATACCACTCGACGCATCCACCTCAATCCCCAATCCAAAGGTAATCTCGGCAAAAGTTTTGAAGCCGAATTCCGAACCGCCTGGCTCGATAAACTCGGCGTGCCGTGGAACGGCTCCGACCTCGACGACCGGCACCACACGTTTGCCAACCGACATCCGCAAGGATGCACTTGGGCCAGATCTTGTCCGGCGATTGCATATGGATGAGAATGCCCGTGTTGTTGGCCCGGGGCGCGACCTTCACAAACCGCCATTCCACGGTGAGCTTGTAATCGTGATAGCTTTTCTCCGTCCGTCAATAACCCGACGGCCGGCCGGCGCAATGAATCAGGCCGTTGGTCACGATCCAGGTTTCTTCCGGCGCGGAATTCGACCGCACGAAAAATGTCCAGCCCGTGAAATCCTTGCCGTTGAACAGTTCGACGCCCTCGGACGGTGGCGCTTTTGCGACCTGACAGTCCACCAATAAAACAACCACGCCGAGCAACCCTGCGACGGGAAGGATATTTACCGATGACAGTTTCATGGCGAAAGATCACTTTTTTCCGGCCGACAAGATTTCCGCTCCGGCAAGCATCACGACACCGCGCCCATGCAGATCATCCTCCGGCTGCTGGCGTTTGATGTAGTAATCCAAATCCTGTCCGATGTTGGTGCCGATGCAGGTGCCGTTGACGCCGCCGTCCGCCGTCACTTGTTTGGCGATGCCGGCAAACGCTTTGCGCGCGACTTCCATGTTGGCGGCGTCAATCCACCCGCGATTCACCGCCCGGGCGATGCCGTAGGCGAACATCGCGGTGCACGAGGTTTCCTCCCAGAGTTCCGGCTTGTCCAGAACCTGACGCCACATGCCCTCGTGTTTCCTGAGGCCATCGTTTGCTTCGGACTGGTTTTAGATCTTCATGGACAAGCGGGAAAGTCTGAAATAAGGTCGTTTGCATGAAACCTGATCGGATCCAAAACTGGGCGCCGATTGTCTGTTACGCGGCTTATACACGGCTTATGAAACATATACAAATCATCTGGCCGGTTGTTGTATCGTTCGGTTTGTTGCAGACCGCGTCTGGTCAGGTTTTTCAAAATCTGGGTTTTGAATCAAATCCGGTTTACGTTGGACCTGATCCTAATGGTGGAGGGTCTCTTTACTCGATTCCTAATTGGACGGTGAATTGCAACAATACGCCCCAAAGTGGTGTGTTGATAAATAATTACATTTTGAATTATACGA
>Ga0247670_1000210_pt1 | contig 16827 bp, 21 predicted proteins | sample CNK11_metaG_FD_183042 | JGI IMG/M metagenome (GOLD analysis project Ga0247670, IMG submission 183042) | Soil microbial communities from Purdue University Martell Research Forest, Indiana, United States - CNK11 | ecosystem: Environmental > Terrestrial > Soil > Temperate forest > Bulk soil...
ACCGGAGAGGACGCGGGTGGCGACGGCGGCACACCTTCACCCAATGACAAAAATGGGGACCCGGCGAGGAGAGCCGCGAGGACCGTTGATTTCCAAAGTTCGTTTTTCATGGTGAGCGATGATTCGAAATCTTGGTTCCCTGACTATAGGCCCGATGAAAAGCTTTGAACACGGTGGGCCATGCCGGAAGTCTGTCCAGCCGCGGCGCGATGTCAAACCTACATTGAGGAAGCCAAAATCGACGCGAGGCGAATTTTCAATACGGTGGCAGCAGTCGCCGGAACCCATGGCACAGAACCGTGATGAGAAAGACCCCGTTGCGAACCACGAGCAGCGGCCAAAAATACCGCACCGGGCCAAGCGCCCGTTTCGCGGTGCTTTGCTGGCTCAACCGCTCTGCAACCTGAACCAGAAGTCCGGTTGAACGTGGCCAATCATAAATCCCATTCAGCCACTCCTGCGGGATGGCCCCGCGTCCCAAGCGTGCGCCCATCAACGCGCCGAGAATCGCTCCGACCGTGTCCGTATCGCCGCCGCAATCCAGCACTGCGATTAGAGCCGTGCGAAAGTCGTCAGGATGGCGCAACCAAGCGTAGAGGGCGACCGGCACCGAGTGATAGGCGTAGCCGGTGACACCACGCTGCAACCCCAGCTCATCAGCGAATTCAGACACCGATCTCCCAGCGGCTAGCGCTGCGGTAAGTTTCTGGCAAATCTCCTGCCATTCGGGATCTCCACCCAGGCTGGTTAGGTTTGACAGCCACTCCGCGGCTGAACCACCGCTTTGTCCTACGGACAAAGCCGCCGCCTCAGCCACCGCCAGCGCGGCAGTCTCGGCCTTCGGATCCGTATGGGTCAGGCGTGTTGCCGCCGAAACGAACGCGCGGCGTTTGTCCGCGTCGTCCGCGAAATACGCGCCGAGGATGGCGCTGCGCATGGCTGGACCGTTGCCCGCTGACCAGACACCGCTTCGGCTTGGCGGAAAGCCCAGCCACAAACGGAGGATCGCCTTCAACGTCGCGAGACCAATTCCCGCGGGCAGGCCGAACAACCAGAGACGGAGTTTCCACGCGAGACATAGTTGAAAGGCAACCGCGTCGTCCGGATGAGTCAGCAGCGCTTGAGCAATAAACAACGTATGTTCCGTATCGTCGCTGACCATGCCACGACCAAACAGAAAGCGATGCCGCCACTGGCCGTGCCACATCCGCTGGATTCGGCCACGTGACATTCCCTCAGCCGGCAACCCCAGCGCATCACCCACCGCCGTGCCGAATAAAAGACCGGCGAAACGATCGCGCAAATCAAGGCTCGGCGCTGGCGCGCTCATTTAGGTTGTGTGATGAAAAACAACCCCGCGTAAACCTTGGGATCAATCAGGACCCCGGTTTTTGCTTTCGCTTCCAGCCACGGCACGATCTCCGCCAGAGGAACTTCATGGACGGTGATGTCCTCATGCGCCACGCCGCCGCCTTTGCCAATGCGCCGTAATCCCGTGGCGCGAAACAACGTCACTCGTTCGGAAGTAATACCGCTGCATGCCGGGCCAGTCGTCAACGGTTCGATGCGCTCGGCGTCATATCCGGTTTCCTCCAGCAGTTCGCGGCGGGCGGCTTCGGCGTGGGATTCGTCCGCGCTGCCGGGTTCGTCACCGATGATGCCGGCGGGAAGTTCAATCGTCCGCGCGTGGACCGGGATGCGATATTGCTCCACCAGCAGAATTTTGTTTTCCCCTGTCACAGCGGCGATGAGGGCGGCCCCGGTCGCATTGACGCGGTCAACGTATTCCCAGCGGCCTTCTTTGAGCAGCGCCAGAAATTTGCCAGTGTGAAGTGTGGTCGGCATAAGCAGTTTTTTATTTAACGAGTCAACGAGTTTGTGAGTGGGAAAGTGGGTTTGGTTGCTGTAACTCATTGAGTCATTAACTCCGTAATTCGCGACTCCGGCAAATGGTGATTCCGGCGCGGTTCATTTCTGCGACGGCGTTCTTCACGTCATTGGGCTGAAGATTCACGCCCCGGCTGGCGTCCTCGATGAAATAGGTTTTGAAACCCATTTGAGCGGCATCGAGAGCGGTGAATTTCACGCAGTAGTCCGTGGCCAGTCCGCACACGAAAACTTCCGTGACGCCTTGTGCTTTGAGCCACTCACCCAGCCCAGTGGATTTACGTTGGCCGTTGTCAAACAAACCGCTGTAGCTGTCGATGTCCGTGTCCGTGCCTTTGGTAAAGATCTTGGCAATGCGTTCCCGCTGCAATCCTGGCGCCAGTTCTGCCCCCGGTGTTCCCTGCACGCAGTGCACCGGCCAGAGCGTCTGCGGCAGACCGTTCAGATCAATTTGCTCGAACACATTCTTGCCCGGATGATTCGCTGCGAAACTACCGTGGTCGGCGGGATGCCAGTCCTGTGTCGCGACCACCAGCGGGAACACCGCTTGCAGCCCGTTAATGACGGGAATAATCGCATCGCCGTCGGGCACCGCCAAGGCGCCACCGGGCAGGAAGTCGGTTTGAATATCAACCAGAATTAAACAGTTCATGAGGTTTTGAGTTTAGGAGTTTAGGAGTTGGAAGTTAATGCGTTTCTCGTTTTGCGGTTCCCAACGCCGCTGAAAAGATTCGCAGGAGTTCATCGGCTTCATGCTTCAGCTCCTGCAGTTTGTCAGCCGCACAGACTTCTGCTTCCTCGAAGAGCTCCAGCCAAAGCAAAGATTCATCCGCTTCCTCAACGACCGTTCCCATTTTGGAAATGAAATCGGCTTGGGATTTCGCCCGGCAGACGGCCCGGTAATTGGCCGCGACCGAAGTCCGGAGCGCAGGACTTGTCGTCCGAGGACCCGGGCTTCATCGGTCTTTGGCAGCGTCTTGTAGAACTTCACTATCTGCACCGCGAACGCCTTGGTCCGCGTTTTCATTTTCTCACTAAATTCGAAGTTATTCATAAGCATCGATCCTTTCTCAATTGTGGTTTCCAAACTCTCTAACTCTAAACTCAAATACTCTCTAACTCCAAAACTCTCTAACTCGGAAACTCAATAAACTGGCTCGGCACCTGGTTCACCAGCCATACGCCGTTGGCCGAGCGGCGGAACACATGGCCCGCCCGGTGCATGTCGCCGGCGCGGATGATGAGCAATGCCGGCTTGCCGTGACGACCACCGACTTGAATCGTGACTTTCGTTTCCGCCGAAAGATGGACATCGTGGCGTTCCATTCTCTGCAAACCATCCTGACGGATGCCGTCGAGAAAGCGCGTGGCGGTGCCGTGATACAAGATTTCCGGCGGCGTCTCGGGCGGATATTGCAAATCCACTTCCACGGAGTGCCCCTGGTTCGCGCGAATCTGTGAGCCGTCATCGCTGAATGCAAAGCGTTTCTTGTTGCTCGTGGCAACGACATGCTTCAACTGGTCGAGCGTGAGCGCGACCCCGTGGCGGTTCACGGCTTCCAAAAGTTCGGTCACGCCAACCCAGCCGGCGGCGCCAAGTTTCAGCCCGATGCGTTCCGGCTCGTGCCGGAGAACCAGGCTTAAAAATTTGCTGGCATGTTTGGTTTCTTTTTCGTTCATAAAGACTTCATCATAAATTTGGACGGGAATCCTGACAGAAAAATTGAGAGACAGAAAAATCGGGAATGAATCCTTCTGTCGTCTGGTGCTGCTGATACATGAGTCATCTGGTCTTCATTTTTCTGTCTCCCCATTTTTCTGTCCCATAAATCAATGTGTCCATCTCCCCGTTGGCTGTGTGCCCTTCCAGTCTTCGTATGTGCGCAACATCTGATTCGCAGCATCGGACGGAAGGACGCCGCCAACACCAGTGCAAAGTCCCGGGCAATATACGGCACGACCGATTTCTTCATGCGCGGTGGCAATTCGGAGGATTGCCCTCATGGCTCGATAAGCGTTCACTGCCTCGACCATTTCCGGACTCTCCATTGTTGGAGCAACCAGTAGGAATGGAATCACCGCGTGGACAGTGTTGATGACTAGGCTGCTTCCAACTGGTAATCGCCCTTCCGGTCGCCGCCCAATCGCAGTACGCACTCGTGCTTCAATCTCTGAGCCAAAGAAAGTCACGAACGCTTTATCGATCCCACCATCCATGAACCCTTGCGAGTTTGCAGGGGAGACAATGCAATTTCTTGCCAACTTGAGTAAATCGCCGTTGGTCACCTCAACTTCAGGGTGGACCTTGAAAGTTGCTTGCAGGGCTTTCACAACCTCTGTGTTGTCATCTACAAAGTGAAGTCTCATAAGTGACCTGCTTCTCTTGCGTTCAACCATTCACTTGGAATGCTTTCACGACCGGCGCTCAAAGCGACAATTCCGCCGACAATGGCGGCGTTGGTATCGCAGTCACCACCCACACTGATTGTTTTGCCGATGGCTTCCACGAAATGGCGCGGATGATGTGCCGCCATCCAGATGCAGAAGGGAACGGTGTCTGGCGCGGTCACCAATGAACCGTTGCCCAGTGACCTGGCAATCTCTTGGACCGGAATTTCCGTAGGCGTCTGGCTGGCCAGCAAAATGCCCCGCCGCACTTTGCTTTCCGGCGTGAGCCGCAAAATTTCAGCAAAGAACTTTTGTGCATAGTCTGTTTGCAATGCATCTCGTAATTGCCACGCCATTGCCGCAGCCACAGCCACAGCGATGCTGCCTGCCACTCCTTCGGGATGTGTGTGCGTGACCAGGGCAGAGTCGCGGGCGGCATTTACGCAGCCCGCAAGGTCATCGGCAAAGTAAGCGCCGAGCGGAGCGACACGCATGGCACCGCCGTTCCCCATCGAACCCTGACCCCCAAACGCATTGGCGGACATCTCCCGCCATTTCGCCCCGGCGGTGATTTCGCGCAGTTGGATCCGAGTCATGCGGCCGTAACCGCGATCTGGATCGCGCTCGAAGCGCCGGGCAAACCGTCGGGCCAGCGCATCCTGATTGAGCTCCCCGTGTGATTTGAGAACCGCGACGATGGAAATGGCCATCTCGGTGTCATCGGTATGAAACCAAGGCCCCGCGGGAAGCGCGTTTTCGGTCAGACGCCTTTCGGCATTTGCCGAGTGATAACTGAGCATTTCACCCAGCGCATCGCCAAGCCCGAGTCCGTCGAGCGACAGTTGCATTCGCCCGACACGTTCGGCTTGATCGGCTGGCAGGTTTGCCTTCCAGGTATTCCCCTGTTCCGACAACAGTTCCCGCATCCGGCGTGACCAGGTCGTCTCAATCCAGTCCTTTCCGAGCGGGCCAACCCGGTCCACGATCCAGCCGGCGAACCGTAATTCATTGTGCATGGAATACACGCGGTCGGTGTTCGTGGAATGAATCAGCACCTGACAAACTGGCAGGAAATCAGCCAGAAATTTGGCGACATCAAGACCAGTGCCAGGGTCGGTCGTCACACCGGGTTGCGGATTCAAATCATGATCCAGACAAATCAACGCAGCGCTTGGGAAAAACTCCGCGCATTCGGCGATCATCGAGTGGGCATCGCGCCAGATTTTCAGATCAAAGCCGCCGCCGATTTCGGCCATGGCTTTTTGAAAACCAGCGACGCGCTCGTCGTTATCTTCGAGGATAAGAATCGTTTTCATGTTTCCATTTCAGCAGGGAATATCTGCCCAAGCCCTGGTTTTAGGATGCGTTGCTTGAAACATTTCAATTGCCAGCGACAGTTCCTGATACGTGGACGTATTGCCGATGCGGTCAAGATACAGGTTGCGTCGGGCTACGTTTTCCAACTGGAACGACCAATAAATCGCCATCAATGGATTGATGAATAATCCGACCCCTCGGTCCGCTTGGTGGTGTGTTGATTTCCAAAGCCGCCGGTTGCCGCCGCGATGATGCTCGTATTTACGATGCTCGGCTGCCGGGGCATCCGGGCGGTGACAAATTCGCAGGTCTCACGGTATAGACGGAATTCCTCCATCTCGTGCATCAAGCTCCAGGCACCCAGATACGCGCCATCCGCGATCAACGCGGCGACATTTTCCAAAAAATGCGCGTGACACACCCCGTGAAAGGCATCGATGCCAAACCCGAGGCTGACCAAAAACTTTCGCTCCACGTTTTTGACGGCATTCGCAGCGAACAGGCTGGCCATGTCCTCCTGTGGTGTTCCAAGGCCGATTTCATCACCGCGCATAAGACTGTCGGTACCACAATCGATCAAGATGAGTGTATCCGGCTGCAAGGTTTGAACCAGCCACTCGTAAGCGCTGACCACGGGTTTCACCCCACTTCGTTCGATTGCATAAACTGGCGTTTCACCAAAGCGGCTGCTTAACCATTGAGACAGGTATAATTCGGGAAAATAATTCGCCGAGCCGCCGGTATTGGGCAATACGCGCAACATCGAAGGGGTCGGGCGTTCGCCCTCGCAAAATCCAAGTTCAGAGAAAGACAGGTTGGCCAAATGCACGGTTTTGCCGGCATCGCGCAACCAAAAATAGAGTGGCAAACCGCAGAAAACGTCGAAGCCACCGCCAGCTCCCACAATCAAAATATTCTGCGATTTATCAAGTTCGTTGAACAGTGGTATTCTCATAAACTTTCCGATTCCAAAGCCAACTTGTATGCGGCAAACACTTCATCCGTGAAGCAAGCGAACACAACTTTCTCGAACTCATCTTTATTTTTCAGCGTGGCGCGCGTTTCACTCACCGCAATTCTTGCGGCTTCCGGAATCGGATACCCATAAACACCGCAACTGATGGCTGGGAACGCAATCGTTTTAACCGCATTCGCCCGCGCGAGTTCAAAGGAGGCACGATAGCAGGATGCCAATTGTTCCGGCTCACCGTATTTTCCTCCATCCCAAACGGGCCCGACCGTATGGATCACGAATTTTGCAGGCAACCGGTATCCCTTGGTGATTTTGGCTTCACCCGTTGGACAACCTCTCAAACTGCGGCACTCGGCTAGCAAATCCGGTCCCGCTGCGCGATGGATCGCGCCGTCAACTCCCCCACCGCCAAGCAACGAGGTGTTGGCTGCATTTACAATGGCGTCCGCCTCGAGTTTGGTGATGTCCGTTCGCGTAACCTGAATTCGATTGTCAGCTTTCATGTTTCCTTTATTCAACCAGCACACCTTTCTTTTCTGCAATCCCGATGATGGCCTGCGTCCCGGAATTGAATTCCAGAAAATCCTTCTCGATGCCGTCACTGAATATCACGCCGCTCTCCGCCATCTGGGATTCCAGAATCAACGGTTTGTCTTTGTTGACGCGGCCAAACACCAGCGATGTGCCTGTCGTCCGCGTCGGGAACGGTTCCCGCACGGTGAAATACAGGTAATCCGATTCCCATTTGAAACCGGCCACGGCCTGCTCATAGCAGCTTGGTTGCTTGGGGTCGTTCCTGCCGCGATTGCCTGCGGCAATGGCGACAGCACCCGCACCGGTCAGCAGGCTTTTCAGCCAGCCAGTTGCTCCCATGCCCGTGGAGACAATCACGCCGCTGGAAGAATGCGTTTCGCCCGCCTTGCCGTAACGGATGAAATATCTGGCCGAGGTATGCGTCTTCGGCCCGATGAACAGGTCATTCACGCCATACAACGTCTGGCCATTGTTCAGCGCCGCTTTGGCCATGGTGACCGAGCGCGTGCTTCGCTTCCGCAGGATCACCTCGGGCATCAGCTTTGCCAGATCACGAACGCGGAACGGCAGTAAACGACCGTCCCAGCGCTCCGGGTCGGGATTCACGCCGACCACCGGCTGGCCATTCAGATACTTCAAGGTGTTGGCGACCAATCCATCCTGGCCGAGTGTGACCACCGTGTCTTCCGGCGCGAACAGGAAGTTCGGCAGGAAGCTGCGGTCCACCGTTTGAACGCGGGCAACTTGACCGAGCGCTTCTTCGGCGTCCGTCAAGGCGCGATGATAGGTCTCGTCCTCGCGGAGATAATCCGAGAAGTCCGCGCCCTGATGCTCGACATAGAAACGGGCCTGGCTGACGGTGTTGAACCGGATCACCAGTTCAGCCAGGCGCGTCGGTCGCGTCACGAGGACGATTTTCTTATCAGTCATAAAACAGTGAGTGATGTTTGAGTTCGTGAATCAGCGAATAGCGGCTTGCCCCAACTCATTGACTCACTAATTCACTGATTCACTGATTCAAACTTGTTTTGGGTTCATTTACTCATTAACTCCTTCAGCAGGTCCGGCGTAATGTTGAGCTGTCCGATCTTCTCGGCCTTGCCAGCCAATTCCTGGAACGCGAAGGCGATCAATTGCTCCGGCTTCATGCTGGTGCTGGCCAATGCTTGCAACACCTTGGGATCCGTGCTGGCCAAGGCCTTCATGGTGGTCTCGACGCCGTAAGCGCGGGCGTCGGCTTCGGCCCGGGCGTTCTCGGCGGCTAGAGCAACGAGCTTCTTCCGCTCGCCCTCCATGCTGATATCAGCGGCGAGTGCTTCCTTCTCGACCAGATGCTTCTTCTCCTGCACCGCCCGCTCCGCATCCATCTGCGTCTCGCGGATCTGGCGCTTCTTGTTCTCCACGGCGATCTCGGTGTTCAATTCGTTCTCTTTGATCGCACGCTCCTGCTCCACCGCAGAATTGCGACGGGCATAAATCGCCTCGTCCGCTTCGCGGAACATCTTCTCGCGAGTCTCAGCTTCCAACGCGCGGACCGTCTCCGGCGTGGGCTTGATCGCGAGAATAGAAAGCCCGAGCACTTCCAGTCCGAGCGAAGTGATTTCCTCAGCGGCGGTCAGCCGGGCTTTGACGGCTTGAACGAATTCGTCAGAAGCCCGGACGGCCTCGCGAAGTTCAAGCTTTTGCAGTTCGCCTCGTGCGAGGACATTGACCACGTGAATGACCCGCTCCGGCAGTTTCTTCAGATCTTCTGCCGCATATGTCTGGCCATTCGGAGCCAGCGTGTAATTCAGCAGTGCGGCCAACCGCTTGGGGTCGCCCACGCGATACGTCACCTGTCCCTGAATGGTCACGGTTTGGAAATCCGCCGTCGTCTCCTGGAAGATGAACGGCACGTCGGCACTGCCCACCGGCACGGCCACCAAAGACGTGGTCGGCCCGTAGTAGAAGAAAGATAATCCCAGACCTTCGCGGACGACTTTGCCGCCGCGATATTGCAACAGGTAGGTGGTGGGCTGAACTTTGATGAACCGAATTCCAATCATAAAAAATAAGGTTGAGGGTTGAGTCGGTGAATTAGTGAGTTAACGACCGGCGTTGCGTTTGGCTGTGTTAAGGGACGTTTGGAGAATGCGGACGAGTTCATCCGCTTCCTGTTTCAATGTTGCGACCTGCGTGGCTGGACAAATCCCGGCTTCTTCGAGCAGTTCGAGCCAGAGCAGGCTTTCATCGGCTTCTTCCACGACCGTGCCCATCTTGGAAATGAAGCCGGCGTCCGACTTGGCACGGCAAACGGCGCGATAGTTTGCCGCAACCGATGTGCCCGCGCGGAGCAACTGCCGCCCAAGAACGCGCGCCTCTTCCGTCTTCGGCAGTTTTCCAAAGAACTTCTCGATCTGAACCGCGAACATTTTCGTCCGCGCCTGCATTTTCATTGCGAATTCCAATTTATTATTCATAGCTTTGCCTTTCATTGATTGATTCGCTGATTCGCTGATTCACTAATTCACAACTCAAATAGCAGTCCCTTTCTTCTGAGCTTCTCGTATTTGTCCGCGTCGAAGCGGAACAACTGCGCCGGGCGATGCCGGCCGGCCATCTGGGTCTCGTTGAGCGGCACCAGCAACCCAAAACCCAGCACTTTTTTGCGGAAATTCCGCTTGTCCAATACGGCGCCCAGAATCGCCTCGTAAAGGTGCTGGAGGTCGGAGAGGGTGAATTTCGGCGGCAGCAGCTCGAATCCGATGGGCTGATAGCGCACTTTGCCTTGAAGCCGGGTCAATGCCAGAGCCACGATGTCGGCGTGATCAAAGGCCAGCTTGGGAAGCTGCGAAACCGGGAACCATTTGGCTTCAGCTGCGTCGGTCGCCGCCTTCGCCTTGTGGTCGGAAAGTTTGACCAGCGCATAATACGCCACGCTGACGACTCGCTCGCGCGGGTCACGCTTCACCGTCCCGAAGGTGTAAAGCTGTTCGAGAAAAACATTCGCCAGACCGGTTTCCTCGACCAGTTCGCGGCGGGCCGCGTCGTCGAGCGTTTCATCCACGCGGACGAAGCCGCCTGGCAACGCCCACTTTCCCTTGAAGGGTTCGAGCCCCCGCTGGATCAACAGCACTTTGAGTTCACCTCCGTCGAAACCGAAAACCACGCCGTCCACGGTCAGCGCCGCCCGAGGATATTGATAGGTATGTGGCATAAGCCAGTTATTGAATTGTTGAGTTTGTGAGTGAATGGGTTTTCATCGCAAATGCGCGCGGAGCTCCATGAGCAGTTGGCCAAGGCGGTTCTTACCCTTTCCGTCTCCACCATCGCCCCAATACCGATCATTTGTTGTGTGCTCAATGAGTTCGGCATCAACCGTGCCCAAGATCAAGGAGCGTAGCGCAGGATGCTGGGTGAATTTCGCCAGTAATGCCTCGCGCATGATGTCCTCTTTGGCCGTTTCCCAGTCTGGGCGCAATGGACGCTCCCTGCTTCGCCCCATACGTGCCGCAACCATGGGCGACTTGGCCAGGCGGACCAGTTCTTCATGTTCTGTCCCGGCGAACTTCTGCGCTTGAAAATAATGTTCCACTGTCGGCCAGATCTTGGCTTTTAATTCAAAGGGGTGCGGTGAGAAGTTGGAAAACTCTCCGTATGGCTCGCTGACTCGGTAAAAGCTTATCGGGTTCATATTTAGTTCGTGTTCTCTTTACACGTTCTATTATTAGTGTTAGATACAAACTATGTCAAGCGGGAATCTGAAAAACGTGGAGTCGGGTGTGGGATTTCAGTCAGAACATGGCCGTTTTACTACCTAACAAAAACTGTTTGCACGTTTATGGCTCCATAATGCAGACCATTCGCCGCTTGGTATTCGGAATATAAGGCTTCGCCCCAAGCATCGGAATCTTCCTTCAGGTTGGCGCGAAACTTCGTTTCGGCGATATCCAGCAGATCAGCTAAAATCGAAAGCTGGGCTTCCGGATTTGTTCATGTCCACAAAATATTTTCTTAACTGCCCGAGTAATAAGCGTCCACCTGCTGGTGTCGTTCGTAAAGGCGGTGTTTGTCCTTCGCCTGGTTCTTTTTAGGATCCACAATCTCGAATGAACCGCAGTCTACGTCCTCAATGGCGGTGTTGCCATAAAAGATTCGATTGTGGTCACGTGTATAGCGCTGCGAGATTAATCTGAATGACGCGGGATCGGCCTTGGCGATCAGCAAGCCTTTGGAGAAAACACGCTTGGCATCTCTGGCATAGCCGTAGGGAAGAACCTCAAACGAGGCTGGATCAGCCTTCTTCAATAGATGTGGTTTCCCAATCGTGCGCGAATAAAACCAGATGCCATTCTTGTCTTTAGCATAGCCATTAAATGTTGCACCATAGTCGCCAAGGTAGTAACCAGCATCCAGCACCGTGAAGGATTCAATATCCGCTGTTCGGAGCACGCCTCCGATGTAGTAGATCTGCTTTTCATGCCGGGCAAACAGCTCGTTAAGAACGTGAAAAGACCCAAGATGAGCTCCACGGAGGACTTGGGTGCCCGAGAAAACATGCTTGTCGTCAACAGACCACAGAGAATTCAGTGGCTTGAACGTGCTGGCATCCGCCTCTTTGATCGGGTAACCTTCACAACGCACAATGCTGCCCTCAATCTTGTAGGGGAGCAGATGGGGATCGTATTTAATTTCAGATTTCATTATTTCCATCCTAATACCAGCTACCTGCTCAGTTGTTACCAAGCTCCGCTCATTCACACATCGGTCATTTCGATCCTGGTGGTTAAGAGTCTGAAACTCTGGTTTTCTTGTCTATCCATGTAACCTTACAATTTGGACAGTCATGAAAAAACTGCATGTAATCCAGATCATCCTCTTTAGTATCTTCCTTACGCGTCATCACGCGCCCACCACACTTCGGACACCTGAGCGGACAAATCAATGAATGGACGTAAAAGGTCATAATTATGGCCACAATGAACGACGAAATATAATAGCCCGTGAAATAGCCGACAATCGTTCCGAGCACTGTAAAACCAAGAAAATTGAGGACAAGCCAAGGCCGCAACCGTTGGGGAATCTCAGGATAGTGACCAAGCGAATAATTCCTCGACTCCTGATTCTCTTTGCGATCGTCTGGAGGTTCGGGTTTGAGGGAGAAAGTGATCCGTTTCATTTTGCGTATCCATCGGTAATGCATCACGAAAAAAGACAACCCCATTCCAATAAAACCTAATGAAATAAACCAAATAGACAAAAATGAGTCAATCTCGGCATGCTTCGGATCGGCCGCATCATAAAGAACCGCGACCTGCTGACCAACCGCGGTGAACAACAAGGACGAGCCATGTGGGGACCGACACCGATGCTCAATTCCTTCCGCATCGGTGAATACAAAGACAGGATGCAACATCATGCCGTCTTCCGTATCCTCGTGATCCATCGCAACCACCTGACCGACGGTCTTGGTGGCATGAACCACAAAATCATAAGTCTTGGCAAACATGAAAAACCCAGCGACTAAAAACACGATGCCCATAATCACTGTAATGGGAAAGCGTTCGTTCATTTTATGCAATATGGCCTAATTCAAACATCAATCTGAAAATGCCAACCGACTCCTTGCTCGGCCGCTACGTTCAAAATGCGCTCGCAATCCTGTAAGTCCTGAATCGCCGACTGCGCCTCTGGCCGGGACAGCAAAGCCCTCACCGTAGCCAAGCCTTCTTGTGCGGAAAACTGCTGCAACGGTGGCAACTCCACATCATCCGCGCCGTCCATGAACTCGGCCAACTCCTCCGGGTCCATGCTAAAGAACTCGGAAAGCGGACGAACGCCAAGCTGGCGCGCTGCTGCGTCGAGCGACTCCATGTTGCGTGACAAACTCTTGCCATCAATCAAGGTGTCCAAACCAGCAATCGCCCGCTCTAATACGATGTAATGTGCTGCTCCCATGTATGCGGCATATCGTTACAGAATAACACAAATCCACAAATGAATTTCCCCAGGCACGGACGGTGGAAACAGCAAACCTCATTCGACCAAACGCACGTTTACGGTTCAGGAACCCGAGCACCTTCGTTAGAAACTGCAAAACCCAAGCGGGAATCTGAAAAACGTGGAGTCGGGCGGCGGCTCTGGTAGTTTCCCCGGCGTGAACTCAGCCCCGGTGGCAGCCTCCGACCCGACGACCGACGCGATCCCGCGTCCGGGCCTGAAATGGTTTGGCTTGGGACCGATTGAATTCGGAGTCCTGGCGGGAGCTTCCCTCCTGGTTTTACTGCTGTCCTATCGGGCTTGGTGGTCCATCAGTGTGACCGAGGCCTGGGGATTCGTGACGGGTGGCGTCTGCGTCTGGCTGGTGGTGCGGGAGCATCTGTGGAATTGGCCGATCGGCATTGCAAATAACATCGTTTTCTTCTTTTTGTTTCTGCATGGACGGCTGTTCGCCGACATGAGCCTGCAAATAGTTTACCTCGGTCTTGGAGCCTATGGCTGGCTGAACTGGGTGTTTGGCGGCGAGAACCGAACCGTCCTCAAGATCAGCCGGACCACCAGAGTTGAATGGCTGACATTGGCTTTGTTGATTCCCCTCGGCACGTGGGGATTCCGGGAGATTCTGCTGGCGGTGAACGGGGCGGCACCCTTCTGGGATTCGCTCACCACCGTGCTTAGTTTGGCCGCGCAATACCTGCTTTGCCGGAAGCGTTTTGAAAACTGGTTCCTTTGGATCGCAGCGGATGTGATCTACGTCCCGCTCTATCTGAGTCGTCAGTTGCCTTTGACTGCGGTGCTCTACGCGGTATTCCTCGGTATGTGTCTCGTGGGAGTTCGAGAATGGAATCGCAGCATGAGGAAAGGAAACGCGGTCCCATGAAATTCGGACTGGGCCTTGTCATCGGCAAGCTTTATCCGCCCCATCGCGGCCACAAGCTGCTGATTGATGAGGCGGTCGCGCAATCCGAACGGGCGGTGGTCATCGTCTGCGCCAAACCCACGGATACGATTCCGGGTGAACTGCGAGGCCGGTGGTTGCAGGAAATCCACCCCACCGCTCAAGTCATGGTGATCGATGACCGCTACGATGAAAATGATTCGCAGGTCTGGGCGGAAAACACTCTTCGCTGGCTGGGACGGGCACCGGATGCGGTGTTCACCTCCGAGGATTACGGCGACCGCTATTCAGAGCTGATGGGTTCAAAGCATATCGCAGTAGATAAAGCGCGCGGGCGGGTTCCCATTTCCGGCACGGCATTCCGAAACGATGCGTATGCCAACTGGGATTTTATCGAGCCACCCGTGCGGAGTTGGTTTGCCAAGCGGGTTTGCGTCGTCGGTGCGGAGTCCACGGGAACAACCACGCTGGCACAGGCGCTGGCAGAGCAACTTGAAACGAATTGGGTTAAAGAATACGGTCGCGAATATTCCGAGGAAAAGCTCGCGCGGAACGAAACGGAATGGCGCAGCGAGGAATTCGTCCAGATCGCCAAGGAACAGTTGCGCCGGGAAGACGAGGCGGCACGGCAGGCAAACCGGGTGCTGATCTGCGACACCAACGCCTTTGCCACCATGCTCTGGCATCGGCGCTACATGGGCAGCCACAGTTCCGAGGTGGAAGAAATCGCCCGCCAAGGCAAATGCGATTTATACCTGCTCACCGGGGACGAGATCCCCTTTGTGCAAGACGGACTGCGGGACGGCGAGCATATCCGGCAAGAAATGCATCGTTGGTTTGAAGATGCTCTCACCGCCCAACCCGTGCCTTGGAAAATATTACGTGGCTCGCACGAAGAAAGACTTCGCGAAGCGGTCCTAGCCACGAGGTCATTATTCAACAAATCCGCATGGGCGCCAAAAGCATATTTCCTATGAAAATCAGCAAGGTCATCATCGTCATCAACCGTTCGAAATTGCACTCTGAACAGACCGCCAAAGCCCTCAAGGCGGTGCTCGACCGCGAGCGGGTGCAGCAGGAATGGGTGGAAACCCAGCCGCCCCAGCGCAATCTCTACCGCCGATTGGGCGATTTGCGGCACAAACAGGCGGATCTAGTGATCGCCTGTGGCGGGGATGGAACGTTGTTGCAGGCGGCACATCGGTTTCGCGGCACCGGGATTCCCATTCTCGGCATCAACATCGGATACTTGGGCTTCATCACTTCGGTGCGTGGCGACCGCGTCCGACAGGAAATGCGGCGGGTGCTCAACGCGGAATTTGTCATCAGCCAGCGGACCGCCCTCGACCTGGTGGTTGAAGAACAGAAGCGGCGCGTCCTGGGTTGGGCGCTGAACGACGCCATCATCATCCGCGGTGACAACCCGCATTTGATCAGCATCTCCGCCCGCATCGGCCAGAGGCGGTTGACCAATTATCGCTGCGACGGATTGATTGTTGCGACTCCAACCGGTTCCACCGCCTATTCCCTGGCCGCCGGCGGACCGATCATCAGCCCTGAATGCAGTGTGCTGACGATCACGCCGATTTGTCCCCAGGCCTTGACCAACCGTTCGGTGGTGGTCAACTCGACCGAGCCGATTGAAATGAGATTGGATGCGATTTCCGGGCCGGGCGTTGTGCAGGTGGACGGCATGACGCTGGCCAAAGCCAGACCGGAGAGCAGTATCATCATGAAGACTTCAAAGGATTCCGTGCCCATCGCATTTCTACCGGAGATCAATTACTACGATATTCTGGGTGAGAAACTGAAATGGCACGGCGACGGCCTGTCGAAACCCAAATACGGTTACGCATGAGCTTTCAGCACACCAACGCACTTGCATCGATGAAAATCGTATATAGCCGCCACTACAACATCTCCTTTTTCGGCATCGAACGGTTGCACCCCTTTGACTCCAGAAAATACGGGCGGGCCTGGAATCATTTGCGAAAACAGTTCGGGCCGGCGCTTTCATCGCACCATATTTCCGTGGATCGTCCGGCGTCAGATGAGGAACTGCGGTTGGTGCATACGCCGGAATACTTGCGAAGTCTTCGCTCGTCGGAGCATGTTGCCGCAGCGCTGGAAATCCCGCTGCTGCGGTTGCTTCCGGGCTGGCTGCTGGCCTGGCGGGTATTGCGGCCCATGCGATGGGCGGTGCGCGGCTCCGTCATTGCCGCAAAAGCCGCGCTCCAAAACGGCGCGGCGGTCAATTTGTCCGGCGGCTACCATCACGCGAAGCCAGGTCAGGGCGAAGGCTTTTGTGTCTACTCAGACATCGCCTTGATGGTCCAACAATTGCGACACGAGCAATTGCTGCAGCCGGCCGACGCCGTCCTATACGTGGATTTGGACGCCCACCAAGGCAATGGAGTCTGCCATCAATTCCAGTCGGATCGGCGGGTTTTTATCTTTGATATGTATGACAAAGACATCTATCCGCAGCACGATCTTCAAGCACGCGAGCGCATAGACTGCGACCTTCCCCTGCCATTTAACTGCCCGGGTCACGAGTACCTGGCTAATCTGCGCCGGACCTTGCCGCCTTTCCTGGATGCGCTTGCCAAAACAAATCCCCGATTGGCCATCTACAACGCGGGAACCGATGTCTATGCCGGCGACAAACTCGGCGGGCTGTGCCTGTCCGAGGATGATGTTCTGGAACGCGATCTGTTTGTCATTCAACAATTCCAGCGCCGCGGAATTCCATTCGTCATGGTGCTTAGCGGCGGATACAGCCGGCACAGCTACCGATTGGTGGCTAATACGGTGGCTCGACTGCTTCAAAAAGAGGAGTTTTCCTCCTCAG
>Ga0247670_1000211_pt1 | contig 16747 bp, 14 predicted proteins | sample CNK11_metaG_FD_183042 | JGI IMG/M metagenome (GOLD analysis project Ga0247670, IMG submission 183042) | Soil microbial communities from Purdue University Martell Research Forest, Indiana, United States - CNK11 | ecosystem: Environmental > Terrestrial > Soil > Temperate forest > Bulk soil...
GCCGCACGCCTTCTTGGTCCAGCATCAGCGCACAATGGAAAAAATCCGGCGGCGTCAAGCCGAGCGCGCGATACAGCAAAATCTGCCGCGCGGTGCTGACGAGCAGATCCGCGCCGCGCACGACTTCGGTGATCTGCATCGCCGCGTCATCCACGACACACGCGAGTTGATAGGCCGGCACGTCGTCGCCGCGCCACACGATGAAGTCGCCAAAATCTTTGCCGGCGACGAATTTTTGTTCGCCGCAATTTCCGTCCACAAAGGAAATGGTCTCGCCGTCGGGGACACGGAAACGCCAGGCGAAACGAGTTGATGGTTGAGAGTTGAGAGTTGAGAGGCTTTTGTCCCTGCAGGTTCCCGGATAAATCGGTTCCGCATCATTTTCCGCGTGCGGCGCGGTGACGGCGGCCTGGATGTCTTTGCGCGAGCAGGTGCAAGGATAAATGAAATTGCCGACGTGGAGTTTTTCCAGAGCCGCGCGATAGAATGGATAACGTTCGCTTTGATTATAAGGCCCAAAAAGTCCGCCGCGGTCCGGGCCTTCGCTCCATTCAAAGCCGAACCAGCGCAAGTCCTCCAGCATCACGTCCGCAAATTCCATTTTGAAGCGCGTGGAATCCAGATCCTCGTTGCGCAAAATCAAAACACCGCCGTTCGCGCAGGCGCGTTCTTGCGCGGTCCAGAAGGTCCGCGCATGGCCGAGATGCAGATGGCCGGTCGGCGACGGCGCGAGGCGTCCGCGATACACCGGCGGTGAGGTCTGGGGTCTGGGATCTGGCATCCGGGGCACATTCACGCCGTGAAATAAACAACGAAGCAACGAAGGAACAAAGTTTTCTTTTCAACGCGTCGCCTTGAACGGCCATGGTTCCCCTTCCTACTGCGCGCAAAAAATGTTCAGCCTGCATCAAGGCGATGAGGTGCTGGCCACCGAGGTGCAACATCTCCCGACTTACGCCTGGCAACCGCCCGCCAGGAAAGTCAACGGCGTGGAACAACCGCTTCCCGCCACGCGCGAAGTGAAGTCCCTCTTCTACTCCGCCACCCGCGAAACCGGCAGCGGCAAGCTCATCGTGAAGATCGTCAACCGCGCGGACGCGCCGCAGGCCCTGAAGATTGAAACCAACGGCGTGAACGCAATCGCCGAAAAAGGCACGGCCACCGTGCTGAAGGCGGACAACCGCGACGCGACCAATTCGCCGGTTGACCCCAAGAACGTCGTGCCAACGATGGAAACCGTGGACGGTCTGGGCACCACCTTCCCGCGCGCCTTCCCGCCTTGTTCAATTACAATTTTGGAACTGCAATCGAAATGATCAAAACCGGCAGGAGCCACTGGCGACCGACTGAGTAAGCACGCGGCCATGCTTTTGGTCTGTCGCCGACGTCCGATCCACCTCTGGTCTTTCTCCTTTTGCCCGCGTGATTTTTCCGCCACACTCCGCACATGGAGCTGGCGATAACGGCGATCTTGATTTTCGCGGGCGCGAGTTTCTTCTTCGCGCTGGCCGAAACGGCGCTCTTTTCCCTGGGCCAATGGCAGGTGCGACAACTGGCGGAACGCCATCCGCGCCGGGGCAAAGTCGTGGCCCGGCTGCTGGCACAGCCACAAGACCTGCTGGCGACGCTGGCGCTCGGCACCACGTTCGCCAACGCCGCGATGCTCGCGATCGCCCTGCGGATGGTGTTCAACGCGCATTGGGCGCTGGCTGTGACAATGATCGCGTTGCTGGTGTTCGTGCTGGTCGGATGCGAGGTTTTCCCAAAAACGCTGGCGGTGCGCAAACCGGAGCGCTGGGCATTGCGGGTCGGCTGGCCGATGTTGATTTTTCAAACCATCAGCACGCCCTTGTATCGCACGGCACAGCGGCTGAACGCAGTGTTTCTGAAAAAACCCGCCGCGCCCGCCGCCGCGCTCGCGCCGGCGCTTAACGATGCAGAATATCAGGAGTTGCTGGACATGGCGTTCCGGCAGGGCACGCTCGCGGAATCGGAGCGGGAAATCATCCTGCAAATCATCAGCCTCGACCAGCGCATGGCGCGCGACGTGATGCGCCCGCGCGCCGGCATGGCGTGCATTTCCGATGACGCGACGGTGCCGGAGATGATCGCCACCGCCAAAAAATTCAAGCATCGCCGTCTGCCGATCTATGACGAAACGCCCGACACGATCGTGGGCATCCTCAACACCCAGGCGCTCCTGCTCAACCCCGGGATCGATCTTTCGGAGGTGATTGAATTCCCGTCATTCGTGCCGGAGACGATGAACCTGCTCCAGCTGTTCCAAAGCCTGCAGAAACAACATCGCGGGCTGGCGGTGGTGCTGGACGAATTCGGCGGCGTCGCGGGCGTGGTGACGATGGAGGACATCCTCGGCGAACTCGTCGGAACGATTCGCACGATGTCGCAGCCGGAGGGTTTTGTGATGGAAAAAATCTCACCCGGCCGATGGCGCGTCAACGGCACGATGCGGCTGGACGATTTCCGCCGCGAATTTCCCGCGCTGCCCGAGGTGGGGGAGGTCGAGACGATGGGCGGCCTGCTCACGCATCTGCTCGGCGTGGTGCCGGAGGCGGGCGAGACGGCGGTGTTTCAGGATTTGAAATTCACCGCGCAAACCGTGGACGAGCGGCGCGTGCGGGAGCTGCTGGTTCAACGAATCAAATGAAGCGCCAACATCCAAGCTCCAACATCCAGAGAAGCGCCAAACACCAAGTGCCAAACAAGGTGATTCGCCGCGATGATCCGTATCTTCGGGACGATTTCACGGTTTTGGAATTTGAACCTTGGAATTTCTCTGGAGCTTGGATGTTGGAGCTTGGAATTTTCCAAACATGGACCTGAACCTTTTCAACTGGGTCGTGCTGGGTTTGTGCCTGCTGCTGTCGTTCCTGCTGTCGGGGATGGAGGCGGGCGTGTTCGCATTGAACCGGCTGCGCGTGCGGCGGCTGGCGCGCGCGGGCAACCCATCGGCCATGCTGCTCCACGGTTTTCTGGAAAATCCGGAAAAATTCTTGTGGACGATCCTGGTGGGCAACACGCTGGCGAATTTCATGATCCTCGGATTTTCGCTCGCCAAAATCCACGAATATTTCCTGGGCAACCGCTTTTGGACCATCGGCGTTTTCGCCGCTTCGGTGTTCTTGTTCTACACATTTTTTGATCTGCTGCCGAAGATGTTGTTCCGCGCGCACCCGAATTCGTTGTGCCTTTCCGCCGCCAATGTCTTCCGGTTGGTGCATTTCAGCCTGCTGCCGCTGGTGGTGATTGTCGCGGACGTGTCCAAAACGATTTTGAAATGGACGGGCGGGCGGGCGTTTACCGGGCGGCTGTTCGGCAACCGCGAGGAGATGCGGGCGGTGATGCAAGAATCGGCGCAGGCGTTCACCAGCGATGAGCGCACGATGATCAACCGCGTGCTCGACCTGCAGAATTTCACCGTCGGTCAGCTCGCCACACCGCTCGCCAGCATGGTGTCGGTTGAACAGGACACGTCGGTGGGCGATGCGTTGAAGCTGGCGCGGGAAAAGCGTTTCTCACGCCTGCCGGTCTATGAACTGCGCGAGGGCCGGCGGCGCATCGCGGGTTTGTGCGAAGTCGGTGTGCTGCTGCTCGGCGACACGCTGGATTTGAACAGTCCGGCAGCTCTGCATATGACGCCTGCGTTGTTCATGGAGGAGGACGTGCGGCTGGAGATCGCCCTGCGCCGGATGCAGCGGGCCGGTCAGCGGCTGGCCATCGTGCTGGCGCGTGACGGCGGCGAGGTCGGGGTCGTGACGTTGGAAGACATTTTAAAGCTGATGTTTGGCGAGGTGAAATTGTGAGTGATCCGGTTTTGATCGTGCTGAAGATCCTGGCCCTGCTGGCGCTGGTGCTCCTGAACGGCTTTTTTGTCGCGGCGGAACTGGCGCTGGTGCGCATCCGGGACACGCAGCTCGAGGCGCTCGTGGCCAAGGGCAACCGCCGGGCGAAGATGGCGCGGCACATCATCAACCACATTGATGCTTACATCAGCACGACCCAGTTCGGCATCACGCTCGCGAGCATGGGCCTCGGCGTGGCGGTCGAACCGGTCTTCCGGGATCTGCTGGCACCGATCTTTGAACTGTTGAAAATCACCGCGGAAAATGTGCAGAGCGGCATCGCCATCGGCGTCGGTTTTTTTGTGAACTGTTACCTGTTGATCGTCATCGGGGAACTGGTGCCGAAGGCGATCGCGATCCGGCGCACCTTGAATACCGCGTTGTGGGTGGCCAGTCCGCTGAACTGGTTTTACCGCATTTCCTACCCATTCATCTGGCTGCTGCACCGCTCGTCCCAGTTCGTGTTGCGCCAGCTGGGATTTTCCACGGAAGAATTCCACAGCGTGCATTCGGAGGAAGAATTGCGGCTGCTGCTTTCGGCGTCGCAAAGCGCGGCGGGCGGCACGGCGGTGGGACGCAACATTGTTTTGAACGCGCTCGATCTCCGCCATCGCACGGCACGTGAAGTGATGCGGCCGCGCCACGAGATCACCGCCTTTAACACCGACGCGACGATTGCGGAATGCCTGGTGCTGGCGGAAAAAACGCGTTACTCACGTTTTCCCATTTGCGAAGGCGGCGATCTGGACAAGACCCCGGGCGTCGTCCACATCAAGGACCTTTACGCGTTGCGCGACAGGGCGCAGACGGCGGCCGAGCTGCTGCCGGCGGCGCGCAAGCTGATTTACGTTCCCGAAACGGCGCGGCTGGAAAAAATGCTGCAATTGTTTCTCGAACGGAAATCGCACATCGCCGTGATTGTGGACGAATACGGCGGCACGACCGGCATTGTTACCCTGGAAAATGTGCTCGAAGCGCTCGTCGGGCAGATCCAGGATGAGTTCGATTCCGAAAAATCCGAGCTGTCGCGGGTTGGCGAGAATGTCTGGGAAGCTGCGGGCACGCTGCCGCTGCACGAGCTGGAAAAAATCATCGGCACGGTGGAGCACGACGAGGGCATCGCGACGGCAAGCGGCTGGCTGACGCAGCGGCTGGGCGGCTTTCCGAAAACGGGCGACACGCTGACGGTGGGCACGTGCGAATTGCGCGTGGAGGAGATGGACGGCCGGCGCGTGGCACGATTGAAATTGACAAAGTGCGAATAACGCAAACAGCCTAAGAAATGAAGTTTGATTTAACCATCGTGATGCCGTGTCGCAACAAAGCCGACACGAGCGCGGAGTGCATCCGCAAAGCCAGGCTGGGTTTGCCTGCTCGTGTTCATCGTCGCCTGGCGGCAGGGCGGGAACCTGCGCTGGACGGTGCTGCCGCTCTCGCTGGTATTTGTGATCTTCGCCATGTTCATCAGCGTCGTCTGGAGCACCACCCATTCGGATCCGGGAATTACACTGGCGCGCTGGCCGGCAGCGAGCGCATCACCGGCGAACGCTATCTTTATCCGGCGATTGATGTCATGGTTTGTGGCGGGCTTCGTTCTGCTGGTCAGCGCTGCGCCGGACAAACCCGTTCCGCCGCCTGAACCCAGGGCGAAGCCGCCCGCGGCAAAACCCGGACGCCGCAGGCATTGACCGGACTCACCATCTCGCACCACGGACAGCGAGCCCGGCGGTGACGAGGCCAATGACCGCATCCGTGACCACTGCCACCCAAAGCCCGTGCAAGGCCGAAATGACGCCGCACAATACAATCGCACCCAGCCAGACTGCGAGCGGATGAAAATCCGGCATGCTCCGTTTGCTGAGTTGTTTGTTGATCAAAACCGGTGTGACGAACGCGAGGATCAGCAGCGTCACCACCAGCCAGCCAATCGCGTTGGACACCGGCGCGGCTTGCGGCGTCAGGGAAAAACCACCCGCCGTCCAGATCCAGCAATGGGTTATGCGCGTGGTGACCGGTTCAAGCGCCCAGTCAAACAACATCGTGAACAGCGCCGTCAGACCCAGCAGCCAGAAACCATAGGCGCGCATCTTGCGCCAGGGCCGCAGGACGAGCCGCGCCACGCTGCGCGAATTCAAAACCGCGACGATCCAGAGCAGCGGCACGATCCACGGCAGCATGCCGAACAATTTCAGGCCCGCGGCCGAGCCGAACAGCACCGGGCCGAAGGGGATTCCCGTCTTCGCGCAGAGAAGGTGTGCCAGACTTCCAATGAGCGCGGTCATGGACGCGGCCAGCAAAACATTTTGCAACGGCAACTGCCGGGCCAGCGCCACGAGCGTGCTGAAGGTAGCGGCCAGCATAAGCAGGGCTTCCGGCAGGCGGGCGTCCGCACCGGTGAACTCGGCGATCAATGCGGACAAAAATGTGACGGCCAGCAAAAATGTGGACACCCAGTGCACCCGGCTTAACAGTTTTCCACCAGCGGCGGACCCGAACGATCTCTCCAGCGTGACAGGTGTTTGCATGATTTCCGGCAGAATATGGATTTTCCGACACCGGCAAAGTTTAATTTTCAGCCGTCCGGAAATTCCCTTGTTTCATGGCGGCAAACTTGCTTTCCTCAAACTCAATTATGACGTTGGACGAAGTCAAACTTCTTATCAAAACCTGCACCGGGCAAATGGACGCGCTCTACGGCAAGTTCGTGTTCGACGAATGGGCGGTTGTGTCGCTGGCCGAAAACAAGGCGCGCGTGCTCTCCTATGTCGGCCCGCGCAATGATGATTTCCTCAGGAATTTCGCCAACGACCTCGGCTCCCTGCGCACCGAACTGTTGGGCACCGATTACGGTGTCGGCGATTTCGCTTTCGCCCGGCACGCCACCGGGACGCATTTTGAGGCGTTCATGGTCTTGGGCGCGGGGATTTATCTCATCTGCAACAACACGGGTGAATCCATGGACACTCTGGCCAAGGATCCGAAATGGCTGAACGCGCAGGTGCCCTTTGCGGAACTGGGCGACCAGGTGCGGATGAATCCCTTGTTCGTCCATTCCGACACCAATTTCTTCAAAAAATAGTCGCCCCCGTGCGACCGGCATCAACCGATCAGCCCTTTGAAGAGAAACACCCCGTAAGCCACGATCAGCAGGTAGCCCACGATCCGCGGCAATCGTCCGAAGATCGTCACGCAAAGAAAATGCACCAGGGTCGCGCTCAGCAGAATACAGACGCTGGTGGTGAAGAACGGCGAGATGATGATCGGGTGATACAACGCAAAGATGCCGACGCACAGAGGGATTGAGACGTGCGAATCGCCCACCTGCGAGGCATAGACCGTTTCCGGCTGGCCGCGCCACGCGTAATACATCGCCAGCAGCGCGTTCGGCAGCACCATCAGCCAGCCGCTCAACCATCCCATGTATTCTGCACTGACGAAGCCCGTGTGGATGGTCGCCACCCATTTCACCAGCCAGTCAACACTGAGGTAAATTCCATACGCACCAACGCCAAGCAGCGCCAGATCCAGCGGCAATGTCCAGCCCAGCGACTTTCCCTGGCGCACGTTGTGTTTCAGCACGTCGAAAACATGGAAGCATTGCCAGAACAGAAACAGCCCGACCAGCACCACGCCATCGTTAAAATTGATCTTCCCGTCGCGCCCCAACGCCCAAACGGCCCCGGTAAAAAACGCGACCGCCGTGAGCGTGAGCAGCAGCGACAGCCGGTTGAGTTCGTGCGTTTTTCCGGCGGCGTTGTTTTTCCTGGGCGACGAACCGTCCTTGCCGCTCTTTTTCTCCGGCAACACCCGGATACCCCAGATGATGGCTGGCAGCCCGAGCACGAGGGTCATGTTCGTGACGTTGTTGACGAGCGAGTTGGTCATCACGTCCTGCCCGTTGCCGCCGTTGCGGCCGAGGATGAACGCGAAGATCAGGTTGCCCAGGCCGGAGCAATACGGCATCACCAGCGTGCCGAGCACCGTGCCTTCAAAGCCGCGCCCGCTCATCACCTCCAGCCGCCAGATCATCAGGAAGGAAGCCGCAATGAATAATGTAAGAAACAGCCAGGGCGCATATTCCCCCGTGGCTTCGATTATGCGGTTTATCGTGTGCGGCACGCGGCGGAGTCTAGTGAAAAGCTTTGGGAGGCGCGACATTGATTTTTTTATCGACGAATTGAACCAGGATGAAGCACGGATCTTTTGACGCGGAGTTCATGGCCACCCCGGATTATTGGCCGGTGGTTCGCGGTTGTTTATTGATTTTGTGTGTGCTAAACAGAGCCGCGCATTCTTGGGAGCGAGTCATGAAATCATATCCACTATCTTTAATTGTGCTGGCATTGTTCGCCAGTCTGGGCTGCGTTGGCGCCCAGAACTTCGTATTGTCTTCAACGAACATTGTCAGCATGAACCCGTTCTCGGTTCTCGCGGCCGATGTCAACGGCGACGGCAAAATGGATGTGGTCAGCGGCCAGTATGATTTGCAAACCCTGACCGTGCTGACGAACAATGGCAACGGAACATTCTCTCTTTGCTCGACCAACGGCTTGGATGGCGGTGCCTATTCATTTGGCGTGGTCGCGGCGGATTTCAACCAGGACGGCAAAACGGATCTGGTTTGCCTGCACGAAGCGTTTTCGGACCACTTGACGATGCTGACCAATGACGGCAGCGGGAGCTTCACTGCGGCCTATTCCTTCAATACGGATGCATTTCCTCCCACTTCAATTGGTGGAGCGGACGTGAACGGCGACGGCTACCCTGATTTGATTGTGGCCCACAGTTATTTTGGCGCGGTGACCATTTTGACCAACGACGGCAGCGGAAATTTAGTGTTTTCGGCAACCTGCAGCGTTGCTGTCGGCCCGGTCTGCTTTGTCGCGGCGGATGTGAATGGCGATAACAAAATAGATTTGCTCACCGGCAATCAAGGAGTTTACCCGGACTACGCCGGGTCCATTACCGTGTTGACCAACGACGGTTCCGGCCAGTTTGTTTCCAACACAACTTATGCCATGCCCACCAGTTTGAGTTGTTTGGTGGCCGCCGATGTGAATGGCGACGGCCATGCAGATTTGATCACCGCCAATGCCGATCCCATGGCCGGCACTTATCAAGGCATCCTCACGGTGCTGACGAACAATGGCAGCGGGATCTTCGGATCCAACGCCATTTACACGGTCGGGCAAAAGACGGCTTCGCTGGCGGCGGCGGACATGAATGGTGATGGAAAAATGGATCTGGTTTGCGCGAATGGAGACGACAATAACGTCATGGTGTTGACCAACGACGGAACCGGTCATTTCACCATCGCCTCCACCAGCCCCGCCGGCCCCGAACCGCTGGCGCTGGCGGCGGCGGATGTGACCGGCGACGGCAAGCCGGACTTGATCTGTGCCAATTCCTGGAACAATACGCTGACGGTGCTGCTGAATTCGCCCGCGCCACCAGTCCTCGATTTCCGGGTTACACTGACGAACACTTTGGCTTTTTCCTGGTCGGCGGCCTGGCCGGGTTTTGAGCTGGAACAAAACCCGGATCTTGGCACGACCAATTGGACGGGCGTGACCAATTCGATTGAAACAACAACCGGAGTGGAGCAAGTCATTCTGCCCTCGCCGGCCGGAAACAATTTCTTCCGTCTCGTTCACCCCTGACCGCAACAAGTTTTCAACCGTTTCCGCGGCGGAAATGGGCGCGCGTATTTTTTAGTAAAATGCTAACGATGGAGATTGGACAGGCCGTTGGTTCCTTTGACAGATTCCACGTGCCAGTCAAAGAAGGCGGCGTTCCGGATGTCCGAGCCATGCACCGCGGAACGGGAAATCCACGAGTGCCACCATGGCGGATTGTTGGTGCCGTCCAACTGCTGGTCGGCATCGCGCAAGGCAAACGTGCCGCTGAAGTTGTTGGTGACGGCCGCGAGCCAGCTCAAGCGCATCGGCTTGAAGGGCGCGCCCGTCACGGGAGGTATGGTGTTGTCCGGATAGCCGAATGGCCGCGTGGTGTTGTCGATAGTCCTGGTGCCGGGAAGAAAACGCAGCGCATTCCGCGACGCGAAATTGATCTGTTCGCCATCGGGCACGAGCGCGGATTTGATTTTCATCTGCGCCGGACACGTCAACACTTGGGGCACAAATGAGTTTGTCCCCACCGTCGCGGGATCGGCCAGGCCGAGGTAGGACCAAAGGTAATTGCCGATGTGTGGGTAAGCGGAAGTGACGCCGGTGGTATTGTCATAACCCGAGGCGATTCCGATTAGCAGCGGTCCGGGCAGGGAATCGTCGTGGTCGTCGGCATACATTTGAACGGCCATAGCCATCTGCCGGAGATTGCTGACGCAGACGATTCGCAACGCCTTTGCCTTGGCCGAACTCAACGCCGGCAGCAGCAGGGCGGCAAGAATGGCGATGATGGCGATGACCACCAACAATTCAATCAGGGTGAACGCGCGTCGTGGATTCATTTCGAATACAGACAGCGCCAGTAGAGATTCGTTTCAGTCAGCGCAGCGCCGGCAGAAAGGACGTGATGTGGGTGATGGATCTTTTTAAGCCACGGATCGATGCTAGCGACTTGCCTTGTTCCAATTCATTTCCATTTCACTTATTGATTCGTGAATTGTGCAACGTGGCTCAACACCAATCGGGTTGATGATGTATGTCCCGTGTTCGGCGTATTTAAGACTGGCGAATCCGCCTTCGATGCAGGATGAGAGTTGTTCGCTCGTGACAACCGTCCCATTTGTCAGATTGTTCTTTGCTGCCAACTGGTTCTTTGCCGCGTCAATCTTACGGAGGTTGTTGTAACACCACGCTTCTGGGTTGGGACCGGAATGAGGTCCACCGATGGAAAGTAGGAAGAACAAACTGAATACAATTAGGGCCACGGAAAACCATTGGCGTGCTACGACACAAAATAATAGTGCCAAAATCACAACCACAATAGAAGCTAACGCCAGACGCTCCACACATAGAAATAGAACATAATTACTTTGACCAATTCGATAACCCAAGGATTTGTCCAATGTGAAGGTGATGGCGACAAGAACAATTGCAATCACCCCAAAGACACGAACCACACTTCTGAAGCCTTTGCGCATTCGTATTTGCTCCATTGAATCCATAATTATCAAACCGCAGGAACGTGATTTTGTTTCATGAGACAAATCCATTTTGTGTCAGCGCTCGCTCAATTCGTGCCACTGATTTTTCTTTGCCCAAGACTTCAAGCAGATGATACAGGCTCGGGCCGTTGGGATTCCCGGTGACGGCGAGGCGCGTCGGGTGGATGAGCACGCCCACTTTGACGCCCAGTTCGGTCGCGGTGGATTTCAACGCGGCTTCGATGGCAGCGGCATCAAAGGCAACGAGTTTCCCGAAGGCGTCGCGGAGTTTTTCCAGGCGCGGTTTATTTTCCGGCACGAACGCTTTCTTCGCGGCTTCCGGGTCGTAGCTGATTTCGTCTTTGAAATAAAAACCGGCGTAGGCGGGCAGTTCGGCGAAGGTCTTGATCTTGCCCCGGCAGGTATCGAGCGCGGCTTTGACGTAGATCAAGTCGAACTGGTTGGTGTCCACGCCCGCCTTGGCAAACGCGTGGACGGCGAGTTCGTAAAAGCGGTCGGGGGCAAGTTCGCGGGCGTATTCGCCCTGGAGCCAGAGGAGTTTCTCGTAATCGAACCGCGCGTTGTGCCGCAGAATCTGCGGCAGGTCGAAGCGTTCGATGGTCTCGGCCAAAGTGAGTTTCTCGCGATTTTCCTTGGGCGACCAGCCGAGCAGGCAGAGGTAGTTGACGACGGCCTCGGGCAGAAAACCGGTGTCCAGATAGCTGGTCAGCGATGCGCCTTGGTCGCGCTTGCTCATCTTGGAGCCGTCGCCATTCAAGATCAGCGGAATGTGGGCGAAATGCGGCGGCTTGACGCCAAAGGCATTGAAGAGCGCGATATGCTTGGCGGTGTTGCTCACGTGATCTTCGCCCCGGATTACATGGGTAATGTTCATCTCGATGTCGTCAACGACATTCACGAGGTGGAAGACGGGCTGGCCGTCGGAGCGTTGGATGACAAAGTCAGGATCCAGTTCCTCGCGGTCAGTGAGCGGCCGCACGACGTCGCCGATGACGAGGTCGTGAATGGTGATCGGCTCGCGCTGCATCTTGAACTTGATGGCGCCTTCGTGTTCGTAAGCGAGGCCGTGCGATAAAAGCGCTTCGACCCGGCGCTGGTAATTGGTTTTGCGCTGGCTCTGGAAATACGGCCCGCAATCGCCCTTGCACGGCCCGGTGGCGTCGCCGGTGAGCGGCCCTTCATCCCAGTCGAGGCCGAGCCAGCGGAGGCCGTTGATGATCACGTCCACGGCTTCCTGGGAATTGCGCGCGGCGTCGGTGTCCTCGATGCGCAGGACGAACGTGCCGCCGGTATGGCGGGCATAAAGCCAGTTGAACAAAGCAGTGCGCGCCCCGCCGATGTGGAGGTAACCGGTGGGCGAAGGGGCGAAACGAACGCGAGGTTTCATTTTAGTGTATTAAACGGTCGTTTTGATTGGCTTTTCGCCACGATGAACAACCCTGAAACATGATGACTTGCCATCACCGCCTATTCATCGCTTGGCATGGATCTACAAGCATCCGAAATCAGGGCGCTGGTTTCCTGGCTGGCGTCGGCATAAAAACTATTGAATCGTTCTACCGGAACCGCAGATGAAAAGGAAGCCCGAAAGCAGTCGGCGACGCACGAAATAGTTGCGTGCGTCAAGTTTTCACCGGCCGGCGTCACCGGCGCGTTTTTTTATTTGCGCCAATCAACCCAAAACTGGCCATCGCGATTCAATCTGGTCAGGAGAAGTTCACACCACTTCATAGTGTTGGTGGTTTGAGCCAGTCTGCGCATGGTTTCGCAGGCTGGCTTTTTGTTTGCCGCTCCTGGCATACGGTGAACACCCCATAGACAAGACTGGCTGGTTTGGGCGACTATCTGGTTTGCTCAGCGGTTCCACGTCTTCTCAGCGGGGGTTACCCTTGCCCCTTGGACGTTGCTGCTGGGCTTTTTGTTTCCCCCACCACGTTGCCATGATGAACAATGGCATCACCGTCGCGGGTTTTTATAGCCAAAACTGGCCATAGCAATCTAGCCGCGCCCGAGTATACTTGGCTCGTTGCAGGTTGGGGTGGGTGGGTTTGGCCAGCCGGCGTTTCACAGCGCCGGCTGGTTTTCTATTTGCCCCGCTTGCATTAGGTTATCACCCCATAGCCAGAAGCAACGAGTTTGGGCGACAATCTTGTTGGCTTAGTGGCAGACGCTTTAGCTGGTGAATAGGCACCCGCTTGTCCTTGGCGTCTACCACTAGGTTGTTTTATTTCCCCCTCACCACGCCAGCGGGCTTGTGCTTGTCCACGTTTCATCCGACAAGACACCCCCAAACAATTCTCCGTTAGAAGATAACCGCTAGGCGGTAAACTGGGGTCGTAACGCGCCATCGCTAAACGGCAGAAACCCCATCAGGACAAAGGTAAAACCTCGTTTGATAGATGAATCTGGAGGTCTCATGACCTTATCTTAACCCCAGAAGGCTGCGGGTGAACACCGCTAAAAAAGCGCCCGAGATTTGTGTTGGCGAAAATTCCCGGGAACGGGTTAGAATTTGAGTTGCCATGGCGTTTCGTTTCAAAAAATCGGAATCAGCGACCCAAGGTGTGAGGCGTCTATGCCGCGAGCGCATTCGCGTGGCCCGCTCGTTTTTGCAGGCCTCCGGTCATCCGGTCGCCGTCTACGGCGTGCGAAAAGAGATCAAAAAGCTGCGGGCGCTGCTCCGGCTGGTGCGCGGGGAAATCGGGACCAGCGCTTTTCGCAAGTGCACCAAGGCGCTGCGCGCGGCAGCCGTCTGTCTGGCCGCGACGCGTGATGCGCGGGTGATGCTCCTGGCTCTGGAGAAAATTGCCGGACAAAACGCGACGCGACGGTTTCCGGAAATCCAGAAGGTGTTGCAAAAAAACTACCGTGCCAGAACACGCGAATTTCGAGGCGGAAATTCCGTCACGATGGCGGACCGGATTTTGAAGAAGACCGGCCGGCGCTTGCGCGGATTGAAAATCAAGGCGTCTAGTTGGGCGGCGATTGAGCCGGGGTTGAGACAAGGTTATCGTCGCGGGCGCGAGGCCTGCCGGCTCGCCCGCAAGGAGCCGTCCTCGGAACATCTTCATGAATGGCGCAAGCACGTGAAAGACCTCTGGTTTTATTTCTGCCTGTTGTCCCCGGCCTGGCCGGCGGCGATGCGCGGCCGCACGGATGACCTTGGGTTGCTGGGCGTCCAGCTTGGCGATGACCACGACCTCTTTCTGCTGCAACAATACGTGAGCGACGCCACTGAGGGGCCACTCAAAGAAGCCGTGGCAGTGACCCGGCTGATCGAGACACGCCGGAGCCAGTTGCGTCGCGACACCCTGAGGCTGGGTTCACAGCTTTACACCGAAACACCCGATGTCTTCTGCCGCCAATTGGAAAAACATTGGAAAATCTGGCGTAAAGCCGGTTAAGCAAAGGAGTCCCCTTCCCTGCACGCCGGAGTCGAGGCCGATCAGAAGCTGACATTCAACGTCCCGCCCAGGCCGCCGTTGTATTCGTGATAGGCGGGCGTCAGCGGATCGTCGGACTGCTTGATGTTGTAATTGAAAAAGGTGCGGAGGCTGATGTTCTGGTTGAAGTAATAGGCGAGCGTGATGCCGAACGTGTTCAGATAATCGTTCCGGTCGGTCGTCTGGTCGGTGCTGTATCGGTAGTTGGAATATTGAAAGCGGTAGCTCGGTTGCAAAATCAGGCGGCGGGCCAACTCCCAGCTCAGGGTCAGGCTGGTGATGTCATCCAGCCGGTTGTTGATCTCGCTGGAACCGCTGGAGGCGTTGATGGCGATGGTATGGGGCGGCACATCCGTGAAATGATAGTCAAGCTGGTTGCCTACCGCGACAATGAGTTTCTCGTTGATGGGGAAAATGCGCTGCACCGCCAGCACCGGTAAATATTCCTGATAGGTTTGGTTGTAATGTTCCTGTTCCAACAGGCGCGTGTAACTAAAGCCGAGACTGAACTGCCAGTTGTTCCAGGAGTATCGGGCGCTGGTGAACAAGGTCTGGGCGTTGAAATCCAGCGAACTCATCTGGTGGTTGCCGTAATTATACCACTGGCTGATGCCGCCGGCGGTCAGTGTCAACCGGCCATCACCCAGCTTGAAGTCCGGCGGTGTGATCGCCGCCTGTGCCGTGTTGACGTAGACCGTGCTGTCCAAAATAAATTTGCCCTGGGCAAAATTCGCGTTGTCAGAGTAAAACACCTGGCTGTCCAACCAGACGTTGAAATAATTCGGGCGCGGATTCTGCCGGAGAATGCGCTGCGGGCCGACATCCGTGCTTTCGCCCGGATACAATTCCGGCGCATTGGTGGCCAGCATCTGGCCGGGCAACGGCGCTTCAAATTGCCGCGCCTGCTGGGTGTTTTGGAATTGCTGCACATTCACCGGCTGGGCGCGCAGGGTGAGCAGGCCGGAGAAAATGAATGTCAGGACGGCGAGGGCACGAAAAATTTTCACGGTGATGTATAATCAGAAATAAGAAACAACCCCGCACCCGCTTAATGCAGCTTTGAGATGGTTATCCCGCCCCCATTGTTCACGTAGTTTTGCGCGGGGTTCCCGCCGTAGGTGACGTTGTTGATGAAGTTGACCGCGCCCGGCACGGACACCGCGCCGGTGTTGGGATTCGGCGCCAGCACGCCATTCAAGCTTTGCAGGCTGACGGTGCTGCCAGCGCCAAACGCCACGTTAATCAGGTTGATCGTATTGGCAGCCATGTTGACCGCGCCATAAGCGGCCAGGTCCGCATTATAGACGGAAACCAGATTGGGCGCCGTAAAACTGGCGGTGGCGCCCGGGCCGGTCGCTGACAGGGTATGACCGCTGGCGTCCAGCAAAATGCTGTCGCCCGAGTTGAGCGTCAGGAAATGCGCCTGGATGTCAGTATCCACCACCGCCACCGAAGCCGAACTCGAACTCAAGGTCACCTGGCCGGAGCCGGCGTCGGTGATGATGGTCGTTGGACCGCTCAAACCGACATAGTGCCCGGCGACCGGGTGATTGAAACCGGTGACCACGAAGCCGTCCGACGAAAGGTTGACGGAGTCGGGAGCCGACAGAGTGACGCCACCGGCACTGTCAATGGTTGTCGTGTTTTCAAGGCTGATGGTCGAACCGGAGGCAAGACTCACTCCACCGAGCTGGTTGATCAGGGCGACGCTATCCAGCGTCAGGGCGCCCGCAGAGGCGATCTGGAAATCTCCGACATTGGCCTGCACGGCAACGTTCGGCGCGAAAGTGATTTGCTCTCCGCCAATCAAGGCCAGTGTATTGTTGGCGGAAAGCCCGTTGAAGTTCACCGAACCTTCAATGTTGATGCCCTTGGACGCCACAAAATCAAATTCCGGTTTGCCGGCATAAGGACTCAAGTTCACAGTCAATCCGTTTGGATTGGACCCGGGAGTGTTGATGGAAATGTTTTTAGCGGCGAAACCCGTGAACTTTTGCCCGTCAAAAAAACTGTTGTCCGGAAGTGAAAACGCCGGATTCATAAAAATGCGCGCGGGGGGAGTGGGGATGTTTGCATCCAGCAAACTGGGCTGGTTGATGGTTGCGTCCGCCCCCAGCGCGGCCTGCACATCTTGAGGATTCACCGCATACTGAACCGTGTTGGCGTCCAGCACCTCGACCTGGTCGGACGTGGCGTTGTTGCCCGCCAACAGGCCGGTATCCGCCAGCTTGCCGGATTTGAGCAGCTTGTTTTGCCTGTTGATTTCATGATCGATCAACGGCAGTGAAGCCAGTGGATGAACGAAACCGTTC